>Ga0136611_10001313_pt1 | contig 17216 bp, 15 predicted proteins | sample AntDrymUQ2232306_2_FD_106645 | JGI IMG/M metagenome (GOLD analysis project Ga0136611, IMG submission 106645) | Polar desert sand microbial communities from Dry Valleys, Antarctica - metaG UQ223 (23.06) | ecosystem: Environmental > Terrestrial > Soil > Desert | place: Antarctica: Dry Valley...
CGTGAGAGCAGGCCACGCGATAGGATGTCCGGCTTGTCTGCCACGAACTCGCGCACACCATTCACCGCCTGGATGAGGCGCTGAGCGCCGGCCACCACCGAGGCGGCGTCGAGTGCCACAGTGACATCGACGCGCACAGTTTCTTCGGTGGTGTCGTGGAAAAACAGCGTTGTGCGCGCCGCGCCGCCTTCTTGAGGGGCATCCAACGCAAGCTTATTGTTCTGTAGGGTCTGATCGACGCCATTGACGCGCACCCTAGCATCCATTGCAGTTCGGGTAGCAATCCCGATTCCCGATTCTGCGATGGCGATGCTGCCCGGGTCGTCAACAAGGTTGAATGAGCTGGCGGTGCCGGTCTGGAGGCTGATAACGGAGAGCTGGGAGACGTCATCCGTGGTTGTGATGGAAGCATTTAGCTCCGCGGAGGCCGTGTTAATTGCGTCTCGGACTCGGGTGAGCGCTTGAAGGTTGGTGTCAGCCGCCAGAATGGTGACGCTGACCGGCGTGACGGTGGCTCCGGTTGTGATCTGGAACGTGTGGGTGCCAGTTGCGATGTCCGACGGTGTGAAGGCCGAGAGCAGCTGGGTGCCGGTGTTCTGTTGGGCCGTGGCAAGCTGGAGCACTTCCACGTCATAGCGCGTAAGCGTGGCGCTACTGACCGCGTTGGCGGTGACGGCGCTGTCGGTTGAGACTGCGGTGCGGCGGTCGAAGACTCCGTTCAGGTTGCCGCTGACCAGCGTGTCCGCGGCCGCTTTCATTGCCCTAGCGCGGCTGAACAACCCTTCGACGGTCGTGGTGAGCGAGGAGGTAAGGAGCGCTTCGAGCCGCGGAACGGAGACGCCAATGTGATCCCCTAAACCGAAGTGCCGGTCATCGGGCCGCTGCGCCCGCCCCAGGCGCGCTAGGTACGAGCCGTTCAGGCCAGGCAGCGTGCCGCCGGGGGAGAATGGGTTCTCGCGGCCAAAGCGGGGATACCCAACCAGTGGCGAGGAAGACTCACGCTGCGAGTAAGCGTCTGCACGCACTCCCAGCATTATGAGCTATGCGGGGTATGCTGTCAGGCCCGCTTCGGGAATCTGCTGTGATGAATCTTCCGCTTCGCCCGCACGGCGGTCCACCAGCCAGGCAGAGCCAGGACTCTGCTTGAGGAAATGCTTGATCTCCGTGGCGACGTGCGCAATCTCGGCGGGGTGAGCAAACCGGCCTTCCGGGCAGGGCACGATGGCGACCGAGACGCTCATGAGCGGAAAGACGCGCTCGTCGCCCGCGCGGCTAACGGCGGCGATGAAGCCGCGCTCGCGGTCTTCCAAGTTGTAGAACTCGGGCACCAACCGGTCGAAGCCCTCCACCACCATCCGTCCGGCGAGGTCTGCGGCGTCGAGCGACATTACTAGGACGAAGTCGTCGCCGCCGATGTGACCGGCAAAGCTGTGCTCCGAGCCGAGTCGCTCGACCACCTGCAGGAGCAGCTTGCCGGTGCGCTCAATCACATCGTCCCCGGCGAAGAAGCCATAGCGGTCGTTGTAAACCTTGAAGTTATCCAGATCTATCCAGGCGACTGCGAAGTCCTTGCCGCCGGCCAGGTATGCCTCAATCGCACCGTCGATGGAGAGGTTTCCCGGCAAGCCGGTGAGCGGATTGAGTTGGCGCTCGCGGCGCGTGCGCCGTACATGGCTATGCAAACGCGCTACCAGCTCATCTAGGTCAAAGGGCTTGGTGATGTAGTCATCCGCCCCAGCCTGGAGGCCAGACACCTTGTCGCGCGGCTGGCTGAGCGCGGTGAGCATAATGACCGGGACGGCGGACATGCCGGGTGAGCTACGGATTGCCAGGCAGACTTCTGTGCCGCTCATGCCCGGCAGGTTCTGATCAAGTAGTACGAGGTCGGGGAGATGTTGGTGAAGCCATGTCATCCCATCTGCGCCGCTTGAGGCGGTGGATACACGGAATCCGGCCGAAGTGAGTGCCTCTTCCAGCAAGTCTCGCGTATCGAGATCATCCTCAATCACGAGGACTTCGGGCGTTTCAGCGGGCTTCATGTCTGGATAGGGTGTGTACGGGACTCACGCTTCCGGACAGGGTATAGATGACGGGCCGTTGGGACTATGACGCGTTCCACATTGTGAAGTACGCCACTCGGCCCCCTGGGTGACGGCCAAACGCGGGTGCTTCCGGCCCGGCGCCATGGATAGCATGACAGATCGCCGATGAACGAGGAAATGCATGCTGGGCATGTGCCAGACGGCACCAAGCCACCGCAGCCACCACCGCCGGCCGCGCAACGCGTGGCGGATGAGCTGCTCATGCGCCACGGACTTGGGCACGCCTTGCACCTGGAGCTGGCCCCTGGCGGCCTTCTGAATCAGAATCTGTTTGCCACCACTGCCAAAGGCTCCTTTTTCCTGAAGGGGTACCGGTACCCCGATCCGGCGCCGATCGCCCGCGAGCACAAGTTGATCGCGTTTTTGCGTTCATATGGTGTGTTTGCCCTAGCGCCGCTCCCTAGCCCATCTGGTGACACATTTGTTCGCGTTGGTGGGCGGCATTGGGCCGTCTTTTCCCGACTGGACGCGGCGCAGCCTTCAAGAGACGCAGTCACGCCGCAAGTAGCGGCGGAAATCGGGCGGACTTTGGGCCAGATCCACGTTGCGCTGGCATCTTTGCCGCCGCTGGACGCAGCGCAGTTCCCGGCCAAACACACCTGGAGCACCGGGCGTGTCATTGATGACATGATCGAGTACGAAATGGAGATTGGGCGCCGACTCGCGCCCGATCCGTTCGACCAGCACGCTCTTAGAAGTTTCGCCTACCGGCGCACGCTGCTGGCGGCGGGGATTCCGGCACCTGAGGAGTTTGCCCATCTACCGTCCCAGGTGCTGCACGGCGACTATCACGCCGGCAATCTCTTTGTTGGTGAGGATGGGTTGGTTTGCGCCGTGATCGATTGGGAGCTGGCTTGTACCGGCGCGCGTGCCTGGGAAATTGTGCGCGCGCTCAATCTGGCATTGCCATTGCGTGATGACCTGACAGAGGGCGGAAGCTGCCTGCGTGCCTTTATCCATGGCTACGCCGCCGTCGCGATGCTTACGCACCAAGAGTGTGATGCTATGCCGGAACTCTACTGGGCCGCGCGGGTTCACAGTCTATGGGTGTACGAGGAGCATTACCGAAAGGGAGCGGCGCGCACGGACCGCCTGGCGATGGAGGACCTGGAAACGCTCCACTGGCTTGCGTCACACCGACAGGAGTTGCGCTCGGCCCTTACGGACGCGCTTGCAACGGCGCCTGGCCGGCAACTTTCCCGTTCGTCGTGAATTCTTGGTTGACGGTCGCTTGGACGTGGGTGGCGCGTACTACGGTCTTAATGCCCCCGCGCACGTTGAAGGTGCCTTCCACCGTGATCCGGCGCGGGCCGGTCGCTGCCACGAGATCGTTGAGAATGATGTTGGTCACGTCCTCGTGAAAATGGCCTTCGTCGCGAAACGTCCACAGATAGAGCTTGAGCGACTTGAGCTCGACGCATATCGCATCCGGGATGTAGGTGATCGTGAAGCTGGCGAAGTCCGGCTGCCCAGTCATGGGACAGACGCAGGTGAACTCCGGGCAGCTGAATTCGATCTCGTAGTCGCGCTGCGGGTGCGGGTTAGGGAAGGTGTCTAGCTGCTTACTCGGGGAAGTGGGCATGAGTCTTCTGCCCCAAAGTGTATCTGGGTCTTCTGGAGGTAGGGGAGCCAGCATTTCCTAGACTACGCGCGGAGTCGCCATCCGCCGACTATCATTCCAAGAGCAGCGAATGCCTCCTACGCCTCTCCCAGCGGCCGCCCGTTTGGCAGCGCTCAATGCGCCGCTGGGCAGCGCGCCGCGGAATGCCACCCAGCGGGCGGGCACGCCCCCATCACCCGCGGCGCGCACTGTTTCTTCGAGCACGGCGCCTGGAAGTGGCTTCCAGGATCTGCTTGCGAGCCAGTTGAGCCAACTTGGCCAGACGGGCCAAACGGGCCAGCTGAGTCAGCTAGGGCAAATGGGTCAAGAGGGCCAGCTCGGCCAGCTTGGACTTGGCGACATGAGAGATCCACTCGCGTCGCTGATGAACAGTCCGACGCTAGCTCGTAGCGCCTCCGTGGCGCAATCGCCATCCCGTGCGAGCGCACCTACCACCAAAGCGCAGAAGGCGCTGGCCTGGGCTAAGAGCATGGTAGGCCGACAGGATTGGAATAACCTGTGCGAACGCTTCGTTGAAGAGGCGTACGGCACCAAGGGCGTCTATCCGAGCGCAAAGGAAGCGGCGCGCGAGCTGGTGACTCACCGGGGCCGCAGCAGCCTCTCCTCGGCGCCGCCGGGCGCACTGCTCTACTTCGCGGCGGACGAGACGAACGAAGGCTATGGCCACGCTGCAATCAACTTGGGCGGTGGAAAGATGGTTTCGGCACGTCCGGACGGCGTCCAGATTGAGTCTGTGGACTCGGCCTACAACAGCACCCGCTATCTGGGCTGGGGCCAGCCGCCGTCGCGCTTTCCTGGTCGCGGCGCCAAACCTACGCCTTCGACACCGGCACGAACGGCCCTGCCAGCTTCGGCGGCCATGAGCGCCGCGGCCGCGAGAAGCAGTGCAGCTCTCCCGAGCGTAGGCACCGCCAAGCCGCTGAACGGGGCTATTACTCCACCGCGACTGCCGGGCTTGCCTGCCCTTCCGGCTCTCGGAACCCGGCGCTAGATATCCCGGCGCAGTAGCGTCCTGATAGTGCCGCGCCAGGCGGCGCCCGGCTGAACGACGACGAGACCGGCGTCCACGCCCTGGTTCTGGAGGTTCACCGCGTTTGTCGTGCCTGTGTATGGCTCCAGACAGACGACCGACCGGCTCAGTGGGGCAAAAATCACCCATTCGCGGAACTCCGGGCTGGCTTCCACAATGAGCTGAAGTCCGCGATCTGGATAGCGGATACCGGCTTCGGTCCAGCCGTCCGGACGTCGCTCAAGCGCGGTGAATACATCGTCGTACTCGTTGCCGTCCAGCGCGTGCCAGCGGCGTAGATCGAATTTCCCCGGTTCTGACGTTGCATCCACCGTTTCGCCGGTTGGCACCAGATTCTCTAGGCGCCAGTATTTGGCGCCGGGCACTTTGACCTCGGTCTTCTCACGCGCTTCGCCGAGCGAGGCAGGGAACCAAGGGTGCGTCCCATAGCCCATCGGCAGCGGCTTGCTGCCCGTGTTATTGACCTCGGTGATCTGCTCCAACACGCCTTCACGCAGGCGTGTGGTGACACTGATCCGGCAGGGAAACGGGTACTGGCGCTGGATGTCTGACTGTGAATCTAGTTGCAATGACGCCGTCTGCCACGCGCCCTCACCTTCGGAAGCGCCGGCGCCGTCCAGCCGCCATGCCCTGTTGCTCACCAGGCCGTGGATGTGGTTGCCACGCGCCGTCTCATTTACGTCAAGCTGGTGGTCGCGCCCGCCGAACGAATACGCCCCACCTTTCACGCGGTTGGGGAACGGAAAGAGGATAGGGTTGCCCGCGCTGTAGCCATTGGCGCCTAGCCCGCCCTCACCGGAAGGGGGCAGTAGCACGTCTACAGCTGCGCTTTCACCCGGAGGCGTAACGCGAAAGTGGGTTACGTTGTTGCCCCGTCCGGCGATGATGCGTGCCTCGGCGCCGTGCGCTGCGTCGCTCAGCACGTGCGCTTCGCCCTCCTGCACGGCGGCGTAACGATCTGTCATTAGTTGGGTCCCATACGTGTGATCACCTGGCGTGTCTCAGCGGAGCGGAACACGTTCTCAATAATCCGAATAGAGTGCAGGACGTTTTCGGGCTTGACCGCCAGGTCTGCCTCGCCGCGCAGCGCGTCACGCACGTTGGCATAGTACGCCAGGTAGTTGCCGGGTACCTGCTCAACCGGCACGTCCTTCAGTTGCCCATCGACGTAGCGAGTAACGCGCGGCGCGTTCTCCGCGTCCATCACGCGCGGGCCCACCTCGCCACGCTTGAGAGCGTCCTCTTGCGCGTCGCGGCCGTACTGAAGGTATGCTCCCTCCGATCCACGGACATACCAACGCGGCCGCTGTATGGCCGAAATGGCGCCGGTTTCAATGACAAAGCGAACTCCCTCCTGCTTGCCTGTCGCCGGCGCATAGCGCAAATGCGCAGTGCCGGCCGTCTCTACATCCCACTCACGCCGGTAATGCAAGTCCGCGTAGACCGTCTCGGGCCGGGGTCCGGCCAGCTGCACCGCCTGATCAAAGAGGTGCGCGCCCCAGTCGCGCATCGGCCCGCCGCCGAATTCGGCATAGCTGCGCCAGCCGCGCGGACGCTCAGAAGCGCTGGAGCTGGACGTCAGCCACGCCTGCGACGGACCCGCGCTCGTTACTGCCGATTCAAAGACGTATGGCTCGCCGATCAAGCCCTTGTTGATCACCGACCGGAGGGTCAAGTAATCGGAATCCCAGCGCCTGTTATGGAAGACGCTCAGCACTTTTTTGGCGTCGCGTGCGGCAGCGATCATGCGTTCGCCGTCTGCAGCGCTAAGACACATTATCTTGTCTACCACGACATGCTTCCCGGCCTGAAGGGCCTGGATCACCATAGTTTCATGGGTATCGTGAGGCGTGCCGACGACGACGAGCTGCACATTCGAGTCGCCAAGCAGCGCGTCATACGATGCGTGCTGAGCGATCCCGCGATAGTGCCCGGCGGCCTCGGCGCGGCGCTCGGGCGTGCGCGAGAAGACCGCGGAGACACGCAGTCCCGGCGTGTGTGCCACTAGCGGTCCGTGAAAGACGCGTCCAGCCAAGCCGTAGCCCGCTAAACCAACGCCGATCTCTCCGCTGTTTACGGTTTCATGCGCAGCTCCGCTCGAAGCCCCGCTCATGGCTCGAACACCACCATGGAATGGCCTTCCATGCGCGGTACCGTCACCGTGGCGATGCCGCCCGACCAGTCAAAGTCTAGAGGCGTTCCTGCTGGGGCCTCATAGATGCGCAGCGGCTTGAAGCCGGGCCGCACGCGCAGGCGAACGTCGCGCAGGGTGATAATGTCCTCAATGATGTCGATCTGCGGCGTGCGACGCTCGGCGGGGTAATAGAGCAGGTGCGCCACCAGCCGCCCGCCGGCATGGGGTTGCTCCATGAGCGTCACTTGCGCCGATGATGGCAGGTCCGTCTCTACGTGCCGCTCGGGCAGCAGCAGGTCTATGAGATTGGACAGCAACTGACGATACACCTGGTTTCCGCTGCGCCGGTACGCGCGACCAAGTGGGAACGCCACGTACGCCGCGCCATCGCGGCGCGTCACCGCCGGCGGTGCATCGGGTGGCAGGTTGTCGCCAAGACTCATCGCAGGCGGCGTCTGCGCGTGCGAAGAGAAATGCGCGTGGTCCCGGTTAAAGTAGGGCGCTACGACGTGAGCCAGCACCTCGGTCCGAGGCTCGGCCGCCACCGTCCAGCCGCGTTCGTAGACAACGTGATCCATCGACGCTATCCCCTGGGCTAGCGGACTATCGCGTTCCACGCGGAAGTACGCGGTGCTCCACTCAGACGGACCGAGGGTGCGCAGCCCCAGCTCGCGCAGCGAAAAGGCGCCGCCGGAAGGGTCTAGCCCGGACTCGCCCAGGAAGATCAGCTTGCCGCCTTGCTGGAGAAACTCTCGCAGGTTCACTGCGAGGGCGGGCCCGATCCGCACCGAGTCAGGCAGGATCACCAGCTTGTAGTCAAACAAGCCGGCGTCCAGATCCAGGATGTGGAAAGTGCGTTTGCTCTCCAAAAGCATGCGCATGATCCCTTCGTCGGAGTCACGCGCATCGTTGGGGACGCTTGCGCCGCTAAGACCTCCCGCCTGCGTCTGTGTGCCCGGCTGACCTTGCGCCAGCATAACGCCGATCTCCGCCAGACTGCGTGATTCGCGCACCCACGGCTCTTTCTCCTGAACGCTGCGATAGACCTCCCCGATCCGCTCATACGCGGGGCGCTCGAGACGACCGCGCGGATGGAGCTGGTCACCAATAGAGCACTTGGCGCCGGCGGCAAGCATCGCGAAGCACTCATATTCCAGCGCCGCACGGTTCTTGAGTCCGCCAAAGTCGGCCCAGCTCTTGTGGAAGCGCGCGGTCATACCCATCAGGTCTTTGCCCAGCGTCTGGAAGTACCGCGCGTAGAGCGGGAAGTGGTTGTAGCCCCAGCCACCGGTGGCGAGGCTCTCAATCTCCCAATGCGTGTAGTACGGCATCTCCGGGCGCACGCCAGTGTGCTGATCCGCGCTCAGCCGCAGGCGGCTGTTGTAGAAGACGCTCGCGCCTGGGCGGATGCCGTGTATTAGTGTGGTCATACGGTGCATGAAATCACGTGAGATGCGGAGTGTCTGCTCGCGCAGCGCGTCTGAGTCAGACGGGTCCTTGCCCGCCTTCTGAAGATCCGCGCGGCACGCGTTGCAGAAGCAACCCGGCTGGGTCTGCATGATGATGTCAAAGAAGATCCCGTCCACCGGATAGCGGCGCAGCACTTCTTCCGTCTGAGCGGCAACGTAGTCCGCGTACGGTGTGTTCATGCACAGCCAGCGCCAGCCGCGGTCCCCAAGAGGGCCGCGGCCAACCTGCTTGCCTTCGCGGTCCACCTGCAGCCACTCCTGGTGAGTGGCGGCGACGTGCTCATCCCAGACCACACTGATGTACGCCGGAACGCGGATCCCCGCCCGGTGACACGCCTCAACCTGCTCACCCAACAGATCGCGTGTCAGGGTAGGGTGCTGTACTCCTACCTCTGTGGGGTAGTAGCTGTACCCGTGATGGCACTTGGCGAAGCACGTGACGGAGTTGACGCGCGCCTCGCGCAGCACTTCCACAAACTCGGCCGGGTCGAAATCCGCCCCCACTTCCGGGATGTCACCGCTGGTGTGGAAGTCCAGGTGAACCTGGCGAAAGGCTAGCTCTTCCATTTGCGGCATCGTAGCAGTTGCTCGCGCCCCGACCGCGGCGCGTCTGAATTAGAATCTCGATCAACCTATGGCAATCGCAGAGCCTCTTCTCACATCTCAGGATCAGACGTTTGTAGTGGCGCTACGCCGCGAGCTGCACGCGCACCCGGAGCTTGGCTTTGCGGAGCACAAGACCGCGCGGCGCGTGGCTGAAGCGCTGCGTGAAGCTGGACTGGAGGTCCAGGAAGGGATCGCCGGTACTGGAGTGAAAGGGGTGCTGCGTGGCGCCCACCCAGGGAAGACCATGCTCATCCGGGCGGACATGGACGCACTCCCGATCCAAGAGGCGGAGGGACGCGCCTACGGCTCACAGATTGCGGGCGCGATGCACGCCTGCGGGCACGATGGGCACACGGCGATGGCCGTCACGGCGGCGCGGCTGTTAGCGCGCCGCAGGGGCGACCTGCATGGCAACGTTGTGTTCGCGTTCCAACCGGCCGAGGAAACGACGGGTGGCGCCGATCCCATGATCCGCGCGGGTGTGCTTGATGACCCGAAAGTGGACGCCGCGATCGGCATCCATCTGGCGAACATACTGCGGATTGGCGAGGTGTCCGCCCAGGCGGGACCGGTCACGGCGGCGTGCGACGGGATCACCCTCACCATCCACGGCAAGGGTGGTCATGCAGCGAGGCCACACCTCTCGGTAGATCCTATCGCCGTCGCGTTCCAGGTGGGCACCGCGCTGCAAGTTCTGATGACTCGGGAACGCTCACCAGCGCAGCCCGCAGTGCTGACCATCGGCGCCATCCACGGTGGTTCCGCCAGCAACGTGATCGCGGATAGCGTTGAGCTGCGGGGCACACTGCGCACCTACGATCCCGAGCTGCGTATCCATCTCAAGCGGCGCATCCAGGAGACCGCAGAAGGGATGGCCAGCGCCATGCGCGCGCGCGCTCAGGTCCAGTGGGATGACAGCTACCCCTCCACGGTAAACAATCCGGCAATTGTCGGTCTGGTGCGCGACGCGGCGGCCGAGGTGGTTGGTCAGCAGAATCTGGTGGAGCTTGAAGCGAGCCTGGGCGGAGATGACATGGCGTATTTCTGCGCAGCGGTGCCGGGCTGCTACATGCGTGTTGGCAGCGCCAATTCGGAGAAAGGGCTCGACGCTCCGGCCCATTCCGCCCGCTTTGATTTCGATGAGGCAGCGCTTCGCATCGGCGTCGAGACCCTGGTGCGAACGACTGAACGGTTTCTGAATGGGCTTGACAGTGAGCCCGACAAAGCGAAGGAAGAATGAGCAGATGGCAAAGCTAACGGATGGCAGCGAGAGTGCTGACGATGACGCTTCAAGCATCAAATCAGAGGGCGCTTCCACCGTAAAGGGACTGGCTCAAGTAGCTAGCCAGCTCTTTCCATTGCGCCAGAAGCGCGACGGCGGCAAGAAGCTGACCAAACGCGAGCTCAAGCAATTGGATGAGCTTGAAACTGAGTATCGCGACCTGGAGCAGAACCTGCGCGAGTTAATGCGTCCCCGCGAGCGCGACCCCTGGACCCGTGGACGGGACCATTCCCACGACCGCGTGAGCTAGCCTGGCAGCGGCGCTCCGGTCAGCTCACGGTAGAAGGCGTGGACGGTGGCCATGGAGCGGACGCTCATGCCCGCGGCGTCCAGCTCGGTACCGAGCTGACCCGCGACCCGGCCAAAGAGGCGTCTGGCGAAGTCAAGGAATGCTAGATCTGGCGTCTCTTTTAGGACGCTGCGCGCTGCTTCCTCCACCACCTTAGCTGCCTCACCGCTCTCCTCCAGAAAACGCTGCGCGTCTGCGCCCTGGCGCACCGAGTCTCGCCCTGACTCTGCGTTGAGACCGCTGAAGCCGTGGCCCATGCAGAGTGCCTTGACGCCCAGATCGCTTACCTTGGCGATAGTAGAGCGGTATGCCTTTGAATCATCGAAGACTAGCGGCAGCTGCCCCGGCCGTGAGCCAGATCCCTGGATGCCATCGCCGGTGAACAGCGCCCCCACACCTTCCAGCAAGTAGCTGGTCGAGCCGTTGGAGTGGCCATGCGTGGTGACGACGCGCACGCGCTTTCCGCCGCCGAGATCGACAACCTGTCCGTCGGAGACGGAGACATCGACGCGCGTGGGCGCGTCAATTGATGCACGTTGGAGACGGTCAACTTGCTCCAGGCCGCCTGGCGTTTCCAGCACGCGTACGGCGTAGGACGAGTAGCCGGTGACGTGCGCATCGGCACTTTGCATCAAATGCTGGTCGTTCTTGTGAAGGTAGGTCTTAGCGTCGGGCGCGAACCGGAGCACCCGCTCATTGCCGCCCATGTGGTCCCAGTGCCCGTGCGTGTTGAAGAGGTGGCGCACCTCGACGAGGGTCTTGCCAAGCGCGTTGAGCGCCGGCTCGATCGCTCCGGGAGGCGAGGAATTAATGCCGCTGTCGATCAGTGCGGGTTCGGGCGCGTCAATGTAATAGACAAAGACGATGCCCCCTTCTCCGAAAGGGCACGCGATGCGGTAGACATCCGGAAGCACTTCCTCGGCGAGTGGCGCTGACGTGGGAGGCGTGGAAACCATACGTTCCCGAATTGTATGGATCGGCGCGCGGCGTGGGGCGGCGACAGCGCCGCCCCACGCCAAATCAGATCCCGAAGCTGCCGCTGATGACGGACTCGTAGATGCGGTAGACGGCGGGGCCAAGTAGCACGGTCATCATGGCCGGGAAGATAAAGCACACCAGCGGGAAAAGCATTTTCACCGGAGCCTTCATGGCGGTCTCTTCGGCGCGCTGGCGCCGCTTCAGACGCACTTCATCGGCTTGCGCGCGCAGCACTTCCGCCACGCCCAGCCCCATCTGATCCGCCTGCACAATGGCGCTCACGAATGAAGTCAGATCCCCTACGTCAACGCGCGCGGACATGTCGCGCAGCGCAATGCGACGCACCTTGCCGAGCCCGACCTCCTGGAGGACGCGGCCGAACTCATCGCGCAAGGGACCACGCGTCTTCTCCACTACCTTGGCCAGCGCCGCGTCCAGCCCGAGACCGGCCTCTACGCTGACGGTGATGAGGTCAAGCGTGTCAGGAAGGGCGCGCTGGATCTTGCCCTGGCGCGCAGCGGCCTTGCGGCGCAGCCAATTGATAGGCAAGCGACCACCAAACCATCCTGACAGGCCAACCATGGCCATCATGATCAGGTCGCCGGGGAAGCCCATGAATAGGATTACTAGCAGCGGCACTCCAACCAGTCCGGCGGCGCGCAGTCCCATGAACAGGTTGAGGTCGACTGTCACATCTGCCTTGATCATCAGCACGGCAGCTTCTTGGTAGGCGCGCTTGGGCGCGAGCTTGGCCGGCCATTCGGCCAACTTGTGCAGCATCGGCAGGCCCAGGCGTTGGAACAACGGCTGCTCGAGCGCGGCGTCGCGTTCATTCAGCGGACCGGCGTACTGGTACGGACCAAGGCGCGCCTGCAAATTGGTGGATCTGGCGGGCATAAAGGCCACCGCCACCAACGCGACGCTGGCGAAGACAAGAAACGGGATAAGTAGTTCCATGGTTGGTCTCGCTATACCTCGATTGCGACGATGCGGCGGATCATGACGAAGCCCACCATTTCAAAGGCGGTGGCGACGCCGAGCATCACCCGGCCGTGCATGGTGTAGAACAACTCGCCGGTGTAGCTTGGGTTCATGAACGTGATGATTCCGAGCAGGAAGACCGGCAGCCCGCCGATGATGTACCCGGACCAGCGCTGCTGCGCAGTGAGCGTCTGCACGTCACGCATGATCTTCTGGCGCTCGCGCACCGTCTTACAGATGTTCTCCAGCACGCCCGCGAGCTCACCGCCAACGGTACGCTGGATCATGATGGCGGTCACCACCAATTCAAGATCCTGTGACCGCACGCGCTCGATCAGGCGCAACAGCGCCTCATCTGCGCGCGCGCCCACGCCGATCTCTTTGACCAGCAGGTCAAATTCCTCGGCCACCGGCCCGGACATCTCACGCGAGATTGCTTCCATACCCTGTAAGAAGCTGTAGCCGGACTTCAGCGTGCTGGCCAGTAGCTGCAGCGCGTCCACAAGCTGCGTATCGAACTGGGCGCGGCGCTTCTTCTGAAGGTGCTTGACCCACAGGCGCGGGGCGAAAAAGCCGGGAATGGCCAGCGGAAGCGCGAGGAATGGCGACTGCGTAATGCCCCACGCGGCGGCCCCTAGCGTGAGCGCCAACAGGAACCGAACCAGCAGGAACTCGCCTACCCGAAGCGGCAGGTTGGCACGCGTCAGCTCGGATGCTTCGCGTTCCGCCCACGACCGGCTGGCGATCATCTGATCTAGCAGCGCCCAGTTGGAGTACTTCTGCTCGCGCAGCAGTTGGAAGTCCGCGGCCGCGGCGGGCGCTTCTGTGGTCTCGGTCGCCGTCTGCTGCGAGCCAGTGAACCGCCCAACGCGCTGGGCCAGATTGCTAGGGCGCCCGCCCATCTGCAGCACCGTGTAGGCGGCAATGGCGACCGCGCCGAAGATCAGCGCAGGGATCAGAAATGCGGTGAAGTCCATTTTGGATTCCTACGTCCGCAGCCGCGCGGAGAGCGACGGCGCCCAGTTGCTGTGTGCGTGGGGTGTGGCGAACGCAGCCAAGCGTTCGCCCATGAAGAGATCCGCCGGCAGCGAGATCCCGGCCGCCTCGATCCGATCCGCGAACTTTGGACGCAGGCCCGTGGCGCGCATGGTGCCAAGCACCTTGCCGTTCTCGTCCACGCCCTGCTGCTCAAAGGTAAAGATGTCCTGCATGGTGACGACCTGGCCTTCCATGCCGGTGATCTCAGAGCACTGCGTCACGCGGCGCGAACCATCCCGCAGACGAGCCACCTGCACCACCAGCTGCACGGCCGAGGCGATCTGCTCCCGGATGGCGCGGATGGGCAGCTCAAAGCCGGACATGAGCACCATGTTCTCGATACGCGCCAGCGCATCGCGCGGCGTGTTGGCGTGGACGGTGGTTAGGGAGCCGTCGTGACCAGTGTTCATCGCCTGCAGCATGTCAAAGGCTTCGCCGGACCGCACCTCGCCGACGATGATCCGGTCTGGGCGCATACGCAGCGAATTGCGGACCAGCTCACGGGTGGCGACGGATCCCTTGCCTTCAATGTTTGGCGGGCGCGTCTCTAAGCGCACCACATGCGGCTGGCGCAACTGAAGCTCGGTGGGGTCTTCAATCGTGACAATCCGCTCGCCCGAGGGGATGAAGGACGACATGACGTTGAGAAGCGTCGTCTTACCTGAGCCGGTTCCGCCGGAAATGACGACGTTCAGCTTAGACGCGACGCACGCTTGTAGAAACTGCGCGATCTCGCGCGTTAGCGACCCGTAGGCGATCAAGTCGTCAACCTGGAGGGGGTCCTTGGAGAACTTACGGATGGTGATCGTCGGGCCGTCGATCGCCAGGGGAGGGATGATGCAATTGACACGCGATCCATCCGCCAGGCGGGCATCGACCATCGGTGAGGATTCGTCGATCCGGCGTCCAATGGGGGAGACGATTTTCTCAATAATGCGCATGATGTGATCTTCGTCCCGGAACGAGCGCTCCGAGACGTGCAGGACACCCTTGCGCTCAAAATAGATCTGGTTGGGCTTGTTGACCATGATTTCCGAGATGGTCGGGTCCGCCAGCAGCGGCTCGAGCGGTCCAAGGCCCAGCACCTCGTCCGCGACTTCTTCAATCAGACGGAGACGGTCATCGCGCGCCAGTGCCACTTCCTCAGCGGCGAGCAGCGTGCGCGCCGCCTCTTCGACGTGGCGGCGCAGCTCACTCTGCTCCTGGCCCGCCAGCTTGGTGACGTCCATTTGCTTGAGCAGCTTCTCGTGCAAGAGGAACCGCAGGTCGGTAATCGTGTCGGTGCCGGAGCGTTCCCCGACCGTTGTTGTGCCTTCTGGCCGGAGGTCTTTAGCCGTCCCCTCCAGGCGCTGCATCAAGAGTGACATTGTGGTTTCCTACCCAACCTTGACCTGATTGAGGCGGGTTGCGCCAACCGCGACGGAGTCATGGTCGTCCACGCCACGCAGCGCCAGCCGGATCTTGCCCTTCTCTTCGGCCAGGATCAGCTTCTGCGCTTCCTCCGGGGTGACCGCAAGGGTGGCAGTACGCGCGTTTGGCCGTGCAATGGCCTCCTGGCGGCTGTCCGGACGGTTGCCGGTGACCTGACCTGCGACGGCGTTGGCGCCGGTGGGCTCAGAGGCGGGACCCTGGAGCGACTGCGCCACGGCGAGCACTTCAATGTTCTGCAGCACCATGGCGGCGCTGTCCTGGTTCGCTTGGCCGGCCTGGCTGGCGCCTTCCGTACCGCTGAAGACGGTGATCACATCGACGAAATCGCCGGGGTTGATGAGACCACCGCTGCTGATCAGCTCGTTCACGTTGACCGAGATGGCGCGCCGTCCCTGAGGGATGCGGAAGGCCAGACCGGAGTCCTCTTTGCGCGCGAAGAATTTGGTGTTGAGCACCTGCTCGCCCGCCGCGATTGGCAGGTTAGAAACCTTGCCGTTAATCTGCTCGACGCCGGTGAATGCTTTAGCGTGGCGTGCGTCCGCGGGCAGCTCCTTGATGGTGAGCATCTGCGGCGTCACCAGCGTACGGACGGGGATGTCCTGCGCTGCGACCACCACCGGTACCAGGCCGGTCTGGCGGGCGCCTTGGCCGGCGCGCTGAATGTAGCTCCAGGAGAGCATGGCGGCCAACAGGCCGAGCACAGCGGCGCCGATGAGCGCCTTGCGCCCGCCTGCCGCGGGGGAGAACCCTGCCTTGCGTCCAGCTGCGATCTGCATGTTCCGTTACCTCCGGGAGTTGTAAGACGGCGCGCGCTGCGTGTCGTCGTGGGTGATTCTGGTGTGCTGTCTGTGCTGTGTGCTCGTTCTGTGCGAATGAGTCGTTAGGAGAAGGAGATCAGCGAGTACGGCAGCAGGGCGAGCACAACGCCCGCAGCAATGGCCGGCGCGTAGGGCACCGAGCCTGCCTTGGGTCCGCTGCCTTTGAGCGCCCAGATCCAGCCGTACGCGATGTAGCGGAACGTATTGGCCACGCGCCGCTCTTTAATCAAGTAGTAGAGCGCCAGGATGCCGCCCGCAACGCAGGCGTACAGCGCCGCGATCAGCACGAACTCGGGACCCTTGACGGCGCCGATGGCTGCCAGCAGCTTCACGTCGCCCGCGCCCATTGCGCCGAGCAGGAAGGGGATCAGCATGATCCCCATGCCCAGCGCCAGCCCCTGGAAGCTCTGGCCCAGGCCGTTCCACCCGCCCATTGCGGCGCCGGCGATCAGGCCGAGCAGCATAGTGGGATAGGTCAGCTTGTTGGAGATCCGCCGCACGCGCAGGTCGGTAAAGACGGCGTAGAGAAGAATGGCAACAAGCACCGTATCGAGGATGTAAGGCACGAGTATCTGAAGAATGTCCATGTGTCTACAGATCACTACGGCGGCGAGGTGTGGGAAGTGACGCGCTAGCCGAAAGGGCTACTACATCACGCCGGGAGGCGCTAGACCAGGAGCGCAATGCGCAAAACGGAACAGGGGTCTGAGCGCTCCTGGAGAAAATGGAACATAGGGATGGAACAAGTGGCCAAATGGGGATCATGACGCGTGGGAAGAAGGAGATGCTGAGCATAGACCCGAGCAGTCGTTCCCTAGCGGGAACAGACGCCGGTGATGGCGGCTGCGGCTGCTGCGGGACGGGAAGCAGGGGTTGCGGAGCGGGTTTATGCCGACAGGGCTGCGCGAACCGCGGTTCAATGGAATGGCGAGCGACGAGTACTCGTTGCCGCACGAGCGGCCGTGGCGGGCGGTACGGCTGGTGGTACGGGACTCCGGTGGGTGGCCCGGTGGGAGCTGCTCCTGGGATCAGCAGCGGACGAGTTGGCACCGCATTGACTTGTAAGTCTGCATAGATATGCGGAAATCGATTCTGTAAGGCTAAAACGGGCAGTGCGGCGCCGCCCGAACTCAGAGAACGACTTGATGGCTTCGTACGTTCGATGCGAGTGCTGTCCTGGAGTTTTGTAGGTGGCGGTCGTCACATTTGGCACAAAGAAAGAGAGCCGGTCGGGGATGTCCCCGACCGGCTCTCTTGTCACTTGGCCTCGCGGCCGTTGTGAATACTAGATGGTGGATTCCAGCGGCAGGCGGTTGCCGACGCCGTTGAAGAGTCCGTTGATCCGACCGCCGAGGAACGTCGCGCCACCGATCAGGGCGACGGCGACCAGTGCTGCCAGCAGCGCGTACTCGGTCGCATCCGCGCCGTCTTCCTCAA
>Ga0136611_10001314_pt1 | contig 17208 bp, 14 predicted proteins | sample AntDrymUQ2232306_2_FD_106645 | JGI IMG/M metagenome (GOLD analysis project Ga0136611, IMG submission 106645) | Polar desert sand microbial communities from Dry Valleys, Antarctica - metaG UQ223 (23.06) | ecosystem: Environmental > Terrestrial > Soil > Desert | place: Antarctica: Dry Valley...
AAGCAAAAGCAATGGTCGAGTTGCGGAAGCAGAACGCTTTGCGTAATGGCCAGCCTTTTGATGCCGGTGATGAAGCAGCGGCTATGGCTGAGGAACTTGAAAAGCTTGTAGCCCAGGCGCCCACCCCCGAGATTGCTAAGCGGTTGCGCGACTACATCTCTTTGCTCCGCAAGGTACCCAAGACTTCTAGGGGGAGTTCGGGTGGCGGCGCGGGTGGTAAGCAAGAAGAAGTCGTATTGCCTGACGTTGCTAAAGATGGGTTCAAGCTGCCGGATGACTTTATTAAGCCTCCCAGGAAAAGCATTAAAGACCAGTTGTTGGGCATTTTGGGGAGTGGTGTCACCGGAGCAACCATTGGCGGCACCATTGGCTCGTTATTTGGGCCTCTAGGCACCTTAATCGGTGCGGTGGTCGGTGGCGCTATAGGCGCCGGTATTGCAAATCTTGGGCTCGCCGGAACCATTAAGGCTGCACTTCTTGGTACTGGCGGTCTACTTGTTTTTACTGAAGAAGGCAGGAAAATAGCAGGGGAATTCGTTTCAGGGTTCTTCCAGGGCCTCACCGGCGGCGGTGATGACGGTATTGGGGCTAAGATTGGACGCTTCTTCCACGGCATCATCGAGGGCATCAAGAAGTTCTTTGGCATCAATTCTCCCTCAACCGTAATGATCGGCATTGGTGCCGATGTCATTTTGGGATTCATAGAAGGTATCGGAGGCGGTCTGCTTGGGGTCTTGCTAAAGGCAGCGGAACTTCCTGGCAAAGTCATCGAGGGCATTGGCGATATTCTTGGAAAAGTAAAGGAAAAAGGCAAGGAGGCCATAAAGGGCTTCATAGAAGGAGTTGAAGAGAAGTTCCCCGGAATCAGGACATTCTTTGAAGGAGTGCCGGGCAAGGTCAGAGGATTTATCGGAGATATCTTTGGCGGCAATAAGAAGAAGGGTGAGGAGTCTGTAGACGGAATCAAGCAGGGTGCTCAAGATAGAGAGCCGGGGCTCCTGGGCTTCTTCCGCGATCTGCCTGGCCGCACTAGAGACTCTGTTGGCAATATCTTTGAGACCGTCAAAGGCAAGGGCCACGATATCATCGAGGGCATTCGCAGAGGCGTAGATGAGCGCTCCGGTGGCTTCTTTGATACAGTTGGCAGAATAGCAGGAGGTATAACTGGTCGCTTTGATGGACTTTATGACACTCTTCGCATTATTGGCGGCAACTTAATAATTGGTCTGTGGAACGGTATTGCAAAGGTGGCCGGAGATATGTTCAATTGGATTCAAAGAAACATCATTGACCGCATCGCAAATGCTCCTGTCCTCGGGTGGCTTATTCGTTCACCTTCTAAACTTTATAGCGGCTATGGTAAAAACCTAATACTAGGTCTTATGCAGGGAATAAGCAGTGAAATACCTGGTCTAAAAAATACCATCGCCGGTGTGGTTGACGCCGCTTCTTTGGACTTGAAGTCCTCTGCGGTAGATTTAGGTCTGAATGATTCATTTAGGCTTGCTAATGCAGCCACAGCTAGCGCTGCTGCCGGTGTCACAAATAACTGGAACTTCAACCTTGAGGCCAACACTAACGCCAATCCCCAAGAACTTATTGGGGAGTTCCTTTTCGCTTCGAGAGTGAGAACGCGCTAATGATGCTCGGCCGAAATGTCATGCTGAATTCTTCCTTTGAGAATTCTGACTTCACAACCCCCGGCTACTACCCGGTTGGTGGCGGCATTTTGTCAATTGAAGCCTCACCCGCTCTGGTAAGCGGAGGCACCAAGTCTCTGAAGGTTGTTAGCGGCGGCGTGAACCAAGGCTTCTACAATCCTCGGGGTCAGTTTGTTTCACAAGCAAACCAATATTGGGTCGCCTCGGCTGACGTAGTTGGCACAGCGGGGCGTAAAGTTTATATCTTGGGTTGGTCATCAAGTGAAGATTATGCTTCGCCAGCCTCTAAAGCCGTCAAGGAGCACACCTTCTCCGGGGTTATGGAGCGCATATACTCTTTGCCTTTTACGAACTCGACTCCGTTTAGACCTGGTCTTGGTATTCAGAGCAGCGAGGCAACAGCACAAACTTTCTATGTGGATCAAGTTCAAGTTGAACCAGACTTTGAGGCCACTCCCTACTTGCCTCATTTCTCTGAGCGTGTTGCCGGCAGTATGGTGACTAAAGATTACCAATACGAGTTCAATGGCCTGCTCATGGGCGCAGAGACGGATATCGTCGTAGAACGCCTACAAGGCCTTTTGGGCCTGCCTGGTACCGAGACCCAAGATTTCACCTACAGCGGCTCACACGGGGCGTCAGCGGGCTCTCAGACGATGAGCAAGCGCCTGCTGGACTTCGACGTTCACCTTCTGGGCAGAACAAGGCTTCAGCCCAACATTGAGAGCAAGCTCACCTACTTGCGCCGGGCCTACCAGCCTCAGCGCATAGACCGCTCGCGTATTTTACGCCCGCTAGTGTTCAAGCGCCCCGGCACTCCCGTACAACAGTTGATGGTGCGTTGCGAGAAGCGGGACTTTGCCAGCACCTATGACGTGGCCCGAGGGCATGCCGCTGGGTCAATTCAACTTGTTGCACCTGATCCTGTGATTTACAGTTACATTCTGAAAACCAAGGCGCTTACTATTGGGGCAAGCGTCAACTCCGGCACTCTGTCAACCCTTCACAATGCTGGGGACCACGAAGACGGCGTGAAGCCCATCATTGAGATAAGTGGTCCTTGCCGCGATCCGATTGTGACTCATCTGCAAAGCGGAAAATTCATAAGGTTTGTGGGGCTAGACCTAAATGCGGGGGAAACTCTCACCATCGACCTGACAAAAAAGACCGCTCTTGTAGGCGCCGCTTCAAAGGTCTCGCTGTTAGGCGTAGATACTCAATGGTTCACTCTGTATCCCGGCGATAACAGCATTACTTATACAAGATCGTCGGTGGCCTTCAATGGCTCTTCTTCGACCACGACCGTCAAGTATCGAGATGGTTGGGCCTAGTGACCGTCAATGTTTATTCAACCAACTATAGCGGCCAATGGTATGCGGCTTTGCCCGAGGCAAAGGTCAGTCACGTCATCGACATTCTCTCAGACGTGCCCTCGGCCTCTTTCTCCATCCCGCAAGACTCGCCCGGCGCCGATCAGATAGGCGGTTGGGAAAGAGAGATTCAAATAAGGGAAATCATCGAGGATGAGGGCGTCAATGAGATCGTGTTTCAGGGTCCTGTTGTTTCCGAACAAGGCGATCAGAATGAATGCACATTTGAGTGCGAAGGCGTCCTATCTCATTTTGGTACAAGAATAATTGATAACGCCACTCTGCTCTACACCAGCATTGAGCAGAGAGCAATCGCAATGGCTCTGATTGATTACGCCCAAGACCCCGGCACGCCGGCGCAGGCTAACCGAGACTTCAACGTCAGTGGCGCCACATTTGCAGGCACAACGCATATACGAAGCCGCAAGTATGAGCGCGAGGAGCATGCGAACATCTTGGACCTTCTCAAAGAGTTCCCGACTCTTGATGACGGCTTTGAGTTTGACATTGTGATAACTCCTGACGGTGGAAGGTTCTTCACGCCCCACTACCCTAAGAAGGGCACCACTCTCACAGACTTAAAACTGGAATACGTAGAGGGCGATGGGCAGCTTTCCTTCAAGTACCGCAGGGATTACAAGAGGCAGTTAACCCACGTCTATGTGACTGGTGGCTCTAACGGCACCATTAAGTTTGAACAGAATTTTGAGGATGTTCCTTCGTCGGGTCTCTACGGCGTTAGGCAAGAAGTGATTTCCGATGGCAGCCAGTCTGATCTGACTTGGCTTCTTGACAAAGGCAAGAGAGAGGTAAGCCTCAGGAAGAAGCCCATCTTCGTGCCCGATATTACATTGCCCCGTCACCCCAAGGATTACAGAAGGCTAATTAAGACGGGCGACTACGTGCCTCTGAACATCCAACGCGGTAGAGTTAACATCACAGAGCCCAGACGAGTGCTTCAGAAGAAGTGGAATGTAGAGGCTAATACAGTGGAACTAACTTTGGCAGAGGTTGCTTGATGGAGTCGATACTTCTCTCTACTGACCCAGCAAAGGCCTTTGGGGACATCTTCAAGCGTATCCAACGACTTGAACAAGGTATTAGTTCTACTAGCACTACAGGGAGTGGCAACGGGGTTTTTGACACTATTACGCTTGGCCCCTCAGGCAACCAAGTCACTCTCAACATTGTTCCGCCCAGCGCGCCTACAGGCATTACGGCTACGCCCGGAGCCTTCGAGGACCTTTCTTTTGTAGACGTTGATTGGGTTGCTCAATCTGGTGCCACTTCTTACCAAACAGAGTTGGCAGAAAATGTTGCGGGGGTCCGCTCCATCGTTGACCAGGGACAAGGCATCGCTACCAACTATCGTTTTGACAACCTTAACCGTACAAAAAACTACAGTGTGCGAGTTGCCAGTTTGAATAGAGTTGGTATAACCGGGGCCTTCTCTGCTTGGGTTGACTTCACGCCTGTGGCGGACCTCTTTGGTCCTGCTGCTCCTACCGGCGTTGCCTTTGCTCGTGGGGCCACTTCTGTCATAGCAAAGTGGAATCAAAATGCAGAGCCAGATGTTAAAAATGGTCACGGTTTGTATGCCGTTGAGTTGTCAACTCTTTCAGATTTCTCTGCCATACTGCGTACCGCCCGGATAGGAGGCACTATCGCAGTTTTCAACGACCTAACCACTGAGACAACCTATTACGTTCGCGTGGCCGCTATTGACTCGTCAGGTAACCAAGGTCCCTGGACTATTGCCTCAGGAATCTCCGGGGGCATTGTAGGCAGCATGATTTTAGCTGACCAGATTTACTCTAGTCACGTCCAAGTCAACACGCTTGAAGGGGACCGCATCAAGGCGAATACTATTAATGTTACCAAGCTCCTTGCAGATAGCATTCTTGCGAAGAATATAAACATTGGTGCCGGCGGTCAGTTCAAGGTGGGCAACGCTCCGGCTGGCGGCATGGTCATAAATAGCCAGGGCATCAGCCTTTACAATTCCTCTGGTGCACGAACCATCTACCTGAACGCCCTGGATGGAGCAGGAACCTTTACTGGCACAATCTCCGGTTCCACGGTTACTGGTTCCACCATCATTGGGGGGTCATTTCAAACTGCCAGCGCTGGTCGTAGAATTGTAATGGCTAGCACCGATTCTTCTAAAGTAACCTTCTTTTCTGGTCTTTCCTCTGAGACAGTTTCTGGCAGATTGGAATTCACAGACTCTGGCAGCAGCGTCGGCACGGGCATCGGTCAACGAACCAGTATCTTTTTAGAAACTGCTAAAGTGGGTTCTACTCGAAAAACATCCAAACTGGAGATGGAGTCGGAAGATTCAAACGGAGTTACTATCGCGCGCCTAAAAGCCTTCGCAGGCGTTGGCACTATGACAGTTAGTGATGGTGTGTCTGAACTGCGTTGCAACCAAGCTTATTGCCTTTTGTATACTAATTCGGCAGAATTGAGTTGCGGTACTGCTCATGTATTTTTGTTCTCAAATATAGCTCAACTCGCTCTTGCTACTGACAGGTGGATGAAGATAGACGCTTCGGCTGCAAAATTACAACACGATCAGAAAGAATTTATCATAAGCACCGCTGGCATGAAGTTCTTTGATTTCGGTTATGAGTGCGGCAGGTTTTACTCTCTTACAGGCGAGTCACATCTTCAGATTAACAACCTTAGACCTAGTTCGACTGATTCACTTGTCAGGTGGAATACTCAGACAGGGGAGTTTGCTTACGACTCTTCTTCTGAAAAAACTAAACAGGCAATTGGTCCTCTTGCGGAAACTTACGATGCTACCAGCATTATTGACCTTATGAGACCGATTGCCTATGAAGAAGCCGATAGAGAGAAGGGTGGCAAAAAGCCCTACAGATATATCGGTCTTTCGGCAGAAGCTCTGTATGAGTTCGCACCCCAACTTGTTTGCTGTGATACCCAAGGTGATGCTGTAAGCATTCTTTATGACAAGATTAGCGTTGTGGCCATTGCAGGAGTCAAGGATCTCCGCGCTAGAGTTGCACAACTAGAAGATTTCATTAGCAAGATGAGCCCTAAGGAGGCCGATTAATGCAAGAGCCCCAGAAGTTTGAAGTGCATGACAAGTTTGTTGTCGTTGCTCTGCGAGAGCAGGTAGTGGAACTCACAAGCACATGCGGAGTGCTCAAGGCTGCCGTGTACCAGCTTCAAGAGCAGGTTGAGCAGCAGCGAACCATGATTGCCGATTTAGAGAAGGCGACCGCTGAGGGGGCTATCGTGGGGGCAGAGGCCAATGCCTAGGCCTGAAGTCACCTCAGAGGCCCCTCACAGCGTTTCTAAGGGCACCGTTATACGCCACCCTGGCAACGGCCCTGATGACGAAGTAATTGGCACAGCAATAGTCCTGCACATGGCTTCGGGTGTGGACCTTGTTTACGATGAGGACAAGAAAGTTTCTGTTCTGAAAGTTCAGCCCGTCAAGGAAGCAAAGGAGACCGAATGACGCTTACCATTGCGGAAACCTTGGCCTTTGCTCGCGCTCAGCCTTGGACAGAGACTGATGCAAGAATTGCTGTTGCTGTTGCGATAAAGGAATCAAGTCTGAACCCTCGGGCGCACAACACCAAGCCTCCTGACAATTCTTATGGGCTAATGCAGATCAATATGTTTGACAAACTTGGGCCATCGAGGCGGGCAGCGTTTGGCCTAACCAGCAACGACCAACTGTTTGACCCCGCCACAAATATGAAGGCTGCTTATTCGGTCTGGAAGTGGTCAGGGTGGAATGCTTGGTCTACCTACAAGTCGAACAGTTATCTATCCGTTCTTCCGGCGGTTGAAGCCGTCGCCAATCCCCAGGGAGTTCCTATGGGCCGTTACCCCGGCGCCGTGTACCGAGAGGTAGTTGGCCTCTCCAAAGACCCGCCCATCAGACCTATCGGAATCATCTTGCACGTATCGGCTTCCAACTCCCCCTCTTTGTTCAATTATTTCAACGGACCCTCAGGTGGAGTTGAGTCTCACTTCCATATCCCGCTGAACCCAGGGCAAGTTGAGCAGTACCGCGATACCAATCGGGAAGCTGATGCCAACTACAAGGGCAACTCTTGGATCGAAGGCGGCGAACGCCTTGGGTTCATTTCGGTTGAGACTGCCGGCTTAGGAGATGGCGAGTGGAACGACTACCAACTTCGTGAGCTAGAAAAAATGATCCGTTGGTGTGCGGCTACTCACAAGTTCCCCTTGAGAGTGGCCCCCGGCTACCATTCGCCTGGCATTGGTTATCACGTTCAGTTTGGGTCTGGTGAAGGCACTAACTCTTGGAGCAATGCAAGAGGTAAGATTTGCCCAGGGCCAAAGCGCATTGCTCAAATCAAGAACGTACTGATGCCTCGCTTGACTTCCGGTTCTACGCCGTCGCCTGGGCCAACGCCTCCCTCTCAAAATAGAGTGCTGCGTGAAGGAATGTCTGGGCAAGATGTCGCAGAATGGCAGCAACTACTAGTACGTGCCGGTTACCCTGTTTCGACTGACGGTGCCTTCGGACCAAAAACTACAGCGGCCACAAAGCAAGCCCAATCTCGGGTAGGTGCTGCTCCTGACGGAGTTGTCGGCCCAGACACGCGAGCCAGAGTAAATCAACTTGTAAACCCCCCCGCACCGCCCCCGCCTCCAAAGGAGACAGAGTTGTTTAAGCCCCGCACCGGCGACATTGTTGTTATTTCCCCTGAGCACTCGGGTCTGGTTTTGGATCTTCCTGCTCTTGGCAAATCCAGTGATCTTGTTGCTTGCTACAAGTTGGACGGCGGCGGCGATCAACGTTGGGAGATTGTGCAGCATCAAGACCAACCGCCCACTGGCGAAGTTTCTTTTGTGACTCTAGGAGAAAAGGGAGAACGCCTTGTTCTCGATGTCAATGATGGGGCCAATGCGGGTAAGCCGGGGCAGCAGGTTGCTGTTTGGGATGCCCATTTTGGCGGGCAGCAGCGCTTCCGCATTGAGTCATTGGAAACCGGCAACAACAAGATTGTCCATGTCGGTTCGGGCCTCTGCCTTGAGGTAAGGGATTCAGGCGGCATGTCCGCACCTCTTCAACTTGCTGAGTGGAAGGGTACCCCTAACCAACGGTTTCGTTTTGTCGGTACGGTATAACAACCACATGTGATTTCAAGTCAAAACTAATCTTGTCGGGTAATGTTGGACAGATAGAAAATCTGAACAAAGGGAGCAAACGTGGAGCAACTTGTGCAGGTGGACGTAACAGTTCTCAACTTTATTGTAGGCGCCCTTGTGCCTCTGCTGGTGGCGGTTCTCTCAAAGGTCAATGCCAGCAGTGGTTTGAAGGCAGTTCTAAACCTTGGGCTGAGCATTCTTGCCGGCGTTGCCAGCACGCTATTGCTTACTGACGGGGAGACAACTTTCCTTGGGATTGCAACAAGCGCCATTACCGTTTACTTGGCTTCTGGGGTTACATACCAGAACCTTTGGAAGCCCACTGCCGTCGCCCCTGCTGTTGCTGAGAAGACAAGCGGTTTCGGTCTGGGTTCAAACTCTGCCGTAGCCGGCTAACCGGATCAATGACTGGTGAGGAGCTTTAGATGGCCGAAGATAACTCGCGACACAACCTTGTTTCTGACCGGCTTAGGTTTGGTGATCCGCGAGGCTGTGTTCGAGAACGCGGACCGGCCGTATCTTCTGATGATCTTCGCCGGCATGATGGGGCTCCCCGTCTTTCTCCGCAGGGACGAGAAGAATGGGAAAACGAGTGGGCCACAGTCGCCTTTGTCCCTGACGGAGATCAAGGATTTGATCCTAAAACCGGAGGAGCCAAAGGGAGGTACGTCTACGTGACATCTACTCCCCAAAATTACGGTAAGGCCCGAATGATTGTCCATAAGTATTCCTCCACTCTGGCGTTTTTGCTTTACATATCTGCGGTGGTAACCATTCTTTTGGCTTTGCAGGTCATTTACCGTGGATAGTCAAGGAGAACGCGGCGACTCTGGCCAGATGGGCGTTGCCGGCGAACGTGGCCCCAAAGGCGACCACGGGCAGCACGGGGAGCATGGTGGCGACGGAGCGAGGGGCGCCACGGGCCTTACAGGAGCTACAGGTGCCACAGGTGCTCAAGGTAAAACAGAGCCGTCTATCATCTGGTTCGGCCTCAACCGCTGGACTTGGGCAGGCGTTGCTTTTCTCTTTATTGTTGCTGCGGGCGCTTACACCACCTACAGGACGGACCAGCGCTTCCGTGAACAAGTAGACCGGGTGGAGCAGGCTAGTATTGACACTGACTACCGAACCTGCCTGGGTGGGAATAAGATCAGGAACGGCCTTCGCAATGTTATCAGTACGGCCTACCCCGAGGGTCCTCGTCGTGATGCGGCTTTAGCAGAGTTCCTTCTCAGGGATTGTGAGGTCGAGTTCCCTATGCGTTCTAACACGGCTGCTCCAACCATAAAGGTTCCGTAACTTCAAATGACTCTTGTTCATTACGTTGGCTCATCTGACTCGCGTACCATTTTTGCTAGCAACTTTGTCGCGAACGGCGTTAACGACCAAGGCACAACTGTCTGGAACGAAGCCAACATCTGGCAAGTCAATGTTTCTACCGCCGCCGGCAATTATTTGCTAACGCTTTCAGATTTCAGTATGACGGGCATTAGCCGTCCTGGTACTGGGAGTGGCCCTCCGGGGCCACCACCGGCTGATCCGGGGCTTCACCCAACCCTCGCTAGCCACGATGCCCTGGGTCTGGCAACTCAGGCAGAACTTGATGCAGCGGTAGCTGGTTTTGTTTCAGGGGCTCACCCCAACCTTGCCAGCCACGATGCGTTGGGCCTCGCAACTCAAGCTGAGTTAAATGCGGTCGCTGCAACGATCACTACCGGCAACGGAGTACCTACAAATGTATTGATTAAAACGGCAGCTTTCATCGCTGCCGCAGGCGACTTCATACAGGCTGACGCCACAACAGCGGGGTTTACAGTAACCCTCCCGACTAATCCGCTAGTCGGCGCTCTTGTGTCCGTCAAAAAGATTGACGCAACTTCAAACACAGTAACAATTGCCCCTTCTGGCGTAGGGACAATTGATGGTGATGCAAACGCCACCACCACAACTCGGTGGGCCGGAGCAATTTTTGAACACATTGGATCTGACGCGTGGCGCATCGTTGCGTCTATGACTACATATGGCGCCGGAACTGGAGTCACCTCGGTCGACGGGCAGACAGGTGCGGTCGCACTGAACGCCACCTATGTGCCGCTCGCCCAGCGGAACGCTAACAGCGGCTACCCCGGTTTGGCCGCCGCCCAGGGCACCCGTGACGGCACCAAGTTCCTTCGGGACGACGGCACATGGCAGCAGGCCAGCACATCCGAAGCCGGTGTCCTCTACCCGGTCGTGGACACCACCGGGGTCACCGAGGCGACGACGATCATCAACGCCGCCCAGGCCACCCTGACGGGCGGCGGCATCGTGAACCTGCCCCGTGGGACGATCCTCACGAAGATCAACCCGACGAAGGCGAACGTCACCTACCGGGGCAAGGGCATGTGGAACACGATCCTCAAGCCGCCCGACCTCAACTACATGATCGAGCCCACCCCAACTCCCGGGTACCTTGCCTCGAACATCTCCTTCGAGGACATGGCGTTCGACTTCACAGGGATGACGCTAGGCAACCTCGCATCCCTAAACGGCATACAGACAGGGCAAGTTCGTTTTACTCGGTGCCGATTCTATAACGTCCCCGGCTATTTCATCATCACCAACGGCCTTAGCGGGCTCATTGTGGAGGACTGTCTTTTTCACACTGCCGGGACGGCCATCGGCAAGGGCGTCGTGTTCGGTGGCGGGAGCAGAGGCATGGCCTACCGGCGCAACGTCGTGCGCTGGTGCGCTTGGGGCGTTAGCGGGCACACGGCGTCCGACGAGATCGTGGTCGAGGATAACTATTTCGATCAGGGCTGGTGGCTCGGCGTGTCGCTGGCATCGAACTCTGGGGGGACAGTCAGCTACTCGGCTAGCACCATCACAGACACCGCCGCCAACTTCGCGGCAAGTATCATCGGCACCCCAGACGACTACTACGTGAGAGCGCTACCCGTGCTCCGCACAAACTCTGGTGCGGCCGTCACAATCGACTACAGCTCGAACAAGTTCACGGACAGCGCAGCGTCCTTCCTTACCTACGGGATACGGAAAGGTGACATAGTCAAGTTCGGGGCCATCTTCGCCGTTGTAGAGGAGGTCGTGTCAGCAACCGTCATCCGGGTGGAGCAGTGGCTGTCCGACGCTGATCGCAGTCCGTCGTTCCAGCCTGAGGCTGGGGCCTCGTACACGGTCCATAAGGTTGTGCTAGGGAAGGTGGCGTCATTCACGACCACCACTGTGACTGTTGGCATCTGGCAGGACCTGAACGGGGTCGCTCTGACCCCTGCTGCCGGCACCCGCTACGAAGTGTTCAAGCATGGCGCGTATAACATCCACTTCGACTTGTGTGACAGCACCACTATTCGCAACAACGTCGTGAAGCGCACCTGGGGAGACTCTATTAGCGTGTTCGGGCTGTTGGCGGGAGGCATGGGTACCTCCATAATCGGCAACACGGTGGAGGAGGGGCAGGACTTCGGAATAACCTGCCACGGTTTCGGGAACGTCGTCGCAAACAACGTGGTCCGCCGCCAGGGCGTGACCGGAATCCTCGTCGGCTACGGCGGACAGATGATCGTCGTTGGCAACGCGGTGTCTGGGTCCACATGGACAAACACGACCGACACAGACGCCATCTGCGACATCTCGGTGGAAAGCAACGACAACCTGATAGTGAACAACATTGTCGACGGTGAGGGCCTCACATTCGGCCGGCGGGGCATCTGCGTCTACACCGGCGGCACGCAGACTCTTAGTGGTAACCGGATTATCGGCAACATTGGCCGGGGCCATTCCCTCAGCGACTTCCGGGTCAGCGCCGATCCCGGTGGCTCGGTCGTCAACACGGTGCTCGCATCGAATACCGGCACCGTGTCTGTGAACGGTGCGGGCGTTGCCGCTGGCACCGTCTCGAACATCGCCATTGGGTTCGGCGCGCTAACCGCGGCGACGACGGGCTCTAGCAATGTGGCGGTCGGGGCTAATGCCTTGTCGGCCACCACAACTGGTACGCGCAACGTCGGGGTCGGGAACTCTGCCCTCGAGCAGAACACGACCGGAAGTGAAAATGTGGCTTTGGGGCCGAGCGCCTTGCTCTCCAACACAGCCGGCGTCTCTAATGTGGCTCTTGGGGCGGGCGTTCTGACGTTCAACGCGACCGGATCGAGGAACGTTGCCGCTGGGACCAACGCCATGCTAGGCACCACCACGGGCACCGATAACACGGCCATTGGAGATAATGCCGGGCGGTCGATAACAACAGGGGCTGTGAACACAGCGGTCGGCACCGGAGCGCTTTACAACCCGGCGTTGAACGCGAGTAACGCTACGACCACAGCCGTCAGACAGACTGCCGTGGGTGGCCTGGCGGGGCAGGGGTCCGCCGCACAGTCGAACGACATCGTAGCCGTCGGCTATCAGGCGCTCTGCACCGGGGCCTACGCCGTCGCTATCGGATCAGGCGCTTCTGCCGGCGCCGCCGGAGCGGTCGCTCTCGGAACGGACAGCGCCGGCACCGCCGCCACGACCATCGTCGCCAACGAGATCAAGCTGGGCACCGCCCTCCACACCCTCAACGTCATCGGCAACGCCCAGGTTGGTGGGGCCACCAAAGCCCTCGGGTTCTACGGCACCACGCCCATCGTCAAGCAGACCCTCGTGCCCGTCACCGCCGCCGGAGTGCACGCCGCTCTCGTGAACCTGGGACTGATCGCAGCATGACCCACGCCACCCTCCTGTTCCTCCAAGGTCTCGTCAACGGGCTCACTCTGAACGTCGGCGCCGCCGACTTCGATGAGGTGCTCGCCACCGTGGTGGCCGCCCGGGCCGAGCTGGCGGCGCTCGTCGAGGCAGGCCAAGAGCAGGCACCCCACTCATAACGTCTGGATATGTATGATTAAGAATAACAATTCCTATAGAGTTTGGAGCACCTGATGCCTATTCTTGGTTCACCTAATGACAAAGTTTCAAAAACGGGTGACACCATGACTGGTGCCCTGTTGCTGCCCGGTGACGCCGTATCCAATCTCCAGGCTGCCCCGAAACAACAGGTAGTTTTGAAGTCGGGCGGCGCCATGACAGGCCCGCTTTTTCTGGTAGGTGACGCGACAACAGTTTTACAGGCTGTCCCAAAGCAACAACTTGACGCAGCGATAAGCGGTGTAGGTTCTTCTTCTCACCCCAACCTTGCCGCTCACGACACGCTAGGTCTTGCCACACAAGTAGAACTAGACGCCAAGTTAGCCCTAAACGGCGGCGCCATGACAGGCCCGCTTTTTCTGGTAGGTGACGCCCCAACGGCTTTGCAGGCTGTTCCAAAGCAGCAACTTGATGCCGTTATCGCAGCACTCCCATCCAACTACCCGCTCGCGGGCGCCCTTACGGGGGCAGAGGAATACCTTGGGAGACAGGCGGGCGCTACGGTTAGAGTTCCTGGTTCTTCTTTCGACGCCCGATTCGCGTTAAAGGCAGCGTACATAGTCATCCCGACCGGCACATTCAACGGACTTGTTGATAATACTGCTGCTATTAATGCGGCCCACGCTGCCAACCCCAATCGGACCATCGGCCTACCCGGCCCGGCCAGGATCACGAGCGGGATCACGTTCGGTGACGCCGGCCTGTGCCGAGCAGACGGAACCGAGGCAACCGTCTACTGCGACATTCCTGCTGGTGCTACTGCGTTCACGGTGAACGGCACGAACGAGTGTTACTGGAACGTGACGCTCATTGCTGGTGCGATGAATGAGGCGACACCAAGAGCGATCGCCCGTAACGGCATCTTCTTCAACCTGTCGGGCCGGTCTGGGCGTACTGACATGGTGCGGGCATTGGCATTCAACGGGTTTGGCATCAAGTATGAGTCGGTGTGGGATTCAGTTCTTAATGATCTGGTAACCATCGAATGTGGCAATGCAACTAACTTCGCCTTCTCGGTTGTTGACGACCTTGTGATTGGGGCGTCAAACCATTGCACGTTCAACCGAATCCAGGTTGAGTTGTCCTATGACAAGGCGATGCTGATTGACGCCCTGACTTACAACTGCACGTTCCTGAACATTCACTCCGAGCGAACGGCTCGGGTTACCTCTATTGGTACGGACGTTACGCACGACCTGCGAGGTGTTGGCTGCACCTATGACACTGTTCGGGTGGAGCAGGCCGCGGGCGGTGCCATCCCCCTGGTTCGCATCGGGTCGGTGTGGGGCGCCTACCGGGTGCTCCGAGCGTTCGTATCAAACGTAGAGGCGCTCATCACGTTGCAGCAGCCGTGTACCGTCGAGTGTTTGCAGCTGAGTGGGACGCTCACGGTCCCCGGGACGAACGTTGGCCGGTTCACGTTCAGGAGCTGCACGCTCGGGGCTGTCACCGTCAACGACCAGCCGGCCGGGCGGGTCACGTTCGAGGACTGTGAGCATGGTGGCACGGTCAGCGAGACAGGGAACGCTACCGACGTCACCTTCGATCGTTGCACGTTCCTCAGCGGGTTCACGGTCACAGCGTCGGCCGGTAACCCGGTGTGTCGTGCAACCGGTACGTCGTTCGATCAGCCGCCCTCGACCCGTGGCGCCAAGCTGTCCGGTTGCACTGTGCGGAACGCCTCAGCCCAGTTCACGAGCTTCGCGTGCCTGTACCAGTTGCGGGGCTGCCTGGTTGTTGGCAACGCGACGGTCGGGTCGGACGGTACGAGGGTGCGGGCGTGGGACACCGAGTTCGGTGGCGACCTGCTGTACGGGGCGGGCACGGCGACGGGGCAGACGAACGGGTGTCTGCTGACGAAGGTGGCGCCGACGATCGCCGCTCAGTGGACCGTTGTTAACGCGATGACCTAACAGGATGTTTAGGACGACACCATAAAGTTACTTTGTTCTCTCCCACCTGTGGCCCTCAGCGCACTTCCAGAAAAGTTCCCCCGCTTTGCTCTTGACTGGCTTACCGTGGCCCTCGCAAATACTGCAAGTTTTGGCAGCTACAGCCTCTTGGGCCTGAATAACCGCCAGCAATCCCTGTAGGTGGCAAAGACAGGAACAGTGGAGTGTGAGGCTCGGGGTCTCCTGTAGGCCCTTACAGCGGGCGTGAGAGGCCCCTACGGCATTCACAGAGCGCCCCGGAGCGCACCAACCCGTCATCTGCCACTTGGAAGGCTTGATTTCAACAACTTTGGGGGCACCCTTTGACTCCCAGGGCTTCTTCTTGCGGCGCACGGTCATGCTGGTAGCAGTAGGGCGGTTGTTGTGACCGGCCAACCCTTTGGCACAGAGCAGGCCACTAACCCTTCTTTGCCGCAGCAGAAGCACTCATTGGAACCCCGCCACAGCACCTCACACTTTAGACACCAGCGCTGAGTTGTTAGTATTTTCCCATAAAGTATTTTGGCACCGTACTGATCCACTAGGCCGGCTCCAACATGCCTAGGCCCTGGTCCCAGGCGTGCAGCGCTGCGGCAAAGGCATCGGCAATGTCCTCGTCGTCCGTCTGGCAACCATTCTTGCAAGCTGCTGCAATCATTTCATCTTTGGAAGCCTTGCCGTTACCGGCTAGCCATAGTTTTAGAGTTGTGGGCGGGGGCATGTAGAAGGCTACCTCTTTCCGGTAGAGCCAATTTTTGATGACACCTTGGAGTTCGTACCTAGTCACTTGGCCTCGCTCCTTGAAAGCAAAGGCGGGGCCTTCTATGGCAACAAGGAGAGGTTTGTATTTCATGTAGATGCCCCTTACTTTTTTCGCAATGTATTCAATGCGTTCTTCTTCGTTGCCAATAAAGTTGCCAGAGGCAGTAAGGCGGGCGGGCAGTTTGTCGTTGTTGTTGGCAGACGTGGTGAGCACAAGTTTTCTAACCGCTCTTTTTCCGTTGTATACCACCAATCCGGGGCGGCAGAGGCTCAGGTCTAGCCCGAGCGTAAGGACGCTGCTTGCGGACCCATACCCACTCTCTGACAAGGGCTTCAAGTTCTGCTTCGTTTGTTGGGTCGGCAACTTTGGGCCTCTTCTTTGCGCCACGTCTTTTCCTGTTCTTTAGGAACTTTCCGAACTCGTGCCTCTCTTGGTGCGAGAGGCCACCCCAGACCCCGAAACCCTCTTCGTTTTGGAGGGCACCCCAGAGGCATTCAACCTCGACTTCACAGCTTTCACAGATCGCACGGGCCTCGTTCTCTCTGACTTCTCTGTCCTGAGCGTTTTCTTCTCTGAGGTCGAAGAACGGTCCGAAGAAGATTTCAGGCTGCATCCCAAGGCAAGCGGCGATTGGGGATTTTCTCTTGCCAACCTGGGCCTCCTCTCGAAGTTGTTTGGATCGAAGTCGGGGTCCAGCGCGGCTCTGGTTACTTTCCACGTTCGGTATAGCCTCCCTAAGCTTTTTTGAGAATGTTCTGTGTGCAAGGCCCCATCTTCTTGAAAGACCGAATCGAGTTCAGCGAACATTTCGCATAGAGGAACAAGCACGGGGGATACAACACGCGCCGCCTTGTTGAAGCGCACCAATCGCTGAGTCTTACTCAGTCGAGTCATCGTCGTCAATTTCCAGCAAATGCTCGGCCCACAGTTTCTCTACGCCCGAGAAGCCTGCATAAACTTTGCGCTCTAGTTCTTGGGGTGTCATCTTCCCAAAGCAGAAATCTTTGAACATGCAGCGCCCAAAGAGAAAGTTTCCGTTATGGCAATCGTTGTGTCGTGGTGGCAACTGCCTACGGTCCATCTGGGTAACGACGTTCTCACACCAAGACTTGATTGTTAACCATTTCTTCTTGGTAAGAGTCAGGGTGTAGATGATGTAGTCGTTGCTATTCTTGGAGTCATAGAGGAGCATTCCTTTTCGGACACCTCTTGCCTTCATGTAGCAGGCAAGTTGCAGAAGGTGCTCGGCCTTGGCCTCATGGTTCTTGAACACCGATTCGTAGGCCCAGGTGTTCGCCCCCTTGAAGTCCACAATCCACTCATGCCATTCGCCTTGTGAATAAATCTCAATGTGGGCATCAAGGTGCCCGGCGACTTTGAGGGGGTCATAGCGAATGGGCATCTCTACGCCTATGAGGCGA
>Ga0136611_10001315_pt1 | contig 17207 bp, 16 predicted proteins | sample AntDrymUQ2232306_2_FD_106645 | JGI IMG/M metagenome (GOLD analysis project Ga0136611, IMG submission 106645) | Polar desert sand microbial communities from Dry Valleys, Antarctica - metaG UQ223 (23.06) | ecosystem: Environmental > Terrestrial > Soil > Desert | place: Antarctica: Dry Valley...
CCGCCGATTCCTAAAATTTTTTCCTGCACGATGCGCGTTTCCGCGTCGCCGCCGTAGAGATGTCCGGTAATCAGCCGGTCAACATCGGAGTTTTGCGGTAGATTTGTGTCAAGTAAATAAAGTTTTATTCTGCCGATTTGAGCCAGCCAAGCCTGCGCGTAAGCCTTGCGTCCGCGAATCTTGACGGATACGAAAATTCGTTCGCCGTTTTCGTCCATAACCGGTTTCAGAGCGAGTTCCGATTGAAAAACGTCCAGATATTTTTCCTGCTGCCATCCGTCGTGCGCGATTTTTTGCCGGAAATAACCGTAACGATAAAGCAAACCGACGGCAACCAGCGGAACATTTAAATCGCTCGCCGATTTCAGATGGTCTCCCGCCAGAATGCCGAGACCGCCCGAATAGTTCGGCAACGAATTGTGAACGCCGTATTCAGCGCAAAAATAAGCGACCGGATTTTCCGGGTTTATTTTGCCGAAACTATTCGTCGGATGCGACAAATAATTCTCGAACTCTTCGGCAAAACGATTTAACTTTACAACGTAATCATCGTCGAGCGATTTTTGCCACAGGCGAAATTGGCTGATTTTTTTCAACAAAAGACGCGGATTTTGTTCGCATTCTTCCCAGAGCGAAGGTTCGAGTTCGCGGAAAAGTTTCGCGCCCGACGGTCGCCACGCCCAGAAAAAGTTCCAGGAAATTTTCTCTAATAACTGCAAATTTTCGGGTATTTCGCGGGTGTAAAAGAAATCGTTTCGAAAACTTTGTTCGGACTGTAAACCAACTGCATTGACCATATTTTTCGATAACTGAATTAAAATTTCATTAATCACAAAATCGTTTTTTCAGATAATTTGTTTTAGATTAATAAAGGATGATTTTTGAAAACTATAAACTATCGAAAAACAAACGGCAAACTATTCAACTATAAATTAACCTCAGTTTTGAGTTGAAAATAAAGTGGAAGATTAGCCACAGATTCACACCGATTGAAGATGATTTTCACAAATATTATGTAAAAAATAGTTTGAATAGAAAAACTAATCCGTAATTATCTTCTTAAATCTGTGTTTATCTGTGGGTAATTCTTATTTCATTTCAACTTAAGACTCAAGTTAAATTAACAGTTAAAAACCTGATGTTTGACAAACATTCGGGCATCCGATTCGGAAAAAAAGACAAGATGGATTTCGTCAATCGCTTCGGTTTTCGATAAAAAATTTTGAATTGCGTTTGAGGCAACCTTCGCTGCTTCGTGTTTCGGATAACCGAACGCGCCCGTCGAAATCGAGGGAAAAGCGATTGTCCGCAAATTGTTTTCAATCGCCAAATGAAGGGAATTTGTATAACAATCGGCGAGCAATGCGGCATCATTATCTTCGTTCATTCCGTAAATCGGTCCGACCGTGTGAATAACGAAACGAGCAGATAAATTCCCGCCGCTCGTTATCACGGCTTTTCCGGTCGGCAAGCCTTTCGGATATTTATTTTGGCGAATCTCGCGGCATTCTTCCAGAATACGTTTGCCGCCTTTCGCGTGAATCGCGCCGTCGACTCCGCCGCCGCCGAGCAAGGTCGAATTAGCCGCATTCACAATCGCGTCAACATTTTCTGAGGTTATGTCGCCGATTTTGACAACGACTTTTCCGTCCAAAAATCCGTCCGAAAAAAGGTTTTTGATCATTGGTTTTTTATTTGATTTAATCAATCGGTTCAACGCGAACATCGTCAAACATCGCCTGTTGCTCCAATTTTTCGACAAGCTGGGCGGCGCGTCGGCTGGTTAAAACCTGCGCCGAATCACGACACGAAATTTCAAAAACGCCGTCGTCAATTTCGGCGATTGACAAATCGCTCAAAGCGATTCCGCTGGCGACGTAAATCTCATCCGCCTGATGAAACTTAAATTTGCCGGTCTTTTCGACGTAATCTTCGATAAACGGGTCAATCAAAGCGTGTTTGGCTTCTTCGACCGTTTCATAAAAACCTTCGGCAATAACGCAAAATTCAGAATTTTTTGATGCGCTCATAAAGAAAATAATACAACAATAAACGCGCAAATCGCCAAAAAAAGTTTCAGCTTATCTTGTGAGTGTTTAGGTTTTTCCGTAAGATTTGAATGTCAAAATAATATAAAAAAAGAAAAATAAGGGAAAAAAAGGAAAAAATAAACGAATGATTATACCTGTTAAATGGACGGATGAAGGAGTGGAAATGATTGACCAGCGGCTGCTTCCGACCGAAGAAAAATGGCTGATGCTGAAAACTTATACGGAGGTCGCCGCCGGAATAAAAGATATGGTCGTGCGCGGCGCACCGGCAATCGGAGTTTCCGCCGCTTACGGCATCGCGCTCGGAATGAAAAACTTCGTCGGCACGAATATGACAGATTTTGCGGACGAACTCGATTACGTTTGTCAGACTCTCGGCAAAACGCGCCCGACCGCCGTTAATCTTTTTTGGGCGATTGACCGGATGAAGCGCACTTTTCTGAAAGCCAAAGATGAAGGAAAATCAATCAGCGAAATCAAACGTATTTTAATCGAAGACTCGAAAGCGATTCACGAAGAAGACATCGAATCGCAGCGGCTGATCGCAAAATTCGGAGGCGAACTCATCGAAGACAATTCGACGGTTTTGACACATTGCAACGCCGGAGCATTGGCGACCGGCGGCGTTTGGGGAACTGCGCTCGGCGTAATTCGCGGCGCGGTCGCAGCCGGTAAAAGCGTTTCCGTTATCGCCGACGAAACGCGCCCGTATATGCAGGGCGCGAGATTGACCGCCTGGGAATTGCTTCAGGACGATATTCCGGTGACGCTTATAGCCGACAATATGAGCGGTCACGTAATGAAAAAAGGTCGTGTTCAGGCGGTCGTCGTCGGCTCCGACCGAATCGCGGCAAACGGCGACGTCGCCAACAAAATCGGGACTTATATGGTTGCCGTTCTCGCCCGTCAGCATAATATTCCGTTTTACGTCGCCGCGCCGCTTTCGACGGTTGATTTGAATTGTCCGACAGGCGAGGAAATTCCGATTGAAGAACGCGATATTCGTGAAATCACGCACCTTAAAGACATACAACTCGCGCCTGACGGGATTGATGTCAGCAATTACGCTTTCGATGTCACGCCGAACGAATTCGTGACGGCAATTATCACCGAAAAGGGCGTTGCCCGCGCGCCTTACACGGAAAGTTTGCAAAAGATGTTTGAAGATTAACTTTTCGGTTGATTATTTTTGATTGAAATTAAGGCAAATTTGTAGATGTTGCTGCTTTTTCAGCGAAAGCAAAACGGTGAGAAACATAAGTTACAAAAGCAGTCCACAAAGGAAATAGATAGATTAATGACCCGAAGAGCGAATTTCCTTTTAGTTCATTCGAGATGGAAATCAGGAATACAACGCTTGCTAAAGTAAGAATCAAATTGAAAACAGCCGAAACTACCCAAAACCATTTAATAATGCGCTGAGAAAAAAGTGTCCAATAATAGCCGAAAAGTAGCGAAAAACCAATAATCGGCGGCAATACGATAAGAAATCCGAAAATGCTGACATCTTTGAATGCATCCAATCCGATGGCTAATAAAAGCAGTCCGCCGTATCCGCCGGGAATAGCCAGCAGAGTCGAACCGATGGTAGCGATGACGAGTGGAGTTTTATTTGGAAAAGTATTTTGTTTCATAAAGTTCTCGGCATTAAAACCTACTCTTTAATAAATCTGCAATGGACATTATAATTCAGAAGCAATTTCTGGCAAACAAAAAAAATTGCTATAATCATCTGACTGAATGACAATTCATTTATCTAACAAAAATTATGATTGAACGCGAACAACTGGAAATGGACGTGGTTTTTGTCGGCGCGGGTCCGGCAAATCTGGCGGCGGCTCTGCATCTGAAAAAATCGGTTGACGAACACAACGAACTCGTCGAACTCGGCAGAAAACGCGGCGAGAAAATTCCCGACTTGGAAATCGGAATTATCGAAAAGGGAGCGTTTGTCGGCGCACATATTCTGTCGGGAGCGGTGATGGACCCGGTTGCGATTCGTGAATTGATGCCGGACTTTCTGGAACAAGGTTGTCCGGTTGATTCGGTTGTTTCGAGCGACGCTTTCTGGTATTTGACGGAGAATCGCGCCATAGAATCGCCGATTACGCCGCCGCCGCTCAAAAATCACGGCAAATATATTTTATCTCTAAGCAAAATGTGCGAGTGGCTCGGCGAGAAATGCGAAGAAGCGGGAATTAATATTTTCCCCGAATTTCCGGGCGCGGAAATGATTTACGACGAACAAGACCGCGTTATCGGCGTTCGGACGGGCGATAAAGGAATTAACAAAGAAGGCGAAGCGAAAGGGAATTACGAAGCGGGCGTTGACCTTCTGGCGAAAGTTACGGTTTTGGGCGAAGGTTCACGCGGTTCTTTGGCAAAACAGTTGATGCAAAGGCTCGGACTCGATGAAGGCAAAGAGCCGCAAGTTTTTTCAATCGGTGTGAAAGAACTCTGGGAAGTTCCGGCGGGAAACATTGAAGAAGGTCGCGTCATTCACACGCTCGGTTTTCCGTCCGACACGAAAACTTACGGCGGCGGTTGGATTTACGGAATGAAAAATAACGTCGTCAGCATCGGCTACGTCACCGGACTCGATTATCTCGACCCTTTGATTGATCCGCACGCCGAATTTCAAAAATTTAAGACGCACCCGAAAGTCGCCGAGATTCTCGCGGGCGGAAAAATGCTCAAATACGGTGCGAAAACGATTAACGCCGGCGGTTGGAACACAATGCCGAAACTTTACGCGGACGGTGTTTTGCTCGTCGGCGACTGCGCTTCGTTTCTGAACGGGCAGAGAATAAAAGGAATTCATACGGCGATGAAATCGGGAATGCTCGCCGCCGAAACGATTCTCGGAGCTTTTATTCACGATGATTTCACTTCAAAAACGCTCAGGCATTTTGAGGAAAAAGTGGAATCGAGCTGGATTTATCACGAACTTCATCCGGTTCGCAATTTTCACGGCGCGTTTCAATCCGGTCGCTGGTCGGCGTTGGTCAATACCGGAATGCAGTTTATGACGGGTGGTTATTCGTGGGGAGTTATGCCGATGCAGTATCACGAAGCCGGTCACGAACGAATGGAGAAACTCGAAGAATACGATTACGAAGGCGACGACATCAAGCAGCGTTACCCGAATTTGAAGTTCGATAAGGAAACAACCTTCGACAAAATCACCGACGTTTATCACGCCGGAGTCGCGCACAATGAAGATCAGCCTTCGCATCTGCACGTTCTCGACACGGAAATCTGCGCGACGCGCTGCGCCGAAGAATACGGCAATCCGTGCCAGCGTTTTTGTCCGGCGGCGGTTTATGAGATGGAATACAACTCAAAAAACGACCGGCGCGAGTTAAAGGTTAATTTTTCAAACTGCGTTCACTGCAAAACCTGCGACGTGATGGACCCGTATCAAATCATCAATTGGGTTACGCCCGAAGGCGGCGGCGGACCGAATTATAAAGGAATGTAATTCAATTTTGGATTTTAGATTTTGGATTTTGGATTTTGGATTGGCAGGAAAATTGCTATTATCTTTGATTTGAAAGTTAGTTGTTTTGAAACAATACGCAAATTTTTTGGAAAAAGGAGAAATTTATGTCAATACCAAATAAAGATGAAACGGAAGGAACCTGGGAGCAGGTGAAAGGGAAAGTTAAAGATAAAGTCGGAGAAGCTACCGGCGACCGCAGTTTGGAAGCCGAAGGTGAAGCGCAAAATGCCGCAGGCAAAACGCAGGAAACCTGGGGTAAATTCAAACACGGTGTTTCCGATACGGTTGATTCCGTAGGAGACGCTATAAAAAATACCGCCGACAAAGTAAACAAGTAGAAAAATTCTAAAAATCATTAAAAAATAAAGCCGTTTAATCAACGGTTTTATTTTTATTCGGTATGAAACTTTCCCCTGATTCACATCGCATACTTGAAATCTTTTTTCAGGATTATTTGCAAGATAAAAGTTTTACTCTTCCATTCACGCATTTTTATACCGGAAACTTCAGTAAAGTTCTAACATCGTTTTTAAGCATCAATGGAATAACCATCGGAAGGCGAGTATTTGTTATGCCGAAACTCATTTCGCTCAATCGAAACAGTCAGAAAAAACTTCCCGAAGAATTGGTTGTTCACGAAATAATGCACGTAATTCAATACAAAAAAGCGGGATTCGGCAAATTCTTATATAAATATCTGCGGGATTACTGGAGTAATTTGCGAAAAAAAAGAAAGTGGGATTCTGCTTCGCGCCGAAATGCTTATCTGGAAATTCCATTTGAAATCGAAGCCCGCGAAGCCGCGAAAATGTTTTTGGAATGGAGTGAAAAACGTAAAGTTGAAACTAAATAAACGGCGAAGTTCGAGAATCGCCGTTTATTTACAACTTGATTTCCAATATTTCAAAATTAACCTTTTTGTTTTTAATTTCCCGCATTGCCACGCGAGTCGGTTTTTGTTTTCTCATATCCGCGTCAACGCGCGGTGTCGCGCCGCGCTGAAGTTGTTTGCTGCGCTGCGCGGCAAGGATAATCATTCGGTATTTTGAATCAATTTCGGGAATCGGGTTGTTTGCGGAAGTTTCTTCGGTTTCTTCGTCAATGTTATTTTCGGTTTCTTCAACCATAATTTATATTTAATCTCCAGGCGTAATAAGTTTCGATACATCGAAACTATCAAGAATACCTTGAGCGACTTCAATTTGTCTAATCCGCCGAAGTCTTTCGGCTAAAACAATGTTTTGTAAATCGCTCGTCGCCCGCTTAACTTCATCGTTGACGACGATATAATCAAAATACTCATATTGACGAACTTCATTGATGGAATTTCGCAAACGAAGCGATAAATCCGCCTGTTGTTCGGTCGCCCGCGCAATTAAACGCTGCCGCAAAACTTCAAACGACGGCGGCAGAATAAAAATAGCTACCGCTTCAGGCATTTTTCGGCGAATGTTTTCCGCGCCCTGCACGTCAATTTCCAAAATCACATCATTTCCGCTCGAGATTTCCTGCTGCACTCGGTTTACCGAAGTGCCGTATAAATTGCCGTGAACTTCGGCAAATTCGAGAAATTCCGCTGCTTCAATCAAGCCGGAAAACTCCGCCCTCGAAACGAAAAAATAATCGCGCCCGTTTTCTTCGCCTTCACGCATCGCGCGGGTCGTGTAGGAAACCGAATAACCGATATTCGACACGCTTTCCAACAGTTCTTTTATTAAAGTGCCTTTGCCGCCGCCCGACGGCGAACTGATGATGATTAAATTACCTTTCATAAGTGGTAAATGGTAAGTGGTAAGTGGTAAGTGATGAGAAAAGAAAACTTACCACTTACCACTTACCATTTACCACTATTCTACGTTTTGGACTTGCTCGCGGATTTTTTCGATTTCCGATTTTATTGTCAGCGCGTTTTCTTTGACAATTATATTATTTGTTTTTGATGCGATTGTGTTGGCTTCGCGGTTTAATTCCTGCGATAAAAAATCGAGCCGTTTGCCGACTTCTTTTTCGTCTTCCATAATTTGGCGAAATTGTTCGATGTGGCTTTTCAATCTTTGAATTTCTTCGGAAATATCGCTGCGGTCGGCTAAATACGCGACTTCCTGAGCAAGCCTCGCCTGGTCAATCTCGATTTGCGATTCTGATTTAGCGAGAAATTCGCCGATTTTTTTGGTCAGACGCTGGCGATATTCTTCGGCAACTTTGCCCGATTCGGTTTCAATCGCCGGAAGTCGGTTCTCAATTTCCGTCAGGCGAAAGTCGAGTTCTTTTTTTAATATTTCGCCTTCGATTTCGCGCATTTTTTCCAAATCTTCGAGCGCGTCGTTAACCGCCGCTTCCACGCCGACGACAAATTCCGGGCTTAAATCATCTTTTTTCGGTAATAAAACATTCGGAAGTCTGGCGATAATGTTCAAATCCGGTTCACCCGCAAGCTGAAATTCATCCTGCATCTGTTTCATCGCGGCGAGATAACCGGAAATCATCGGACGATTGAGTTCGTAATTTATTTCATTCGTGCGCTCATAATTCAGATTAACCTCGACGCGACCACGGGAGAGTTTGTTGGAAATTAAGCGTTTGATAACTGATTCAAGCGGCTGCAACTCGCCCGAAAACCGCAGGCTGACATCCAAAAAACGATTGTTTACTGTTTTTAATTCAACGGTGACGGCGAAACTTTCTTCGGTGACTGCGCCGCGACCGAATCCGGTCATTGATTTCATATTTTTAATTTTGCCACGAATTACACGAATATCACGAATAGGAGAAGAAAAATTATCCACAGAAAAACACGGATGAAATAGATTAGAAAATGATTTAATTCGTGTTATTCGTGTAATTTGTGGCTAACTCTTCTTCGGCAAACTGTAATTCATACAATTTTTTATAAACGCCGCCTTTTTCCAAAAGCTCATAGTGCGTTCCGGTTTGAATGATTTTTCCTTTTTCCATTACAACGATTTTATCGGCGCGGCGCACGGTCGAAAGCCGGTGCGCGATGACGATTGAAGTTTTGTTTCGCATTAAATTAGCGAGAGCTTTTTGGACGAACTGCTCGCTTTCAGCGTCGAGCGCAGAGGTCGCTTCGTCCAAAATCAAAACCGGCGCGTTTATCAAAACGGCGCGGGCGATGGCGATACGCTGACGCTGACCGCCGGAAAGAAAAATGCCGCGTTCGCCGACAAATGTTTCATAACTCTGCGGTAATTCCTCGATAAACTCGTCGGCAAAAGCGATTCGCGCCGCTTCCCGGATTTCTTCATCGGTTGCTTCCGGTTTGCCGTAAGAAATGTTGTAGCGAATGGTTTCGTTAAAAAGAACGGTTTCCTGTGTGACGAGCGCGATTTGTTTTTTTAAACTTATAATTCGCGCGTCGCGCAAATCGGTTTCGTCCCAGAAAATCGCGCCCGCCGTCGGGTCGTAAAGCCTTTGGATCAACTTTATCAAACTCGATTTTCCGCCGCCGCTTTCGCCGACGAGCGCGATAACCGAGCCTTTCGGGATTTCGAGATTGATTGCTTGAAGAATTTTTTTATCGGAATTTTGGTAATTGAACGAAATATTTTCAAGTTTGATTTTATTCCGCAGCGGCTTTAATTCGACGGCGTTCGGTTTTTCGGGCAAAACTTCGCCATTATCTAAAACATCCCAAACGTCGCGGGCGGCGGCAAACGCTTTGTTCAGTTCGTTGTGCTGACGTGAAATTTTTCGCATCGGGTCATAACTGCTAAACAGAAAAAACAAAAACGTAAAAAATTGCGCCGAGTCCATATTTCCGGCATTTATTTCGCGCAGACCGAAATAAAAAAGCACGATGATGGCGACGAAACCGATGATTTCAATGGTCGGCGGGGAAGTCGCGGCGATTCTGCCCGAACGAAGATTGGCGCGGGCAATGATTTCGGCGACTCGTTTAAAGCGCGATTTTTCGCGTTCTTCGGCGTTATAAGCCTTCACGATTGTTTGATTAGAAAGCGTTTCCTGCGCCGTGTCGGTTAAAAGTTTGTTGCCTTCGTAAGATTCTACGGCGAGTTTTCGCAGAGCTTTGCTGAATTTTGACGTTAAAATACCGATAATCGGCGCGATTATCAATGCGCCGAGCATCAAACGCCAGTTGTAATAAAATGCCGCTCCCATAAAAGAAACGAGTATCAAACTCTCTCGCAAAACGTCGCGTAAATTGGCTGAAACCGCCAGTTCGATTGCCGAACAGCTATTGACGAGACGCGAAACGAGATAATTCGTCCGGTGTTTTTCGTAAAATCCGGTTGATTGATTTAATAAATGATCATAAAGTTCCTGTCGCAATTCCAATACGGCGGTTTGCCCGATTTTCGCCATCAAATACGACGAAAAATATTCGGCGATGCCTTTGCAAATCGTAAACGAAAAAAGCAGAATCGAAATCATCGTCCACGATTTGAACCAATCGTCCGGCGGAATTAACTTGTGCAAATTAAATAAGGTTTCGGACTGAACGACGGATTTCGTCATAAACTGATTGAAAATCAGCGGAAGCAGCGCGCCGATGGCGGTTTGAAAAACGGCGACGAATATCATTGCGATTGTCGCCACCAAAAATGTCAGCCAATGCGGTCGAAGATATTTGAGAAGTCTTTTGAAATCGTTCATCGTTAATGCAAATGTGTAAATATACTTTAATTTGGGCAGATAGAAAATTTCAACTCAATTTCGCGGATTATTTTATGTGAATCAATAATAAAATCAGAAGATTAGCCGAAAAAAAATAAACTTTTTAGCTGGGAGCGCAGGCATCCTTACCTGCTGAGCGCGAGAGCGCGAATACTGCGCTTGCTAATATACGACCCGAAGTTTGACGATAATTTTCGCGCCGAAGCGACTCTCAGCAGACAAGGATGCCCGCGCTCCCAGCGATAACGCTTCTTTATTTTCTAGAGCTTTAGTGCTGATTCACATAATTTATGCTAATAAAATCTGAAGTTAAACAAATCCGCGAGTTGCAACGTAAAAATATTTTATGGCATCTTTCTAAAGTGCTGTTTCCCCAAGGAGAAAAATATGCAAAATTCCAAAGTAATCAAATTTATAATTCTATCTCTGTTCGTTTTTTCAGTTATTTTTTCAACCGTAATTTTTGCTTTCGGACAAGTTGACGTGGCGCGGCAGACGACCGCGATCACTTATCCGCTCGACGAATTGGTTTACACGCAATTTCGCGGCACGACCCGTTTCCCGCGAATGAAGGGCGAAGCGAAAATCAAACGCACGAGCCGCAACGGAACGGAAATCGAGCTTTCGGTTTCAAAAATGCCGCGTCCGTTTGAACTCGGCGCGGGTTTCGCCACATATGTTTTATGGGCGGTTTCGCCCGACGGTCAAATTGACAATCTCGGTGAAATCCGGCGGCGCGGCTTTTTTGAATTCGATTCAAAAATCGCCGTCACGACTCCGCTGCAAACCTTCGCTTTAATCATTACGGCTGAACCGCATTTTCTCGTGCGCCGTCCGTCGCAAGCGATAATGCTTGAAAATTTAAGTCCTTACGCGCAGTCGGGAAGAACGATTGCAACGACCAGAGCGATCCAGTATTTCGGCAATTCGTCTGATTTTTTCCGCGATGCCAGAACGCCGGAAATCGCCGAAATCGATTACTCGAAAACTCCTTCGACGATTTTACAGGCGAAACAAGCCGTTGCGTTAGCGCGGTATGCCGGAGCGGAACGCGAGGCGGCGGAAGAATTCGCACAGGCAAACACGCTTTTGCAAACGGCGGAAAACGCCTGGAAAGCCGGACGAGCGGAAGAACAAATTGACATTTCAGCCAGGCAGGCAATCGGTGCGGCGGTAAAAGCCGAAAACACAGCCGCCGTTCGCAAGGAAGCCCGCGAAAAACGCAACGAGAGAACCCGACAAGATGCTGAAGTGCGGCAAGCCGAAGAAAAGATTTCAGACGCGCAGACGCAGATTGACGATTTGAAATCGGAACTCGCCAGAGAAACCCGCAACCGCGAACTTGCCGAGCGCGATGCGATGAATTATTCCACTCAGGTTAAGGAATTGCGCGACGAACTCGGCAAACTGCGTGAAGAACTCGGAAAAACGAAGGTCGAAGCCGATACATATAAAAACAGAATTTCGCAAATTGAAAATGAGCGGCAGGCAGCCGAGCAGGAACGCACCGAGCAAAACCGAATTGCTCAAATACAAGCTAACGAACCGATTTTAATGCAGTCGTTAAAGCGTTTCGGAACGGTTTCGAGAAACGAGCGCGGAATTGTTCTAACTCTGCCGGAAACTTTTTGGGCGGGAACTCGTCTGAGCAATTTTGCGGCGAATACGGATGTTAAGTTAAATAATTTAGGCGAGATTTTGTCAGGCAATACCGCTTATAAAATTATAATCGAATCGCACACCGACGATAAGGGAACGCCGGATGAACTGCAAATTTTAACGCAGGAACGCGCTCAGGCGATTGTTGATAAGATGACTTCATACGGGATTGCTCAAGACCGCTTTGAGGCAAAAGGCTTCGGCGCGAATTTGCCGGTGGCGGCGAATACGACGAACGCGAACCGTGCAAAAAATCGTCGTGTGCAGCTAATTCTAGTTCCGACTTTTAATTAAAATTCGGAGCGCGGACATCTCTGTCCGCGCTCCCGGTAAAAGAAAAAGGCGGACTGCAAATCCGCCTTTTTTGTTTAATTCGTCAAAACTAAAATTCTGTCCGGCGGAAGACCGACCATACATTCGTCGCCGATATTTAAACCGACTAATCTTAAAACCAATGCTTCAAGTATCAATCCGTTTGAATCAAGCCTGATTAAAGTTGTCGCGCCGTGAAATTTTATATCTATAATTTGCGCCTTTAATAAATTGTCTTCCGGGAATGACGCGCCGAAAGAAATCGAAATATGTTCCGGGCGAATCGCCAGCGTCACTTTTTCATTGAGAGCGGCGGGCAAGTTTTTTTCAATTTTTTCAAATTTTTCGATTCTTTTGGTAAAAAGCCCATGCTCGCCGATGACGGTTTGAAATTCCGGCAATTCAGCTTCGCTCGAAGTCAAACGCCGCGCTTCAATCAAATTATTTCTGCCGGTGATGCGGGCGACCGCGACCGAGTTCGGCGATTCGTAGATTTCGCGCGGCGTTCCGATTTGTTTGATTTCGCCTTCGTGCAAAACGGCGATGCGTTCGCAAAGTTTCATCATTTCGTTGAAATTATTGCCGGCGATAACGACTATCAGCTTTTTTTCGTCAACCGTTCGGTGCAGTTTTTCATAATTTTCCAGACGCAAAAGCCTATCCATATAACAAAAAGAATCGTCCAGAAGCAAAATGCTATCGGCTTTTTGCAAGGCATCTTCAAGAGCCAGAACCTGACCTTCGCCATCGGCTAACTGAGATTTTTTCTCGGTATTAAAGAGAGATTTCCAGAATGAATCGTTGGTCAATTTCGGAAAGTGAAAATTTCGTTCGTCGCAAGACAATGTTGTAATGTCGCTCGAATCGAATTGTATCGTCCCGCCGTCGCAATTTTCCGCACCGGAAATCAGACGAATGAGCGTTGATTTTCCCGCTCCGGTCGCGCCGAAAATGCCGAAAACCTCACATTCTTCAATATCTAATGAAACATTTCGCAAAACCCAATTATCATCATATCTTTTGGAAAGATTCGTTACCTTGAGCGACATAATTCTTGAAAATTGAAACTTTTGATGGATTTGTTCGTGCAAACAAAAGTATGCTGTTGTCATCAGATTAAAGCAAGTATAAACTGAACCGAATGACTGAAAATAATACAACATTAAAGCGTAAATTAATTGAAGCGGGCGGCTGGCAGATTGTCAAACGCACGGCAAAAGCGGTTCCGTATCTCGGAACGGTCGTAGCGATCGGTTTAATCGGTCACAGCATTAAAAGAAAAGGCGTTTTGAAAGGCGTGGTTCACTCCGGGCTTGACGCGATTCCTTTTGTCGGAACGGCAAAAAACGTCGTCGAATTTTTTACCGGAGATTTGATTCCCGATAAAAACGAAAATACTAAAGGACAAAGAAAATTATGAAGTTAAAAATTACAAATTGGCGATTAGTCGGCGCGCTGGCAGCCGTTAATTTTCTCTTTTTAGGTTTTCTGGTCAATGATTCAAACGCGCAAACACCGCGGCGTTCAAAAACGAGAAAAGCGCATATTCAGCCGACCCCGGTAAAAACTCAGGGTGAACCTTTGATAATCAGCCGCGCGGATGAATTTCCGAATGAAAATCAAGTAGTTGTTCAACCGGTGGTTACTAATACGGAAACCGAAAAGCCGGTTGAAAAAACTGATGCTGCCGCTTCCGACCTTATTAATAAATTAACCGACCGCGTAAAAAATCTCGAAGCCAATCAAAAAAAGGATTCCGACGAAAAACAAAAACGGTTGCTGCTTAATCTCGATATTCTCACACGCGCCGAGCAGCGTTCGGAAACTTTGCGGAAACAGCTTTTCGATATGATTGAAAGGGAAAGTCAGATTAAAACCAAACTCGACCAAATCGAAAACGACATCAGACCGGAAATGATTGAACGCTCGGTGTCTTTCGCCGGCTCGCTTCGTCCCGAAGAACTGCGTGATCAGCGACGTAAAAGCCTGGATATTGACAAGCGTAATCTGAAAAATCTTGTGACCGAAATCCAAAATACAAAATCGAATTTGGAATTAAACTTACAAAAAGCCGAACTTCTGGTGGATAAATTACGCCTAAAATTGGAAAAGGAAATAGATAACGCTCTGGAAGATGAGCCGAATCAGTAGTTTTGTGAACAATTCGAAAAAACGAAAAAAAGAGCGTGTTATTTAACACGCTCTTTTTTCTTTTTATGCTAACGGTAATTTATTGGTCGTCCATCGGCGAATCAACTTCGATATTATTCACGCGGAAGGTTGTCGAAGTTGCCCGCTGCAAATCCGAAAGCGATTTGTTGTAATCGGTTTCCGCCCGAATCTCCGAATTTCGCGCATTTGTCAAAGCGTTTTCACGCTGAAAAAGTAGAAATGTGGTTGAGCGTCCGACGTCGAAAAGTCGGCGCTCGCCTTCAAGCTGAATTTCGGCGTTTTCACGAGCGCGGCGGGCGGTCAGAACTCTCTGCCGCGACGTTTCGACCGCTTGCACCGCATTACGGACTTCGGCGATAACGATTTGTTCCTGCGAGCGGGTTTGCGCCTGAATTTGTTCATCCTGAATTCTCGCGCCCGCCAGATTCGCTTTTGCCGTTTTATTTCCGAGCGGAAAAGAAAAAGTCACGCCGACCGAAAAATTCGGCGCGTCCGTGCGAAAAAGATTTTGAAAGCTGCGTCCGAAACCGCCGAAAATCGGAGAATTACTTGCCGGAATAAGAATTTCAGAGTTTGTAATCGGCGGAACGACAGTTTGCGGATTGATGTTTTGAATTTTATTCAAAATACCGTTGATCCGGTCTACGAAAATCAAATCCTGCTGACTGATAAAAAGATTCGTTCGCGTATCCTGATTAGTGCCGCTAATCGCCAAACCGCCGAGCGAAAATGCCGTGTTCAAATCAATCTGCGGCTTCGTCTGGTTTTTGAAATAACTGATGTCAATCGCGTTGATGTCTTTTTGCAATTGCAGTCGGCGCAGTTCGGGACGATTGTCCTTTGCATCTTTGAGCGCATCTTCCAGACTCACCGAATCGAGACTGAGAACCGGCTTGTCGGTCGGGACGAACGATTGCGACCATTGCGGCGATTCCGGGTTTCTTAAGAGAAGCGTCTTTAAACTGTTTTCGGTAATCGAAACTTGCTGAGTCGCCAGTAAAACATCGGTTTCGCGGGTGGCGAGTTCGGTGGCGACTTCAGCGCGGGCTAATGGCGCGGCGGCTCCGGCTTCGATGCGGGCTTCGACCTGCCGCAGATTTTCACGCGCCAGATTCAAATTGGCGACGCGATTTTGCTGGTCGCGCAGGGCGAAAACCAAATCCCAATAAGCGCGCTGCACCTGTGAAATAACATCAATCGTTTGACGGCGAAAATCGGCATCCGTTTGCTGCAAACGCTTGCGCTGAATTCTGATTTGTCGTCGGGTATTGTCAATTTTGAAATTCCGAAAAAGCGGCTGCGTGTAATTTACTCCGAGATTGCTGAAGTAGGTCGTGCTTGATGAACTTGCAATATTCGATGTCTGATTGAAATTCGTATTATTGCGTGAATTTTGCCCCGACTGACTCGTGTTGAGAAAGGTATCGAATCTGCCGCCGCCGGCTTCAATTTGTTTGCTAAAGCCGGAATTAACCCGAAAATCATTCGACGCGCCCGATCCGGTTGACGAGTTACGAGAAAAAGTGGGAGCAACGCTAAAAACCGGGTCGTAGATTCCGAGCAGCGAACGCAACTGAGTTTCCTGAAAACGAACGTCGTCACGCGCAACTTCAATCTGATTGTTGTTTTCTAATGCCTTACGAATCGCTTCGTCAAGCGAAATCGGCATTGTCTGGTCGGTTTGCACGCCGACCCGATGAAGCAGTATCGAAGTAGCGGAGTTGTTGATCGAATTGCTTTTTAAGCTATCAGCTTTATCTTCAAAAGATTTTGCCGGAAATTTTTCTTCCGCCTTGACATCAGTTGTTTCGATGTTGATTTTGGCAATCTGCGGCTTTTCGCCCGGATTTTGGGCGTAAGTCATTTGAACTTTAAAACCGAAGTTGAAAACGGAAATCGTTAAAATAAGCAAAAGAAAACGCAAGAATTTCATTATAAAAAAGCTCCGAGTTTTAATAGATAAATTTGTAAACGGGTGTAAACTCAAACCGTTTTACGTAGGTTTATTTTGGATTGTTTCAACAATTTACTATTTCCGTTTGAACTGCAAAAGCCGCAAATCCAGTTCATTTAACTTTTGAATTTTGCCTGAATTTAAGTTACATTGAAGTTTTTAATACATTTACATTTTGAAAGGAGATTATAAAATAAATGGCAATCAAAGTGGCGATTAACGGCTTCGGACGCATCGGGCGCAATGTTCTGCGCTCGGCGCTCGGCGATAACGAGATTGATTTTGTGGCGGTAAATGATTTAACCGATACCAGAACTCTGGCGCATCTTTTGAAATACGATTCGGTGATGGGAAATTTGTCCAACGATATTTCGCACACGGAAAATTCGATAATCGTTGACGGCGACGAATTTCGCGTTTTCAGCGAAAAAGACCCGGCGGCAATTGATTGGAATTCGGTCGGCGCGGAAATCGTGATTGAATCAACGGGACGTTTTACGAAAGCCGAAGACGCGAAAAAGCATCTGCGCGGGACGGTCAAAAAAGTGATTATCTCCGCTCCTGCCAAAGACGAAGATATTACAATCGTTCTTGGAGTAAACGAGGAAATGTATGACGCGGCAAAGCATAATATCATCTCGAACGCTTCCTGCACGACGAATTGTCTTGCGCCGGTTGCCAAAGTAATTCACGAAAAATTCGGCATCAAATACGCTCTGATGAACACGATTCACAGCTACACGAACGACCAGCAACTGCTCGATTTGCCGCACAAGGATTTGCGCCGCGCCCGCGCCGCCGCGCTTTCGATGATTCCGACTTCGACCGGCGCGGCAAAAGCCGTCGCGCTCGTCATTCCCGAATTAAAAGGAAAATTTGACGGCATTTCCGTTCGCGTTCC
>Ga0136611_10001316_pt1 | contig 17201 bp, 13 predicted proteins | sample AntDrymUQ2232306_2_FD_106645 | JGI IMG/M metagenome (GOLD analysis project Ga0136611, IMG submission 106645) | Polar desert sand microbial communities from Dry Valleys, Antarctica - metaG UQ223 (23.06) | ecosystem: Environmental > Terrestrial > Soil > Desert | place: Antarctica: Dry Valley...
GATATGCCCACCCCGAGGGCGAGGAGCAGCGACGATCCTCGGTGCCACATGGCCAAGCCACCTCCCTGTGCCGACACCGGCGCCCTCCGGTCGCGTACAGGCCCGGCTCGGCGCGGTACGGCGCGACCTTGGGCGGCAGTTCGGAGGTTGGCCACTCTACTTCACGCCCCGAGAGCTGTCAACGGAAGCGCAGGACGGGAGGACCGTCTACACCGGCCTCTCGTTGGCGTGGCGGCGGGCTAGATGAAGTAGCGCTGGGTGAGCGGGAGGGACTCGGCGGGCGGCAGATCGACCGGCTTGCCGTCGATCTCGACTTCGAGCGTGTCCGGGCTGACCTTCACGGTTGGGGACGCGTGATTGCGGATGAAGTCCAGCTTGGTGAGCGGTCGAGCATGCTTCACGGCGCTGAGCTTGCGGCGGATGCCGGCCCGCGTGGCCAGGCCGTTATCGACCGCCGCCTGCGAGACGAAGGCGACGCCGAGCGAGGCCGGCGCCGAGCCGTACGAGCCGAACATTGGGCGGTAGATCTGCGGCTGGCCGGTGCGGGTGCTGTCGTTGCCGGAACCGACCGGCCCCCAGGCGACGAAGCCGCTCTTGACCACGAACTGCGGCTTGACGCCGAAGAACTCCGGCCGCCACAGCACCACGTCCGCCAGCTTGCCGACCTCGAGCGAGCCGACGTCGTGCGCGATACCCTGCGCGATAGCCGGGTTGATCGTGATCTTGGCGAGGTAGCGGAGGATGCGCTCGTTGTCGTTGCGCGTCTGGAGGCCGAGATGCTCCTTCATGCGGTGGGCCATCTGCCACGTCCGCGTCGCCACCTCGCCGATGCGGCCCATCCCCTGCGCGTCGGAGGCGACCATCGCGATGGCGCCCTGGTCGTGGAGCACCGTCTCGGCCGCGACGGTGCCCGCCCGCGCCCGCCAGACGATGCCGGCGCGGTCCTCGTCGAGGAACCCGTGCATGCGGTGGACGACCATCTTCATGTCGGGGTACTCGGCCAGGCTGTTCACGGTGTAGGGAATCGTCGGCGTCGTGGACGAGCCGAGCACGTGCTGGAGGCTGCACAGCTCCAGCACGTTCGGGTGGCCGCCGCCGAGCCCCTCGATGTGGTAGGCGTGGATCGTCCGTCCGGCGATGGCGGCGATGGTCTCCTCGATCTCGCCGGCCTCCTGGTGCGAGTCGGTATGGATGCAGACGGGCACGTCGTAGCGCTCGGCGACGGTCAGCGCGGTGTCCACGACGGTCGGGTAGCCGGCCGTGTCCTCGTGGATCTTGAGCCCGCCGGAGCCCATCTCGAGGTTGCGCTCGACCGCGCCCGGGTCCGACGCGCTGCCCCGCCCGAGGAGCTGGACGTTCAGCGGGAACGCCTCCCACGCTTCGAGCAGGCGGTGGAAGTTGTAGGCCGGATTGACGCCGAGGTCGGAGACGTGGCCGTAGCCCATGCCGACGATGGTGGTGGTGCCCGCCGAGAGCGCGGCCGGGATCAGGCTGGTGGTCGCCAGGTGGACGTGGCAATCGACCACGCCGGGCGTGGCGATGAGGCCCTCGCCCATGATCCAGCCGGTGTTGGCGCCGGAGAGCACCTCGATGTCGTCGGCGAGGTCCGGGTTGCCGGCCCGCCCGATCGCGACGATCCGCCCTTCTTTGATGCCGATGTTGCCCTTGAAGACGCCGAGGACGGGATCGAGGATCAGCGCGCCGCCGATGATGAGGTCGAGGGTGCTGTCCTCGCCGGGGCGGCTGGACATGTGCATCGCGTCGCGGATGGTCTTGCCGAAGCCCCAGAGGGTCTCGTCGCCCGGCGACGCCTCGTCGCGCTCGACCTCGACGAGCAGGTTGGTGTCGCCCAGCCGCACGCGGTCCCCGACGGTCGGGCCGTACATCCGCGCGTAGAAGCCTCGGTCCATCTCGAACGGCATCTCACACTCCCGCTGTCGGTGGCGACGCCCCTACCGGCTGATGCGGTCCTGCCAAGAGCGTGGATCGCGCGCCAGATGGAAGCAACCGACCACGACGGCCTCATCGGCTCGGACAACATAGAGTAGCCCGTACGGGAATCTGCGAACGAGCGCACGGCGAGCCCCGCGCTGCACGACCGGAAAGCTTGCCGGCAACTCGCTCACTGCCTCGATGCTTGCCTGAACCGCGGCAAGGAATGCATAGGCGAGATGCGGACGGCGATGACGATACCAGGTGTACGCATCCGAAATGTCGGCTTCCGTCCTGGGCGTCAGCCGGACGTTCATCCGCCCCGATCGACCCTCGAGCGTACCTCATCCCATGTGCTGAGGATAGGTGTCTCACGGGCGAGCGCATCCAAACGAGCATCTAGCTCCCGACGTTGGCTCTCCGTGAGGGGTAAGATGTCGGAGTCGTCGGCGATGCTGTCCCATATGGCTTCGAGCAGATCCATCCGGTCCGCGACGCTGAGTCTGCGGATCTCATCGAGTGACACCGTCACGTTCTCGCCCTCCTTCCCGTGACGCTTCGCATCCCTAGGGTGCTGGCTCACAACGTCACGACGTTCCCGAACGGTGCTGATAGGGGCCATGCCTCACGTAAGCTGATGCGCGACGACCTCAATGGCCGGCACGGCGATTTGCCAGGGCCGTCCGGTGCCACTTCTGATGAATCGCTCAAGTCTAACATTCTCCGCGTCGCCCACAGGGCTGTAATCCAAGCAGTCCCACCGATTCGCTCCACGCCAGTAGTGACCAATGGTCTCACCCAATCCCTTGACGGTCGCGTCGTCGGGCGACGCCTCGTCGCGCTCGACCTCGACGAGCAGGTTGGTGTCGCCCGGCCGCACGCGGTCCCCGGCGGTCGGGCCGTACATCCGCGCGTAGAAGCCTCGGTCCATCTCGAATGGCATGCCGTCTAGTCCTCCACGCGCTCGAACTGATTCGGCTCCCAGCCGACCTCGCCAGCCGGTCGGCGCTAGCCCACATGACGATGCCGCCAGAGAAATCCATTCGCGAGGTGCTGGGGTGTAGCAACGCCGAGGAATGGCAAGCGGGCGATGGCCAGAGTTCGATCTGGCGCGAGGTGAGACACGAGGGTCCCAAGGTGTGGCGGCAACGCTACGCCGAAGTCAACGGTCAGGTGAGCCAGGCGCCGTGTAGCAGCGTGTAAGCGCGGTGATCGTATGTCGATAGCTCACGACTGCCCCGTGCGGCCGAGACGGACTTGCGCATCGTCGATGCCACGATTGACGTTCACACACGTCGCTGTATTGGGACTGAGGGGCTTGCTGCTCGCCGGCGCGTCGTTCGCCGCACCCGTGGTGACGCACGGACAGGTCCTCAATGCGCCGTATGGCGATGGCGTGCGTTCGAGTGGCAGTCGGAGACCCTGTTAACCGAGCCTTTACTCATGCCCGCCCCGCATTAAGGTCCAGTTAACGGTGCTCGCGTACGCTTGCCGCGAGCCCCGCTCCGGGGCCAGGCCCGCGCAGGGCCTCTCGCGGGAAGGGGTGCCACGGATGGACATCGCGATCCGAATTCCCGCACCGGAGGTCGTCTACGATGACCGACGACCGGTCCGTTGCGATCGCTGCGGGTCACAGGGCTTCAACATCCACCAGCGGGCGTCGAAGGCGCTCAAGGATCCGCTCCTGCCGCGCGCCGACGTCGTCCGCTTCATCTGCAAGCGGTGCCGCAAGACGACCCGCCTCTACCCGATCGGGATCGACGGCGCCCGCCAGACGATCGCCCTGCGGCAGGTGAGCGTGCTGCTCTACTGGCTCGGCCTGTCCTACGACGGCATCCGCGCGTTCCTCGGCCATCTCGGCTGCCCCCTCTCGAAGGCGACCGTCTGGTCGAACGTCCGGGCGAGCGGGCTGCTCGGGAACCGCCACCGCCTCCGCGCCGACCCCGCCAGTCTGACGATCCGTCCGCACGTCGATGGCGCGACCGCGAGCATGACCATCGGCGGCCGGGCCGCGACCGTCACGCTCGCGCGCGGCGTGAACGGTGAGCTCGTGCTGTGGGCGGGGGCGCTCCAGCCGGAGGCCGCGCGGCTGCTGTTCCGCCGAAGCGAGGAAGCCGCCCGTCGCCTGGGCCTCGCCACCTCGGTCGCCGCCGAGGATCGGGTAGCGGTACGAGCCTAGGAACCCTACTCCCCTCTCCCTGACGCGGGAGAGGGGAGTAGGGGTGAGGGCCTTCCCGTTCAGCCCGGTAGCTCGCGGCGCTCGTGCTCGTAGGTGAACGTCTCGCGCCGGCGGACTTGCGCCCGTTGCTGGCGGATGTACTCCAGCCCGCGCTGCAGGCCGTACTCGCTGACGTCGTGGAGCCCGATGAAGTCGATGCCGTTATCGACCCCGAAGCCGACCACCTTGCCATCGGGCGCGAGGTGGCAGACGACGCCAAGCTCGTAGTAGTGATGCTCGCCGTCGCCGCGCGACCCGAGGTAGCGGTAGGCGCGCCAGGTGGCCTCGTCGAGGTCGCCGACGATGGCGAAGCGCCGCTTGAAGAGGCCGCGTCCCCAGCTCTTGCGCCCGGCATCCTCGAGCAGGCGGCGCACGATCGGGTCGAGGGCGTCGCCGGCCTGGCGTTTCAGGCGCGACCAGCGCGCTGCGGCGGCGGGGTCCACGGGACGCGCCGCATGCCCATCGGCGTCGTCCCAGTCATCGCTTTCGTCGTCCCAGTTGTCAGGCTGTTCGTTGAATGCCACACGGGATGCTAAACCAAAACCACGATGAAACCCACCGGCGCCGCACTGGGGACCATGTAGATTCCACTGTGGCTTCGGTTTAGGACGCGGCGCCGGTTGCGGTCAATGTGCTCACTGCCGCGCGACCTCGGCCTCGGTAGCCTGCTCGGCGCTGCGCCGCTCGGCCTGGCGGCGCAGGGACTGGTTGCACTGCAAGCACACGTAGCCCTGATCCTCCGGCAGCGGGATGGGGACGCGTTCCTCGAATCCATCGCCGATGAGGATCGTGCAGACGCGGCAATGAATCGGGCGACCGTCTGCCGAGTCCACTCGCTCGTGCATGGCTCCCTCCCTGTCGCCGGACACCCAATGGCGTGCAAGATCCACGGCTAGCAATTCCGGATGGTGCGGGGATGTGCAGCGAATCGGCCGCGACGATGGCAGCGCGCGCGTCGCGACCGATTCCCAGTATAGACCCCTCTTCCGGTGTTGCCTACAGTTTCCGGCGGCCGAGCGGCATCCGGCCGGCTAACTCACGCCTTGACCCAGGTTTCGGAGAAGGCCAGGAACGCCGTGCTGCTCTGCTTGCCGAACTGATCGCGCACGTCAACGACGCCCGCTCCGCGCACGCCGTTCGCGACGACCTCCGCGCCGCGCGCCGGCACGAACAGCGAGAACATCTCGTGCGCGCCAGTCGCGGACTGCTCCTTCAAGTACTCGACGACGAACGGCTCCTGGAGCCCGCTCCAGGTGAACGCCAGATCGACGCCGTCGCCCGTGACGCGCTCGGTCCAGGCCGTCAGGTGGTCGCCCTCGTGGACGAAGCTCGTCGCGGCGCGGATCGGCAGGCCGTCCAGCGCGGGGATGCCCTTCCAGGTGCCGAAATACTGGATGAACTTGTCCTGGAGGTAGCGGGCGAGCGGCTCGTTGTCGGTGTAGCAGGCGTTCTGGGCGTCCTTGGCGCCCTTCAGCAGTGGGTCGGTGAGCACGAAGGCGGCGTGACCGGGGCCGTGCGGCGAGACGACGACGCGGAAGAACGAGACGAGGCAGGTGGTCTCGCCGTTCGGGCCGGACTTCAGGGTGATCCCGGGATTCTCGCCGGACCAGTCGACGACGTTCGGGTTGATCGGCGGGCGTGGCATCGGGGGGACCTCCATATGGCGTCGGCGGTTCTGCGTCGGCCGCCGGGGGCATTACAGCGGATTGCGAAGGAGTGCGGCCAGTCGGAGACCTTGTCCGAAAGCGCTCCTATGGATGTGTCATCCTGAGGCAGGCGGAGCCTGGCGAAGGATCTACGGACTCGCCAGCGCAATGCAGGCCGGAGCCGTCTCGGCATCTGGTGCTCCTGCTTCGGCCATGCTGGCGCCGGGGACGAGATCCTTCGCCAGGCTCCGCCTGCCTCAGGATGACACTCTAGGAGACGGGTTTGCGTTCATCGTCGGTGGTGTTCCGTACGGCACAGGATCTCCTCAGGATGACACCCCGGCAGGCGACAACTCTCGTTCGTCTCATCGGCGTGCCGAGCGGTCAATCCACTCCGCGTCGCGGCCCGCGACCGGGTTTTCGTATCATGCGCCGCAGCCCCCCTCGGAGCGCAATCTCGTGACCCTGCCGTTCGCGACCCTGCCGACCGGCGCCCGCCGCTGATGCCCGCTACCCCGATGCCGGCCGCGCCGATGCCGGCCGCCACGAGCGAGCGCTGGCGCTTGCCGGTCGCCCTCGGCTGCGGGCTTGGGCTCGCGGCGGTCGCGTGGACGACGCTCGGCGGCCCGTTCGGGCTTGCGGAGCTCTGCACGCGAATCCGCCCAACCTGGGTGTTCGCGCTGTTCGAGCGCCCGCGCTACACGGCCCTCAGCGGCGAGGCGTTCCTCATGGCGGTCGGTGCGCTGACGGGACTGTACCTGGTCGGGCTGTGGCTGGCGCGGCGGCTGAGCGGCTCGCTCGCCGCGCTGCTGCTGGCGGGGTTGGTGCCGCTCTTGCTCGTGGCGGCGCTGCTCGCGGCATACCCCCTGCTCTCGAACGACGTCTTCAAGTACGTGATGACCGGGCGCATCGTGGCCGTCTACGGGGAGAACCCGTTCGTGCGGGTGCCCGCCGACTTCTCCGACGACCGCTTCCACGATCTGGTCTACTGGAAGTCCGCCATCAACGCGCACGGGCCGATCTGGCGCGGCCTGGAGGGCACGTCGGCGCTGCTGGGCGGCGAGCGCTGCGCGAGCGCCCTGATGGCCATGAAGGTCTGGCCGATCCTGGCCTATCTGGCGACGTCGGGCCTGATCTACGCCGCGCTGCGTGCCCGGCGTCCCGAGGGCGCGCTGTTCGGGACGCTGCTCTACGCCTGGAGCCCGCTCGTGGTGCTCGAATCCGTCCAGAACGGGCACAACGACGTGGTGGCGACGTTGCCGGCCCTCGTCGCCGTGTGGCTCGCGTGCGGCGGGCGGTGGCGCTGGGCGTTCCCCGCGCTGGCGGTTGCGTTGCTGGTGAAGCCGACGGCCGCCGCGCTCGGGCCGCTGCTGCTGGTGGCCGCGCTGCGCGAGGGACGGCCGGCCTGGATCGGGGCCGCGCAGGGCATCGTGATCGGGGCGGCGCTGGTCGTGGCCGCGTACGTCCCATTCTGGATCGGGCCGACGACGCTCGCCGGTCTCGACCGCGACGACATCTTTTCGGCGTCGCCGGCCGAGCTCGTGCTGAAGGGGCTGGAGGCCGCCGGCTGGCCGCTCGACCGCGCCATGCCCATCGTGGCGGCCGGGGCAGCCGGTCTGTTCGGGCTCGGCTACCTGCTCGTGGCGTGCGCCCTCTGGCAGCGCCGCATCTCGCTTCCGGGCGCCGTGGCCGTCTCGTATCTGGCGTACCTGCTGGTCGGGGCGCAGTGGTTCAACCCCTGGTACCTGCTCTGGCTCCTGCCGTTCGCGGCGCTCGCGCCCGAGCGTGGGGTGCGCGTCGTGGGCGTGGCGTTCAGCATGCTCGCGCCGCTGACCTACCTGTTGCAGTACGAGGCGCTCGCGGTCGTGCCGGCCGTGTTCGTGCCCACGGCCCTGCTCGCCCTCTACTGGCGGCGCGAGCTCGGGCTGACGCTGCCGTGGCCGGGCGCCCGACCGACGCCTCAGCCGACGCTGGCGACCCGGCATGGCTGACGCCGCGCTGGCAGCGCCCGCGCGCCCGCGCGTCTCGGCGCGGCCGGCCGTCCTCGAAGCGGCGGCAGTGGTCGCCCTGGTTGTGCTGGCGGCGCTCGTCCGCTGGCCGAACTATCTGACCGTTCCGCCCTTCACCGACGAGACGGAGGAAGCGCTGCGGGCTTGGGCCATCGCGCAGGGCGAGATCCGGCCGCTCACGAACATCGACGCATACATCGGCGCGCTGTGGGGGTATCTAGTCGCCGGCGCGTTCACGCTGTTCGGGCGCCACCCGGAGGTACCGCGACTCATGTCGCTGCTGGCCGGCAGCCTGACGGTGGGCGCGACGTACCTGCTCGGGCGCGGCCAATTCGGGCGCGTCGCGGGCGGGGTCGCGGCGTTGCTGATGGCCGGCAACGCGGCGCACGTGCTGGTCAATAGTCACGTGGCGTGGTCGAACTGCGCGACGCCGCTGTTCACGACGGTGGCGTTCTGGCTGCTCGTGCGCGCCGTCCGCGAGCCGCGCGGGCTCGCGCGCTGGGCGTGGGCCGGGCTCGCCTGGGGGCTGGCGCTGCAGACGCATCCGTCGGTCGCGGCCTTCCTGCTGGGCGGGCTGGCTTACGCCTTCGCGAAGGATCGTCGGCTCCTCCTCCGTCCGGGCGTCTGGGTGCTCGGGGCGCTGCTGCTGGCGGGCTACGCCAACGTGCTGCTCTACAACGTGCAGACCGGCTTCGACACGCTGGTCCAGGCGCGGCGGGTCGGCTCCGAATACGCCGAGGGAGCGGGCCTCGATGCGTACGGCTACACGGCGTCGCTGGCCGGCGTGGTGGTGCTACTGGTGCAGGCGTTGGCCGGAGTCGTCGAGCCGCACGCGACCGTCGGGCCGTACCTGCTCTCGCCGCTGTTTCTCCTGTTCGCGGTCCTGACCGTGGGCGCGCTCGCGTGGTCGGCGCGGCGCGGCGAGCCGCTCGCCCTGCTGGCTGTGCTGGCCGCGCTGGCGATCCTGCCGGTCCTGAATCAGCGCTGGTCCCCGATCCTTGCGAGCCGCTACCTGATGCCGCTGGTGCCCGTCTGCCTGGTGGCAATCGGCGGGCTGGCCCAATTCGCGGCGGCTCAGCTGGTCGTCGGCTCGGCCGGAGGGCACCGCGGCAGGGTTCGATCGAGTGCTGTCGTGGATACACCTGTCATCGCGAAGCGGAGCGAGGGATCCCACGCAAGGGTGCCGACGACTGGTCAGCATGAGATCCCTCGTCGCACGCTCCTCGGGATGACAGATGTGTCAGCGGACTTAGACCGCTCGACCCTGTTGCCGTTCGGCGCCGCGCTCCTGATCGCCGCCGTCCAACTTGCTGGACTGTGGGCGTACTACGGCGTCGAGCTGGCCGCCGGGCGCTCCAACGAGGGCGCCCTGCGGATGGTCCGGCTTGTGGAGGCACGCCGCCAGGACCGCGAGCCGTTCGCCGTCCACGCCGACCTCCACCGCCTGCCGATGGGCGGCGGCGGCGACTGGGCCAAGGTCGCGAACTTCTTCCTCGAATTGGAAGGCGTCCGCAAGGACGTGAGCCCGCGCGACCCCGACGCCCGCGTCCGCGCCTGCGACGTGACGGCCGTCGAGCTGCGTCACGTCCGACGCGACGCCGGCGAGCGCCGCCGCGCGGATGAGCCGTCCAGTTCAACCTACTGGATCGTCCGCCAGGTCGGCGGCGCGGACGATCGTCGCGCCGAACGGGGCGAGGTGGTGGAGACGGTGCCGTACTCGCTGCCGTGGCGGAACCGCTCGCTGTTCGACGCGCGCGTCCCCACCTTCGAGACCGGGTGCGAGTAGCGCCGGCGCCGGCGGTGTCCGCCGCGTCGATGCCGGCCTCATCGGCACCCACCGTGCCGATCGCCACCATGGCGATGCCGGCCGCCTCCACGCACGCCGGCCCGCTCGCGGGCGCGGCGTGGCTGGTCGCCGCGCTGCTCTTCGCGGCGCTGTTCATCGGCCGCTCGATGGCGCCCGCGTTCGCCGGGCCGCACGTCGTCCAGGACGACGCCCGCCAGCACGTGTTCTGGATGATGCGCTGGCACGATCCGACACTGTTCCAGGACGACCTGTTCGCCACCTACTTCGCGGCCCAGGCGCCCCCGGGCTACGCGCTGCTGTACTGGCTGCTCGCGCGGGCGGTCGATCCGCTGGCGGCGAGCAAGCTGGTCCCGCCGGTGCTCGGGCTCGCGGCAGCAGGTTTCACGTACCTGTTCGTTCGGCGCCTACACCGGTCGCCGAGCGCCGCGTTCCTGGCGACCGTGATCGGCTCGTGGTACGTCTGGCAGTACGATGACCTCCCGAGCGGCAGCCCGCGCGCCTTCCTGCTCCCATTGCTCGCCGCACAGCTCTGGCTGCTGGCGTCCGGGCGGCGCTGGCCGGCGGCCGGCGTGGCCGCACTCGGCGCGCTGTTCTACCCGACGGCTGGGGTGCTGCTGACGGCCATCCTCGGGGCAACGGTCGTGCGCCTTGACACGTGGCCGCCGCGCCTCGCGCGCGACCGCGTTGCGCGGCTCGCGCCGGTGGCCGCCGGCTGCGTCGTGCTGCTCGCCGTGCTGCCCGCGCTGCTCGAGGAGCGCTTCGGGCCGACCGTCTCGGCGGCGAGTGCGCGCGCCATGCCGGAGTTCGGGCCGAGCGGGCGCAACGCCTTCTTTTTTCCCGACCCGTACCAGTTCTGGATTGCGAGCTACCGCGGCGGCCTCGACCTCCGCGTCCGCGACGTCACACTCGCCGGCATGCCGATCCTCTACGAGCTGGCCGCGCTCGCGGCGCTGTTCCCGCTCCTCCTGCTCGTTGCTCGGCGTGCGCGGGCCGTGCGGAGCGTGCGGCCACAGGCCGTCGTCCTTGCCCACGTGCTGCTCGCGTCGTTCGGGCTGTTCTTCTTCGCCCACGCACTGCTGTTCAGGCTGTATCTGCCGTCGCGGTTCGTGCAGTGGAGCCTGCCGCTGGTGCTGGCCGTCTCTGCGGGCCTCGGGCTCGCGATCCTGTTCGAGATCGTCGCGGCCCTGCTGAAGGGGCGCGCACGTGGCGTCACCGTGGCGCTCCTCGCACTAGTGTGCGCTCTCGCTCTCGCCGTCTATCCCGCCCGCTACGACGGCAACTTCGTGACCGACCGCTACCCGCGCATCAGCGCCTACCTGCGCGCGCAGCCGCCGGACACGCTCGTGGCCGCCGTGCCTACCGAGGCCGACTCGGTGCCGGCGTTCAGCGGGCGGCGCGTCCTGACCGCCCGCGAGTACGCGCTGGCGTACCACACCGGCTACTACGCCACGGTCGCCCAGCGGACCCGTGACCTCATCGACGTGTACTACACGGACTCGCCGCGCCGCGTGACCGACGTGGCCGAGCAGTACGGCGTCGATCTTTTCCTGGTCAACCGTTCGGCCTACGACCGCGACAGATTCGCGGATGCCTGGGCCGGCGAGTTCGAGCCGTACGTCTCGGAGATTCGCGCGATCCTCCGCCGCTCCGGGCGCTTCGCCCTGCTCGACGCCGCCCGCCGCTGCGGCACCCTCACCGAGGGCGACGTGACGGTCGTGTCCGTCAGCTGCGTTCAGTCCACCCGCTAGGGACGCTCGGCTCGCCACATCGCCACCGTGCAGGTATGTGTCTGTCATCCCGAAGCGGAGCGAGGGATGACAGGTTGGTCGACGATGCTCCCGTACATTTCTCGTTGGCGAAGGACTACCCTCGTCGGTCGTCGGACGGCGTGCGCTTGAGCTCCTCGATCACCTCGTCCACCGACGACCGCATGCGGGCCACGTCCTCGCCGTCCGGACGCTCCTCGCCGTACCGCGTGCGAGTGTAGATCTCGGTCAGATCGGCGAGCGGGCGGCGCGCATCCGGTCGCGCGGCCGATAGCCGCCCGGTGAACTCGTGCGGCGTCGCGGTCGCCGCGCGCGAGTGGCCCTCGCGGGCGGCCGACTTCAGCAGGGTTCGGTACAGCTCGCGGATCGTGCGCGGCTCGGGAGCGGACGCCCGGCCGTCGCGCGCCTGTCCCCGACGTCCGCCGTCCTCGCGCTCGTCGTCGGGTAGCGCCTCTTCGCGGAAGCTGCCGAAGAGGCGCGCGAGCAGCGCCTGCCACCACATCCGCCACGAAAAGCGATCCGCGCTCGACACCGGCGGGCCGGGCTCGCGCTCGACCGGCACCTCGGCGGTGCGCTGGGGCCGCAGCTGGCTCGCCCGCTTGAGCAGCGGGAGCACGACGACGAAGAAGAGGAACACGATGAGCAAGATAGGCACGACCGTGGTCAGGATGGTCACCCACAGGTCGTCCATCCCGGATGGTCTGTCGGGATTGGGATCCCCGAAGGGCGGGCTGGGCGCCACACCGGCGGGGGCGGACGGCGGCAGTTGCCCCTGGCCTCCGCCGCCCAGCAGGCTCGCCAGCCAGCCGAAGAGGGCGGTGATCGGTGCGAGCGCCAACGCGCCCAGCATCTGCATTTGTGCGAGCAGCGTGGCGAGGGCGTCAGGCGTAACGAGTAGCAACAGCAGCCCGCCGACAACCAGGATCGCCACGCCCAGGATGGCGACCAGCGACAGCCAATCGGATTCGCGTGGCGCGCCCGGCCGGCGACGCTCCGCGCGGCGTGCCAGCCCCAACGCGAGCAGTCCGAACAGCAGTGTCCCGACGCCCGGCAGCAGGCCGGCCCCGCGCGCGATGGGGTGCATGATCGCGACGAGCGCCAGCGCGCCGAGCGTGGCCACCTGGACGGTGCCGAGCACGTCGCGCGGATCGACGCCGTCCTCGCCGAGCGACCAACCGCGCCAGAACACGAGCAGACCGGCCATGAACGCCACGTTCCAGCCGGCGACCGGCGAGGCGCCCCCCCATTGCTGCGCCCAGATCGCGCAGCCGGCAGCCCAGCCGAACGCGACGATCCAGCGCAGCCACTCGAACCACCCGTGACGGCGCCACGCATCGGGGAAGAGACGGGCCGAGGCCAGGCCGACCAGGGCCGGCACCAGGGTGACCGGCGGGGGCGGCCAGGCGCCGCCGGCGAAGCCGATCCAGGCCAGCCCCAGCGCGAGGTAGCCGAGGCAGAGCTCCATGCCGAGCTGCGCCCAGATCATTGCCGGTGCTCCTGGGCGAGCGCGCGGTTCACGTCGCGGTCCACGCCGAGCGAGAAGAGCGGGACGCCGTCCGGCGCGGTGGCCTTCTCGTAGCCGCCATGCACCACCGCGACCGGCGTCCGCCGCGCCCGCGCCGCCAGCAGCTCGGCCGCGACCTCGGGGCGGACCTCCGGCACGACGGCGATCAGCGTCGTGCCGCCGGGCTGACGCCACGCCGACGCGGCGAGCACGCTCTCGATGGGCCGCCCCCGCTTCGAGGCCACCACGGCGAGCGCTTCGAGCACGAGCATCAAGTGGTAGATGCCGCCGCCGGGCGGGACGTAGGTGGGGTCGTCGCCGCTCGTGCCCAAGGAGACCCGCCCGCCGCGCTCGATGACGTAGCTGGCGATCGAGGCGGTCGCGGTCACGGCGCGCTCGAACAGCGTCTGCCGGTACACCACCCACGGATGATCGAAGCCGCCCGCGTCCAGGTAGAGGGCGACTTGCAGCTGGGCCGTCCGCTCCAGCACCTTCACTTGGAGCTGGGACCGGCGGGCGCTCGCCTTCCAGTGAATCGAGCGCGGCGAGTCGCCGGGGCGGTAGTCGCGCACGCCGATCGGCCGGAGCGGGTCGGGCTGGAGCATCGTGCGCAGCGTGACGTCGCCCTGGGGCAGTCGCGCGCCCAGGCCCAGCGATTCGAGCTGGACCACGCGCGGGTACACGATGAGCGAGGTGTTCACCCGATACAGCACACGACGCGGGAACAGCCGGAGCGGGTCCGCCACCAGTAGCGCCACGTCCGGAACGGCAAATTTGCCGCGCACGCGGCAGCGGAGGCGGTAGGTGCGGCGCTCGGCTCGGAACGGCAGCATCGTGAGCAGCACGTGGACCGCCCGCTCGGAGCCCCAGGCCTTCTCGGGCATCACCTCGACCGGATAGAGGCCGTACGGCAGCGTCAGATCGACTTCGAGCCAGGGGATCGGGATGATGCCCCGGTTCTCGATCGAGAGCGTCAGCCCGATCTCGTCGTCGGGGAATGCCCGCTCGTCCGCGAACTGGAGGTCGCAGTAGAGGCCGACGAGTGCGAGCCGCGACCAGCTCCGGGCGACGATGGCGAGGGCGAGCACCAGCCCGGCCATGGGAGCCACCGCCTCGGCCCCGAACCACGCCGCGACCGCGAGCACGAGCGCCGCCGCGACAATCCCGCGCCGCTCGACAATCCAGAGCGTGTCGCCGGCCGCCTCCCCGTCCTGCGTGATGATCGGGACGGCACGCATGCGCGGCTCGCGGCTCGCGGGCCGGCGCCCTCGGCGCGGGAGCCAGGGAAGCTTCACTGCGAAGGCCCGAGCAGCTTCACTCGACGGGGACGGGTGTGGCGTCGATCACCTCGTCCAGGACGGCCAGCTCGGAGCGCCCGCGCAGACGGGCCTGGCTGTCGAGGAGCAGGCGGTGGCCGAGGACCGGCGCGGCGAGGTACTTGACGTCGTCCGGCAGCACGTAGGCGCGCCCGCGAATGGCCGCCAGCGCCTGGGCCGCGTGGTAGAGCGCCAGGGTGGCGCGCGGGCTCGCGCCCAGGCGCACCGAGGCGTGGCCGCGCGTCGCTCGGACCAGCGCGACGATGTACCCGCGCACCGACGGCTCGATGCGCACGGCCCGGACCGCCGCCATCAGCTCGATGAGGCGCTCCAGCGACAGCGCCGCCGTGACCCGCTCCAGCGGGCTGTCGGCGGCGAAGCGCAGCAGCAGGTCGTCCTCTTCGCGCTCGCTCGGGTAGCCGAGGCGCAGCCGCAGCAGGAAGCGGTCGAGCTGGGCCTCCGGCAGCGGGAACGTGCCCTCCAGCTCGATTGGGTTCTGCGTCGCCAGGACGAGGAACGGATGAGGCAGCGGGCGCGTGGTGCCTTCGAGGGTGACCTGGCGCTCCTCCATCGCTTCGAGCAGGGCAGCCTGGGTGCGCGGCGTGGCGCGGTTCAGTTCGTCCACGAGCAGCACGTTGGCGAAGATCGGGCCGGGCTGGAAGACGAAGCCGCCCTCGCGCTGGTCCAGCACGTGGACGCCGGTCACGTCGCTCGGGAGGAGGTCGGGCGTACACTGGACGCGGCCGAAGCTGCCGCCGACCGCGCGCGCGAGGGCCTTGGCGAGCGTGGTCTTGCCGATGCCGGGGACGTCCTCGATGAGGATGTGGCCGCCGGCGAGGACGGCGACCAACGTCAGCTCGACGGCGTCGTTCTTCCCGACCACGACGGACGCGACGGCGCGCACGATCGGCGCGATTTCGGTGGCGACGATTCCTGGTGCGGCGGAGATGCCCATGACGGCCAGTATATCCCGCCGCGACGAGCCATCAGGGATTTGCGCGGATCGTCAGCCCAGTGGCGGGGTGAACATCCGCGCCGGAGCCGTCGTCGAGGTGCCACCGCTCGCCGTCGCCCGGCGCCGCAAGGCCGACCCCGAGGCGGTACTCGCCGGGCGCGAGAGACGGCGGTACCGTGAGCGCGGCGCGCTGCACGAGCACGTCGCCGACGCGCCATTCGTCGGCGGGCAGGCCGCCTCGGCGCACCCTGGCCCGCGCCTCGCCACTCGAATCGAGCAGCCGAATTGCGGGTTGGCGATCCTGGTCCGGCGCTTGCTCGCGCTCGACCAGCCAGTAGGTCAGGATCGGGATGGTCTGGCCCGGCGTCGCCCGTGGTGGCGCGTCCATGCCCAGGAAGCGCACCCCATTCTCGAACAGGGCGTCGGCGGGCGCGCGGGGCCTGACCAGCTCGCGCGGTGGGCGGGCGCGGATGAGCCATGCACGCGTGGCGCCGTTCGTGCCGGGCAGATTCTCCTCCACGACACGCACGCTGTCGCGGGACGCCGCGCGCGGCAGGTCCTGCTCGGGCAGCACGAGCACGATGGCGGGCTGGCCTGCCGTGAGTACCGTTAGCCCTTCGAGCGGGAACCGCGCATGGAGATCCGGCCCGAGCAGGTAGTCGAGCGCCTTGCGGCGGCGGTCGAGGTGGCGGTTGGCATCGTCGGGGATGCCCGAGACGACGATCGCGTCTCGGACACCGGCCGCGTGGGCGGCGGCGCGCGTCTTGTCAGCGACGCTCTGCCAGTAGCGGAGCGGGAGGCCGTGCAGCTCGCCGATCCCGAGCTGCTTGTTGCCGAGTTCGATCCGGTTCAGCGCGGCCTGGATCTCGGTCGGCGTGGACGCCGAGCGCGGCGCGGCCAGCATGCCGTCCAGGGCGCGGTAGAAGGCGCCCACCGAGGTGACCTGGACCAGCAAGACCACCGCGACCGCGCCGACCGCCAGCCCGCGGGCACGGACGACAGCGGCGGTGCGCTGAGTTTGGCGATAGATCGCGGCCACCGGCAGCGCCATCAGCAGGAACGGCGTCGGGAGCAGCACCAGCACGTAGTGAACGTACACCTGCGACGTCTGCCAGGTCATCAGTGCGAGCGGCGCGAGGAACCAGATCAGCAGCAGCGCATGGCCTTCCCAGCCCGCGGCCCGCCGCACGCACGCGCGTACCGCGAGCGCGAGGCCGGCCGCGAGCAGCAGCGCAGCGACAACCGCCACGGCGAGCGTCGGCCAGCGGAGCGCCTCGAAGACAGGATCCGGCAGGCCCAGCTTGCGGTCGAGCTCGAGACCCGAGATGAGCCACAACGTCTGGATCGCGGCGGTCGGATCTGGCAGCGGTACCAGGCCGCGATTGCCGCGCGCCAGGGCGGCCACCAGATCGTTGCGGAGCGTCCACAGGTGCAGTGCGTACGGTGCCACGATCAGGACGCCGGCCGAGATTGCCACGGCGAGGTGCGGCGCGAGCCAGCGCCGCCAGAAGAGGACCAGCGTCAGCAGCACCGGCGGGCCATACAAGACCGCCAGCAGGTGCGTCTGCGTCTGCAACGCGCCGGCGAGGAAGAATGGCACGATCCAGCGTCGGTCGCGCCGCGCGACGACCATCAGCGCCGCGAACAGCATGATCGCGGTCAGGAGCGGCTGCGTGATGACCCAGGGCTGGCGCCCGAACGTGACGGCCCAGGGGTTGGCCGCGTACAGCAGGCCGGCCACCAGGGCGACGTGGCCCCCGAAGAAGCGTCGCGCCAAGAGGAACGTGACCAGGACCGCCGCGACGTTCGTGAGCGACATAAGAACGGCGCGCGCGACGGCGGGCTGGAGAAACGCCTCGGCGAGGGCGAAGTAGTAGAGCAGGCCGGCCGGATCCGGTATCCACCACGATGTCACTTCGGAATCGACCGGGCGCGCACCGTACCAGATCGGCCGCGCCCGGATCGCTTCGAGCGCCTCGTCGTGGCCGAATGGCGTCAGGTCGGGGAAGGGGAGGCGCAGGGCACTCGCGAGGGCCAGCACGGCCACC
>Ga0136611_10001317_pt1 | contig 17200 bp, 14 predicted proteins | sample AntDrymUQ2232306_2_FD_106645 | JGI IMG/M metagenome (GOLD analysis project Ga0136611, IMG submission 106645) | Polar desert sand microbial communities from Dry Valleys, Antarctica - metaG UQ223 (23.06) | ecosystem: Environmental > Terrestrial > Soil > Desert | place: Antarctica: Dry Valley...
CGGCCCTACGTCGGGCAGTTGGTGGCCGCCACCTTGCTGGCCAGCCTTGGCCTCGGCGCGGCCACCCTCGTCCCGTTGGTGGTCAAAGCCGTCATCGACGGACCGCTCGCCCGCGGCGATCGCACGGGCATCTTCTTCCTGTCGATCTGCGTTCTGGTGCTGGGCCTGCTCGAGAGCCTGTCGGCGTACACCCGTCGTCTGACCGCCGGTCGCGTGGCCCTCGGACTCGAGACGGAGTTGCGCAACGACCTCTATGCCCACCTGCAGACCCTGCCGGTCTCGTTCCATGACGACTGGCAGTCCGGCCAGTTGCTGTCGCGGGCGATGACCGACTGCAAGGTGATTCGTCGCTTCTTCGGCTTCGGCATCGTGTTCTTCATCGTCAACATCGTCACGTTCCTCGCCGTACTCGTGTTGATGGTGCGTCTCGACCCGCTGCTGGCGGGCGTCACCGCGCTCTCGGCCATCCCGTTGATCGTGATGTCGAGGCGCTTCGAGCAGCAGTACCTCGTCGTCTCCCGCCGCGTGCAGGATCAGGACGGAGACCTGACGACGCTGGTCGAGGAAGGGGCGACCGGCATCCGGGTCATCAAAGCCTTCGGACGGCGTCGCTTGGTGAAGGAGCAGTACCTCACCAGCGCCCGCTCGCTCTACGACTCGTCGATGGAGCAGGTCAGATTGCGGGCCAAGTTCTGGGCGCTCATCGACATGGTGCCGAACCTCACCCTCGGCGCCATCCTCTTCGGCGGCGCGCTGGCCGTTGGTCGCGGCACCCTCACCATCGGTGGACTCGTGGCCTTCGTGTCCCTCCTCGTCTTGCTGGTCTGGCCCATCGAGTCGCTGGGCGAGATCCTGGCCATGGCCGAAGAAGCGTCGTCGGCGGCCGAGCGCATCTACGAGGTCTTCGACACGGTGCCGGTCATCGCCGATCGTCCCGGCGCGGTCGAGCTCGCCGTGTCGCAAGGACGGGTCCGCTTCGAGGGAGTCAGCTTCCGCTACTCCGTCAGCGACGCGGCATCGTCGGGCTGGATCCTGCGCAACATCGACCTCGAGATCGAACCGGGCGAGACGCTTGCCCTCGTCGGCGTCACTGGTTCGGGCAAGACGTCACTCGTGTCATTGGTGCCTCGGCTCTACGACGTGTCGGTCGGGCGCATCACCCTCGACGGCGTCGACCTTCGCGATCTGCAACTCCGTTCGTTGCGGCGTCACGTCAGTGTGGCCTTCGAAGAACCGACGCTCTTCTCGGCCAGTGTGCGCGAGAACCTGTTGCTCGGATACCCCGAGGCGACCGACGACGACATCGCGCTGGCTCTCGACACGGCGCAAGCCGGGTTCGTGCACGGCCTCCCGTGGGGTCTCGACACCCGCGTCGGCGAGCAGGGACTCTCGCTGTCGGGTGGCCAGCGCCAGCGGCTGGCTCTCGCCCGGGCCATCATCGGGCGCCCCCGGGTGCTGGTGCTCGACGACCCACTGTCGGCCCTCGACGTCCACACCGAATCGCTGGTAGAGGAGGCCTTGCGCCGCGTCCTCGCCGGAGTCACCGCCCTGCTGGTCGTCCACCGCCCGTCCACGTTGGCCCTGGCCGACCGGGTGGCCTTCCTCCACGAGGGGAGCATTGCCGCCGTCGGTACCCACTCCGAGCTGATGGACCGAGTCCCCGCTTACGCCGACGTGCTCTCCCAGGAGGCCGAGACGTTCGAACTGCAAGAGGAGGCATCGTGAATCCCGCGACGCAGAGCGAGGCCATGTCATGGCGGGGAGTTGCGGCCGAGGAGCAGGACGATCTGGCTCCTGGTATCCGGGGGTTCCTCCGCAGCCGGAGTCGCCGCCTGCTCAACGAGTTGTTGCGACCCCGCAAGCGCGCCCTGGTCTGGGGCTCGATCGTCATCATCGTGGAGACCCTGGCCAAGCTGGCCGGACCGATCCTCATCGGCATCGGCATCGACAAGGGCATCCCGCCGGTGGCTCGGGGCGAATCGCCGACTGTGCTCGGAATCGTCGTCGGACTGTTCCTCGCCGTCGTCGTGCTTCGTGCCGCACTCGAGTACGCCTTCCTCACCATCGCCGGCAAGCTCGGCCAGGATGTGCTCTACGACCTGCGGGAGCGCCTATTCGAGCACTTCCAACGCCTGAGTCTCAGCTTCCACGAGCGCTACACCTCGGGTCGGGTGATCTCGCGACTCACTTCCGACGTGGAGGCCATCTGGGAGCTCCTCGGATCCGGAATCCTCGCCGTGGCCAGCGGTGGTCTGTCGATCCTCGGCATCAGCATCGTGCTGCTCATCCTCGACTGGCCGCTGGCGCTGGTCGCCATCGCCATCTTCCCGCTCGTCCTTCTGCTCACCCGGTGGTTCCGGACGCGGGCGGAGGTCGTTTACCGCGAGACGCGCGAGGCCGTGGCACTGGTGATCGTGCAGTTCGTCGAGTCGCTCGGCGGGATCCGCGCCGTCCAGGCGTTCCGCCGGGAGCCCCGCAACCAGGCCATCTTCGATGACGTCGACGACCGACTCCGCCAGGCCAACCTCTCCTCCAACCGGCTCGCCGCCGTCTACGGACCCGGTGTGAACGGGCTCGGCCGCGTCACCATCGCCGTCGTGTTGCTCGTCGGCAGCTACCGCGTGGCCGGCGGATCGATGACCCTCGGAACACTCGCCGCCTTCATGCTCTATGTCCGCCGCTTCTTCGAGCCGGTGCAGGACCTCTCGCAGTTCTACAACCTGTTCCAGTCGGCCGCCGCCGCCCTCGAGAAGCTCTCCGGCGTGCTCGAAGAGCCGCCGGCCGTACCCGAGCCCGAGGCGCCCGTTGCCCTGCTCGAACCCCACGGTGAGATCCGGTTCGAACAGGTCCGCTTCGCCTATCGCGACATCGAAGTCCTGCACGGCATCGATCTCGTCATCCCGGCCGGCCAGACCGTTGCTCTCGTCGGTGAGACCGGCGCCGGCAAGTCGACGGTGGCCCGCCTCATCGCCCGCTTCTACGATCCGACGTCGGGGGCGGTTCGCCTCGACGGCATCGACCTGAGCGACCTCGACGACGAGACGCTGCGCCGGGCCGTGGTCATGGTGACCCAGGAGAACTTCCTGTTCTCGGGCACGGTGGCCGACAACATCTCCTTCGGTCGGCCCTCGGCCACCCGCTCCGAGGTCGAGCAGGCGGCGCGTGTCATCGGTGCCCATGAGTTCATCGCCGCCATGCCCGACGGCTACGACACCGATGTGCGCAAGCGGGGTGGCCGACTGTCGGCGGGGCAACGCCAACTGGTCGCGTTCGCCCGCGCCTTCCTCGCCGATCCGGCCGTGCTCATCCTCGACGAGGCGACGTCCTCGCTCGACATCCCCTCCGAGCGTCTGGTTCAGCGGGCCCTGCGAACACTTCTCGCCGACCGGACGGCCGTGATCATCGCCCACCGCCTCTCGACGGTGGAGATCGCCGATCGGGTGCTCGTGATCGACGATGGCATCGTGATCGAAGACGGATCGCCGGCCGAGCTCGTGGCCACTACGTCGAGTCGCTACGGCGCCCTCCATCAGGCTTGGGCCGACTCGCTCGTCTGACCCGGCGCGGTTGTGCTTGTGTAGCGGCATGCCGGACACCGACCAGACACCGATCGAGGACTGGGCCACCGATTTCGACCACACCCATCCTGACTACGCGGCGCGGGCGCCCGAAATCTGGGACGAGCTTCGAGAGACGTGCCCGGTGGCGCACACCGAGCGCTTCGGAGGTACGTGGTTGCCGGTTCGGCACGCCGACGTGGCCGCCATCGCCCACGACAGCAAGCACTTCTCTTCCGAGGGCGTGATCGTCAACTTCTGGAAGCCAGAGGGACTCGCTCCCATCGGGTACGCACCGCCCATCACCTCTGATCCGCCGTTCCATGCCACCGCCCGCCGCCTCCTGCTGCCGGCGTTCTCGCCCAAGGAGATGGCCCAGTGGGAGCCGTCAGCCCGGGAGAGCTGTCGGGAGTTGCTCGACGAGATCCTCGCCACCGGCGCCGACGTCGTCGATGCGGCCGAGCAGTACGCACAGCACATCCCCGTCCGGGTCATCGCCGACATGTTGGGCGTGCCTCGCGAGGACGGCGACAAGTTCCGCCGGTTCATCCACAACATCATCGAAGCCCCCGACACCACGGCCATCGATGCCGTCGACTTCGTCTACGAAGACACCCTCGACTACTACCTGACCGAGGTCATCGAAGATCATCGGGCCAACCCTCGCGACGATCTCATCGGCTTCCTGCTCGAAGCCGAGATGGACGGCGAGAAGCTGTCGACCGAGCACATCCGCGGCACCATCGCCCTCCTCCTGATCGCCGGCATTGACACGACGTGGTCGGCCATCGGCGCCAGCCTCTGGCACCTCGCCCAAGTGCCGGCCGATCGGGAGCGGCTGGTGAACGACCCCGACGTCCTGCCCTATGCGGTCGAAGAGTTCCTTCGTTTCTATGCCCCGGTGACGATGGCCCGCATCGTCGCTGAGGAGGTCGAGATCGGCGACGCCAAGCTCGGCCTTCGTGACTGGGTGCTGTTGCCGTTCCCCGCCGCCAACCGCGACCCCGAAGCGTTCGAGCATGCCGACCAGTTCGTCATCGACCGTGAGCGCAATCGCCACGTCGCTTTCGGACTCGGCATCCATCGTTGCCTCGGCTCGAACCTCGCCCGTATGGAGCTGCGGGTCGGTGTCGAGGAGTGGATGAAGCGCATCCCCGACTTCGAGCTGGCCGATCCCGACGCCGTGCGGTGGTCGGGTGGACAGGTTCGTGGACCTCGCGTGCTCCCCGTGCGCGTTCTTGCAAGGTCCCGTTAGAAAACTACGTGAGAGGTCGCGAAGGGCGTTCGACCTGGTCCCGGCGCCCTCTGAACTACGACCTCTCACGTAGTTTTCTTCCGGGACCCCCAAGGAGGCATGATGCGCATCGTGTTCGAGAAGGACAAGTGTCAGGGCCACGGGCGTTGTTACGCCCTGGCCGAAGAGCTGTTCGAGGCCGACGACGAGGGCTACGCCGTCCTCCTCGTCGACGGCGAGGTTCCGGCCGAACTCGAGCACAAGGCCGAGTTGGCCGCCGAGAACTGCCCGGAGTTCGCGATAACCGTCGAGAAGTAGTCAGGCGCAGGCGGCGGCCAGCCGGGCCAGGTCCTGGTTGCGGAGGGCCTCGTGGACGCCGTTGGCATCCATGCCGTTGGTGAGGAAGCAGAACGACAGGCCGGTCTCGGGGTCGGCCCAGGCGATCTGTCCGCCGGCGCCGTCGTGTCCGAAGGCGTGCGGCGACGTGTCCGGTCCGAAATGCATCATCCAGTGGGCCAGGTCGTGGTCGCCTCGCACGACGAGGCCGCGTGAGCGGTTCGCCGGCATGCCCCACTTCGGCACGTCGGCGAAGGTGTTGCGAATGACGGACGTGGCGTCGGCCAGGACGGCGGGGTCCCAGAGGCCGAGCCGGTCGTCGAGGAGTGCCTGGTAGTAGAGAGCGACATCGGCGGCGGTGGAGACGGCCCCACCGGCGGGGACACCGACGGCCCGTGCGGCGGGGGCGTTCATCGTGAGCGCGAAGTCGGGTGGCACGGTCGACGGACCGCCGTAAAAGACCCCGGCGGCGGCGCACTCCTCGGGCGTGGCTGCGGCGCCGACCACGAACAGTTCAGCGATGTCGTGCTGCTCGTCCTCGGGCACACCGAGACGAAGCGAGGTGAGGCCGAGCGGATCACACACTCGCTCGGCCACCAGCGTCCGATGGTCCTTCCCGGTCACCTCGAGCGCCAGTTCGGCCAGGACCCACCAAGCCGACAACGGGTGGTATTCGAAGCGGCTTCCCGGTTCCCAGTTGAGCCGCCACCGACCGAAGGCTTCGCGCCGGCCCTCGCTCGTCCACCAGCGGGAAGGACCGAGCGGTGCGTAAGGGATGCCGGCGGTGTGCAGCAGAAGTTGCTCGACGGTGATGCCGTCCTTGTCGTTGGTCGCGAACTCGGGAACGTAGGAGGCGACCGTCCGGTCGACGTCGAGTAGCCCTTCGCCGATCAGCTGCCAGATCACGCCGGCGAACACACCCTTGGTGCACGACCAGAGAAGGAAGCGGGTGTCGTTCGTGGCTGCTCCGAAGGTCTCGAACCCGAGAAGCTCACCGTTGCGGGCGACGGCCAGCTGGCACGCCGGCAGCCGCACGTCGACCTCGCGTTGGGCGCGATCGAACAGCGGCCCGAGTCCCTCCGCCGTCATGCGGCGGCGCCCAGGATGGCGATCGTCGCGTCGTGACCGGTCCGTCCGAGCCGTCTTGTCTCCATGCCGGCCGACCCTACGCCCGCCAGCCCGACGTGTTCGTCGGTCCCTTCTGGCGGCCAGAAGGGACCGGGGAAGCCGATTCAGCGACCAGAAGGGCCCGACAAAACGGGTCGGGCCGGGATCCAGATGGCGGAGGCGTCGTGGCCGCAGGTGATGGCGCAGGCGTCGGGATCGACGGCCACGAGGGCGGCGGCGGCGGCGTCGAGGCCGTCGTGGCCCCAGACGGTGAGCGTTGGTTCGTCGACGCCGGCGGCGCGCAAGAGTGCGGCCCGCTCGGCCACCCCCTCGGCCTTCGACTTGGCTGCGACCCGACCGCCGTTGTTGAGCACCCGGAACACCGCATGGGGAAAGGTCTCCACCGCGTCCACGCCGGCGTCGGCCAACGTCGCGAAGAGCGTGAGGCCGACCGAGATCCAGGGCGCAATTTCCTGGGCGCCGACGGGCGGCGACACCCACGGCACCCAGACCCCGACGTCGCGCCCGAGGGCGATCTCTCCGCATCGCGCCGCTCGGAATTTCGGCGCCAGCGAGGCGTCCTCGCCGTGTGGCCGCGTCGAGAGATCGGACGGGGCGTCGATGGCCACCCGCCGAATCGGGCCCATCCGATCGGCCAGCGACGCCAGCCAGCCGACGACGCGCGATGCGTCATCGGCGGGGAGCACGTCGGTGGCGACCACCCGTTGCCGCCCGTCGGCCCCCGGCGCCAGCGCCACCAGGTGAACGCGTGATGCGCCGACGTCGATGCCGACGCCGGTCACCGGCTGCTTACCCGTTCAGCTCGAACCGGCGGGGCTATCTCAGCGCCGTCCCCGACGTCGCCGCCACGCGGCGGAGATGGCGGGCGGCTGGTAGCCACCGTCGGCAGCGTTGAGGTTGGTGCCAGGAGGGACGAGTTCGTCGATGCGGTCGAGGACGGCACCGTCGAGGGTGACGTCGACCGCACCCAGTTGCCCCTCGAGTTGCTCCATGGTGCGGGGTCCGATGATCGCTGCGGACACCGCGGGATGGTTGATCACGAAGGCCAGGGCCAGGTGGATCAGGGGAACGCCGGCATCGGCTGCGACCTTGTCGAGTTCCTCGATGAGATCGAGCTTCTGCTGGTTGCCTGGCAACGAGAAGTCGAAGCGTTGGGGCATGCGGGCGGCCCTTCCGCCCGTCGGCTGTTCCATGCCCTTGCGGTACTTGCCGCTCAGCCACCCACCGGCCAGCGGAGACCAGGGGATGACGCCCATGCCGTATTTCTGGCACGTCGGCAGCACGTCCTTCTCGATGCCCCGCACGAAGATCGAGTACGGCGGCTGTTCGCAGCGGAAGCGCTCGCGGCCCCACTTCTCCGCCGTCCACTGAGCCTCGACGATCTCGTGGGCCGGGAAGGTCGACGAGCCGAAGCACCGGATCTTGCCCTGGTGCACAAGGTCGCTCAACGCGCTCAGCGTCTCGTCGATGTCGGTCGACGGATCAGGGCGGTGGACCTGGTAGAGGTCGATGTAGTCGGTTTGCAACCGGCGCAGGGAGTTCTCGACCTCCCGCACGATCCAGCGGCGGGAGTTGCCTTGGTGGTTGGCATCTCGGCCCATGGCCCCGTGGAACTTTGTGGCCAGCACGACGTCGTCGCGGCGCCCACCGAGCAGCGCCTTGCCCACGATCTCCTCGGACTCGCCGGCCGAGTACACGTCGGCGGTATCGATGAAATTGATGCCGGCGTCGAGAGCCCGGTGGATGACGGCCACGCTGTCGTCGTGGTCGGGGTTGCCCGTCCCGCCGAACATCATCGCTCCGAGACAGAGCGGACTGACCTTGATTCCCGTGGCCCCGAGGGTTCGCATCTTCATGCGCCCTTCCTATCCCAACTGGAAGACGAGGACGCCGTTGTCGTCGTGGACCTCGGCGCGGCCGGCGAGTCGGAGGTGCTCGAGGTGGGCGTAGGTCTCGCTCTCGGCCATCGAACCCCACCGCGCCTTGCGGAAGAGATGGTGCGAGAACTCCTCGACGCTGCCTCGGCGATTCGGCAGTTCGGCGGCCACGGACTCGAGCTTGGTCAGCCGCTCGAGGTGGTGCTCCTTGATGGCCTGCGTGCGGCCGGCGATGTCGGCGAACGGATGACCGTGGGCGGGGAGGACCTGCTGCACGTTCTCCAACGCGCCGACGCGATCGAGGGAGTCGAAGAAGAGGCCGAGCGGATCGCGACCGGAGTTCATGCCAGAGATGTGCGGCGTGATCGTCGGGAGGACGTGGTCGCCCGAGAGCACGGTGCCGCTCTCCGGATCGTGCAGGCAAAGATGGTCGAGCGTGTGGCCGGGTGTGTGGACGGCAAACCACTCCCGCCGGGCCAGCTTGACGACGTCGCCGTGCTTGAGCCGAACCGTGGGCGTGGGCGGCGACATCCGCCGTTGGACGGCGCCACGGCCGACCTTTGACGACATGAGCCGGTACTGGATGCGGCGCTTCATCGGCGGTCTGAAGTTCGACTTCGTACCCCACGGCGTCGTGCCTCCACCCCAGGGCATGGGGGTCGACGAAGGGTCTCGCGCCGGCGGGAGGTCGTCGGGATGCACGTCGTGGATCACGGCGTCCTCCGCAGCGTCGTCGTGGCTGTGGGGCGCCCACCACGAACGGAAGGCCGAGTGGGTGATGACGTCCGTGGCCCCGGACTCTTCCACGAGCTTGCCCACGCCACCGAAGTGATCGGGATGGGAGTGGGTGATGATCACCGAGTGGACGTCGGCGACCTTGAAGCCGCCGGCAGCGAGCCGATCCTGGATGGCCTTCCACGACGCCGGCCCGGGCAGGCCGGGGTCGACGATGGCCAGCCCCCGCTCGTCCTCGAGGGCGTACATGTTCACGTGTCCGAGTCCCGGCATCGAGATCGGGAGCTGCATGCGCAGCACCCCGGGTGCGACCTCCAGAACCTCGGTTCCGGCGTCTTCCTGCTCTTGTTTCGGCGTGCGCTTGCGGTCGTCCCCCACCGCGGCGATGCTACTTGACCGACCGGTCAATTCCGCCGGTCTGCAGAGGGCCGCCTACGTGGCGAACGGAAGGACCAGGCATGCGGATCGGGACAGGCATCGGTTACGCCAACGGCATGAAAGAGGCGGCCGCTCGGGTCGCCGATCTCGAGCGGGCCGGCGTCGACATCGTGTGGGTGGCCGAGGCCTACGGCGTTGACGGCGTATCGCTCATGGGCTACCTCGCGGCCATCACCGAACGGGTGCAGATCGGTTCGGGCATTCTGCCCATCTACACCCGCACCCCGACGCTGTTGGCCATGACTGCGGCCGGCGTCGATCTGCTCTCCGACGGGCGCTGCATCCTCGGACTCGGGGCCTCTGGCCCGCAAGTGATCGAAGGCTTCCACGGCGTTCCCTACGATGCGCCGCTCGGTCGTACGCGCGAGATCATCGACATCTGCCGAAAGGTCTGGCGTCGCGAGATCGTCGAGCACGACGGACCCAAGTACCACCTGCCGTTGCCGGAGGGACAGGGCACGGGCCTGGGCAAGGCGCTGAAGCTCATCACCCACCCGGTGCGCTCGTCGATCCCCATCTTCGTGGCGTCGCTCGGTCCGAAGAACGTGGAGATGACGGCCGAGGTCGCCGACGGATGGATTCCGACGCTGTTCTGGCCGGAGCGGGCCCAGGACGTGTGGGGCGAGCCGCTGGCCAAGGGCACGGCCAACAGGGCCGCCGACCTGGGTCCGCTCGAAACGGTCGCAGGTGGCGCGCTGGCCATCGGCGAAGGGCTCGAGCACCTGCGCGATCGGGCCCGCCCGGGCATCGCGCTCTACGTCGGCGGCATGGGCGCGCGCGACAAGAACTTCTACAACCAGCTCTTCCGTCGCTACGGCTTCGAGCGTGAGGCCGAGGAGATCCAAGAGCTCTACCTCGCCGGCAAGAAGGAGGAGGCGGCGGCCGCGGTGCCCCAGGAGTTCCTCGACGCCACCTCGCTCATCGGTACCGAGGGGTTCGTGCGCGACCGCATCGCCGCGTACAAGGCGGCGGGCGTGACCATTCTCAACGCCACGCCCATGGGCCCCGATCCGGCGAAGACGCTGGCCCAGGTGAAGGAGTGGGCTGAATAGTTCGGCCTCGCTCTGCGTCGCTGGCGCTCCTTTCCGCTCGACTGATGCTCGTCGCTGGCGCTTCCCTCGCATCGGGCGTCGATAGGTTGAGGCCGTGTCGAGCGGCCGCCTGAGCCTGGAGGTGCTCCGCTGGCTCGTCGCCTGGTGGCTGTTGTGGCGCATTCCCCGACCTTCGCAACGGCATTCCGCTCCGGCGGCCACGGGGTCGTATTCAATCGTGGTGCCGGCCCGCAACGAGGAGGAGAACCTGGCGCGACTCCTGCCGTCGCTGGCCGGCGTGCTCGCGCGCAGTGCCCAGGTCATCGTGGTCGACGACCACTCCGCCGATGGCACCGCCGTCGTGGCCCGGGGTTTCGGCGTGACCGTCGTCTCCCCTCCGCCGCTGCCAGAGGGCTGGACGGGGAAGGCGTGGGCTTGCGCCACGGGCGCATCGGTCGCCACGGGGGATCGGATCGTCTTCCTGGATGCGGACGTGGTCGTTGAAGACGACGGCATCGACCGGGTGCTGGACGAGCACGCCCGCCTTGGCGGCCTCGTCTCCGTACAGCCATGGCACCGCCCCGAACGGCCCTATGAGCAACTCAGTGCCTTCTTCAATCTGGTCGCGCCGATGTCGGTCGATGCCTTCACGCCCCTCGGCCGCCGACGCCGCCCGACGGGTGCGTTCGGGCCGTGCCTCGTGCTCGATCGCGATCTCTACCGTCGGTGCGGGGGACACGGGGCACCAGAAGTAAAGGGGGCAGTGCTCGACGACGTCGGGATGGCCAGGGCCGTCCATCGCGCGGGCGCGTCCGTGCATCTCTTCGGCGGCGCCGGCGCACTGCGATTCCGGATGTATCCCAACGGGTTGGCCCAGCTGATCGAGGGCTGGACCAAGAACTTCGCCGGCGGTGCCGCCGGCACCCGGCCCCTCACGTTGCTCCTCGTGCTGGCGTGGATCTCCGGGCTGATCTCGGCGGCCTATGCCCTCGGACCGACCGACCTTTCCCTCGCACCGGCCGCCGCCATCTACGCCGCCTACGTGGCCCAACTCAGCATCTTGTTTCGGCGGGTCGGGCGCTTCGGCGTCCTGACTGCGGTCCTCTTCCCGATCCCGCTGGCCTTCTTCCTCGTCGTCTTCCTCCGGTCGATGCTCCTGACCTTCGTGCGCCGCGAGGTGCAGTGGCGGGGTCGGGCCATCTCAACGCGACCGCGCTGATGCCCTACGTCCTCCCGAAGCCCTATTCGATCCTCCTCGACGTGGCCGCTTGGATGCTCATCCATGCAGTCGTGGGCTACGTCGTGCATCGCCTCTCGAGCTCGCGCTTCGCCTCCGACAACGTCATGACCCGGGGCCGGCGGTTCGAGCGCGACGGCGAGGTCTACCAACAACTCCTGCGGGTCAAACGGTGGAAGGCATGGTTGCCCGAGGCGGGCACCTTCTTCCCGGGAGGGTTCGACAAGAAGCGTTTGCCCGGCGCGGCCGATGCCGGCCTCGAGCGCTACATCCAGGAGACCCGCAGGGCCGAGATCGTCCACTGGATCACTGCAGGTGCGGCGCCGTTCTTCTTCGTCTGGAACCCCATCCGCGCGGGTGTCGTGATGCTCGCCTACGCCGCCGTCGCCAACGGGCCGTGCATCATCGCCTTGCGCTATAACCGATTGCGCCTCGAACGGATCGTCGGACTTCGGCGGCGAGCGCGCGGTATCTCCGATTCTTCGGGCTGCTGAAACGCGTTGATCAGGACGGGGGTGACGAGGCCGCCGGCTTGAAAAAGTGCTCGCGGTAGTAGCGAAGCTCGGCCACGCTCTCCCGGATGTCGTCGAGGGCCCGGTGGCCGCCGTTCTTGCTCGGCGCCGCCGTGACGATCGCCGGATTCCAGCGGCGAGCGAGTTCCTTGACCGTCGAGACGTCGACCGATCGGTAGTGCAGCCAGTCCTCGATCTCTGGCAGGTACGTCGCCAGAAACCGACGATCGGTACCGATCGAGTTGCCGCAGAGCGGCACGGTCCGGGCCTCGGGTACGTGGGTCTTCAGAAAAGCGAGTGTCGCCGCCCCCGCCTCCTCCAACGTCGTCGTGGACGCGGCAATGGCGTCGAGGAGACCGCTCTTGGTATGCATCGACACGACCACCTTGTCCATGTGGGTCAAGGCTTCCGGCCCGGGATTGATGACGAGATCCGGGCCCTCGGCGACGATCTGCAACTCGTCGTCGGTGATGAGCGTGGCGATCTCGACGATGACGTGGCGCCCCGGCTCGAGGCCGGTCATCTCGAGGTCCATCCAGGCGAGCACGGGCGCAGACGCTAGTGCGGAGTACTCGAAACAGCGGCGTTTCGATCCTCTGTATGAGCCGTCGCAACGACCACGCCTCGGGCCATGGACGCGATCGCTTCGCGCGCGCTCGCCGCTATGCCGGGAGAGGCAACGACGACGATCTGCTCGAGGAGTTCGAGCACTTGGCGTACTTCTCGGGCCAGGTCTCCGGGTCCGAGACCCGTGCCCCTCAGGGACTCGTCGAGGTCGTCACCCCTCGTCCAACGGTAGATCGGTGTGAGCAAAGCCGAGTCGGGATGGGGCGTCTCCCTGAGGTCGGCGTCGAGTTCGGCCTGCTGCAGATCGGCCGCGACCTCGTCGATGCGTAGCCATCGATCCCGCAACTCGCCGGTGGGATAGGGAGACGGGGCGAGCTCCTGGCGGGTGCCCGATCGGAACGCCGAGATGGCGGCGGCCAATGACGGTGCGTCGAGTTCGTCGAAGACGCCCGCAGCCAGGCACTCGGCTACCAACAGGCCCCGCTCGTGGAAAAGTCGCCGTACCGTGCGTCCCGAGGCCGTGAGCTCCCACGCCGCGAGATGACCCCGCCGCCGAAGAAGGTCGGCCACGGCATCGAACTCGTGCTCATGGGCCGCTGCTTCGTGCTCGAGCCTGGCGCCAATGGTGGCGATCTCCTCGGCCAACCGCATGCGCCGGACGTTGGTCGAGGCCCCGTCGGATCGGCGGTGGCGTGCCGGCAGCGGTGCCGTCGGATGAGGCTCGTCCGGGAGGTCGCGCAGCCGGGCGGCCACTGACCGGGCGAATCCTCGCGTTCCCGGTCGGCACCCCGAGAGATCGATGGTGGCCACGACTACCGGAGGAAGTCGGAAGTCGCCCGCACCGATGAACACGCGTCGGCTGTCGCCTCGCACCGTGTCGAGTGAGGGCCGGCCCCGCCGACGACCCGGGGTCGCGACCACGGCGAGGCGTCCAACGCTGGCCCGTCCGGGATCGACGACCACGTCTCCGGCGCGAAGGGTGGCGACCCGTTCGTCGATCTCGGATTCGAGGCCTACACCGTCGTCGAGCTCCAGGGAGCCCACGTCGGGCCGGTCGCCGAGTTCGGCCAGCTCGCCGATGCGATCGACCAACATCGATCTCAGGTCGGCGAGGCTGTGATCGAGAAGGTGGTGAGCCAGCGACGCCCGAAAGCGCCGCCGCCCTTCCTCGGGTCCGTAGCAATGGACGAGGTTGGCCACCATCGCCGGCGTCGCCCGGTAGTACGAGCGGAGGGCGTCGGCCTTTCCGCCGGCCAACCCCGTCACTCGGTGGAGCCCGATCTCTGGGGACCACGGCACGACGACGTTGCCGACGAGGTCGAGTCCCCGTCGTCCCGCGCGGCCGGCCAACTGGGCGAACTCGGCCGTCGTCAACGTGTCCCCTCCATGGGCCCCGCTCTTGCGCGTGACGCGGTCGATGACGACCGTCCGTGCCGGCAGATTGACGCCGAGGGCGAGCGTTTCCGTGGCGAAGACGACCTTCACCAGTCCGGCCGCCGCGGCCACCTCGACCACTTCGCGCTGCACCGGAGCGAGTCCGCCGTGATGCGCGGCGACACCGGAGGTGAGGGCGAAGCGCCACCCGGTGGCGTCGAGGGTCTTGACCTCGGCGGCGCTGAGGCCGTCGGTGGCCCGCCGCACCAGGCCATCGAGCTCGGCCGACTCTTCGTGGGTCGTCAGGCGGACGCCCCGCTCGACGAGTTCCGCAACGGCGCGGTCGCACCCACTGCGGCTCAGCACGAACCAGATCGCGGGGAGCATGCCCGACGTGTGGAGGTGATCGAGCAGTTGATCGCGAGGCGGGCTGACAGGGCGCGACCGGTCGCGGACTCTGCGACCTTCCCCTCGAGCCACCTTGCGCACGCCGTCGTGGAGTTCGGCGGCGGCATTCACCCGGCCATCGACGAACATCGGCAGCACGAGCGGAGGCGATCCCTGCAGATTGCCGACGGCGTACAAGAACTGCAGCGTGACCGGGCGCTGCTCCTCGACCACCAGCTCGGTCGGCCCGTGGGCCCGGGTGAGCCACCGGTGCAGCTCGTCGAGATCGGGCAGGGTGGCCGAGAGCGCGACGAGCACGGCGTCGCTCGGAGCGTGGATCACGACCTCCTCCCAGACCGGACCGCGATCAGGGTCCTGGACGTAGTGGAACTCGTCGAGGATGATCGCTCCCAGTCCGTGGAGGATCGGGCCGCGGTCGTACAACAAGGCCCGCAACACCTCGGTCGTCATGACGACGACGGGGGCATCGGGCCGTACCGCCCGATCCCCGGTGAGCAAGCCCACCCGGTCGCGGCCGACACGCTCGCCGAGATCGCGGAACTTCTGGTTCGACAGTGCTTTCAGGGGGGTGGTGTAGAAGGCCTTTTGGCCGTGCGCAAGCGCTCGGTCGATGGCGTGGTCGGCGACGAGTGTCTTGCCGGCGCCCGTGGGCGCAGCGACGAGCACAGATTCGCCTCGGTCGATCGCAGCGGCGGCGCGCCGCTGGAACGGGTCGAGCATGAACAACAGAGATCCTCCGGAGGTGGTGGTCCCCGGTGGTCGTGGCTCAGAGGCGCACGGCGCAGGGACGCGAGATATGGACGGTTCGAGCTCCGGCTCGCACAAGTCTGAACATGTCACGTCCCCTTTCCCCGTTGTCGGCACAGCGTGCGCGCCCTTACCGTGACGCAAAGACGCCGCCGTTTCAAGTGAATTTCCTAGGCTCACTCGCGTGCTCCACGTCGCGGTGGTCGTCCTTGACCCCGAACTACCCCTGCCTTCCTATGCAAAAGACGGTGACGCCGGGGCCGATCTCGTGGCGCGCGAGGGCGCGGTGCTCGCGGCGCGCGGAGGACGCGCCGTCGTGGCGACCGGCATCGCGCTCGCACTCCCATCTGGATACGCGGGTTTCGTGCAACCGCGCAGCGGTCTGGCCCTACGCCACGGCGTCACCGTGCTGAACGCTCCCGGCCTCATCGATGCGGGGTACCGCGACGAGATCAAGGTGTTACTCGTGAACCTCGATCCGTCGAATGACTACGTGGTGACACGCGGTGACCGCATCGCCCAGCTGGTGATCCAACGGGTCGAGCAGGCGGAGTTTCGAGTTGTCGACGAACTCGAGGCCAGCGAGCGCGGACTCGGCGGCTTCGGCCACACAGGGAAATAGGGCGATGCCGGAGTTGCCCGAGGTCGAAGCGCTGGCGCGCTACCTGACCGAGGTGGCATCGGATCGCGAGATCAAACGCGTCGAGGTGGCCTCACTGTCGGCCCTCAAGACCTACGACCCTCCCGTCGACTCGCTGGCGGGGCGCAGATTGCTCGACGTCAGCCGGCGCGGCAAGTTCCTGCTCGTGCGCACCGACGGACCGTGGCTGGTGTTGCATCTCGCCCGATCCGGATGGCTGAAGTGGCGCGACACGTTTCCGAAGGGTCCGGCGAAGCTCAATCCGAAGGGTCCACTCGCGCTCCGCATTCGGTTCGTCGATGGCAGCGGTTTCGACGCCACCGAGGCGGCGACGGAGAAGCGGCTGGCGGCCTACGTGGTAAACGATCCCGCCGACATCGAGCACGTGGCGACCCTCGGGCCCGATCCCCTTGGCGCGTCGTTCACCGTCGAGGTACTGGCCGTGGCATTGGCGTCGACGGGGAGCCAGATCAAGGGGGTGCTCACCGACCAGCGGGTCATCGCCGGCGTGGGCAATGCGTACTCCGACGACGCCCTCCACGCCGCCCTCCTTTCTCCTTTCAAACCGGCCAACAAGCTCACGCCGGATGACATCGAGCGCCTCCATGCGGCCCTGGTGGCGGTGTTGCGCGACGCCGTCGAGCGGTCGGCGGGCCTGCCAGCGGCTGGGCTCAAGACGGAGAAACGGTCGGGCATGCGGGTGCACGGACGCGCGGGCGAGGCTTGCCCCGTCTGCGGCGACCTCGTGCGCGAAGTGTCGTTCGCCACGAAATCCCTGCAGTACTGCGCAACCTGCCAAACCGGAGGAAAGCCCTTGGCCGACCGCCGCCTGTCGCGACTGCTCAAGTGACGCGGGTCCCTCGATGGGGGACAATGTCCGAATGCAACGCCTTTCGGGACTCGACGCGACCTTCCTTTATCTGGAGACACCCAACAACCACATGCACGTGGCGTCGACGGCGGTCTTCGACCCGTCGACCGTGCCGGGGGGCTACAGCTTCGACAAGGTGAAGGAGCTGGTGGCCTCGCGGTTGCATCTCCTGCCGCCGTTCCGGCGCCGCCTGGTCGAGATCCCGATGCAGCTGCACCACCCCATGTGGATCGAAGATCCCGACTTCGACCTCGACTATCACGTCCGTCGCGCTGCGCTGCCGGCGCCGGGTGGTGAGGAGGAGTTGGCCGAGTTCGCCGCCGACGTCATGAGTCGCCCCCTCGACCGGTCGCGTCCGCTGTGGGAGATGTACGTCGTCGAAGGACTCAAGGACGGCATGATCGCCTCGGTCACCAAGACCCACCACGCCGCCATCGACGGGGTGTCGGGCAACGAGCTGACCGTGAACCTCCTCGACTTCCAGCCCGAGCCAATGGAGACCGAACCC
>Ga0136611_10001318_pt1 | contig 17198 bp, 18 predicted proteins | sample AntDrymUQ2232306_2_FD_106645 | JGI IMG/M metagenome (GOLD analysis project Ga0136611, IMG submission 106645) | Polar desert sand microbial communities from Dry Valleys, Antarctica - metaG UQ223 (23.06) | ecosystem: Environmental > Terrestrial > Soil > Desert | place: Antarctica: Dry Valley...
CCGGCAAGCTGCGGCAGAATTTCTTCGCGCAGGCACGACATTTGGTTCGTAATTAACGGGCGCACCTTTTCCCAGATTCCGGCAAGCTGTTCGGTCGCCGTCAAGCCGTCAAGCGAAGTTTTATTCACACCTTCGACAATCTGTTCCTTCAAACCGGCGACGCGAATCATAAAAAATTCGTCGAGATTGGTCGAAAATATCGAAAGGAATTTTAACCGCTCGAGTAAAGGATTGACATCCTCAAAGGCTTCTTCCAAAACGCGGCGGTTAAATTCGAGCCAGCTTAGTTCGCGGTTAAATAAAAAAAGCGAGTCGTCAACGGATAATGTTTTTACGGGTTTTTCGGCAGCGGGCATTTCTTTTTGAGCAATTGGATTCATAATTAATACTTCAACATTGATACTTCAACGATTAAATTTTAGAAGTTTGAGAACTGAAAGGCAATCTCTTTTGTATAAACTTTTTACGCAAACTGCAAATTGCGCCAAAATTTTAGTGTTTGAAGTGCCTGAATCCGGTGAAAGCCATCGTCAATCTGTATTCGTCGGCAGCCTGGATTGATTCTTCATCGCGCATCGAGCCGCCGGGCTGAATAATCGCCGAAACGCCGAAACGCGCGGCTTCGTCAACATTATCGCGGAAGGGGAAAAACGCATCGGACGCGACGGCGCAACCGGCGAGCGGTAAATCAAAGCGTTCGGCGCGCATCGCCGCAATTCTCACCGAATCAACGCGGTTCATTTGTCCCGCGCCGACACCGAGCGTGCGATTTTCGTCGGCGAAAACAATCGCGTTCGATTTAACGTGCTTGCAAACCTTCCACGCCAAAAGCATCGCGCGAATTTCTTCTTCGGTCGGCTGTCTTTTGGTGACAATTTTCAAATCGCTTTCAACGACTTTGTGAACGTCTTTTGTCTGCACCAGGAATCCGCCGGAAATTTGTTTATATTCAAGCGCAGTTTCATTTTCACTTTTCGCAATCCGCAAAACGCGCAGATTCTTTTTCGTTTTGAAAATTCCCAATGCTTCCGCGTCGTATCCGGGCGCGACGATGACTTCGGTAAAAACTTCGTTCACCGATTCGGCGACTTTTCCGTCAACGGCGCGATTAAAAGCGACGATGCCGCCGAAAGCCGAAACCGGGTCGGTCGCTAAAGCGCGGCGATAGGCTTCTTCGTTATTTGCGCCCACGCCCACGCCCGATGGATTGGTGTGTTTGATAATCGCCGCCGCCAAATCATCAAAATCCCGCACGAGATTCCAGGCTGCTTCCGCGTCAACATAATTGTTAAAAGACATTTCCTTGCCGTGAAGTTGTTCGGCTTTGGCAATTCCGCCGCGCTCGAAGGTTTCATACAAAGCGGCTTTCTGATGCGGATTTTCGCCGTAACGCAAATCGGTTACTTTGGCGAGTTCGATTGAAGCAAACTCCGCAAATTCTTTTGTTTCAATGTTGGAAACAGAATCGGTTTCGTCGTAATCTTCGGATTCGATAAAAGTTAAATTTCCGAGCGGATTCAGCGGTTCGAGAATTTCCAAATCATCGTCGGAAAGTTGTCTGGCGAGATAAGATGAAATCGCTAAATCGTAGCTCGCCGTTCGCGTATACGCCAGAGTTGCCAAGCGTTGGCGCGTTTCGAAACTCAAACTGCCGCCGGTTTCTTTCAATTCATTCAAAATATTTTCGTAAAGCCGCGCATCGGTGACGACGGCGACGTCGCGCCAATTTTTCGATGCCGAACGAATCATCGCCGGACCGCCGATGTCTATATTTTCAACTGCTTCATCGAGCGGAACATCTGCTTGAGCGACGGTCTGTTCAAACGGATAAAGATTAACGACGACCAAATCAATCGGTTCGATATTATGCGTCCGCATCGCGTTCCGGTGTTCTTCGTTATCGCGCAGAGCGAGCAGCGCGCCGTGTATTTTCGGGTGCAGCGTTTTCACCCGACCGTCCATCATTTCCGGGAAATCGGTGATTTCCGAAACTTCCGTCACTTCGATTTCATTGTCGCGCAAAACTTTTGCCGTGCCGCCGGTCGAGATAATTTCAACGCCGAATTCCGTCAAGGATTTGGCAAATCGGGCAATGCCTGTTTTATCGGAAACGCTTATCAAAGCGCGTTTGATTTTTCGTAATTCGCTCATAGAAAAAAAGAAAGCCAAAAGTCGGAAATCATTCGTCTGCTGAAACAAAACAACCGTCGAAGGCGTAACTGACAACTGATAAAAATAAAATAGCGGTCAGATTTGACCGCATAAAAATTTAAAATTTGTGCAAACTATAAACCGATGACAAGCTATAAAACAACAATAGCTTCATTCAAACATTTATTAAAAGCCGTTCGGTTTTAGAAAAAAAAGCGTCCTAAAAATAAAAGGCTTAACAGAAATGCCACCGTATAAATAACGATTTTGATAAGACTCATAGAATTTTTTATCCTTAAATGGCAGAAGAACCTGAAATGTTTACGGGCAAATTGCTATTTTAGTTCCGATTATAATTTGATGTCAAAAGAAAACAGGTTAATTTCCTTCACCGCGCTCGTTTTCGTGCTGATTACACAATTTTCCTACGCGTTGTCGGCGCAGATTATTGAAGCAAAAATAAAAATCGAATCGAAAAACCCGACCGTGATTGAAATTCAAGGCGTAAACTTGGATGCCGACTCGCTGCAAAACGTAAAGAATTTTTCGTTTACGCAATCTCACGCGGGAATCGAAAATTTAGGCGAAAGAGTTTTTGATGTTGATTTGTCGGACGAAAACAAACGTAAAATCGAATACAAAAAACTTATCGCGGGCGAATTTCTCGCGGAAAAGCCGTTTGTTTTTTGGAATTATAAAGTCAAAGCCGATGTTCCGACGAATTACGCGGCGATGTCGCGCGTTTCGTGGATTTCCGCAGAACAGGGAATTTTAATGTTTGGCGATTTGCTGCCGCAGTTTAATACGAAAAATAACGCAAAGATTCGGGCGAAAATTTCTTTTGAACTGCCGAAAGGTTGGAAAATCGCTTCATCCGAAAAAAAATCGGGAGAAAATACGGAAAATACGTTTGAAGTTTCCGATGTCGAAAAAGCCGTTTTTTATATCGGAAAAAACTGGCGCGAACGGGAAATTTCCGTCGGGAATTCCAAAATAAATTTTATAATTTCCGGCGAGCGGCAGTTTTCCGACGCGGAAGCGTTTCAAATGGCGGACGAGATTTTCGGTTTTTACTTGAAAATGTTCGGCGCGATTCCAAATCAAAAAGCGCAAATCTTTCTCGGAAAATTTCCGGCGGAGGCGACATTCGGACGTTGGGAAGCCGAAACGCGCGGCGCGAGCATCACAATTTTTTCCGCCGAAATGCCATTTAAAACTCAATCTCTACAACGTTTGCACGAACAACTGCGCCACGAGATTTTTCATCTCTGGATGCCGAATAATTTAAATTTAAGCGGAAATTACGATTGGTTTTATGAAGGTTTCGCGCTCTATCAAGCCTTAAAAACCGGCGTTGCGGTCAATCGTCTGCGGTTTGAGGATTTTCTCGACACGCTGGCGCGGGCGCACAGCATTGACAGTTTGCAGAGCCAAAGAGTTTCTCTCATCGAAGCCTCGAAAAATCGCTGGAACGGCGCGAACACGCAAATTTACGCGCGCGGAATGCTCGCCGCTTTTTTGTGCGACGTTGCCGTTCTGCGCGCGTCAAAAGGAAAAAAATCGATAGCGGATATTTTTCAACAAATTTACCGGACGCACCGCCAGCCGAATCCGCAAAGAGAAGGGAATTCGGCGATTATGGAGATTTTGCAGACGCGCGAAGAACTTCGTCCGATTATCGAAAAATACATAAAAGGCGCGGAAAACATTGCCTGGCAAACAGATTTGGAATGGTTCGGCATCGAATCGGCGGAAGAAAATTTTCAAACTAAATTAAAAGTAAAAGCTAAACCGAACAATCGTCAAAAGGATTTATTGGACAAGTTGGGATATAATAACTGGCGCAAACTCTCGGAAAGTTCAAGATGAATACAAAAAAATTAAAAATTCTCGTGTTGGCGGCATTCTGCGCCATTGGTTTAGCGCAGAGCGGCTGCGGAATATTTGACGAAGCGGTTAAAAATGTGACGAGCCTCGTCGGTTTGAGCGAAACCGCGACCGTCATTGCTAAAACCGCGCAGATTCGCAGTTCTTACGCGGTCGTCGCGGCTGACCTTCTGGAAGTCAAACGCGGCGAAAAAATCGACATTTTAGAACAGGTCGAATTTGATAAAGTTCTCTGGTATCGCGTTCGCGCCCACGATGAAGACAACACCGAAGGCTGGATTGAATGGCAGAATGTGATTACGAACGAACTTCTCGAAAAATCACAAAAACTCGCACAGGAATTCAAAGACTCGCCGCCGCAAGCCGCCGGGCAGCTTCGCGCCGCTTCCAATCTGCGGCTCGCGCCGGATATGAAAAGCGAAAATCTGCTTTTCAAACTCGCCAACGCCTCGACTTTTGAAGTGATGGATTGGAAATTCGTTCCCAAAGAGCAGAATGCCGCCGACGTTGACGATGCGGCAAAGGGCGAGAAAAAACAGACAAATAAATCGAAAAATGAAGAGATTGAAGCGGCAAAAGAAGCCAACGAGCCGGAAAAACTGGATGAAAAATATGACGTCTGGTATCAGGTTCGGCTCGACCCGTCAATTTCGCCCGCGCCCGCCGGTTGGCTGTTCGGCAGACAAGTCGAACTGCAAGTTCCCAACGACATTGTTTACTATCAGGAAAACGATAAAAAATTCGTTACCTGGTATCGCCTCGACAATGACACGGGCGATAAAAACTCCAAAGATACGACAAAATCAGCAACGCCCGGAGGTTGGATAATTTTGACGCGCACGAATATCGTCAAAGCGATTGACGGCGTTGAACCGGATTTTGACGGGATTATAGTTTTGGGCTACGACAAATACAGACAGGAACATTATTCGGTTTATCGCAGCGGAAGCGGCGTATTTTGGGGATTATTGCCGTTAAAGGTTGAAGGAACGGGCGACAGCAAGACCTTCTCCGTTCAATTGAGAAACAATAACGGAACGATACAGGAAAAACGATTTATCGCCTTTAAAGACAAAAATAGAATGCGTCTGACTCCGCCCGAAGACATCGCGCAATACGAAACAAAAGGAAAATAAAAAAGCGAAAAAATCTTTTTCGATTCGCTCAAAATTTATGGATGAAAACAAAAATTTAGATATTTTAGATAATTCAGATATTTTAGATATTGAAAATCCCTTCGCCGAACCGTTCGAGATGGAAATTACCGATTCGATTGATTTGCACGCCTTCGCTCCGCCCGACGTAAAATCAGTAGTTGAAGCGTATCTCGAAGAAGCGCGCAAAAAAGGTTTTCGACTTGTCCGAATAATTCACGGCAAAGGAATCGGCGTGCAGAGAGAAACGGTGAGAAAAGTTTTGAGCGAAACCGAGTATGTTAAATCGTTCAAAAACGCGCCCGAATTTTCGAGCAGTTGGGGCGCGACGATTGTCGAGTTTAAATAACAGCAAAACGCTATCTCAAATTTTGTTTTTTGACGTTGGCAGACTATTTTCCAAAAGTCATCTTTCATCAATCACGTCAGCCCAAATTTCTTCCTCTTCTTCATCGAAATCTTCGTAAAATGCTTCGATCATCTCGCCTTGTTCGGAAATCTGCGCTTCCGATTCCTTGAGGCGTTTGGAAAGATACTGGCAGTGATGTTCCAGTTCGCGGATACGTTTCCGGCGTTCGCGGTCAACTCTTTCGAGGTAAATCATATAGAAAAATTGCAGCCCGGCAACGCCCGCCAGCGATAACGAAAGACAAATTAAGATATACAACATCATTTGGATTTTGGATTTTGGATTTTGGATTTTGGATTTTGGATTAAAGAAATAATTTATTGAATTATTTCTTTAATCTGGTGCAGGATTTCTTAATCAAAATTCGCAATCCAAAATCTAAAATCTAAAATCCGATTATACTCTTGACCTAACGGAAAGGAAAAGTAAAAATTTAACTAAAATCCGAAAAAGGAGAAAATAATGAAAGAAGACATTATCAGTTTGATTCCCGACGCGACGCGCCTCGACCGGCGCGAATTTTTCGTCACGTCCATTCTGGCGGGAACTTTTGCTTTAGCCGTCCAGCCGATTGCCGCGCAAACAAAAATCACGACCGATTCAAACGGTTTGACGGCGGGCGAAATAAAAATTCCCGTTGCGGGCGGCGAAATGCCCGCCTACCGCGCAATGCCCGACGCGAAGAATAAAAAATTTCCGGTCGTTCTAGTCATTCACGAAATATTCGGCGTTCACGAATGGATTCAGGACGTTTGCCGACGCTTTGCCAAGTTGGGTTATATGGCGATTGCGCCTTCGCTTTACGCGCGGCAAGGCGACGTCACGCAAATGAAAAATGTGCAGGAAATTATCAGAAACGTCGTCGCCAAAGTTCCCGATGCTCAAGTAATGTCCGATTTAGACGCGACGGTTGAATACGCGAAAAAAACAGAGGCGCCACGAAAAAACTTTCCATTACGGGATTTTGTTGGGGCGGGCGAATCGTCTGGCTTTACGCGGCGCATAATAAAAATGTTGACGCGGGCGCGGCGTGGTATGGAAGATTAGTCGAAACCGCGAGTTCGCCGAAAAACACGCTGCAACCGACGATGCCGCTTGATGTCGCCAAAGACTTAAAAGTTCCTGTGCTTGGGCTTTACGGCGGATTGGATACGGGAATTCCACTCAATACGGTGCAGCAAATGCAGGACGCGCTGAAAAAGGGAAAATCCGGTTCGGAGATTATCGTCTATCCGAATGCCGAACACGGTTTTCTTGCCGATTATCGTCCGAGTTATAACAAGGAAGCAGGCGAAGACGCTTGGAAAAAATTGCAGACTTGGTTTAAGAAACACGGGGCGGTTTAATGTAAAAAGTAAAAAGGCAAAAGGCAAAAGTAAAATTATGAAAGATGACGTATATTAAATCTTTGTAATTCAAAACAATTTTACTTTTCGCCTTTCGCGTCTTTTTACGTTTAAATTATGACAAATGGAAATCTACAACTCGTCTACACTCTTTTGTGTGACGACGTGCGGTTGGAAATGGGAAATAAAATTTCTCTGATGGGTATTTTTCAAAATATAATGGTGGAAAAATTGCCGGTTTCGCTGATTAAATTCGCCGTCGTCAATCATTGGCGCGGCGCGGGAAATCATCTTACTGAAGTGCGTATTTTATCGCCCGACAAAAATAATCTGGTTGTTACTTCACAGCCGACCGGCATCGAACTCGCGCCCGGCGGTTTTACCGATAACGTCAGCTTTTTCGTCAATGTCGTTTTTACCACGCCCGGAACGTATTGGGTGCAGACGATTGCCGATGCCATGATGGTCGAGGAACTTCCTTTGATTATTACTGATGCGGGAACGGCGGCGGGAATGCAGAACGCCGAAGAAATTTCGGAAACGGTTAATTAAAGTGAAAAAGTGAAAAAGTGAAAAAGTTAGCTTGCCAATTAACAGGCTAACTTTTACCTTTTCACTTTTCCAAATTCAGATTTATCGCCAGACGATAAATCGCCGCGCTGTCAACTTCGACTTCCTTGCTTGATTGAGCGTCTTTGAGTTTTGCCGTCAGACGAAATTTCGCCGCGCCTTCCGGCTGTCGAAACGTAAATTCGCCGCTGACATTGGTGTAAACGCTTCCCAATTTGCGCGTCGAACCGTCGGAACTTATTTTTTCTATAGTCACTTCCGCGCCGGTCACGCTTCTGCCGTCCTGATTGAAAACGCTTCCTTTGATAACTACTAATGTTCCCTGGTCAACCGCTAAAATCAAACTGTCGGGCAATTCACGCACTTTATTTTTTTTGACTTCGATGTTGGAAAGCAAACTCGAACTATAACCTTTGCCGTCAAAAACCAAATTATACATTCCGTTTTCCAAACCTTGAATAGTGAAATTTCCTTTGCCGTCGGATTTTACGGTTTTTACATCTTTACCGTCCTGACGAGCGGTAATCGTGACACTGGCAATTCCGCTGCCTTTTGAATTGCGAACTTTCCCTTTCAATCCGCCGGTTTGAGCGATTATGGAAATGCTTGAAACAACAAAAAGGGCAATGAGTAAAATAAACTTTTTCATAATGACAAATTGAATTGGAGCGTTTTGAGTCCCGCCTTTAGGCGGCTCTTTGTTCGAGCTAAAGGCAGCCGTCTAAAGGCGGAACTCAAAACTAATTTGTTTCAACTTACTTTCTAATAAAATTTATGCGTTGGCAGTTTCGGTTTTTAATTCTTCCCGAAATTGGTCTGCCACATCATTGATGATGTCTTCGAGTTTGCGGGTTGGCTGATAACCGATCAGGCGTTGAGCTTTTTCCAGCGACGGAACGCGCCGCTGCATATCTTCAAAGCCTTCGCCGTAAGCCTCATCGTAGGGAATATATCGGATTTCGCTCGTGCTTCCGGTCATTTCGATAGCTTTTTCCGCCAAGCCTTTTATCGTCACTTCTTCGTCGTTGCCGAGATTTACCACTTGTCCGAAGCATTCCGGCGATTCCATCGCTTTGGTCAAACCTTCGACGACATCCGAAACGTGACCGAAACAGCGCGATTGCGTGCCGTCGCCGTGAACGGTAAGCGGTTCGTTTTTAATGGCGGATTTGACGAAATTCGGCACGACCATTCCATATTGTCCGGTCTGGCGCGGTCCGACCGTGTTGAATAACCGGACGACGACGACCTGAAGACGAGTTTCCTTCCAGTGCGCCAGAGCTAAAAATTCATCCAAAGTTTTCGCGCAGGCGTAAGCCCAGCGATGTTTGTCGGTCGAGCCGGTCAATAAATCGTCGTCTTCTCTGAACGGAACGGACGCGCCTTTTCCGTAAACTTCCGATGTGCTTGGCACCAGAACGCGCTTGCGATAACGCGAGCAAAAACCGAGAACGACGTCGGTTCCGCGAAAAATCGTTTCAATCGTTTTCACCGGATGTTCCATAATCAACTTCACGCCGACCGCGCTTGCCATATGGAAAACCCGGTCGGTTTCACGAATCAGTTCTTCCATCAGTTTTTCATTTAGAACCGTATCAATAATCAGGCGAAAGTTCTTTCTGCCTTCGAGATGTTCGACATTTGAATAGCGTCCGGTAGATAAATCGTCAATGATGGTAATTTCGTGACCGTCGCCGATAAGTTTGTCGGCGAGATGACTTCCGACAAAGCCCGCGCCGCCGGTGATTAATATTTTCATAATTTATTTATTTTCAATCTTTTCGATTCTTTCCGCAAAATACGCAACCGTCTTTTTCAAGCCTTCGGCAAGCGGAATCGTCGGCTGCCAGTTTAATAAATTTTTAGCTCTTTCGATATTCGGTTGACGCTGCTTCGGGTCGTCCTGCGGAAGCGGCAAATGGGTGATTTTTATTTTCGTGCCGACTGCGGCGGCGACTTCGGCTGCCAGTTCATTCATCGTAAATTCGCCCGGATTGCCGATGTTGACGGGCAAATGAATGTCTTCAGCTTCGGCGTTCATAAGGCGAATAATGCCCTCGACCAAATCGTCAACATAACAGAATGAACGGGTTTGTTCACCACTTCCATAAACGGTTAATTCGTCGCCGCGCAGAGCTTGCACGATAAAATTAGAAACGACGCGCCCGTCGTTTTCCAGCATTCTCGGTCCGTAAGTATTGAAAATACGAACAATTCGCGTATCAACGCCGTTCTGCCGATGATAATCCATAAACAAAGTTTCAGCGACGCGCTTTCCCTCGTCGTAGCACGAACGCAAGCCGATTGAATTGACGTTGCCATAATAATCTTCCGTTTGCGGATGAACGAGCGGATCGCCGTAAACTTCTGAAGTCGAAGCCTGAAGAATTCGCGCTCTTACCCGCTTTGCCATTCCGAGCATATTTATCGCGCCCATCACGCTGGTTTTGACGGTTTTGACCGGATTATACTGATAATGAACCGGCGAAGCCGGACACGCCATATTATAAATATGGTCAACTTCCAATAAAATCGGTTCGGTCACGTCGTGGCGCACCAACTCAAAATTTTTGTTATCGAGCAGATGAGAGATATTTTCCTTTCGTCCGGTGAAGAAATTGTCGAGGCAGATAACTTCGTTGCCTTTTTCCAGAAGCCTTTCGCAAAGATGCGAGCCGAGAAATCCCGCGCCGCCCGTAATTAAAATTCGCATAATATAAATTTAGAACTGACAATAAAAAATTTAGAGTTTACAGTTATCTTTCAATTATCATTTCTTACTTTAAAAGTTATTGTAAGCGTTTTTCAAAAAACATCAAAATTTACCCGTCACGTCGGGACGATTTGCCGACGCGCAAAGATTTGATTTTCCGAAACAATGCGGCTTCGATAACGATAAAAACTCGAAATTCTTTCGTAAGTTGAAAGATACTTTTATGATTTAATAGGTTTGGCTTAGAAAAAATAGTAAATAAATTATGCCCGAAAAGACGAAAAAAGATATAGATTCTCCTAGCAGCGATAAGAAAAAATCCGACGTGAATTGTGAAAACGCGGAAAAATCCTCGTGGAGCGAGGACCGGAAAAGTCGCAGTTATTATTATGACGACGCGAGCGGATATGAGATTTATCTTCCCGAAGATGATGACGAAGAAGAAAAGCGCGCCGGATAAAAAATTAAAAGTTTACGGGCTGCGTCAAAGTTATTTTGTTCGCGTCGTCGCCGGAACGAAGCGGTTCATCGAATCGTAGATTTGCAGGTAAATTTTTGTTTCGCGCGGTATCAACGTCGTCCAATTCGCGCCGCCGCGATTGATGTATCCGGCAAGCCGCGCCGGATTTGAATTATAACCCGCCGCCATTAATTGAGCGTCGGTCGCAATTCCGCTTTCGAGTGCGCCGGAAACGGTCGGACTCGCCATTAAATCATTCCACGTCCACTGCATATAAAGCAGCATTACCTGCGCCGCGTTGACGTGATTTCGCATTCCCTCGACAAAATCCGGCATTAAATTGACGTTGTAATACTGCGAACGAACCATTCGATAAGTTGAAGGAATCATCTGCACCATTCCGCCCGCGCCTGCGCTGCTCACCGAAAAACGATAAGTGTCGCCTTCATTTAAGGCGTAAAGTGCGTAAATATCATTGTAAATATTCGGGTGATATTCGGTGCGAAAACGCTGGTGGTCAACGTGTTCGACCGCCGAAAGCCGCTCGGCAATGTCGGCAATTCGCGGCTGGATGTAAATTCCCTTTTCGCGCAGTTTTTCCCGCGCAATGTCAATCGTATTTCGCACATACATTTTGCCCGCGTTAACGACTTCCGGCGTGACGAGTCCCGGATGCGTCGAAATATAAAACGCCGTTTCGACGTGTCTGCCGCCTCTTTCAATCGGATACTGCACGAGCAGCGGAAGATGCGTCTGTCCGGTTTCATCGAGAATCATAATCGGCGTATTAACGCCGTTGCCGCGAACCGTGCGAATCGTAATACTTTTGCCGTTTGAAGAAGTCGTCGTCGTGTCGGTGTCAACCGCCAGAAAAGTTTCCTTCGTCATTACGGCGTAATCAACTTTCTGCGCTTTCCAGTCGTAAAAAGCGATCCGAATCACGTTTGTGACCAGAAAAGTATCGGTCAAAGCCGTCGGCAGCGGTCGCGCCTGCATTTGTCTTTTAGCTTCGGCGATGCGGCTTTTTAATTGCCCAAAACTCAGCGAACGGTAAGTCGTATTTGTCCGAATAACGGGCGGCGGAATTTGGTTAGAACTGCCGACGATAATCGGAGTTTGCGTCGGAATCGGTCGCGGAGTGGCAAACGGCTTAGGCGAAGGCAAATCATCGGTTATAACAACTCTCGAAGGTGTCGGCGTGACGGTCGATGTCGCAATTGGCGTTGGGTTTGCGCCGACAACTATCACCCGCTGTCGCGTCGGTGTCGGACTTATTTGAACTGTTTGAGCCAAATTTACGGCAGTTGAACCGATAAAGACAAGTATTGCGACAAAAAATGCTTTTTTCATATTTTACTAAAAGGGAAAGGTTTCAGGCTGGCTTGTGCCAAATTCCGACAGGCTTTGGCTGCCTGCAGTTATAAAGATTCGCTTATTTGACAAAAGGTTGTCAAATCTCCCGCCTAATCTTTATGGTAACTACAAGAAATTATTATACAAGATTACGTTTGTCGCTTCGTCGGGTTTTGCGGTATAACTGAAATTTCTCTTTTGTGTGATAAAAATACAAATTTTATGAAGAAACTCTTTGGAACGGACGGAATGCGCGGATTAGCGGGCGAATTTCCGCTTGACGAAGCGACCATTAGCAGAGTCGGCAGTTCGTTAGCCGCACAATTTAATGAAAAATCAGGAAAAAAGGCGCGCTTCGTTATCGGCAGAGATACGCGCGAATCGGGCGAATGGATTGAGAAAGCATTTTGCGCGGGCGCAAAAGCAATCGGCGCAGAATGCGCTTCGGCAGGAGTTATGACAACTCCCGGCGTTGCTTTTTTGACGAGTAAACTTGATTTTGACGCGGGAATCGTCATCAGCGCGTCACACAATCCATACGAGGACAACGGCATTAAAATTTTTTCGCCGAGCGGAAAAAAAATTGGTGAAGCGACCGAAAAAATAATCGAGAAAGATATTTTTAACAAAGATATTTTTAACAAAGATATTTTTAACAAAGATATTTTTAACAAGGATATTTTCAATGGTCAGTTAGTAGTAATTAACCGGGAATCTGTTTGCGATAATTCTCACATCGCTGAATTTCAAAACAGTTATTTGCAATATTTATCAGGCGGTTTCAAAAATTTGTCGCTCGAAAACTTTAAAATGGTGATTGATTGCGCCAACGGCGCGGCTTCACGGCTTGCGCCGCGTTTGTTTGAAAAGTTCGGCGCAGAAGTCGTTTCAATCAATTTTCAACCCGACGGCAAAAACATCAATAAAGATTGCGGTTCGCTGCATCTCGAACATTTGCAGAAGAAGGTTTCCGAAGAAAAAGCGGATTTCGGTGTGGCGTTCGACGGCGATGCCGACCGCGCATTGTTTGTTGACGAAAAGGGAAATCTGGTGGACGGCGACGCGACGCTTTGGATTATGGCAAATTATCTGGAATCGCACGGAAAGTTGAATAATCACAAAGTCGTCGCTACCGTAATGAGCAATATCGGATTGGAAATCGCGCTCAAATCAAAAAATATCGAACTTCTGCGGACGGCGGTCGGCGATAAATATGTTTTGGAAAAATTACTCGAAACCGGCGCGAGGGTCGGCGGCGAACAATCGGGACACATAATTTTCCCGGAAAAAAGTCTGGTCGGCGACGGAATGATGACGACTCTTTTTCTGCTTCAGGCGATTCGTGAAAAAAGCGTAACATTTTCGGAAATGACTCAGGGATTTACGCAGTTTCCGCAAATTTTAGTCAATGTCAAAGTTCGTGAAAAATTGCCGTTTGAAGAAATTCCCGCAATTGCGGAAGCAGCAAAAAGAATCGAGAATGAACTCGGCGGTAAAGGCAGACTTCTGCTTCGATATTCGGGAACGGAAAATCTGGCTCGCGTGATGATTGAAGGCGAAAATCAAACGGAAATCGAAGCGCAGGCACACCGTCTGGCGGAAATTATCCGGCAAAATTTAGGCTGATTATCAGCCGTAAATGCGATTTTTCCAAAAATGTAATAATTTTTTTTTGTCGGCTTGCCAAAAAGCAATTAGTAAATGTATATTGGAAATATCGAAACGGTAGGTGAAACCTCCGTTTCCAGTGGTAGCTGGGGTGAGGACAGTTACTGCGAATTGGCAGGTGCGGTACACTTCCACGTTGCTTCGCCTGCTTTTAAAAAACTAAAGAATTTAAGCCGTAAGAAAAATAACTTACGGCTTTTTTTCTTTTGCATTTTCTGATGTCGTTGGCTGAACGTGCCATATATTTATTCAATCTCAGTTTATTAAACAATTGTTTGATTTTACAAAGTTTTTAGTTTAGTTTTTGCTGTATATCTTTGTCTAATCGCAAGAAAAAGCTGATGAAAATTTCAATCGTCATTCCCGCCTATAATGAAGAGAAATGTTTGCCCGCCACGCTCGAAAAAATCGGCGCGGCTCTGACAGTAGCCGGTTGCGATTCGGAGGTAATCGTCGTTGATAACGAAAGCACGGATGAAACCGCGCCGATTGCGGAAAGTTTCGGCGCGAAAGTGTTTAGCGAAACCGAACACAATATCGCGCGGGTCAGAAATACGGGCGCGAAAAATTCTTCGGGCGATGTTTTAATTTTCGTTGATGCGGACACGATCGTTCCCGAAAAACTTTTTCAAACGATCGCTAACCAGATGAAAGACGAAGAATGTTTCGGCGGCGCGGTCGCGGTTGATTATGAATTATTCAAGCGTAAATGGATGAAGTATTATTTGCTCGGCTGGAAGTTCTGGGGAAATCTTTTCAATATGAAACAAGGCGCGGCTCAATTTTGCCGAAAATTAATTTTTGACGAGATTCACGGTTACGACGAAACCGTTTATATGGGCGAAGACGTAATGTTTTATTGGCGTTTGTCAAAATTCGCCAAACAAAAAGGCGGACGATTGCTGTTCATCGAAAACCCGAAGGTTACGACTTCCGCCAGACGTTTCGACCGAATGAGCGTCTGGAAAACGCTTCTGCTGACGCATCCTTTATTTATTTTGCTGACTTCGAAAAGAAAGAGATTTTGGAAGGATTGGTATGAAAAGGCGGTTCGCTGAAACTTCCGCCAATCCGCTTCTTTCACCTTTTCTTTCACTTTTTCTTTTGCAATTTTCCGATAAAAATTTCACAATTTCAAAAATGAAAAACGAAACGGTTGCCGTTCGGCTCGGCACAAATACGCATCAATATAAAATTGAAATCGGACATGATACGCTTGATAATTGTGGCGTTTGGGCAAGAAGTTCTTTGCCGGAAAATACGAAAAAAATCATAATCGCGTCGAACCGGAAAATATTTCGGCTTTACGGCGCAATGGTTCAAACCAGTTTAGAGAAATCGGGTTACGAAGTTTTCGTCTGGTTGATGAAGGACGGCGAAAAACACAAAAATCTTCGCTCGCTCGAAAATGCGCTCGGATTTTTCAGCAGTAATACTCTTTCAAGAACCGATTCGGTCGTTGCGCTCGGCGGCGGCGTGGTCGGTGATTTAGCGGGTTTCGCGGCGGCGATCTACCAGCGCGGAATCGCTTTTTTGCAGATTCCGACAACCTTTCTGGCAATGATTGATTCATCGGTCGGAGGCAAAACCGCCGTTAATTCCGGGTTTGGCAAAAATCTGATCGGCGCGTTTCATCAGCCGAACGGAGTTTTAATTGATATTTCTACTTTAAAGACTCTGCCGAAAAGAGAATTAATCGCCGGATTTTGCGAAGCCGTCAAACAAGGAGCGATTTCCGACGAAAAACTGTTCAACCAAACTGCCGAATTTTTGCGCGAATACCCGTTGAATAACTTTAAGAATTTTTATTCTGATGAAAAATTCGTTTCCGCTCTAAAAAAACTTATTGCCGCGCAGGTAAGTTTTAAAGCCGAAATCGTTCAGCAGGATGAAAGGGAAAATTCCGGCAGAAGCGACGTAAAATCACGTAAAATTTTGAATTTCGGTCATACTCTGGCGCACGCACTCGAAAAAGTTACCGATTATAAATATTTCAAACACGGCGAAGCGGTCGGGTATGGAATTTTATTTGCTGCGGAACTGTCAAAAACACTTGATATTTGTGATGGCAATGAAGTAAAATTGTTGAACGATGTTATCCATCGTGTCGGTAAGTTGCCGGATACCAAAAATATCAGTCTCGAAGAAGTCGTCAAAGCATTCAAATTCGACAAAAAAACAGTTGGAAAATCGCTTCAATGGATACTTCTCGAAGGCATCGGCAAACCGAAAATCTACACCGACAAAGACATTCCAAATTCAGCCATACTAAAAACTCTCAAAAAAGTTTTACACTCCCGAAATTAAATCCGACAACTTTGTTGGGTTAGAGAGGTTTGTCAAAAATGAAAAAAGCAGAAACAAATCGCCGTGGCGAACGCGGCGGCGCCGGATCAAAACTTCTGATTACCCTAATCGTTTTAGTTTTAATCGGGAACGCCGGATTAAATTTTATTCCGGTCGCATATGAAGCCGAGAGCTTTAAGCAAGAAATGCAGACGGCAGTCGTGCAGGGGCTTGCTTCTCCGACAAACGGTCTCAAGCCGACGGAATTTGTTAAACTCAAGCTCCTAAAAGCGGCGAAGGAAAACGATTTACCGACCGATACTTTTATGGATGTCAAGCAAAACGGCAGCAGTATTCAAGCGCGGGTTTATTACATAAAACCGATTAATATGTTGCCCTTCGGTATTTACACCTATAACTACGAATTCGACCACACCGCCACGCCGGTCGGATTTTTGATGAAAAGTTTCGAATAAAAATTTTAAAACGCAGCCGCAATCGCTTCACGAACCTTTGCCGGTTGAATCTGAATTAAACCGGGCGAAGCATCGGCGAGCCAGGTTGTCGGACAAACGCCGCACGTCGTGCATTTTTCCACCGCCGGACACGGTTTGGATGAAAGCGCTTCGCGCGCTTTTTCGTGTTCGGTTTTCAAAAATTCAAACGATAACCCCGAATCAACGATTGACCACGGAAGAAATTCTCCGTATTCACGATTTCTTGAAGTATGAAATTTCGGGTCAATGCCGGTTTCGCGCAAAGCGTCGTTCAAATTTCCCTTCAAACGCGCCGCCGATTCGATAACTTTCGCAATGTTGCGGTCGCCGGATGAAAATAACGCCTGTTCGTGCGCGATTCGCGCCGACATAAAACGAACTTCGACGTTCGGAATGCGCGACAAACCTTTGCAGACGTATTTAATTTTTTGTTTAAGTTCTTTCTCGTCGCAAATCGCGTCCCATTGCAGAGGCGTATTCGGTTTCGGCACAAAACCATTGAGTGAAGTAATGATTTTTCCGGCGCGCCCGAATTTTTTACCGGCTTCGAGCATCCTGTCCTTAATACGTTCGACGAGAATGAACATTTCGTCCAAATCTTCCTCGGTTTCAGTCGGAAGTCCGACCATCATATAAAGTTTGACGGTCAACATTCCTCTGTCGAAAACCGAGCCGCAAATGTCCACGATTTCATCATTCGTCAG
>Ga0136611_10001319_pt1 | contig 17190 bp, 18 predicted proteins | sample AntDrymUQ2232306_2_FD_106645 | JGI IMG/M metagenome (GOLD analysis project Ga0136611, IMG submission 106645) | Polar desert sand microbial communities from Dry Valleys, Antarctica - metaG UQ223 (23.06) | ecosystem: Environmental > Terrestrial > Soil > Desert | place: Antarctica: Dry Valley...
ACCGTATCGCCTTGCTTGAGGGCAAAGCATGAGCGCATCCATTCGCACGCGCCTGAAGGCTATCGAGCGGGCTATGGGCGTATCCGATAGCAAGCTGGCAGGGGTTATCGACCTGCTGCCGGGACAGACGCCGCTTGACGCGCTGGCAAACGCTGGCGTGGGGTTTTGGTTTATGTGTGATGTTAAAACAAGCGAGGGGTTTTTAGGCGAGGTTCGCCGTGATGGGACACGGGAGGTTCACTCATGCGGTTGATTGAACGCTTGGCAAAGCTGGAGGCACGGCAATTCAAACCGACGTTTGGCAATTGGCCCAACATTCAAGACGACAGCGTGACTGATGCCGAACTGGCAGAGATTGAACGCACCACGGGCCGCCCGGTGTGGCGTGAGTCTGATATTGGCTGGACAGAGATGTTTTTAGGTTGACGCCATGAGCACAATTAAACGTCGGATATGCGCCCTTGAGAAGGCTGACAGCCCCAACGCCGGGGCATTGCCTACCGTGCTGCCTGATGACGCAACAGACGCCGATTTAGAGCGCCTGCGTACTGCTGGCGTAGAGGCTTACCGCTTCGCCGATGCTGTGGGGCTTTTCGTATGAGCACCATTGCCCGCCGCTTGGACAAACTGGAATTGGAAACCGCACCCAAGATACGCCCGCTGCTGATTCTGACAATTTGCCGCGCTGGCGCCGATGATAATGACCTAGTAAGCGTGGGTGGTGTGCCATTTGAGCGTGACCCTGGCGAGCCGGTAGAAGGTTACAAGAGCCGCGCCGTTGCATGGGCAAAGTCAAAGCACACGGGCGACCTGCCGATAATTCTGCATTGCCAGTATCGAAAGGATGCCGAATGAAGCTATCGGCCAGACTCGCAAAGCTGGAAGCGACCGCACGACCTGCTGGTGGGTTCGTGGTGACCTATGCGCTGGGTGAAGCGCCAGCGGACGCACTGAGCCGCGCCCGTGCTGCTGGCATGACTGGTGACGTGCTGCTGGTGCCCGAGGTGCTGACACCTGAGCAATGGGAGCCGCTGGCGCGTGCGCAACAACAGGCGCTAATGATGCCCTTAGACACCCTGAAAATCTGACCAAGTGCAGGGCCGCCGACACTAGCATGGTCAATTCATCAAACGTTTCACCCAAGAAGTAACATCATCACCAGCTTTCTGCGCACAGTGTTTATTCCAATCCGTGACAAATTTATTTCCGTTTTGTCCTTCGACTGACATGCTGATTTTTCCGCCAGATTTAACAAGAACGGCATTGCTTTGCAACATTGCATTAAAGCTATTTCTTGCACGATACGTGTAGCAAAAACTTCCACTTTCCATTAGAGCGACATCTTTCAATTCAAAACTGTCAGGGTCTTTCATTGACTTTTTCAGCATATTCGCACCGGCCAAAGAAAGTTCGCGGGCCGCGTTGCGTTCTGCCTCCTTTTTAGCTTGCACCTCCTTTTTGGCATCCTCAACTGCCTTTGCCACAGCCGCATTTTTTGCCGCTTCCGCACGTTGTGCCTCCCTCTGCATCCCCTCTAACGCACGTTGCTCAGGCGTCAACAAAGCAACCCGTTTTTCCTCTGCTGCATTGGCGTTTTTTCTGACCTCGGCAATGGCTTTGAGTCGAGCTTCAGTTGATTTTTTTTCCTGCACCTTTGGATAGCTGACCGTTACTCCAACTGCGAGTGCAGCGACGACGACGGTTGTGATAAGACCTTTCCCCAAATTGCCCAACGCCATCGGGCGGTCTGGACTTCCAATTTTTTTTGCAATGAACCCAACCGAAAAATCGAACAGTGCGGTAAGAACTGCTATCAAAAGCACAATGCCACCGACGATTGGGACAAAAAAATCTTCAGTGGGCAGCACTCCACCAATAAGCTGTGTCGCAAACCCTCCGAGAAAGTAAGCCGAAACCGTAGCGGCAAATACTAAAGTGACTGTGACATTGCGTGACATGAAATGCCTCCCGAGAGGTTTCTAGTGTAGTGTTGCATTCTTAAAGAAACTTATTTTATTCCGGTAACTCCAACGCTCCATTACGAAGCCAAGTGGAGAATAAAAGTGCGAGTTGCCTGCGAGATTGTGTTGACCGACGACGAGCGATTGGCGCTGATGAGCCTGGTGCGCTCCAAGCTCACCAGCGTGAGGCTGGCACAGCGTGCACGCATCGTGCTGCTGGCCGCTGACGGGATGCAGAACAAGGAGATCGCCGCTCAGGTGGGTGCTGGCCGGGTTCAGGTCTCGCGCTGGCGTGAGCGCTACGCACAGCGGCGGCAGCCGGGCATCGAGCGCGACTTGCCGCGCGGCGCACCGCCGGTCACGGTGGATGTGGCGCGCCTGGTGGAGTTGACCACCCAGAGCAAGCCCAAAGCGGCCACGCACTGGAGCACGCGCACGATGGCGGCCGAGTTGGGGGTCAGCGCCGCCAGCGTCTCGCGCCACTGGCGTGCCAATGGCTTGAAGCCCCATCTGGTGCGCGGCTTCAAAGTCTCGCGCGACCCCCAGTTTGTCGAAAAGCTCGAAGACATCGTGGGCCTATACATGTCACCGCCCGAGCACGCGCTGGTGTTGTGCTGCGACGAAAAGAGCCAAGTGCAGGCGCTGGACCGCACGCAGCCGGGCCTGCCCATGAAGAAGGCACGCGCGGCCACCATGACCCACGACTACAAGAGAAACGGCACGACCACGCTGTTTGCCGCTCTCAATGTACTGGACGGCCAGATCATCGCGCAGTGTCAGCAGCGTCACCGCCACACCGAGTGGCTGAAGTTCCTCAAGCAGATCGAGCGCGAAACGCCCAAGGACAAAGCGCTGCACCTGATCGCCGATAACTACGCTACGCACAAGCATCCGGTCGTGCAGAACTGGCTGGACAAGCATCCACGCATTCACATGCATTTCACGCCCACCTCGGCATCGTGGCTGAACATGGTCGAGCGTTTCTTTCGCGACATCACTACCCAGCGGCTGCGCCGAGGTGTCTTCACCAGCGCAGCGGAGTTGATCGAAGCTATTGATGAATACATCGCTCACCACAACAACAATCCAAAGCCGTTCATCTGGACCAAAAGCGCTCGCGATATCCTGCAGAAGGTCATTCGGGCCAACGACCGCTTAAGTTCCAAACAGAATGCAACACTACACTAGGAAATGGTGTTGTTTGGCTCGCAATGACAAGCTAGGGTCAAGCCAAACAAAATGTAGCCTAGAAACAGTGTGCTCAAGAACTTCCGAAACCGCCCGGCCATGCTGGGCTTTCTTGTGGTGGCTACAGGGTACAAAACCATGTACTGCTGGCTACATGGTGGCTACATGAGCCGAAAATAGAAAAAGCCCGCTATCTTTTGAATAGCAGACTTTCCATACCTATCTTGGTAGGGCGTCACGGACTTGAACCGTGGACCAAAGGATTATGAGTCCTCTGCTCTAACCAACTGAGCTAACGCCCCTTCCAGCACCGGATTGTAAGTGAGCTATTTCCCATGGCTGAGAGCGCTGCTGACGAGCTTGGAGGTGATGTCGACAATCTGGATCATTTTGTCGTAGGGCATGCGCATTGGGCCAATCACGCCCAGGGTTCCGACGACCTTGCCGTCTACTTCGTAGGGCGCGGTGACCACCGACAGTTCCTGGTACGGGATGACTTGGCTTTCACCGCCGATGTAGATCCGCACGCCTACAGCCTGGCTCGAAACATCGAGAAGCCGCATCAGCTGCGCCTTTTGCTCGAACAGGTCGAACAGGTCGAACAATTTGCGCAGATTGCCCATGTCGCTGGAAAAGTCGCTGACCGCCAGCAGGTTGCGCTCGCCCGAAATGACGACTTCATCGCGCGATTCGATGGCTTCGGAGCTGACCCGAACGGCCGTCTGCATGAGCAAGGCGATTTCGCCCCTGAGCGCCTCAACCTCGTTTTTTAGCCGCTCCCGCACCTCCTCAATCGCCATGCCCGCATAGTGCGAATTCAGGAAATTCGACGTTTCGATCAGTTGCGACTGCGTGTAGTCGGCCTCGGTGAAAATAACCCGGTTCTGAACATCGCCGTCGGGCGAGACGATGATGACCAGAAAGCGCTTTTCCGACAGCCGCAGAAACTCGATGTGCCGGAACACCGATGTGCGGCGCGGCGCTATCACTACCCCGACGAAATGCGACAGGCTCGACAGCATGTGAGCCGCGTTGCTGATGACTTTTTGCGGCTGGTCGGGCGCGATCAGCGCGAGCTGACCAGTGGTCGGTAGCGGGTCGCGCTGCGCGGTCAGCATGGTGTCGACAAACAGGCGATAGCCGAGCGCGGTCGGTATGCGGCCGGCCGAGGTATGCGGACTGACGATCAGGCCGAGTTCCTCCAGGTCGCTCATCACATTGCGGATCGTCGCCGGCGACAAATCCAGGCCCGCCGCCTTCGAGAGCGTGCGCGATCCGATCGGCTGGCCTTCGGCGATATAGCGCTCGACCAGCGCTTTCAGCAGCAATCGGGCGCGCTCATCTAGCATGGTGACATTCTACGAAGCCCGGCACTGATGTTGTGATGTAATTTGGCGATGAAGTCGCAATTCCGCCATGTCGCGCTGATCGGAAAGTACCAAGCGCATGGCTCGCGCTCGGCGCTTGAAGACATTGCGGATTTTTTGGGCGCCGGCGGCTGCGAGGTGGCGCTCGAGCAGGACACCGCCAATAACACCGGTTTGAGCGGGTTTCCAACGCTCGACGCGGCGGGAATCGGCGCCCATTGCGACTTGGCCCTGGTGGTCGGCGGCGACGGCACCATGCTGGGCATCGGCCGCTTGCTGGCCGAGTTCGGCGTTCCGGTGGTGGGCATCAACCAGGGCCGGCTGGGCTTTATCACCGACATCGCCTTTGAAGACTACCGGACGACGCTGACGCCGATGTTGCGTGGTGAATTCGAGGAAGACCGGCGCCCCTTGATGCAGGCACAGGTGATGCGCGACGGCCGCTGCGTTTTTAGCGCCACCGCGATGAACGACGTCGTGGTTAATCGCGGCGCCGGCTCGGGCATGGTCGAGTTGCGCGTCGAGGTCGACGGCCGCTTCGTGGCGAACCAGCGCGCCGACGGCTTGATCATCGCGTCGCCGACCGGCTCGACCGCCTACGCGCTGTCGGCCGGCGGGCCGCTGCTGCACCCATCGATCGCCGGCTGGGTGCTGGTGCCGATCGCGCCGCATACCTTGTCGAATCGGCCGATCGTGCTTTCGGACACTGGCGAGGTTGCTATTGTATTGGTAGCAGGTCGCGATGCCAGCGCCAACTTCGACATGCATTCGCTGGCCAGCCTGATTCACGGCGACCGGATCACCGTCAGGCGTTCGGCGCACCAGATGCGTTTTCTGCATCCGAAGGGCTGGACCTACTTCGACACCTTGCGCAAAAAGCTTCATTGGAATGAAGGCGCCGCCTGAGGCCGACGCCGGGCCGGGGTTGACCGCGTTATGAGTCTGAAGAGCATCTCGCTTCGCGATTTCGTCATCGTCCGCGCGCTGGACTTGGACTTGTCAAACGGTTTTACCGTGTTGACGGGTGAAACCGGAGCCGGAAAATCGATACTGATCGGGGCGCTGCAACTTGTCCTGGGCGCCCGCTCCGATGCCGGCGTCGTCCGGGAAGGCGCCGCCCGCTGTGAAATCAGCGCCGAGTTCGACTGCGGCGCCGGGATTGCGCAATGGCTGGAGCAGGCCGGCTTCGAAACCGGAGACACGCTGCTGCTGCGCCGAACGATCGATGCGCAGGGCAAAAGCCGCGCATGGGTCAACGGCAGCGCCGCCACCGCAACGCAGCTCCGCGAAGTCGGCGACCAACTGGTCGATATCCACGGCCAGCATGCCTGGCAGAGCCTCACGCGGCCCGACTCGGTGCGCGAACTGCTCGATTCGTATGCCGGCGCGTCCGGCACCGAGCTGTCGCAGCGCTGGCAGCGCTGGCGGCTGACGCAAAAAGCGCTGGCGCAAGCCCAGCGCGCGCAGGACAGCCTGCAGCAGGACCGGGACCGGCTTGCCTGGCAGACCGGCGAGCTGGAAAAGCTCGGTCCCGGCAGTCACGAATGGGAGGAACTCGACGCGCAGCACAAGCGGCTGTCGAATGTCCAGACCCTGCGCGAAGCGGTGCAAACCGCCGTGGACGCCCTGCAGGAAGCCGACGACAGCGCAACCAGCCGGCTTGGCCGGGCGATCTCAACGCTACAAAATCAGGAGCATATAGAGCCCGAATTCAGAGCGCTGACCGAGGTTTTGAACACTTCACTGGCGCAAACGGAAGATGTGGCGCACTCACTTCGCGCCTATGCCCGGCATGCCGAGATTGAGCCGCAGCGGCTGGCCGAGCTGGATGCCCGGCTGGCGCAATGGATCGGCCTGGCGCGCCGCTACAAACGCGCGCCGGCGGAGTTGCCCGAGCTGCTGGCGTCCTGGCGACAAGAATTGCAAAAGCTCGATGACGCCGCCGATCTGGACCAGCTTGAAAAAAACGAAGCCGATGCCGGTTCGTCTTTCCTGCAGGAAGCGCGCCTGATTTCCAGCCTGCGCCGTCAAGCCGCTCCGCTGCTTGCCAAAGCCATTACCGATGTCATGCAACACCTGGGAATGAAAGGCGGAAAGTTCGAAGTGCTGCTCGCCGCGCTTGATGAACCCGCCCAGCACGGGCTCGAGCAGGCCGAATTTCTGGTCGCCGGCCACAGCGGCAGCACGCCGCGGCCGATCGTCAAGGTGGCGTCAGGTGGCGAGCTGTCCAGAATCGCCCTGGCGATCGCCGTCACTACCAGTCAGTTGGGGCAGGCGCAAACGCTGATATTCGACGAGGTCGACGCGGGCGTAGGCGGCGCGGTGGCAGAAACGGTTGGCCGCCTGATGCATCAACTGGGCCGGGACCGGCAGGTCATGGCGGTGACGCATCTGCCGCAGGTCGCGGCTTTCGCTGACCGGCACCTGGTGGTGGCCAAGCGCGCCGATGGCGCTGCAACCCTTAGCACCGTCGAGCCAGTGACGGATGGGCAGCGCGTGACCGAAATCGCCCGGATGCTCGGCGGCGAGCGGCTTTCGACCACCACACTGGCGCATGCCAGGGAAATGCTGGGCCAATAATGTCAGCGGCAATGCCGGCCGGCCAGCTACGATCGCTCGCATGGACATGATTCTCATCACCGGCATGTCGGGCTCGGGCAAGTCGGTGGCGCTCCATGCGCTCGAGGACGCGGGCTACTACTGCGTTGACAATCTGCCGCCCGAACTGCTATCGCCTTTCGTCGCCCTGAAACGGCCGCACAACGCGCCCAACGTGGCCATCGCCATTGACGTCAGAAGCGCCACATCATTGCCGCTGGTGCCTCGGCAACTCAAGGAACTGCAGGCGCAGGGCGTCGAGGTGCAGTCGCTTTTTCTCGACGCGAGCACCGATACCCTGGTGCGGCGCTATTCGGAAACCCGACGGCTTCATCCGCTCTCGAGAATTGACGCCACCGATCAGCACCGCGCGCTGGTCGATGCGATCGAGCTCGAACGCGATCTGCTGAGCGAAATGCGCGAGCAGGCCCATGTCATCGACACCAGCATGATCCGCTCGGCGCAGCTGCAGGCCTACGTGAAGGCGCTGATCCAGAATCCGGGGCGTCAGCTGACGCTGGTGTTCGAGTCGTTCGCCTTCAAGCGCGGCGTGCCGCTCGATGCCGACTATGTCTTCGACGTCCGCATGCTGCCCAATCCGCATTACGAGGCGGACCTGCGCCGGCTGACCGGGCTTGACGCGCCGGTCGCCGATTTCCTCAAGGCGCATTCGGAGGTCGATGACATGTTCAGGCACATCGAGCGCTTCCTGGCGCATTGGCTGCAGGCGCTGGTGCGCGATCACCGCAGCTATGTCACCGTGGCTGTCGGTTGCACTGGCGGCCAACACCGATCGGTCTATCTTGTCGAGGCGCTGGCGGCGGCGTTCGGGGGAAGCTGGCCCACGCTGAAGCGCCACCGTGAACTCGACGCCGGCTGAATCAGCAGCCGCCGGCCGAGCCCCTCGGCGGCTTCAGCGGCCGGCGTCGGGCGCAAGCAGTTTTCGAATCGGCGCGGGCAGTCCCAAGTTTGGCAGCGAAGCACGGCTGAACCATGCCGCCGGGCGGGTTTCGGATGCGATGGTCCGGGGCATCGGCTCGTCGGCGTGAAAACCGGCGACCCATGGCGTCAGATGCAAATCCTTGTGCGTCAGCGCATGGACAAAGCCTGGCAGCGCTTCAAGCCGGTCCTGTACGGCGTCGGGCAACTGCGCCTTGAGCTCGTCATCGCTGCGGAACGCCGGCAGGCAATACAGTCCGCCCCAGATGCCCGCGCCAGGCCGTTTCTCAAGCCAGATCGCGCCGTCGGGCCGTTTCGCCCACAGCAGGCTCATCGCCTGATTACCGCGTATAAGCTTGCGTGTCTTCACCGGATATTTTTCCGCGTCTCCGCTGGCAAAGCCCTGGCACATTGCCTGTACCGGGCATAGCAGACACCTCGGTCGCCTGGCGGTGCAGATTGTGGCGCCAAGGTCCATCAGGCCCTGGGTATAAGGCGGCATGCTGGCGGCCAGATCCTGTCGCGGCAACAAGCCCGTCGCCTGGTCCCAGAGCGAACGCTCATTGCCGCCCTTCGCCAGATCGGCCGAAAAAGCGAGAAGCCGCGCCAGTACGCGCTTCACATTGCCGTCCAGAATCGCGACCCGCTCGCCAAAGCAAAATGACGCGATCGCCGCCGCCGTCGAGCGGCCGATGCCCGGGAGCGTTTGCAACCCCTGGGCCGACTCGGGAAACCGGCCGCCATGCAGCTTAATGATGTCCTGGGCGCACTGGTGCAGATTGCGCGCACGGCTGTAGTACCCTAAGCCGCTCCACAACGCAAGCACTTCGTCCTGCGTTGCCGCAGCCAAGTCGCCAATGGCGGGGAAACGCGCGAGGAACCGGTTGTAATAAACAAGAACCGTGGCGACCTGCGTCTGCTGCAGCATGATTTCCGACAGCCAGACGCGATAAGGATCACCCGTGTTCTGCCAGGGCAGGCTATTGCGTCCGTGCGTGCGTTGCCAGCGTACGATCTTTTCAGAGAATTCCTGGGGCTTCAAGGATGTCGGCGCAGCTTCTCGAGCCGCGGCGTTGCGATTGGGTTCCGATGGTTTCGGCTGAACGCTAGCGCAGCTTGATGCCTGATGCCTCAGGCCGGTTCGGTCACGGATTCGTCGTCCCGGAGCGCCGCGCGCGAATCGGGTTCGAGGGATGTGGGCGATGCCCGAATCAGGTCTGACGTCAGTTCGTTCAATCGGCTGTCAATGTCCTTGAGCCTGAGCTCCAGCTCATTGATTTCGGTCATTCGCTCATCGAGCCCGACCGCGGCTTGCTGAATACGCCCGATTGCCTCAAGCCTACGCGCGAAATTGCGCCGCCGCTCGCGCAGCTGGGCATCGAGCTGCGCCGACGCGGATTTGTTCCACAGTTCAACCTCACTCAATGCCGACTCGTACACGACACGCACCCTGGCGCCCAGAGCGCGGACCAGCCGCGAGGAAAATTCCTCCTGCAGCAGCCTGAGGACATTGCCTATTCCGAGATATTGAAGATGACTTCGCTCTATCATTTCCAAATCCTGCGCATGCCGCAACACGTCGGGCGCTTTGGGCACCTGAAGCGAAAAGTTGAACTCGGTATTGATCTGGCGGAAAGACGAGTTCAGCATGGTTTCGATCTCTTCCGTCAACGACTGCGACTTTCGCAGGCCCATGCGCAGACGTGAAAAAGTTTCCCCATAGGTTTTTTTCAGCCGAAGCTTGATGCCCGGCTGCCTGAGCACACTGGTCAGGTCGCCCAGTTCGGCCTTGAGCGTCGGCGTTCCCAGCGCGTTGACGACCTCCCTGAGAAGATGGTAATGCACCGACCGCACGGCGTGTATCTTGGCTCCGCTGCTGTCAAACTCGGATTTTTCCTGTTCGATGCGCGCCCGCATCAGCTTGATCACCGACAGGTTCTTGCCCATCAGGCAGCGCAGCTCCATCATTTGTTCGGCCAGATCGCGCCGGCGGACGCGCAGCACACGCTCGGCCTCGCTGCTGAGCTCCTTGACGCCGACAGCAACCGCGCTTTGAAGGATTCTTTGCCGCTGTCCCAGCACGCCTTGTCCCAAGGCCAGTTCCAGCGCTGGCAACTGGCTGGCGCGCAGGAGCGGCTCGTCGCCAGTCACCTTGGCCACCAACCCTTTTTGCGCCGAAACCGCGATAACCTGCTCGGGCGGCAAACCCAGGATTTCAGCCGACACCGCTCTTTGCCGCTCGATCTGGGCTTGCACCTGCTCTGGCGTGCTCAATGCGTCCCATAGCGTATCGATCTTGTTGAGCACGACCAGTCGAGTGTTGCGTTCATCGGCTTCCGTCACCAGATGTTCGCGCCAGATCGAAAGATCGGACTTCGTGACGCCCGTGTCGGCGGCCAGAATAAACACCACCGCATCGGCCTGCGGCAGCAGATTAACCGTCAATTCGGGCTCGGCGCCAATGGCGTTCAGACCCGGGGTATCGAGAATCACCAGCCCCTGCCTGAGGAGCGGATGCGCAATGTTAATCAACGCGTGGCGCCACTTCGGCACCTCGACCAGCCCGTCGGCGCGGGTCCGCGGATTGTCCTCAGGCGCGTCGTGATGCCAGAACCCAAGAGCGCGGGCTTCGTCCTCGGATACATGGCGTACCTCTGCCACTTTTTCCAGCGTCCCGGCCAGCTGCGCAGGATCGTCCGTGTCCAGCGGAAACCGCAGCCATTGCTCCGATGCGCTGCGCCAATCATGGAGCGCCCGCGACTCCAGCCGGGTTTCGATGGGTAGCAAGCGCAGGCAGGGCGGCACGTCGGCGTCATAACCCAGTTCGGTCGGACACATCGTCGTTCGGCCGGCGGACGCAGGCATGATGCGGCGGCCATAACCGGCGAAGAAAATCGCGTTGATGAGTTCGGATTTCCCGCGCGAAAACTCCGCGACGAATGCCACCATGACCTTGTCCGAACGCAGCTGCGACTCCAGCCGCAGCAGTCTTTCCTCGATCGCGGCATTGACCAGGTCATGGCCCTTCAGCCATTCGGCAAGCGTTTTCAGGCGCGTGGCGAATTCTCGACGCCAGGTGCCGTGCTGATCGAATAATTCGTTAAAGGACATTGGCTGCAGAAGATGTAACTTCTCAATATAGCACTTGCCTATATCGTTGTGCTTACAAAACTCACGATTTCTGACAGTTAGGGCAATAAAAAGTTGATCGCTGGCCTTGCCGCAGGATTTTGACTGGTGTGGTGCACACTTTGCACTGAAGGCCGGCCCGGCCGTACACCATAGTTTCATTTTGAAAGCTGCCTGCCTGTCCATCGGCGCTGGAAAAGTCCTTTAACGTGCTGCCGCCTGTAGCCACGGCCCGCGTCAGCACCTGCCGAATGGCCCGGTGGAGAAGCAAGGCGCGCGCGCCGCTGATACGCAAGGCCTTCGTTGTAGGACGTATGCCGGCCAGAAACAGCGCTTCGGACGCATAGATGTTTCCGACCCCGACAACGACCCCACCGCCCAGAAGAAGCTGTTTTATGGCTGTTTTTCTGCTTTTGAGCGCCCGATGAAAAACCAGCGGATCGAAAGCGTCGCCAAGCGGCTCGACACCCAGCCGACCCAGCAATTTTTGGGCGATGGCGTCCGTTTCGCTGCTGGCGTACACGACCGCGCCGAAGCGGCGTGGATCGTGCAGGCGCAAAGTGCCCAGGCTGGTGACCAGGTCGAAGTGATCATGCTTGCCAGCGACTGGCGGGTCCAACGTCAGGCTGATGCTGCCGGACATTCCCAGATGCACCAGCAACAGCCCGCCGCTCAAGTCCAGCAGCAGGTATTTTCCCCGCCGGCGTACGTCCAGCACCTGTAGGCCATGGAGTTGCTTCGGCTCGCATCCCAAAGGCCAGCGCAGCGGTTTTCCGGTCGCGACCCGCTTGATCGTGGCGCCCACGATGCGTCCGGCGATGCTCAGGCGGGTGACTTCGACTTCAGGCAGTTCAGGCATCGGTTCGCGGTGGCTTCACAAAATGGGCGTGCCGCGGCGGCTCAGCGCTGCGGAATACCTTCAATTATCATGGGCCGATGAAGAAAAAACCTGGCCTTGCATTCGCATGCTTCTGGCTCGCCGCTCCACTGGCCATGGCGCAGGCCGCGCCGCCCGCATCGCCACCTCCGGCTGGAGCGTCCGGACTTGCAGAAGCCAGGCAAGCGCAGCAATCGGCGCCGGTTTCAGCGCTCGACAGCGCCTTGTTCTACCAGTTGCTCATTGGTGAAATCACGACGCAGCAGGGCGAGCCTTCGGCCGGCTTCGCATTGATGCTCGACGCCGCCCGCAGAAGCGGCGACAGTCAGCTTTACCAGCGCGCGACCGATATCGCCCTGCAATCACGCTCGGGCGACGCCGCGCTGCAAGCCGCCAGCGCGTGGAAGCAAAACCTTCCCAACTCGCGGGAAGCAAATCGCAATGTCCTGCAAATCCTGATTGCGCTGAACCGCATCGCCGAGACGGCCGAGCCGCTGAAGGCGGACTTGAAAATGGCGCAGGGCGCCGCCGACCGGGCCGATATTTTTACCGCCGTGCCGCGTGCCTATGCCCGCGCAGGCGACAAAAAACTTGCCAGCAGCGTTGTCGAGGATGCGCTGGCTGGCTACCTGATAGACCCGGCGACGGCGGGCGCCGCCTGGACGGCGGTGGCGCGCATGCGGCTGGCCGCCGGCGACAATGCCGGCGCACTCGATGCCGCCCAGCGCGGCCACGCGGCTGATGCGAGCGCCGAAGGGCCGGTCATCGCGGCGCTCGAATTGATAGACGCGAAGCTGCCGGGGGCTGAAGCGCTGGTCCGGCAATTCCTGCAGAGCCGGCAGGACAAGTCCGGCTCCCTGTCAGAGATACGCATGGCGTACGCCCGCGTTCTGATCGACGCCCAGCGCTACTCCGACGGATCGGCGCAACTCCAGACGGTCACCCGCGACAAGCCCGAGCTTGCCGAGGCATGGCTGGTGCTGGGGTCGTTGCAGTCGCAGGACAATCAGCTTGCGCAGGCGCAAATATCACTGGAGCGCTATCTCGCGCTGGCGACCGGGCAACAGGCCGCGGCGCAGGCCGATCGCGGCCGTGGGCTGGCACAAGCCTACCTGGCGCTGGCCCAGGTTGCGGAAAAACGCAAGGACTACGCCGCCGCCGAAGACTGGCTGAAAAAAATCGACAACCCGGCCGAGCTGATTCAGACCCAGACCAGGCGCGCGTCGATCCTGGCAAGGCAAGGCAGGCTGGAAGATGGTCGCAGGCTGCTGCGTCAGCTACCCGAACGCACGCCCGAGGAAGCCCGACTGAAGTTCAACGCCGAATTCAGCCTGCTGCGCGAGTTCAAGCAATACCGGCTTGCGTATGAGCTGATGGCCAAGGAACTGCAAAAAGCGCCCGATGACGTCGAGTTGCTCTACGAGCAGTCGATCGTCGCTGACAAGCTCGGTTCGGCCGACGAAATGGAGCGTCTGCTGCGCCGGATCATCGCGCTCAAGCCAGACTACCACCAGGCCTATAACGCACTCGGCTATTCGCTGGCCGATCGCAATATCCGCCTGCCCGAGGCGCGGGAGCTGATTCGCAAGGCGATCGAATACGCGCCGTCCGACCCGTTTATTCAGGACAGTCTGGGCTGGGTCGAATTTCGCATGGGCAACCGGGACGAAGCATTGCGGATTTTCGAGCAGGCGTACAAAGCCAAACCCGATGCCGAGATCGCCGCTCATTTCGGCGAAGTGCTGTGGAGCGTGGGCCAGCGTGAGCGGGCCCTGGCGATCTGGAAGCAAGGCAAGCTGATCAATTCTGAAAACGAAGCCTTGGTCGAGACGCTCAAACGCCTTCAGGTCAAGCTCTGACCCGGGAGCCGGCTTGTCTCTGATCGCACGGTTTCGTTTGGCGTTACTTGGTGGATGCCTGTTTACTACTTTTTTTATAGCTAGCTGCGCAGGTCCATCAAGCGCAAAACCACTAAATACCTCACAAAACGGCTTTTGGACCGGTCGCATCAGCCTGCGCGTACTGAGCGAGCCGGAACAGTTCTTTTCAGCCGGCTTCGAACTCAAGGGCAGCGCCGCCGAGGGCGAGCTGACGCTGACGAGTCCTTTGGGCAACGTGCTTGGCGTCTTGCGCTGGTCGCCTTCCGGGGCGGTGCTCGATTCGGGAAACCAGCAGCCCCGGCGCTTCGACTCGGTCGATGCGCTGATGGCGCAAAGCACCGGCGCGGCCGTGCCGCTGGATGCGCTGTTCGCGTGGCTTCGCGGCGATGGTGACAGCGACAACGCCAGTGGCTGGACTGCCGACCTGTCACGCCACGGCGAAGGCCGGATCGCCGCCAACAGGTTGCAACCCGCGCCGCAGGTCGATCTTCGCGTCGTCCTTGACCGTTAGTCGATGCGTGCGGCGCGACAGGTCCGGCAGTGATTTCTCCTCCGCTTGAGGCGCTTTACGACGTTCCCGCCCCGGCAAAGCTCAACCTGTTTTTGCACGTCACCGGGCGCCGTGCGGACGGCTACCACCTGCTGCAGTCGGCCTTCATGCTCATCGACTGGTGCGATACGCTGCATTTCGCAACGCGACGCGATGGGCTGATCAGCCGCTCCGATTTGAAAGCTTCAGACGGTACGCGCCCGGCGCAGGCCGAGCCGCTTCCCGCCGACGACCTGACGGTGCGGGCCGCGCAAGCGTTGCAGGCCGCCTGCGGCACGCGGCTAGGCGTTCATATCGGCCTTGAAAAGCGCATTCCTTCGCAGGCTGGCATGGGTGGCGGCTCGTCAGACGCGGCAAGCTGCCTACTGGCGCTGCAGCGGCTGTGGGGCGTGCGCCTGCCGCCAGCGAAGTTGACCGCGGTGGCCTTGTCGCTTGGCGCCGATGTGCCTTTTTTTCTTTCGGGTGGCAACGCCTGGGTCGAAGGAATCGGCGACGAAATCACGCCGCTCGCCCTGCCATCCGCAAGCTTCGTCGTGGTGAAGCCGCCCGCGGGAGTCGCGACCAAAGAGATTTTCACGGCGTCAAACCTACAACGCGACACGGAGACTGCTACAATCCAAGGCTTTGCTGCCCATGCCGACGGCCCGATTTTCGGATTTGGTCATAACGACTTGCAGCCGGTTGCCCAGAAGTTTTGCCCGCAAATCGGCCAGTCGCTCGACTGGCTGGGATCGCAACAGCTTCAAGGGCGGATGACCGGCTCCGGAAGTGCGGTATTTGCGCAAATCTTGCACGACGCTGATCTGCAGCGGGCTCCACGTGGCTGGGTCGTCAGAAAATGCAAGAATCTGCAAACGCATCCTTTGGCGGGTTGGTAGAGCCGGCGAGGAAAGATTTGCAGGCAATGATTGATGGGTCGGTTGTTGGCGACAACAATTGTCCTGTGTAGGGGTGTCGCCAAGTTGGTTAAGGCACCGGATTTTGATTCCGGCATTCGCAGGTTCGACTCCTTCCACCCCTGCCAAATTTTTGTGTTCCGTCTGATGTGAATCGGCGGTTTTCAAACCCGCAGCGGCGGGTTTGCGCATTTTGGGGCGCACGTCCCAGTATGTTGTTCTGTGTTTGGCCTGCTTCGATCAATAGTTACCGGATTTTATTTCGACAGCAGCTCGACTTTTCATGCAAACGTACCATCCCGACTTCCTGATTTTCACCGGCAATGCCAATCCAAGCATGGGCGCCGAGATCGCTCAGCATCTTGGTATTTCGCTGGGTGTGGCTGAAGTTGGGCGTTTTTCCGACGGTGAAGTCACCGTTGAAATCCAGCAGAACGTTCGCACCCGCGATGTCTTCGTTGTCCAATCCACCTGCGCCCCGACCAATGACAACCTGATGGAACTGCTGGTAATGGTCGATGCGCTCAAACGCGCCTCGGCAGAGCGCATCACCGCCGTGATTCCCTACTTCGGCTATGCCCGTCAAGACCGGCGCCCGCGCTCGGCGCGCGTGCCGATCACGGCGAAAGTAGTCGCCAACATGCTGCAGGCCGTCGGTGTCACGAGTGTGCTGACGATGGATTTGCATGCCGACCAGATCCAGGGCTTTTTCGACATACCGGTCGACAACATCTATGCCTCGCCGGTGCTGCTGGGCGACTTGCGGCAGCGGAACTACACCGACCTGATGGTGGTGTCGCCCGACGTCGGCGGCGTGGTGCGCGCTCGCGCCCTTGCCAAGCAGCTGGGCTGCGACATGGCGATCATCGACAAGCGCCGCCCAAAAGCGAACGTGTCCGAGGTGATGCATGTGATCGGCGACATCGACGGCCGCAACTGCGTCATCATGGACGACATGATCGACACCGCCGGAACGCTCGTCAAGGCGGCCGAAGTGCTCAAGGAGCGCGGCGCCAAAAAGGTCTATGCCTATTGCACGCATCCGATTTTCTCGGGTCCGGCGATCGAGCGCATTGCCAATGGCGACGCGCTCGACGAGGTGGTCATCACCAATACGATCGCGCTGAACCCCGAAGCCAGGGGTTGCGCAAAGATTCGCCAGCTTTCCGTCGCGCCGCTGATTGCCGAAACCATTCAGCGCATCGCCAACGGGGATTCGGTCATGAGTTTGTTTTTGGATCAGGATCAGGATCAACCCGATCTGATCTGAAACAAAAAGCCGGCTGCGAGGGCGTAATGCCCGAGCGGCCTTTTAATGTCGGGGTGTACTGGTCGCGGTCCATCCCTTTTGGAGGAATGATTATGAAATTCGTCGCTTTTGAGCGCGCAAAGCAGGGCACGGGTGCGAGCCGCCGTCTCCGCATCACCGGCCGCACGCCCGGTATCGTCTATGGTGGCACGGGCGAGCCCGCGCTGATCGAAATCGATCACAACGCCCTCTGGCACGCCATCAAGAAGGAAGCTTTTCACGGCTCGATCCTCGACATGGAAGTCGGCGGCAAGGAACACAAGGTTCTGCTGCGCGACTTGCAGATGCATCCTTTCAAGCAGCAGGTGCTTCACATCGATTTCCAGCGCGTTGAAGCCCGCACCCGCATGACAGTCAAAGTGCCCGTGCATTACACGGGTGAAGAAGAATCGCCAGCGGTCAAAACCGAAAACTGCCTCATCAGCCATGTGCTGACCGAAATGACCGTGTCGTGCTTTCCGGCCGACATTCCCGACTTCATCGCCGTTGATCTGAG
>Ga0136611_10001320_pt1 | contig 17186 bp, 19 predicted proteins | sample AntDrymUQ2232306_2_FD_106645 | JGI IMG/M metagenome (GOLD analysis project Ga0136611, IMG submission 106645) | Polar desert sand microbial communities from Dry Valleys, Antarctica - metaG UQ223 (23.06) | ecosystem: Environmental > Terrestrial > Soil > Desert | place: Antarctica: Dry Valley...
CTACTTTTTTGGACTATCTTTTTTTTCGTGAATTCAAATCGTGGACACATCAAAATCGCCGCAAACCCGCATCAATATGGGATTTGCGGCTGGTCACCCCTGAATTAACCGGACACTACTGGTGAGTTATCGGTCATTACTTGCTGTGCTTGCACAGGAAAGGACACCTAAGCCACTCGTTGCGACTTTTCCAACCCAGTGACAAACGACAATGTATGCATGGCGAAAAGGCATATGCAATTACAGGAAATTCTCTTTTCGCAGGGTTTTGGCACCCGGCGCGTTTGCGCCGGCCTGATTCAACAGGGTTTTGTTGCAGTGGCGGGGGTCCCACATCCAGAGCCAGCTATGGAATTCATTGCGGAACACTTGCGCTTTACTGTTCAGGGCGTCGCGTGGGAATACCACGAGAAGGCTTACCTGATGTTGCACAAGCCCACCGGCTACGAATGCTCTCAAAAGCCTGCAGCGCACCCCAGCATCTATACCTTGCTTCCATCGCCGATTCGCCAGCGTGGAGGCGGCGCCGCGGCCGGCGTGCAGGCGGTGGGAAGGCTGGATCAAGACACGACAGGACTACTGCTGCTGTCGGACGACGGCAAATTTATACACCGCATGAGTTCGCCAAAGCACCACGTCCCCAAGCTTTACGAGGTCACCACCAAGCACCCGGTCGACAATTCGCAGATCGGAAAATTACTGGCCGGCGTGGTGCTCGACGATGATCCGGCACCGGTTCGGGCCGCCGCATGCGAAAAAAATGAAGAAATGCGGCTCAGCCTGACGCTGACCGAGGGCAAATACCATCAGGTCAAGCGCATGATCGCAGCAGCCGGTAACCGCGTCGAAGCGCTGCACCGCTCGCGCATTGGCTCGCTCGCCTTGCCGCCCAATTTGAAACCTGGCGAGTGGCGCTGGCTCGACGCGGACGACCTGGCGCGAATTTCGGCAACGCCGCCCGAAGCGCCAAAGTAATTCAGTTGGCGGAAATCTTCATTTTTTCACAACAAGGATCACGAAACCTCCATGAGAGCCCTGACGATAATTTTGAGCGGCACGCTTACTGCGCTTCAGGCCTTGGCAGCCGAGCCGGCAAAAGTGATGCTTGAAGACATGACATGGGTAGAGGTGCAACAGGCGGCGAAGGCCGTCGCCAGCGCCGTGATTATTCCTGTTGGTGGAACCGAGCAAAACGGCCCCCATATGGCGCTTGGCAAGCACAACGCTCGTGCGCTGGCACTAGCAGGGCGGATCGCAAGCCGGCTTGGCGCTACGCTGGTCGCCCCGGTGATAGCCTATGTTCCCGAAGGCGGTATCTCACCGCCCGAAGGCCATATGCGATTTGCCGGGACAATTTCGGTTTCCCGCGAGGCGTTCAGCGGAATCGTAGAGGGCGCGGCGCGCAGTCTTCGGCAGCATGGCTTCAAAACCATCATCCTCATCGGCGACCACGGCGGCTACCAGACGCAACTTAAGGCCGTTGCCGACCGGCTGAACCGCGAGTGGTCAGGCGGCGGCGCAAGAGTCGAGTTCATTGAGGCCTATTACCTTGCCGGGCAAAAGCCATATGCCGATATCCTGCGCGGCCGGGGGCTTGACGACGCGCAGATTGGCACTCACGCCGGTACCGCGGACACTTCGCTAACGCTTGCGCTCGTTCCGCGAATGGTGCGTGCCGAGCTTATTGACGAAGCCGCGCAACGTGGGCCGCTGTCAGGCGTCGCTGGTAACCCACGCAAGGCGAACTCGGCACTTGGCGAACTGGGCGTCGAATTAATCGTCAGTCGTACCGTCGATGCCATCAAGGCGGCCCAGGCTCGCCGTTAAAATAAAGACTTAGTCGATCTACGGTGGTTTTTATGTCCCGCTATTCTCGTTTTGCTATTCCCGCAGCCCTGGTGCTGACCTTGGGCGGCGCTCTTGCGGCGCTCACGCTTACTGGACAAGCCGCGCCGGCAGTCCCGGTGCGAGATCCCACGCCCCGTGCGGTTTCGGTGGTGGCCGGCATGCCGCCAGTACCCGACGCAATGAACCTGTACAGCGAAATCGCCAGCGGCAAATTCAATTCCGCCACCGCTGGCGCGCTTGAGCGCGTGTACGTTCCAAACCGGGGTGAAAATACGGTTTCCGTGATTGATCCGGCGACGCTCAAGGTCGTTGACAAATTCAAGGTAGGTGTCCACCCTCAGCATGTCGTGCCGTCTTGGGATCTGCAAACGCTCTGGGTTGCCAACAATGCCGAAGGGCGGACCGACGGCAGCCTTACCCCGGTCGATCCCAAGACTGGTAAACCTGGTAAATCGTTGCCGGTAGACGACCCTTACAACATGTATTTTTCGCCCGACGGCAAGTTGGCCATCGTGGTGGCTGAAGCCTACAAGCGGCTTGATTTTCGGGATGCGCGCACGATGGAAATGGCGTATTCAATTCCGACTCCGCAGTGTCCCGGGATCAACCATGCCGATTTCTCGATAGACGGACGGTTTGCCATATTCACCTGTGAATTTGGTGGCGCACTCACAAAAATCGACCTGGTCAACCGTCGGGTCATCAGCACCATTAAGCTCAGCCCCTACTTTGACCGACCCGATGCGCTGGCAGCCATTGCGGCGCCGGGGAAGAAGCCAAAAAAAATCCCGGACCCCACGCGTCCTGGAGCTGACATCTGCACCACGCCGGGAATGCCCCAGGACGTACGTGCGTCGCCCGACGGAAAGACGTTTTTCATCGCCGACATGATGGCCGACGGCGTGCATATCGTCGACGGTGAAACGTTCAGGCAAATCGGCTTTCTGGAAACCGGTGTCGGCGCGCATGGCCTGTATCCTAGCCGGGACGGCAAGAACCTTTATGTGGCCAACCGCGGAAGTAACAAGATCCGCGGCGCGCCCAATGGCAAGGGAAGTATCTCAGTAATCAATTTCGCCAGCCGAACTGTCCTGAAAACCTGGCCGATTCCCGGTGGTGGAAGCCCCGACATGGGCAACGTCAGCGCCGACGGAAAGTACCTCTGGCTTTCGGGTCGCTACGACGATACCGTCTACCGCATCGACACCCAATCCGGCGGCGTCGACAAAATCAAGGTTGGCCGGGAGCCTCACGGTCTGACGGTGTGGCCGCAGCCAGGCCGTTACTCGCTCGGCCATACCGGCAATCTTCGCTAGGCCCTTATGTCGCACGCATTCGGACTCATCGTCGTCGGCGACGAGATTCTTTCAGGCAAGCGCGCCGACAAGCACCTGCCCAAGGTGATCGAGTTGCTGGCCGCGCGAGGCTTGCCCCTGGCGTACGCCGAGTATGTGGGCGACGACCCGGCCCGCATTACAGCGACGCTTGAACGGGCCTTCGCGGCCGCCCGAACTTCGGGCGATGTCGTGTTCAGCACAGGCGGCATTGGCGCCACGCCTGACGACCACACCCGGCAATGCGCGGCCAAAGCGCTCGGCGTTGAGTTGGCGCTGCATCCCGCAGCCAGGGTGCTGATCGAGGGGCGCATGCGTGACCTGGCCAAAGAGCAAGGCACGGTGTATACCCCTGACAACCCGGACAATATTCATCGGCTCAATATGGGCGTGTTTCCACTCGGTGCGGAAATCATTCCGAATCCGTACAACAAAATTCCGGGCTTCAGCTGCAAGGCGGGAGAGGGCGCTCTCCATTTCGTCCCCGGCTTTCCAGTGATGGCATGGCCGATGATCGATTGGGTGCTCGACCACTGCTATGCCGACCGACACCAAAAGTCGGCGACGCTGGAAAAATCGATCATCGTTCTCGGCGCCATGGAGGCTGCTTTGACGCCGCTCATGCTGTTGATCGAGGCAGCGCATGCTGGCGTTAAGGTATTTAGCCTGCCAAACGTCGATCATCCGGAATTCGGTCGCCATATCGAACTTGGCGTCAAAGGTTCACCGGACGCGGTGAATGACGCCTATTGTGCATTGCTGAATGGACTGCACCGGTTTGATGCCAAACTTGGCCCAGAATTGGTGCGACAGTAAAATGCACCATAACGGGGAATTTATGGTGACATTTGAAAAGTGCATGCGTTTTCAGATTTTGGCGTTCTGCAATAACGTCAATTTTTGACGAAATGCCCGGTACGCAATGCGCGGGACTCGTTATAAAAGATTTGGCATAAAAAGTGCATCCAGCCCCTAGGATAATGTTTTCAACCCCCAGTAACAGGAGATTTTGATGGCAAAGAGCGTCGCAGACGTCATGAAGATGGTCAAGGAAAACGAAGTCAAGTTTGTAGACTTTCGTTTTACCGACACTCGAGGCAAGGAGCAGCATGTCACCGTGCCGGTTTCCCATTTCGATGAAGAAAAATTTACGGCGGGTCATGCGTTCGACGGTTCATCGATTGCGGGATGGAAGGGCATTGAAGCGTCCGACATGCAGTTGATGCCTGACGCCAACACGGCCAACATTGACCCGTTTTTTGAAGAAACGACGATGTTCATGAGCTGCGACGTGGTCGAGCCAAGCGACGGCAAGGCCTATGACCGCGATCCGCGTTCGGTTGCCAAACGCGCTGAGGCCTTCCTCAAAGCCTCTGGCCTTGGCGACACCGCTTATTTCGGTCCGGAGCCTGAATTCTTCATCTTCGACGACGTGCGCTGGAATACCGACATGTCGGGCACCTTTTTCAAGATCGAGGAATACGAAGCGCCCTGGAACTCGGGCAAGAAACTCGAAGGCGGCAATCGCGGCCACCGTCCGACCGTCAAGGGCGGCTACTTCCCGGTGCCGCCGGTGGACAGCACGCAGGACATGCGCTCCGAGATGGCGCTGATTCTCGAATCGCTCGGCATTCCGGTCGAGGTGTTCCACCATGAAGTGGCAGGCGCCGGCCAGAACGAAATCGGCACCAAGTTCAGCACGCTGGTGCAGCGCGCCGACTGGACGCAGATTCTGAAATACGTGGTGCAAAACGTTGCCAATTCCTATGGCAAAACCGCGACTTTCATGCCCAAGCCGATCGTCGGCGACAACGGTTCCGGCATGCACGTGCACCAGTCGATCTGGAAAGACGGCAAAAACCTGTTTGCAGGCGACGGTTATGCCGGCCTTTCGGATTTCGCGCTGTTTTATATCGGCGGCATCATCAAGCATGCCAGGGCGCTCAACGCGATCACCAACCCCGGCACCAATAGCTATAAGCGACTGGTCCCCGGCTACGAGGCGCCGGTCAAGCTGGCTTATTCGGCGAAAAACCGCTCAGCTTCGATCCGCATTCCTTATGTGGCGAATCCCAAGGGCCGCCGTATCGAAGCGCGCTTTCCTGATCCACTGATGAACCCTTACCTGGGATTCGCAGCACTAATGATGGCCGGCCTTGACGGCGTCGAAAACAAGATTCATCCTGGCGAAGCCGCTACGAAAGACTTGTACCATCTTCCGCCCGAGGAAGACGCCAAGGTGCCGACCGTTTGCCATAGCCTTGATCAGGCGCTCGATGCGCTCGATGTGGGCCGTGGCTTCCTGACAAAGGGCGGCGTCTTCAGCGACACCCTGATCGACGCTTACATCGAATTGAAAATGGGCGAAGTGACGCGCCTGCGCCAGGCCACCCATCCGATCGAATTCGACATGTATTACTCGCTTTAAACGATTTAGCCAAGCTCATGGGGGATCAATACCAAAATTGTGCCGCCTGACAAAAGCGAAAAGACGGCATCGACCGTCTTTTTTTATGCGCAAAAATGGCTATAGGCAAGGAATTCGTATTTCTTTTGCTTTGCAGCATACTTGGCAACCATTTCTTTCTGGACCTTATGCTGTTCATGCGTATCCAGACATCGCCAGGCTTCATGAAACATACTTTATCGATTTCCCTATCGTCGCTACTTCTGGCCGGCGCGACCAGTTCAGGCTGGGCGCAGCAGATTTACCGTTGTGCCGGCGGCCCCGGCGGAGCACCCGAATACATCAACAACACGAAAGATGCTCAAAGTCGCGGTTGCAAGGTTGTCGCCGGTGGCAACGTCACCGTGGTACAGGGAACACCAGTGGCGAAACCGCCTGCGCGCGTGGCCGTCGCGCCAGCGCCAAGCAGCCCGCGCGGTGAAGGCGGCGCAGAGCAGCGCGCGCGCGACAGCGATTCGCGCCTCATACTTGAATCGGAATTGCGCAAGTCGGAAACCAGGCTGGCCGAGCAACTGAAGGAATACAACAACGGCGAACCGGAAAAGCAGGGCATTGAGGCGCGCAACTACCAGCGCTACCTTGACCGCGTATCCGACCTCAAGGAAGGCATCGCCCGCAGCCAGAGCGATGTTGCCGGCCTGAAGCGCGAAATATCCCGATTGCCGGCGAGCAATTGAGCGCGACTCGATTGACCCGGGCTGTCATGGCGTTCAGGCGAAAATGACAGGCTTGAAGAAATCTTCTCCTGTCCGCTCCGAATCCCTTTCGCCGAATACGGCGGGCCTGCGCTTTCCGGCCTTCGACCTGCTGGCGACGCTGGTTGCCGTGGTTTGCACCGATGGTCGCGTGGTGTTTGCCAATGCGGCGCTCGAAGACGCACTCGGCACCTCGCGCCGCACCATCGAGGGTTCGCAGCTTCCCGATTGCTTTACCGAACCCCATATCCTCAGTCATGCGCTGCAGGGTGCCGGCAGTAACGAGTTCGCCGCGCTGCGCTACGACGCCTGGCTCAAACGCTTGAACCATGAGCCGATGCCGGTTCATGTGGTGGTCGCCCAGACCGATACCCCAGGGGAGGCAATTGTCGAGCTTTTGCCGCTTGAGCAGCAGACCCGGCAGGACCGGGAAGAGCGGCTGATCGACCAGGCGCAGGCCAACAAGGAGCTGATCCGCAATTTGGCGCACGAGATCAAGAACCCGCTGGGCGGCATACGCGGCGCGGCGCAGCTGCTGCAAATGGACATCGGCAAGGAGCTGACCGAATACACCCAGGTCATCATCCACGAGGCTGACCGGCTGCAGTCGCTGGTGGACCGTCTGCTGGCGCCGCACCGGCGCCCGCACTTGGTCGGCGATGTAAACATCCATGAGGTCTGCGAGCGCGTCCGTTCACTGATCCTGGCCGAATTCCCGAGAGGGTTGCGCGTTTTTCGTGACTATGACGTCTCGATTCCCGACTTTCGCGGCGACCGCGAGCAGTTGATTCAGGCGGTGCTCAACATCGCCCACAATGCCGCCCAGGTGCTGGCCGAACGGCGCGCAAGGGGCGATGCCGAGATCACCTTCCGCACCCGAATCGCTCGGCAGGTCACTTTCGGCAAGCAGCGCTACCGACTGGCACTGGAATTGCATGTGATTGACAATGGACCGGGCGTGCCGGACTCCATCAAAGACCGGATTTTCTATCCCCTGGTGTCGGGGCGGGAAGGCGGTTCCGGGCTGGGGCTGACATTGGCGCAAACTTTTGTCCAGCAACATCACGGTTTGATCGAGTGCGACAGCCGGCCGGGCCATACAGACTTCAAGCTGCTGATACCGTTGCCTTGAGGGCTGGCCGACTTTCACTTCGAAGACAACCGCGCGCAGCAAAGAAAGAGGGAACATGAAACCGATCTGGATTGTTGACGATGACCAGTCCATCCGGTTTGTTCTGGAAAAAGCCTTGCTGCGGGAAAACCTGCCGACGCGCAGCTTTACCAGCCCGCGCGAAGTGCTGGCGGCGCTTGAGGTTGCGACAGAAGCCGACGGGCCGCAAATCATGGTTAGCGACATCCGCATGCCCGGCGGATCGGGACTCGATCTGCTGGAAAAGGTCAAGGCCAGGCTGCCCGGCCTGCCGGTCATCATCATGACGGCGTTCTCCGACCTGGACAGCGCCGTATCGGCCTTTCAAGGCGGTGCCTTCGAATACCTGCCAAAACCCTTCGACCTGCACAAGGCGGTCGAGCTGATCCGCCGCGCTGTCGAGGAAAGCCAGCGCGAGGAAGTCGCCGAGGAGCGCATGGCCGCTGCGCCGGAAATGCTGGGCCAGGCGCCGGCCATGCAGGACGTGTTCCGCGCCATCGGCCGCCTGAGCCAGAGCATGGTGACGGTGATGATCACTGGCGAGTCAGGTTCCGGCAAAGAACTGGTGGCGCGCGCGCTCCACAAGCATTCGCCGCGCGCCAATAGTCCGTTCATTGCGATCAACACCGCCGCCATTCCGAAGGATTTGCTCGAAAGCGAGCTGTTCGGCCATGAGCGCGGCGCGTTCACCGGCGCGCAGACGCTGCGGCGCGGGCGCTTCGAGCAGGCTGACGGTGGGACTCTCTTTCTCGACGAAATCGGCGACATGCCGTTCGACCTGCAAACCCGGCTGCTCAGGGTGCTGAGCGACGGCAATTTCTACCGCGTCGGCGGGCACAACGCCGTCAAGGCCAACGTGCGCGTGATCGCGGCGACGCACCAGGACCTGGAGCAGCGCGTCAAAGAGGGCAGCTTTCGCGAAGACCTGTTTCACCGCTTGAACGTGATTCGGCTGAGGTTGCCGGCGCTGCGCGAGCGGCGCGAAGACGTTTTCATGCTGACCCGGCATTTTTTGCAGCAAAGTGCGCGGCAGCTCGGCGTCGAACCCAAGCGCATTTCCGACGCCGCGCTGCAACAGCTCAGCCAGTTCGGCTTTCCCGGCAATGTCCGCCAGCTGGAAAACATTTGTCACTGGCTGACCGTCATGGCGCCAGCCCAGGTTGTCGAGCCGAAGGACTTGCCGCCTGAAGTGCTGGACGCCACGCAGGGCATGAGCCGCCCGCCGGCGCAGGCTGAAACCATCGAGGTTGCGCGTCCCGAAAGGCCGGCTGCGACGGAGCCGGCGGCGGCAATCAACGCGGGCGAAAATTTTGCGCCGCCGATTGCCGATGGCATTGCCGGAAACGGACTGCACTGGGAAAGCGGCCTGGAAGCCGAGGCCATGGCCTTGCTGACCGCGGGACGCAGCGACGTGTGGGACGTGCTGACGCGCCGTTTCGAGTCGCGCCTGATCCAGACGGCGCTGGCCAACACGCATGGCCGTCGCATCGAAGCGGCGCACAAGCTGGGCATCGGGCGCAACACCATCACGCGCAAGATCCAGGACCTCAATCTTGAATGAAAAAGTGCTCTTGCGCCCGTACTACGGGCGTAAATAGCTATCATTTTTAAAGCAAGTCGAGTTCGACAACGACCGGAACGTGGTCGCTGGGCCTGTCGTTCTTGCGCGGCAGCTTGTCGATCACGCAACTCGCCACCTGCGGCTTTAGCGCTTCGCTGACCAGAATATGGTCGATCCGCAGGCCGCGATTGCGCCGGAACGCGAACTCGCGGTAATCCCACCAGGAGTAGCTTTTTTCGGGCTGGTCGAACATCCGGAAGGCGTCGAGCAGGCCGAGATCGATCAATGCCCGAAAGTTCTGGCGTTCTTCGCTCGTGTGATGGATGGTTTCGCGCAGGCCGACCGGGTCGAAGGTGTCGCGGTCGTCGGCGGTGATGTTGAAGTCGCCGACCAGCACCAGGCGCGGGTGTGCGGCAAGCTCATCGCGCAGCCAGTTGCGCAAACCCTCCAGCCATCTCATCTTGTAGGCGAATTTTTCGCTGCCCGGCAGCTGACCGTTGACGAAATAGCCGTTGACCACGCGCATTTCGCCGCCGGGCATATCGAATGTCGCGGCAATCACCCGCGACTGCTCATCGGCAAAGCCGACGATGTTTTTCATGATATTGCGCGCCGGCGCGCGGCTCAAAATGGCAACGCCGTTGTAGGTTTTTTGGCCGAAGACGGCGCTCTGGTAGCCCGCGCTGGCGAGTTCCTGCAACGGAAACTTGTCGTTGCTGAGCTTGAGTTCCTGCAGGCACAGTACTTCGACCGGATTGGCCGCGAGCCAGTCGAGCACCTGCGGCAGTCGCACCGTCAGTGAATTGATGTTCCAAGTCGCGATTTTCATGCTTTTTATTGCGCTGGCGCAGTCAGGACGTGCGCCAGCAGCTATCAAATGTGTAGCACCGCAAGGCCGCCGACCAAAACGCCCACGGCGGCCAGCGCGAACATTGCGTATTCCACCCACTTCTTGCGCGTCAGCAGGGCGATCGCGGCCAGCGCGATCGAGACCTGGAGCACCGTGGTCGCCTGCGCCCAGCGATGATGCTGGTGCATCTGCTCGTCGGACGACCTGTCCCAATTGGTCGCTTCGCCTTCAAGTTTTTCAGCGGCTGTCTTGATCTCGTTCTTTTCCTTTTCGTAGCGGTCGATCTTGCCCTGGTAGCTCGTTCTTCTGTCTTCTGGCGCCAGGTCGCGGGCGAACTCGGCAAGCGACTGCTTGGTACTCTTCGCCTGGAAATAATTCCACTGATTCGACGCCTCGGTTTTCTTGATCGACGCGTTGTTTTTATAAAGGCCGGCATTGGCCTGCGTCGCGCCGCCCATATAGGAAAACAGCGCGCCGACCGTCGCGATGATGGCTGTGACGACGGCGATCTGCCCGATCATGCCTCCGCTCGCATGCTCGCCATGGGCGGCTTGCGCCGCGTGCTCGAGCTCATGGTCATGAGGTCCGTGTACGTGAAATCCGCCTGCTGACATATTAATTTCCCCGGGTTTTGCGATAGCTGATAAAACTGAAGTTCAACCCGCTGGAAGATACACGATCCTCACGCGCGGCTTCGAACCATTCAGCACCGAGCGCTGGTGCGAAAACGTCGCCATCGAAGTCCCGCGCGATCTCGGTGACCTCGATCCGGTCGGCAAGGGGCATAGCGCTGGTAAAGATTTGCGCGCCGCCAATGACCCATGCTTCCTCCGCCTGGCCACACAGCGCGAGCGCGGCAGGCAAGGTCGGGGCAGGCAGCGCGCCAGTGTCTTTCCAGTTGGGTTGGCGTGTGACGACGATATTCGGCCGGCCCGGCAGCGGCCTGAACCTTGCCGGCAGCGAATCCCAGGTCTTGCGCCCCATGACGACCGGCCAACCTAGCGTAAGCCGCTTGAAGTGCGCCAGGTCCTCCGGCAGGTGCCAGGGCAGGACGCCGTTCTTGCCGATGACGCCATTGGCGGCGCGGGCGTAGATCAGGTTGATTCGCGGCATCGCGGTTCGGCCGGTCACACCGCGACCGGCGCCTTGATGGCCGGATGGTGCTGGTAGTCCAGAAACTCGAAGTCCTCGAACGCGTAATCAAAAATTGAAGCGGGCCTGCGCATGATGCGCAACGTTGGATATGGGTAGGGCGCGCGGTCCAGTTGCAGCGCGACCTGTTCCCGGTGGTTGCTGTAGATATGGCAGTCGCCGCCGGTCCAGATGAAGTCGCCGACGTCCAGGTCGCACTGCTGCGCCACCATGTGGGTGAGCAGCGCATAGCTCGCGATGTTGAACGGCACGCCCAGGAAAATGTCGGCGCTGCGCTGGTATAGCTGGCAGCTGAGCCGGCCTTTGCCGCCAGGCTCGCCAGCCGGCGCGACATAGAACTGGAACAGCGCATGACAGGGCATCAGCGCCATCTTGTCCAGGTCGGCGACATTCCAGGCGCTGACGATGATGCGGCGCGAATCGGGATTGGTTTTCAGCGTCTTGACAACTTCCGCGATCTGGTCGATGTGACCGCCGCCGGGCGTCGGCCAGCTGCGCCACTGCACGCCATAAACCGGCCCCAGGTGGCCGTCTTCGCGCGCCCATTCGTCCCAGATGCTGACGCCGCGCTCCTTCAGCCAGTTGTTGTTGCCCGAGCCTGTCAAAAACCACAGCAGTTCCTGCACGATGGACTTGAGGTGAACCTTTTTCGTCGTCACCAGCGGAAAGCCCTCGCTCAGGTCGAAGCGCATCTGGTAGCCGAAGACGCTTGTCGTTCCGGTGCCGGTGCGGTCGGGCTTGAAGACGCCATGCGCGGCGACATGGCGCATGAAGTCTTCGTATTGCGAGCGGACGGGGCGGGGCATCAATAGCTTCCAAACAGTGTGTCGAGCGCGTTTTGAATCACCAACAGGTGCGTACCCAGGTTATCTACCGTTTTGCGTAACGCCGCAACTGGAACAGCGCCAATTGCTGGAGTGTCCATCACAACGCGTTGCCCTTCTACCGCGAACTCGGGATTCAGGTCTTCCGCTTGAGCTTGTAGCAAACCTGTTTTCCATAAGGGCACTACAACACGGGTGTGCAATCCTTTGACATGGTCGTTCTGAACGTCCAGATAAAAGGGAATCAACTTTTGCTCGGCGCTGTCCGGGTTGGCGTAAACATCAAACCGAGCCATATCAACTTAACCCGCCTTCATCGTTGCGTCCATCCCCCAAGCTTTTGCCAAAGTTGCGGTATTTAGCCAGCGGAAGTCCGTACTTGGCAATTCGCTCGTTGTATTCGTCTATCGCGTCTTTATTGCGTTCGTTCCATTGCAACCAATAACGGCGTTTGACTTCTTCGGCCAACAGCGTATCGACCGTTTGCGAGATGTTCATCTTCAATTCCCTGGCACGTTCGAGAGTGCGCGCGTTGATCGAAAGATTGATCGGGCGCTTCAGCGAGTCAGTGCCGGTACGCATTGGATTCCTTGACGAGGTGCATGATTTATGCGCATTTTATCGTGCACACCGGACAAGCGATTCAGGCGCCCGAGGCCGCCTGCGCCGCTGCCAGTTCGGCGTCCTGTTGCCGCGCCCATGCCACCGACGGGCGTGCATTGGCCCGGTCGATGTAAGCGCGGATGACGGGTGTTTCGGGAACCAGGCCGAACATCGTCATCCACGTCAGCGCGCTTCCCCAAAGCACATCGACGGCGGTAAATCTGTCGCCGAGCAGGTAGTCGCCCCTGGCTAGCTGGTCCGTCAAGGCTTTGAACATCGTGTCGAAGTCGCCATAAGGCGAGGTTGACGGCGCGGCAGGTGCGCGCTTCATCGAGCGGTCTACCAGAGCGGGCTCAAAACACGAGCCGTAAAACGCCATCCAGCGCAGGTAAGGGCCGCGCAGCGGGTCGTCGATGGCGGGGGCAAGCCTGGCTTCGGGGTACAGGTCGGCGAGATACAAGAATACGGCGACCTGTTCTGTGACCAGCGCGTCGCCATGCAGCACAGCCGGCACCTTGCCCATCGGATTGATCGCGAGATAGGCCGGCTGGCGCTGTTCGCCGGCTTTCATGTTGAGCACGCGCAGGCGGTAGTCCGCGCCAAGTTCTTTCAGTAAAACCAGAGCGCCGGTCGAACGGGTGTTCGGCGAGTGAAAGAAGGTGAGTTCAGATGATGTGGTCATGTATTTTTCGTTGGGTCAGACGCGAATCACCCGCCCCGGATTCATCATGTTCCGCGGGTCCAGCGCAGTTTTGATGGCGCGCATCATGCCGAGCGCGACCGGCGATTTGTGCTGTTCCAGTTTTTCAAGCTTCAGGCTACCGACGCCGTGTTCGGCCGAAATCGAGCCGTCGAAGCGCGCCACAGAGCCATAAACCAGCGCATTCACTTCTTCCTCGCGGTCGCGCAGAAAGGCTGCCGCATCGCCGCCTTCAGGCGCCTGTAGGTTGTAGTGCAGGTTGCCGTCGCCCAGGTGGCCGAAGTTCACCAGCCGGATGCCGGGAATGGCGCCTGCTAGCAGGGCGTTGGTGGTTTCGACGAATTCGGGAATGCGCGACACCGCAATTGAAATGTCATGCTTGATGTTGAGCCCTTCCTCGGCCTGCGCCAGCGGAATGCTTTCGCGGATGTGCCAGAGATTTTTGGCTTGGCCGAGGTTTTCGGCGACAACGGCATCGCTCACGCAGCCCTGATCGAATGCGGTTTCAAGCAGGCGCTCGAACTGTTCGCGCGCATGGGTTTCGGATTCATGGTCGGAATTTTCAAGCAGCACGCAATAAGGAACCCCCACGCTCCCCACTGCGTGTGGTTCGCTCCCCCCCGAGGGGGCTGGCCTGGCTTGGGGCGGCCCGGCGCTGGCGGCCGGCGCCTCGAAGAAGGGCACGCGCAGCTGGGGATAGTGCTTGTCGACCAGGCTCAGGGCGAACTGTCCCATCACCTCGAAGCCCGTCAGGCCCGCGCCGAGGTGCTGGTGCGCCAGGCCCAGCAGTGTCACCGCGTCCTGCATCGATGGCACAGCCGCCCATGCGGTCAGACGCGCCGCCGGCCGCGGATAAAGCTTGAGCGTCGCCGCCGTGATGACGCCGAGCGTGCCTTCGCTGCCGACGAAAAGATCGCGCAGGTCATAGCCGGTGTTGTCCTTTCGCAGGCCCGACAAACCGTGCCAGATCTCCCCCTGCGCCGTGACCACTTCAAGCCCCAGGCACAGGTCGCGCGCATTGCCGTAGCGCAGAACCTGCGTGCCGCCGGCGTTCGTCGCCAGGTTGCCGCCGATGGTGCAACTGCCCTCGGCGGCCAGGCTTAGCGGAAACAGAAAGCCGGCCTTCCCGGCCGCCTCCTGCAGGTTCTGCAAAACACAGCCGGCCTCGACGGTGACGGTCAGATTGGCGGCGTTGAGCTCGCGCACGGCGTTCATCCGCCGCATGCTAAGCACAACCTGGGTTCCCGACTCGTCGGGCACCGAACCGACCGCCAGGCCCGTGTTGCCGCCTTGCGGCACCAGGCTCGCGCCTCCAGCCGCGCAGGCCTTGACGACGCCAGCCACCTCGGCCGCACTGGCGGGGCGAACGACGGCCAGTGCCTTGCCGCGAAAGCGCTTGCGCCAGTCCTGCGTGTAGGCGCTCAAATCGCCTTCGCACAGCACATGCTGCGCGCCGACGATGCCCTGAAGGCTCTGAAGAAGCGGGTTGCCGCCGGTCATGGAATATTCGCGCCGGCAGCCGAAGGGGAGGAAGTGTTGCCGAACCTGAAGCGGACGTGCAGCGCGCAGGCGATGAACAGCAGCAGGCACAGCGCGACTTCGATCATCGCAAGAATGTTGCCGGGCGGCCGGTCGCTCCAGGCGCGCACCACGCCCTCGGTAAAGTAAATCCACACCATCAGGCTGACCCATCGGTAGGTGTACATGCGATTTTTGAGGATGCCGGCGAGCGGGACGCAAAGCGGCAGCACCTTGAGCGCCAGCAGCGAGCCGCCGGGCCGTATCGGCGCCAGCCACATCTCCCACGCCAGGCCCAGCACGATCAGCCCGCCCAGGCTGCCCAGCGCCATCAGGCGTGTCATCTCGATCCGGCTCGATTGGTTTGTCATGGGTGAATGGCATGATACCGGGGATGAAAATTCCCGCCTCGTTCGAGGCCTTGCTTGCTGAAATATCGAATTTCCCGTGGCGGGACACCGCCTCCACCCTGGGTGCGCGCTTCCGGGAAGACCGGATGGGCCTGACCGCCAGCAGCCTGACCTTCACCACGTCGATCGGTCTGGTGCCCCTGCTGACGGTGGCGCTCGCGGTGTTCACCGCGTTTCCGATGTTTTCCAAACTGCAGGCGGCGCTCGAGGCGTGGCTGGTCAGCAGCCTGATTCCCGAGACTATCTCGCGGCCGGTGATGGGCTACCTCACGCAGTTCAGCGGCCAGGCCAGCAAGCTCGGCGTCGTCGGCCTGGCAGTGCTGGTCATCACCGCCATCGCGCTGATCCTCACGGTGGACCGCACCCTCAACAGCATCTGGCGCGTGCGCAAGCCCCGGCCGCTGGCGCAGCGGGTGCTGATCTATTGGGCCGCCATTACGCTCGGGCCGCTGGTGCTGGCGGTGAGCCTGGCAGTGACGTCGTTTGTCGTGTCGGCGTCAAGCGGCTGGGTCGGCGCCATGCCCATGAGCGTGCGTTTTCTGCTCGACCTGGCGCAGTTTTTCCTGGTCGCCGGCGGCATGGCGGCGCTTTACCGGTATGTGCCCAACACCTACGTCCGTTGGGCGCATGCCTGGATGGGCGGCCTGTTCGTCGCCGCCGGGCTGGAAATGGCCAAAAAGCTCGTCGGGATCTACCTGAACGCGGTGCCGACGTATTCGATGGTTTACGGCGCCTTCGCCGCGCTTCCGATCCTGCTGGTGTGGATTTACGTCTCGTGGGTCATCGTGCTGCTCGGCGCGGCGATCGCAGCCTATCTGCCCAGCCTGCTGGCCAGAGTGGTCAGGCGGGGCAGCGCCCACGGCTGGCAGTTCCAGCTTGCCATCGAGGCACTGCAGCACCTCGACCGGGCACGCAATACCGCGTTAGTGGGAATGAGCGCTTCCCAGCTCGCTGAACTGCTCGAAATCGACAGCCTGCAGCTTGAACCGGTGCTCGAAACACTGATCGCGCTGAATTGGGTCGGCCAGCTGAGCGACGCGCAGGGCGGTTCCGAGTCGCGCTACCTGCTGCTGGTGCAGCCCGATGCGACGCTGCTGGAGCCGCTGATGCAGCAATTGCTCCTCGACCAGGCGCCATCGGTCAAAAAGTTATGGGAAAAAGGCCGTTGGGGAACACTGTGCCTGCGTGATGCGCTATGAAAGTCATAGCATTTGTGTCCGCTGCGCGATTTTTCGAATACCAACGCTTTCATTCGATCGAGGCATGAGCGATTCGCTTTCTCCAGCTCTTTGTCCACCGGGCGCGCGCGCCTGGGTGATCTGCCTGTGCGCCGACTGGTGCGGCCTTTGCCGCGAGTACCACGACCTGTTCGCGCAGATGGCGACGCGCTACCCGGCGTTCAGATTCGCCTGGCTGGACGTCGAAGACGAGGCGGCTCTGGCCGGCGACTTCGACATCGAAACCTTCCCGACGCTGCTGCTGGCCGATGCTGGCGGAACGCGGTTTTTCGGGCCATTGACGCCGCAGCCGCAAACCTTGTCGCGCTTGCTGGATTCGCTGGAAAATTTGAGTCTGCGGGCCACCCCGCATGACCCTGTCACGCAGGACCTGCTGCGGGCTTTGCAGGCAGCGCCTGAACATTGGGTCACCGCCTGAATCCGTCCATGCAGACAGTTCGGTTGCCCAAAAAAACCGGGAGCAAGTCATGACCGCACTGCAAGTCAGCAAGAGAGAAGCGTTGAGACGCGGTATCAGCGGCAAATAATTCTCCCGGACGACGCTCTTTACTACAGCTCCCGCACGATTAAGAAGGCGACATCAGACAAGCAACCCGCGCTGATCGCGCGCTTGGCCACCACGGCGGAGGGCGACCGCCTGAATGCCGGCTATGCGCAATGTTGCAGGCAAAGGCAGCGCCTTATCTCCTACAGGCTGATTAGCTGGTTTGGGGCACTACTGTCCGGTTAAAAGTTGAACAAAATCAACTGGTTACCGATGGGTGGGGGTGCAGTTTGGGAGCGATCGGGCTGCAACGCGCATGAAAGCTGGGTTTTCTCAAAAATTGAGACCGACA
>Ga0136611_10001321_pt1 | contig 17178 bp, 13 predicted proteins | sample AntDrymUQ2232306_2_FD_106645 | JGI IMG/M metagenome (GOLD analysis project Ga0136611, IMG submission 106645) | Polar desert sand microbial communities from Dry Valleys, Antarctica - metaG UQ223 (23.06) | ecosystem: Environmental > Terrestrial > Soil > Desert | place: Antarctica: Dry Valley...
GGGTTGGGGGGAGGGGTCGCTCCCGCAGTCGCCTTACCTCCCGCGCCTCGGTTCCCCCGCACACCGGACAGATGAATCCCACCTCAGTCATCGTGCCGCAAGACTCGCCGCACTGAGTAATCGCCCGACGATCCAGCGGAGTTGGAGCGGGCGTGGTGGGCGATCATCTCGCCGAGCAGGCCGAAGACGAAGAACTGCGAGCCAACGATGACGAGCAGGACGCCGAGCGTCAGCAGCGGGCGGTTGCCGATTGCCTCTCCGAGCGCGAGCTTGGCGAACGCGAGGTAGGCGTTGATGAGTGAGCCAATTCCGAAACAGACGACACCGATCAGCCCGAACAGGTGTAGTGGACGGCGGGTGTACTGCGTCAGGAAGAGCACGGTCAGCAGATCGAAGAAACCTCGGAAGAAACGGGACATGCCGAACTTGGAGCGTCCGAAGCGGCGCGGGCGATGCGGCACTGGCACCTCGGCGACGCGGAAGCCGCGAAAGTGCGCCAGTACCGGGATATAGCGGTGCAACTCGCCGTAGAGCTGGATCTCGTCCAGCACCTCGCGACGGTAGGCCTTGAAGCCGCAGTTGAAATCGTGCAAATGCACGCCAGTGAAGGCGCGCACGACGCGATTGAAGAACGCGGATGGCAGCGTCTTAGACAGCGGATCCTGCCGATCGGTCTTCCAGCCGGAGACGAGGTCTGCTTCGTCGCGCAACAGCGGTGCGAGCAGGTCGGGGATGGCCGATGGCACGTCCTGCAGGTCGGCGTCGAGCGTGACGACGTACTCGCCACGCGCCGCCGCGAAACCGGCCGCCAGTGCCGCCGATTTGCCGAAGTTGCGTCGGAACTGGATGACCTGCACGCGCGGGTCGGCCTCGAACAGCTCGTGCAGCACAGTTGGCGACGTATCGATCGAGCCGTCGTCCACGAAAATGATCTCCGCACCTCCGGGAATGTCGAGCGCCGCCAGCGTCGCGCTGATCTCGCGATAGAGCGGCCCCAGGCTCTCGGACTCGTTGAGAAGCGGCACGACGACACTTAGCCCAGGCGCGGTCGGAGCGACGGACAGATCGCGAAGAATCGTTTTCGGCTCGATGGTCGCGGTCAACGCGGACTCCGTCAGCGTACTGATGCGAATACAGGTGTCATCGGTGACGATACCGTATGGCGCATCCGAAGTCCCGTCGTAGGGTCGCCGCTTGCCGCGACCGGCGTCGCTGGCCGCGCGTTCGAGTCGGCGAACCAACGATGCCAGACGATTTGTCACGAGCTCAGTTGGCGAAGACGCAACAGTGTCCTGCAATGGTGTTAGCACGTCCGATCGCGCGGGGACCGACGCCGGACGCGGCAAGCGGCGACCCTACGACGGGAGGATCAGACGTTGAACAGGAAGTGAGCGATATCGCCGTCCTGCACGATGTAGTTGCGCCCTTCCAGTCGGAACTTGCCTGCTTTCTTCGCCTCCGCCATCGTGCCGACCACGATCATATCGTTGTAGGCGACGACCTCGGCGCGGATGAAGCCGCGCGCGATGTCGGAGTGAATCTCGCTGGCTGCTTCGACTGCCGATGCGCCACGCCGAATTGTCCAGGCGCGATTCTCGTCCGGCCCGACGGTGAAGAAGGAGATCAGGCCGAGCAGGTTGTAGGAGAGGCGGATCATGCGGTCGAGACTGGATTCGCTGATGCCCAGGTCGGACATGAACATCTGCGCGTCTTCCTCATCGAGTTGGGCGATCTCCATCTCGATCTTGCCGGCGAGCGCGTCGATCTCAATGCCGGGGCTGGCGAAGCGCTCACGCGCCTGCGCGACCAGCGCCGCCGCCGGTTCGCCGAGCTGTTCTTCGCCAACATTGAACAGCACAAGCGCGGGCTTCTGCGTCAGGAAGCCGAAGCCGCGCAGCAGGCGCTCTTCTTCCTCGTTCAGATCGACCTCGCGGATCGGCGTGTTGTTCTCCAGCGCCGTTTTCAGCCGCTCAAGTGCCGCCGCCTCGCGCTCGTTGGCCTCTCGCTCAGGCCCGCGCGTCTTTGAAAGCGTCTGCTGGATGCGGACGATGCGCTTCTCGATCAGACCGAGGTCGGAGAAGACGAACTCCAGGAACAATGTCTCCAGATCACGCAGCGGATCGACGCTATCCTCAGGGTGTGCGACGTTCGGGTCCTCAAAGGCGCGCACGACCAGCACCAGCGTATTGGCCTGCGCCAGATGCCCCAGCAGCGCCCCACCCATGCCCTGTTCAGCCAGACCCTTCGCCACTCCCGCGACATCGAGGTATTGCACGTCGGCTGGCATGACACGCTTGGGATTGAAGAGCGGCGTGAGGGCGTCGAGGCGTGGGTCCGGCACCTTGACTGTCGCCAGGTTCGGTTCCCCTTCGGCGCTGGAGAACGCGCCAGTCACCGCCTCGGAGCGCGTGAGGGCGTTGAAGACGGTCGTCTTCCCGCTCTGTGGTAGACCGACGATGACCAATCGCAATGACATGCCTGAAGGTTCCTCCCTGAAGCTGCGTAACTGTAGTTCATTTTACGGGCACACAAAGTCACGCGCTCGTCCGATTGAGGACGAATGAGCGACCGTCTGTTGTATCACACACACAGCCGACAACAGCTCCGCGTCTCAATGAACGCGGAGCTGTTGTCTGTTCTGATACGTGAGGTTGAGTACCTTCGGGAGAACCTACGTCGCTTCGCCCGCTCCGACCTCAGCGGGAATTCGTGCCTGGGACGCAGGCTGGCTGGTCTGCATCGTGGCAGAGAGTGAGCCGTGCAGGTAGGTCGTGTGTCCTACCTGATGGAGCTGGAGCGCTGGATTGCGGCCAGGTGCCGGATGTTGTGGGGTCAGTTCCACGTCGATCGCCGGTTCTGTTTCTCCCTCAGCGCTCACGAGTCCTTCCCACAGAACGCGACCATCGAGGTGTGGCGGCAGTGGTTGGCCGAGCAGCGACAGAATCGTCGGCATCAGGTCGATCGCGCCAGTCGGCAGGTCAGAGACAACATCAGGCTGGAAGTGCGGACCGTTCGCGATCGCCAGCGCGTGCATATCGTATGGTGACGTGGAACCATGCGACGACTTGAGCGCTGCCTGGGTCGTCAATGCCGCGACCATGCCCGGCACACCGTGGTCGTTCGTGTCGCTCGACCAGCGCGGAGAAACCGCCAGCAATGGTCGACGGTCGGTGATTGAGCCGTTCCAGACGCGGCGTAGTGAGAGGATTCCCGGCAGGCTCTCCAGGTCTTCTCGCCCGGCCAGCACGAGATCGCACCAGTCCTGTGCCTGCAGCCACTCCACCAGTGGCGCGAGGTCGGCAGTGGACGGCTCAGGTGTGCCAGGGGCCGCGTAGATGTAGTCGCTGGCCGTTGTGAGTGGTGGCAGTTCGTGACCGAGATCGCGCGCTGCCACGGCCAGGTACTCGCGCAGAGTGTTATGCGATTGGACCGTTGAGTGTCCGTGATCCGAGATGAAGAAGATATCGAAGGCGTCGCGGATGCCACGCTGCGACATCGCCGCCAGAATATGTCCGACGCAGGCGTCGACACCGCGCATGGCCTCCGTCACCTTAGGCGCGCCAAGGCCGAAGCGGTGCAAGCTGGCGTCCGGCTCGTTGAGCCAGAGGACGATGACACGGTTGCGTGGGTCGTCCAGATAGATGTCGGTGACGGCGCGTGTGGCGTAGTTCGCGCGGGCGACCTGAGGGTACCCCGGTTCCGGAATCTCGCCCAGCTTTTCGCGTAGATCATACAGGTCGGCGATGCCGAAGGCGGTGTTCGTGTTGATGATCCGGCTCCGGTCCTTGCGCGTCCACAGCAGATTCGAGCCGCCGCTGCCCGATCCGGCCACCGCGACTCGACCGTCATCCGGCAGGTAGTCGCCGAGCGTCGGCATATAGAGCATGTTGCCGTGCGAGAAGCGGTCGAGCGCGTCCAGGTGCTGATAGTTGGAGGTGTCAATCACATGGTCATCGGTCGCGCCCGGCACGAGCATCGTGTTAGCGACGATGCCGTGCTGCCCTGGTGTCGTCCCCGACGCCAGCGCGCTCATGTTCACCCGCGTGTGCGAGGGGTAGACGGCGTGATGATTGGTGAAACGAACCCCGCCCGTCGCCAGCGCCGCGACGTTTGGCATCACCTCCGGATCGAGTAGATCGGGCCTTAGCCCGTCCGCGCCAATGACGAGGATGCGCCGAGTGGAAGCCCCGTTGGGGTGCATGTCTCCTCCTTGGGAGTGATGTGCGGCGCGGGAGGAACCTCACCCCCCGGCCCCCTCTCCCGCCAGGAGAGGGGGTGTCGCTAATAATCGTGTCGTGCTATCGGAGCAAACAACTCAGATACAGTCACCACCTCTCCTGGCGGGAGAGGGGCTCGGGGGGTGAGGTTCCTCCCGCGCCGCTGACCTCAACCACTACTCTTCGTTGAACGACAGGTTATACGCGCGGAAGTCCATATAGTAGAAGGGATACGGACTCCAGTTGACCTCGTTGCTGACGCCGTAGAACTCGATCGGGTCGAACAGGACAGTGCCGGGTGCTTCGTCCTCCCAGATGTCGAGCAGGCGCTGGTAGTTCTCGTAGCGCACAGCCTCGTCGAGCGTCGCGCGCGCTGCTTCGCCGAGTTCGTTGAATTCGGCTGGCGGCATCCAGTAGTTCTTTTGAACACCTGAACCGGTCCCCCAGAGCACCCAGATCGAGCCGTCCGGGTCCGCCAGGCGCGAGGAGTTCGACCAGGTATGTACCTGGCGTTCCTCGCCAGTGATGGAGTCCTCGCTGATGCGGACGACGGCGTTGATGCCGATCTCCTGCCACATGCCGACGATTGCCTCGGCCACCTGCTCGCCGTTCGTGTAGTAGCCAGCGCCAAGCTGGTACTCGATCTCTTCGCCGTCGTAAGCGGATTCGGCCAGGAGTGCCATGGCCTGTTCCGGGTCGTACGGTGTTAGCGGGCGATCGGCGTTATACAGCGGACCGTACTCCTCGAACTGATGGCCGCGCTTCGGGATCGCCTTGCCGCTCCAGATCGTGTCGATGATGAGCTGGCGGTCGATGCCGAGGTTGAGCGCCTGGCGCAGTTTCTTGTCAGCCAGGTTCGGGTGATTGGTGTTGTAGGAGAGGACATGGACGTTCGCGAGCGGAATCTCGCGGATGCTGGCGTCCGCCTGCCCGTCGAGGGCAGACACCTGGTCAGGTGGGATGTTCGTGATCATCTGCACTTCGCCGTTGATCAGCGCTGTCACGCGGGCGGCGATCTCCGGGATGACGCGGAACGTCAGCGACTGAAGCTGTGGTGCATCACCCCAGTAGCCGTCGTAGCGTTCCATGACGAGCTCGTTGTCGGGGTCGAAGCTGGCGAACATGAATGGGCCGGTGCCCATTCCCGTGCGCAGGAACTCGTCCTCGCCGACCGCTTCGATGTGCGCCATCGGGACGATCCACGACGCCCAGGATGCCAGCCGCTGCAGGATGAGCGGGTCGGGCGCGATGGTTGTCATCATGACCGTGTAGTCGTCGACCTTCTCGACGCTTCCAAAGGTTGAGAAGTACGTCTTGGCTTCGTTGAGGTCCGATTCGGCGTCTGCAAGGAGCATGCGCTCGAACGTATAGACGACATCATCGGCACTGAACGGGTCACCATTATGGAATGTCACGTCATCGCGTAGTGTGAGCTCCAGCTCGGTGTCGCTGACGCGTTCCCAGGCTGTCGCCAGTGAGGGGACGAGCTCGTTGTTGTTGAGGAAGTCACGTCGGATGAGCGTGTCGTAGGGCGTGTAGGAGATGCGCGTGCCGACGTTGCTCAGCTCGCGGGCTGGGTCGAGCGTTTCTGGCAACGCCTGAATGCCGACGATGAGTGCGTCTCGTTCGACACCCGTCTCCGGTGCGTAGGTGAAGCCACTCGTCGTTTCCGGGGCGGTGGTCGCTTCGTCCGCAGGTGTACTCGCGCTGGTCTCGGCCGTCGCAGCAATTGTTGCTGTTGCAGCAGGCTGTTGCCCGGTTCCTCCGCTGCCCGTCGTCGTGCTAACCGCGTCCTCAGTGTCGCCAGTGTCGTCATCATCACCGCAGGCGCTCAGCAGTGGCGCCAGCGCCAGGGCCGCCGCTCCCGCTGTCAGCGATGTAACAAAGCGGCGACGCGAAAGTATCGCGGCCAGTGGTGTGCGCTTCTCGATTGAATCCATCCTGTGTGTCTCCCCCATTAGATAATCGCGGCCACATCTGGCCCTGCGCGATCGCTACGAACGCAACGTCGGGTCGAGGACATCACGCAGCCAGTCACCCGCCAGACTGACAGCCGCGGTCACAAGCATGATCGCGACACCGGGGAAGACACCGACCCACCAGGCGGTGTGCAGGTATTCCCGTCCTTCGCTGACCATGTAGCCCCAGGCCGGGGTCGGCGGTTGAATGCCGAAACCAAGGAATGAGAGCGACGCTTCGAGCATGATGATCGCGGTCAGCTCCAGCGTGGCCAGCACGATCAGTGGAGCGATGATGTTCGGCAGAATGTGGCGCACGAGCAATCTGCCAGGACGCGCTCCAACGGCCCGAGCCGCCAGGATGTACTGCTGTTCGCGCGCCGCGAGCGCTAGCCCGCGTGAGACCCGTGTGTAGGTGGCCCAGCCGGAGAGCGTCGCGAGCAGGATCAACACGCTCAGGCTGCTGCCGAGCATCGCGACGACCGAGAGTGCGATGATGATGAACGGCAGGGCGACCCAGGCATCGACGAGGAACATCAACGCCTCATCGACTACGCCGCGTGCGAACCCGGACACCAGGCCACACATCACGCCGAAGGCCGCGCCGCACAGCATCCCCAGCACACCGATTGCCAGTGACACGCGCGCGCCGTGGATCAGTCGGCTGAGCAGGTCGCGGCCAAGCTGGTCGGTGCCGAGCAGGTGGGCTGTGGAACCGCCGTCGGCGAAGGCCGGTGGCTGGAGGCGGGCACGCAGGTCGTTCTGGGTCGGATCATACGGGGCGATGACATCCGCCAGGACGCCGCAGACGATGAACCCGGCGATGATCGCGAGGCAGACCCAGACGAGTGGCGAGATCGTCCGCACCCACCACCAGCGCGACGGTGCGGAGCTTCCCCGTTCAAAGGCCAACAGCGCGTCGTGGCTGACACCCGTCTGCGAAGGCGTCGTCGCGATGCCGGACAGCGTTGGGCTGGATCGTGTCGTCGCCTTGCTCGCCATCGGTTACGCCCCTCCCCGGCCGGTTGCGCGGATGCGTGGGTCGAGCAGTCCGTAGGCGATATCGATCAGCAGATTGATCGTCACCACCGAGGCGGCGATCACGATGACGATGAGCTGGATGATTGGAAAGTCGCGGCTTGAGACCGCGTTGACCGTCAGCCGCCCGACGCCCGGCCAGGCGAAGACTGTTTCGGTGATGGCCGCGCCGCCGATCAAGGTGCCGGTCGATAGCCCGAAGAGCGTCACGATCGGGATGGCGGCGTTTCGCAACGTGTGACCGAGCAGGACGCGCCGTTCGCCAAGTCCCTTCGCCCGCGCTGTCCGAACAAAGTCCTGCCGAACGACTTCCAGCAGGGCCGAGCGGGACATGCGCGCCAGCGCTGCCAACAGGCCAGTCGCCAGCGTGAACGCCGGCATGACCAGCTGTTGCCATGATCCTCGACCAGAGCTGGGGAACAGGTTGAACTGCAACGACAGCACCAGGATCAGCATGATGCCGATGAAGAAGTTTGGGGCTGACTGGCCGATGAAGGCCATGCCCATCGCCAGCCGATCCCAGATCGAGTTGCGCCGCAGCGCCGCCAGCACACCAGCCGGGATGCCGACCAGCACGGCGATAGCCACGGCCACGACGCCCAGCTCCAGCGTCGCGCCGATGCGCCGCCGGAAGTGCTCGGTCGCCGGGCGGCGGTCCGCGAGGGAGACGCCGAAGTCACCACGGAGCGCGTTTCCAATGTAGGTGACGTACTGGACCGGGATCGACCGATCGAGGTCGTGGCGCGCGCGGAACGCATCAATCGCCTCGGGCGGAGCATCTGGTCCGAGCATCGCGCTGGCCGGGTCACCAGAGAGCCGCAGGACTACGAACACCGTTGTCACAACGATCCAGACCGTAATGATCCCGCGCAATGCGCGCCCCAACACAAACCTCAGCATTGCCACCCACTCAGTACGTACAACCTGACACGCGAAACCTGCTGAATCGTAGGTCGTGCTGGCGACCGAGATGTTAATTTCTCGTCAAGAGGCAACGAAGATTTGGTTAAGGTTCGAAAGCCCTACCGAGCCCATAACTTCAGTGGTCCGGATATTGGGTGATAAGTTTCGGTTTCCAACCAGTGATCCGTGTATAGCGTGGTAGCGTATAATCGTCTAGAAGCGCACATTCCGTCTGTTAGGACAGTCGGCGCGGCTTGACACACGATGCTGCCGTCAGAGATCAGGGGTTCCGCTCGGTGGACGCACCGGGGTTTCCTACGGAGAACTCTGCGCTCTGCTGGTGGCGTCACGCGTCCAGACGTTCGGTTTCTGGAAGCGGCCGGTAAGGAGAGGGACTCATTATGAGATTCTCGCGTCTCATCACTATGCTCGCTGTCATGGGTTTGATGGCGGGGATGATGGTCGTGGGTGGTGGCGCGTCCAGTCACCGCGAAGCGCCACTCATCGCAAACACGCCGCAGCTCGACAATACTGACCTCTACACCTGGGTCGACGACAATGACTCGTCGATGCTGAATGTCGTGTCGCTGTACTATCCATTTGAGATGCCAGCGGGCTTCCCGAATGGATACACGTTCTCCGACACCGCGCTCTACACCATCAACATCGACCAGTCGGGCGATGGTGAGGCCGATCTGCGCTACGGCTTCTCATTCGATACGACCATTCGCAACCGCCAGACGTTCTACTCCAACATCTCATTTGCGGGTGATCTGAAGGTCACCTCTCCGTCGGATGAGGACCTCAACATCGTTCAGAACTTCGATGTTGTCAGAGTCGATGGTTCCGCGCTGCCAGAAAGCGGCTCGGGACGAACCGTCGTCAACGACGCCTTTACGTCGCCGAATCACGTCGGTCCGAACACCAATGGTGGTGCTAACTTCGGGTCCATCATGGGTATGGCAACCGTGCGCGGTGACAGCGGCAGCCGCTTCTGGGCTGGCCAGGCGGACGATCCGTTCTTCGCTGACCTGGGCGCGCTCTGGGATATTACCCAGCTGCGTAACATCACCGGCAAGGGCGGCGCACCACGCGACGCACTGGCCGACATGAACGCACAGGCGATCGTGATGCAGATTCCCGTGCAGACGGCTGCCGGAGTCAATCGTGAGCTGACGGGTCCTGACGACTCGGCTGCCGCAGTTGGCATCTGGGCCTCGAATTACCGTCGTGCCGTCGAGACGATGACCAACCCGGATACTGACCCGACCGAGTCGGGTGACTTCGTACAGGTTTCGCGTCTCGGCATGCCGCTTTCCAACGAAGTCATCATCCTTCTCGAAGACAAGGACCGTTGGAACCGCGCTGAGCCGGCCGGTGATGAGCAGTTCAAGGAGTACTACCTGAACTCGCATCTGGCTGCGGCGCTCAACGTGCTGTTTGACACCCCAGGTGGCACGAAGAATCGTGATGACCTGGTAACCATATTCCTGACCGGTATCCCGGGCGTGAACAGGGTCGCTGACTCGCAGGCTGCAGCGGTTGAATCCGATATGCTTCGCATCAACCTTGCAATCGCGGACTCAGCGTTCCCGAACGGTCGCACGCTGCAGGACGATGTCGTCGATGTCGAACTGTCGGTTATCGCCCTGAATCCCTGCAAGACATCGCGTGGTCTGAGCGATGACGATTGCAGCGATGGTCGCGTGACGTTTGGCCAGGAAGGCTACACGACAAGCGGCCTCGGGGATGGCGTGGACCGCAACGACCGCGCGTTCCGCACCAACTTCCCGTTCGTTGGAGTCCCACACTCGGGCTTCTCCTACAACCCGGATGCTGCGGGCGACTAGTCACCGAAGCGTCTCGTATCCCTGGGAGGTCCGGACTCGCCGGACCTCTCGCCTTAATTCGGATTACGTGTCACGCGACGACAACCGGCAATCATCAATTGACAAAGACGAAAACCAAAAGCATATCGCCAATCGCGCAGAGATGATGAGGACGAGAGCACAATGAACCAGACGACGGCGAGTATCAAGCGTAGAAGTGACGGGCCTCGCTACGTCAGCGGCGGGCGGGCGGTCCTGATGATTGCTGTAGCGATCGCCGTCATCGTCGGATCAGTCATCGTCGGGAGCGTTCTTCGCAATCGGGTTGATCCCGCGCAGGAGCAGTCGATCGCTGCGGGCGGGCGTCCGGAGCCGGCGATCACAACCGCAGATCAGATCGCGGTATTGCAGGGACGTGTCGCTCTCGACGCATCCGATACTCGTTCAGCGATTGACTTGGGCGCAAGCTATCTGCAGATGGTCCGCGAATCGGGAGATCCCAGCTACTATGGAAAATCCGAAGCGCTATTGAGCGACGTGCTGGCGCGTGAGCCGGGGAACGCCGAGGCGATGGCCTGGCTCGGTGGACTCGATTTGGCCCGCCATGAGTTTGCATCGGCGCTCACCTGGGGGCAGCAGGCGCTGGCAGCCCAGGACGACCTGCTGATCGCCTTTCCGGTTGTGATCGACGCTTTCATCGAGCTTGGTCGCTATGACGAGGCGATTGAGACGAGCGATGCCTTCATCCAGCTCCGGCCCGACCTGCCTTCGTACACCCGTGTCTCCTACATCCGTGAACTGCACGGCAACCGCGGCGGCGCGATCAGCGCCATGGGACTGGCCCTCGACTCGACTCGCTTCGGTACGGAGCCATCCTCATGGACCCGTGTCCAGCTTGGGAACCTGCATTTCTATGGCGGTAACCTCGTACGAGCGGAGGAGGAGTACACCTTCACACTGGCGACTTACCCCGACTATGCACCGGCGCTGGCCGGAATGGCGCGCATCGCGGCGGCGAATGGCGATCTGCCACGCGCCGCCGAACTGCTCGTAGAAGCATCGACGCGCATCCCGATTCCCGAATACGTTATTCTACTTGGCGATGTCTATGCCGCGATGGGTGAGACGGAAAGAGCCGAGGAGCAGTACGCGCTCGTACGGGTCATGACACAGTTGCTGGAGTCCAACGGGGTTAACTCTGACCTCGAACTGGCTCTGTTCGCCGCCGACCACCCATCCGCTGACGCGACGCCCGAGCAGGTTGTGGCGATGGCGCGTGAGGCGTTCGCCGTACGACCAGGTATTTACGGACACGATGTGCTTGCCTGGGCACTCTACCAGGCAGGCGATTATGACGGTGCCTGGACTGAGATGCAGCAGGCGCTTCGGCTCGGCACACAGGACGCGTTGCTGTATTTCCATGCTGGGGCCATCGCTCAGGCACGTGGCGACGATGAGACAGCACGCGAATACCTGACCACAGCACTCAAGATCAATCCTGACTTCTCGATTCTGTACGCCGACGAAGCCACTGCGATGCTGGCTGATCTGGCACCGTAAACGAGCGTCTGGCCGGATATCTCATCAATTCAGTGGTCGCGGAGTCGTAGAATTGGAAACCGGACGGATGACGAATCGGGTCGGGGTTGACGGGATGACTGGGTTTTTGACGTTGCGCCACACACGCACACTGCTTATGGCAAGTCTCATCGGGCTGTTGCTACTGACGCTGGCGTCAGCGCTCGTGCCTGCTCCTGCGTCGGCGCACCCGCTCGGGAACTTCACGATCAACCGCTATAGCCGACTCGACTTCTCCGAAGATGCAGTCAACATCACCTACGTTCTCGATTTTGCCGAGATTCCTACATTCCAGGAGATGAAGTCGCTCGACACGAACACGGACGCGCAGCTCTCCGAAGATGAAGCGCGCGTGTATCTCGACGCGCGCCTGCCGGAATTGATCGACAGTCTGCGGCTCGTAGTCGGAGACTCGGTCGTGCCGCTTACAGCCGCTGATTCATCCGCAGCCTTCATCGAGGGCCAGGGTGGTCTGCCGACGCTGCGAATCGAAGCGCAGTTGACTGGACAGCTCCCGGCTGGCTGGCAGGACAATGGCTTGGGCGAATACACCGACCGCAACTACCAGGATCGCCTCGGCTGGCGCGAGCTGGTCGTGCGGGGTGGCGAGGGCGTCGCGATCGAGTCGGCCAGCGCGTCCGCAACCGATGTTTCCAATGAGTTGCGCTCCTACCCGGACGATCGGCTCGCCAGCCCGCTCGATATGGGCGAGGCGACCTTCACGCTCGCTCCCGGTAATGGGACCGTATCGACCGGCATGGCAGACACGGCGGGACAGGCGGCTGACCGCGTCCAGGAACGCGACAACCGCACGTCAACCGACCGGGTCGCGTCGCTCATCACTGCTGAGACCTTGTCGCCAGGTGTGATCGCTATCTCGCTCCTGGTGGCGATGTTCTGGGGGGCAGTACATGCTCTCTCGCCCGGCCACGGCAAGACCGTTGTCGCCGCTTATCTGGTCGGCGCGCGCGGCACTGCTAAGCACGCCGCCTTCCTCGGCCTGACCGTCACACTGACGCATACTGCCGGCGTCTTCGCGCTTGGCCTGGTGACGCTCTATCTCTCGCGCTACATCGTGCCGGAAGACCTGTATCCCTGGCTGAGTGTCGCCTCAGGCGCGCTGGTCGTCGTCATCGGCGCGAGCCTGTTCTGGAGCCGAATGCGCGGCAGATCGGTTGGCCACGCCCACGATCACGGCCATAGTCCGGATGATGTGACAGACCTCGATGATACGCTGAAGCATTCCCACGGCGGACGCGAGCACACGCATCTCCCGCCAGGTTCGGACGGTGCCCCCGTCACCTGGCGCAGCCTGCTGGCGCTTGGCGTATCCGGCGGGCTGATCCCCTGCCCATCGGCCCTCGTGCTGCTGCTCGGCGCGATCTCGCTCGATCGGCTGGAGCTGGGGATGCTGCTGGTCGTTGCGTTCTCGTTCGGTCTGGCCGCCGTGCTGACCGCGATCGGCATGGCCCTCGTCTACGCTCGCCGCCTGTTCGAGCGCCACTCTTTCACGCCACGCGTTCCTCGCCTGCTGCCCGCCTTTTCCGCCCTCGCCGTCTGCGTCGCTGGCCTCGCTATCATGGTCGAATCACTGCGCCAGACGGGCCTGCTGTAGGCGAGTAGGCGGATAGATTCGACGTGGTAGGTGGTAGGTTCGAGGGATACGGATGGCTCCGTATCAGGTTGGTCGGGGCGACGCGGGGGCCGGGACGAGCCACGGCCCCTCCGACGCGTTGGTTGCGTCCAAAACGCGAGCGTGACGTTGCCGACACACTCGAACGCAGAAACGTCACCAATATAATTGAAACTGAACCAACGCGTCGGACGGGCCGTCGCTCGTCCCGGCCCCCGCGTCGCCCCGACCAGCCCGATTTGGAACCGTTACCGCTCGAACCTACCGCCTACCCGCCCTACTCCTCCGGAATCTCGTACTCGATCTCGAAGCGTTCGCGGAGGTAGTCGCGGGTGCGGACGGTGATGCGGCGGACCTCGTCGATGTCGAGGCCTTCGAGTTCGGCGACTTCGCGGGCGGAGCGGTCCTGCATCGTGCGTTGAAGGAAGACGGTGCGCCACAGGTCTGGCACGTCCGCCAGTGTCTCGATCATGTAGGCGAGCGTCTCGTTGTCGATCGCGACCTGCTCGGGGCCATCAAGGTTGCGGTCGGGGATGATGTCTGCGACACGTACTTCCTCGCCGCCCTCCTCGCCGCCCTCGCCACTCGACAGCGTCTGATCGAGTGAGATGTGCTGGCGGCGCTCGAACTGCACGCGGCGCACTTCGCGGCTCATCGTGTCCTGGGCACGGGTTCGCAGGTAGGTGTGCAGATCGCGGATTGGCTCGCCGGTTTCGAGACGTGTCAGCGCGGCAGCGAACGCGGTGTCGATCACCTCGTCGCGCAGCAGATCTTCTTCATCCAGCTGCCCCATGCGGCGGCGGCGGCCAAGCTCGAAGTTCACATAAATCGTCAGTGCATGCAGAAGATCGATCGGGCGGTGACGCAGCTCCAGCTTCTGGGCGCGAATCAGCGCCTCGCGGCTGAGTTCGCCGAGTGCGCCGGTCCCGTTCTCACTGCTACTGGTCTGCTGTTCGTCGGGTCGCGTTGTTCCGGTCATTGCCTCGTCAATCGTGTGTTGATTCATCCCAGTATTGTACTAACTGGACGCAACAACGCAGCCTGCGTGCCGACGCACCTCGAGTCAGTCCGACGTTGGCACAGCCCCTGCGTTGGGGATCGTATAGAAATGCTTAAATCGTCTGTGGGCGCTGAGCGCTGTACATATCAAATGAATCAATTCTGAGGGTTTCGATAGTCTGGAGTGCAATGCGCCACCGATTGTCAGGATATCGACAGACTGCCGGAATCGTCGTTGCGCTGGGAACGACGTTGATGCTACTGGTTGGCTGTGGGTCGGAGAGCGACGCCTCCGGGGAACCGTCGACCACCTGGAATGTCGAAGGGCCGTTGCTTGCCTGGCAGGAAGCCCTGTGGGTGGTTGACGCAACGCCGATCGTTGTACCGAGCGAGCTCGGCATGGACGAGCGCCGCTGGCTGGGAGCGATGGTTACAGCCTCCGGATCTTTCGATGAAACTGGCCAGCGGGTGGCTGAGCGCGTGAGCGTCGTAGAAGGCGAACTACCGAGCAGCACGCTTCCGGCCGCGACCGTCAGCGGTCCGATCGAAGAGACCGACGACGAACGCTGGATCATCAGCGGGCGCGATGTCATGGTCCCGACAGGCACGCACATCGACGGCGGCACTGGCTCTGACGCTGAGTCACTCGCACAACCGGGCACGACGGTAACCGTCGAGGGCTATCAACTCGCGGATGGACGGGTTCTCGCGGTCAACATCATGCTACGGCAGGACACCACCACCGATCAGGTTGAACAGACGGACGAAGCTGCCCCTGAGCCTGCGGTTGACTCAATTCCGACAACGCTGCCCGAACTCACTCCTGAGCCAGCGATTGATGCACCGACCGTGGAGACTCCTGTTGGAACCGTTGAAGATGTTCCTGTTGAAGAGGCTGCTGATGGCGACGACGGGAGCGATAACGGCGATTCCGGAAAGCCTGATGACGACGATAAAGACAACGATGACAAAGAAAAAGGCAAACCAGAGAAGCCAGATAATGGCAGCGGCACAGATAAGGATGATTAGGGCCGGACGTGTTCAACCTCGCGCGCGAACGATGGGATACCAGCTGAATGAGTGCGGTGACTGACTCCTTGAACACCACTATCGCGGCTGATTCGGCTTCGGCTAACGATCCTGTCTCCGATATTGGAGTGGGAGCGTTGATCGCTGGCCGCTATCGCCTCGACGCGATCATCGGTCGCGGCGGCATGGCGACTGTCTATCGCGGCCATGACGAGCGCCTCGCGCGTGATGTCGCCGTGAAGGTCTGCGGTCCGTGTGACGGTCAGTTGCCGCCTTTGCGCGAGGAACGCGTCTCCAGTGTCCTGATTCACAACAACGTCGTCTCGATCTTCGACGCTGGCGATATCCCGGATGGTGCTCCCGGTGCGGGTTGCTCCTACATCGTCATGGAATACGTGCACGGGACGACGGCACAGGAGATCGCGCCGGTTCTCTGGCAGCGCGCGGTCGAGATGGTCCGGCAGGCGGCAGACGGCCTTGCGGCGGCGCACGCGCACGGCATCGTCCATTGCGATGTCAAGCCGAGCAATCTGCTGGTCGATGAGCAGGGGCGCGTGCTGGTGGCGGATTTCGGTGTCGCGGCTGAGGCCGAGAGCGAAGTCGGCGACTATGTCCACGGTTCACCAGCATACATCGCTCCGGAACGATTGCGTGGCGAACGACCGACACCACGGGTCGATATCTTCGGTCTGGGCGGCGTCCTCGCGTTTCTGCTGACCGACCAGAAGCCTCCGGCGGATCGTCCGCCTGGCCTCCCGCCGAGTACGCCCGCATCGATCGGACGCATCATCGCCCGTTCGCGTTCGGTCGAGCCATCCAGTCGGTATGCGAACGCTGCGGAACTTCGTGACGCGCTGGCCGAGGTGCTCGCCAATGACGCGCACGGCGACGATGTGCTGTTGCACGCGCAGGCGCAGGCCGTGACGCGGCAGGTGGCAGTCGCCCGTCAATCATCAGTGGTGAATCGAACTGCGACCGTGACACCGTCATCTCCCCGGCGGGTGGTGCGTCGCACGCAGCCACAGCAGGGAGTAACGTCCGCGCCGCGACGGGCAACCGGAACGACCGTGCTTCCCGCCCAACCTGTCCGAAGTGGACCCGTACTGCCCGCCCGGACACCGGGCCGCGTGGCTCCGGTGCTGGGGCGAGGACGCGCCGCACATCCGGCCATGCTAGTTGCTGGCGCACTTGTCGCATTACTGCTGGTCGGGATACTCGTCGCCGTCCCGAACGGTGGCGGTGCGATCGACCCAACCTCTCCTGCCTCCGCCGCCAGCGAGATGCCGGACGTACGCGGACAGACCTTCGGCCCCGCCGTCGAAGCACTCAGGGAACAGGGCATCATCGTCGATCGCGTCGAGATCGTTTACGCCGACAACTACCTCAACGAGGTCGTCGTCCAGGAACCCGCCCCCGGCGAGGATGTGCAAGACGACGACCTGGTCACGCTGGTGGTGCGGACCAGCCGCTAGGTTTCGTACCGGGCGATCACGGAACAGGCCTACGGCCATCATGCCTGCATCGCGACCACCGGCACCCGCGTCCAGTCGAACTCGCTGATACGTTCCTTGCCAAGAGCCTGGAGCTGATCGAGGCAGACCTGGGATTCGCTGACGAGTCGAGCAGTGTTGATGGACATGCATACGGGCAGGAAGCGGCTCGTCTTGTCGATACCATCGTGGAGCAGCAGCGTCGCCCCTCGGTAATTGTTGTTACGCAGATGATGGAAGCCGACGCCGATCTGGAGAATGCCCTGATACAGGTAGCGAATCGGCTCACGTTCCGCCTTCCAGATCGTCTCCAGTTCCTCGTGGCACTCGAAGTATTCGCCCGCATTGAAGAGTCGAATCCCGGCCAGTAATCCATCCGGTGGAGATTCTCCACAACGATGATTCGGTCCATCGACGATCCCCGATGCAACCACGCGCTGCCATGCCTGACCCATGTGTGATCCTGTTCTGGTGACGGGTGACGGGTGACGGGTGACGGGTGAC
>Ga0136611_10001322_pt1 | contig 17177 bp, 14 predicted proteins | sample AntDrymUQ2232306_2_FD_106645 | JGI IMG/M metagenome (GOLD analysis project Ga0136611, IMG submission 106645) | Polar desert sand microbial communities from Dry Valleys, Antarctica - metaG UQ223 (23.06) | ecosystem: Environmental > Terrestrial > Soil > Desert | place: Antarctica: Dry Valley...
GACGTCCAGATCTCAGCCCACCAGTCCGTCCGCCAAGAGACCGTGCCGGCAGACGCTTCGGCCGAAACGATGTACTGCTCGGCGAGATCTTCGTCGAGGGGAGCCAACGCCCGCCCGATGACTCCCCGGGTGGAGAGTTCGCCGCCACGCCCGCCCGGCATCCGAAAATCGACCAGGTAGGCCACCCAGAGCAGCGCGACGGCCGAGCCGAACACGTTCAGCAGGCGTCCGACCTGCAGGGTCACGGCGCCCCAGGCGCACAGTCCAACGAGAAAGCCCAGCCATTCCGCCCGAACCTCGGTCCCAAGCAGCACGAAGGTGTTGAGGAGCAACAAGGGCCAGACCCGCCGCCAACGCGGTTCGAAGACGAGAAGACCGAGGAGGGCCACCGCCGCGCCACCGGGCTGACCGAAGAATCGGACGAAGCCACCGGGGACCACGAACTGCCACTCACGGAGCACGATGATCCACGCGGCGCCGTAGACGCCGTTCCACCAGGCCAGCGGGCGGATCAAGCGCCGGAGGAACTCGGGATCGCGCGCGCCCACCCACAAGCCGAGAAAGAGGTAGAGCGGGTAGTAGTTGAACGCGAAGTTCTGGAGCACCGTCAGCACAGGATAGCCGATGCGGAGCCCGCGCAGGACCTCGAAGATCCCGTACGCTAGGAAGAGATAGAACCCCCACGCCACCTCGGCGAGCACGGTGCCCCGCAGCAGCGCCCCGAGCCAGCGGCCGAAGACGGCGGCCGGGTGCCGAACGATGAACGCCGCTAGGACCAATTCGCCGACGAATGCCTGGAGCGCCGGCACCCCCCAGTAGGCGAATTCCCGCCCCATGGCAAGGTAGCCCAGCAGCAGGAACGCGGCCACCTTAGGCCACATGTCCACCCCGCCAATCGGCATAGAACGCCCGCCACGCGGCGACGAAGTTGCCGGTCGCGTACTGCGCAACGTCCCGCCGCGCCCGGTCGCCCATCGCGTGCCGCGCCTCGGGAGAGAGGGCCATGAACTCGGCCAACCCCGCCGCCACGCCGTCCGGCGACCGCCCCACGACCAGCCCATGTTCGCCGCTTCGCACGAACTCCTCGACGCCATAGAGCGGCGTGACGATCAGCGGCAGGCCGGCCGCCGCGGCCTCCAGGGCGACCAGGGGGAAGACCTCGTAGGAGGACGGCAAGGCAAAGGCGTCGACCGCCCAGAGGTAGGGCCGCACGTCCCGCTGCGCACCGGCAAAGACGACGGTCTCCTCGAGCCCGAGGTGCCGGGCCCGAGCACGGTACGCGTCGACCAGGTCCGCCGTCCCGCCCACGACGACCAGTTTCGGGCGGGGCCCGTCCAGCCGGGCGATCGCGTCGAGCAAGATCGGCAACCCCTTACGCTCGAAGTGCCCCAGGGCGACGAAGGCCAGGGCGCGGTCCGCTGGGCCGATGCCGAGGCGCCGCCGCCAGGCTTCGCGCTCGAAATCCTCCGGCGGCCGCATCCGGTCTAAATCGACCGGGTTGGGGATGACGCGGATCTTCCCCCCCGTGGCGGGGTATTCGGCGGCAAGCTCACGCGCCAGCCCCCGCGACGCCACCACGATCGTGCGGACCCGCCGGTACACCCAGGGCTCGAGGAGCGCGTGCAGCGTGTGGTCTAGCCACCGCAGCCGGCCACGGAGACCAGGCGCCCTCGTCTGCCGCCAGTGGTTCTTGAGGTAGGCCCGATGGCAAAACTGGGCGTAGGCCACGTCGCCGAAGCCGAGGTTCGACTCGACCTTCTGGACGAGGTCGAAACGGGTGCGGCGGACGACCCGCTCCCGCGCGACGAACAGCGAGGCCAGGAGGTGGAAGACGACGAAGAGCAATGCCTGCGGGCGCCGGGGCGCCGGGATCCGGATCCAGCGGATGCGCTCCGGGCAGGGGTTCTCGAACTCGATCGCAAAGATGGTGAAGTCGTGCTCCTGGCAGAGTCCTCGCAGCATGCGAAGGTGGCACCCGCCGATGGGATTGGTCGGGACGATTTTGTAGTCAACGACGGCGATGCGCATCGACGACCTCGTGGTACCAGCTGGACATCAACGCCGCGCGACGGGCCCAGGTCTGGGAATTGGCGCAGACCCAGGCGGCTTCCCCCATGCCGCGGCGAACGTCGGGGGAGCGGGCGAGCCGCCGGATTCCGTCGGCGAGCCCGGCCACGGTCTCCTCCGGGGTGGTGACCGGCACCTTGATCCCGACGTCGTCGGGAAGCACCATCGCCATTCCCTGGTGGTCGAGTGTCAAGACGGGGAGCGCGTACGCCATCGCCTCGAACACGGCCGAGCCGGACGAATCCTGCAGGCTGGTGAAGGCGAAGGCGTCCGCATCGCGGAACACCGTCGGCATCTGGCGCCAGGGAACGAGCCCCAAGAACCGGACCTGCTCGCCTAACCCGAGCTGACCGGCCATCGTCTCCCACTCGGCGCGCAAGGGTCCGTCGCCGGCGACGAGGAGGCGTGGGGCCGGCTCCAGGTCCCGCGTCCGAGCCATCGCCTCCAAGAGCAATGGGAGGGCCTTTCGGGCCTCCAGCCTGCCGGCCCAGAGCAACGTTAACCCCGCGGACGGGGCCCGCTCCGGAGGGCACGCCGGAAGCGACTCGGCGGAGAGTCCGTTGTCGTAGAGAAAACGCACGCCCTGGCCACCGGCCGCTTCCATCACGCGGGCCGTCTCCCGGTTCGTGGCAAGGAGCAGGGCGCTCCTGCGGACCGTTCGCCGGAGCATCGGGAGGTAGGGCAGGAGGCGGACACGGGAGTTCCGCAGGGCCTGGAACCTCCAGTTGCGGCCGAAGTACCGGCGAAAGGCCACTGGAGCGAGTTGGCCGCCACCGACCGGGCCCCAGACGAAGGGGACTGGCAACCGCCACAGGAGCGGCGGACCGCTCAGGCTGTTCCAACTGACGTGGTGGACGAGGTCGATTCCCAGGTGACGATGGAGCCGCGACGCCGTGCGAAACGCCGCCCGCTGCCAGAGGAGGTAGTGAACCCGGATCCCCCGCTCGCCCCGACGGTGATCCCACGGATCGATACGGGGAGGCAGTGTCACCCAGACGACGTGCAGGTTCGGGTTCGGCGTCTCGACCAGGACGCGTTCCACCTCGTCTCGCCACTTGGGATGCGCGAGAACCCACACCTGATGCGAGGCCGACAGGTGCCAGGCCCAGTTCCACGTCAAGCCGGGTTCGGAACCGAGCCCGGGGCCGTATGCGTGTCCCACCAGGAGGATGTTCATCCACGGCCTTCTCGCCGCCGGGCGATGCGTCGGCGTTGCACGGCCTCCGGCGATCGCCGGAGGCGCTATCGACCGTCGCGCTACGGTTTGCGGACGGCCGCGAGCCGCTGGATGTTCTGAAGGGCCGTTTCGGGTAACTGGTGACGACGGCAGAAGGTGACCCAGCCCGAATTGACGTCATCCGCGACCAGGACTCCGCCGGATCGCAAGTTCGGCCAGACCGTCTCGAACTCCCACAGCATGTGGTCCGGCGTGTGCAGGTCGTCGTGGAAGAACACGTCGACGAGCGGCAGTCGCCCGAGCAGGGTCGGCAGCGCCGTGCGAACGTCTTCGAGGATGAGCGTGCGGCGGGGACCCAATCCCCGCAGGATCTCCTCCGGGATCGCCCAGCCGACACCACGTCTCGACCAGGCGTAGGTGGACCCGTCCTGCATGTCGCCCGCGCTGTCCGCCGACGGCAGCTCGATCGAGTGCAGATCCCCGCTCCCGTTCTCGATCAAGGCCGCGCCGATGAACGAGCTGGAAACCCCGGCCGCGACGCCGGTTTCGATCACGTGGCCGGGCCGGAGGGCCCGCACCAGTCCGTAGAGGACCACCCCGTCCTCCACGCTGACGCCCCCTTGCAGACCGGCCTCCTGCTGCACACGTGCCACGACCCGCTCGACCACGGGACGCCAGCGTTCGTACCCGTCCAACCCGCGCTCCGGGTCGATCCCGAGATCCCGCAGGAACTTGCGCGGATCATGGGCGCGGAAGCGCGCGAAGAGCCGCTTGGCGGAGAAGTATCGGAGAGTTTCGATGGGTCGCGTTCGGTAATACGGGCTGCCGGCCACTTCGCGAACCGTGTTCACTATGCCCACTGCTGCCTCCAACTACGCGCCTGTCATCCTCCGACGGCAACGCCACCGGACGAGACCTGGATTGCTTGGTTCGCGCATGGCGATCGTCGATCTCGGCATTCTACACCCATCAACAGCGTGGAGCCGTGTCGACGGCGCGTTCGTCGGCGACCGGGCTGATGGACTGGCGTCCACGGTTAGACGTCTCGGCCACCTTGCCGTCTCGTTATGTCGATCGGACCGAACCGCCACGCCCGGCCGTCAGGTGGTGGCGTACGCGCGGAGCGTCTGCTCGTAGAGCGCGCGCAGGAACCCGGCCTGCACCTCGCTCGAGTAGCGCGCCTCGTACTCGCGACGGGCCGCTGTGCTCAGCGCCTGGCGTAAGACTGGATCGTTCTGCACCCTGCTTACCTTGTCACCGAGGTCCGAGCGATCACCGAGGGTAAACGTCAGGCCCGTGACGCCATCCCGGACCACGTCGGCCATCGCCCCGAGCCGGGTGGCGATGACGGGCACTCCGTGCGCGTACGCCTCGATCAGGACGATCCCAAGGGTTTCGAACCAGATCGACGGCATGACGAGGAATCTCGCCTCGCCGAGGAGAGAGTGGATCCCGGCTCGATCCTGAAAGCCGGCGAACCGGACGTTTGCCTGCCCGTCCGCCTTGACCCGCTGCTCGAGGTGGCCCCGCAGGGGGCCGTCGCCCACGATGACAAGCGGCAGACGGTCCGGCGTCCAGGCGTCGAGCAGCAGGTCGACGCCCTTCTCCTCGACGAGACGGCCGATGAAGAGGGCGTGCCGCCCAGGCGAAGGACTCGGGCCGGGATCCTCCGGTACGAAGTGCGGTTTCACCACGATCTTTTCGCCGTCAATCCCCCAGGCGAGGAGTTTTTGACGGAGAAAGGGGGTCGGGACGGTGTACACCGTCGGCCGGTTCCAGACTCCTCCCCAGTGGTTCGCCGTCTGCGCCAGTCCGAAGGCGAGCGAATCGACCCGCGATCCCCGGTAACACCCGAAGGCGATGCCCGAAAGATGATGGCCGGGGCGGCAGCGCTCGCAGACACGTCCCTGCCGCAGATGCAGGCCGTTCAGGCACCCCATGCGAAAGTTGTGCAACGACTGGACAACGGGAACGCCCTCCGCCGCGGCCGCGGAGTAGATGGACGGGCTCAATAAGGGGACTAGATTGTGACAGTGCACGAGTTGTGCGCCGTGCCGCCGAATCAACGCCCGGGCTTGCTCATACGCGGCCCGGTTGTACACCAGTTCGTAGGGGCGGCGTTTGAGCCGGTCGATCCTCGATTGGTCCTCGCTCTCGTAGATCATCGTGGTAACGGGGGCTCCCATCGACCGCAGCAGGTCGATCTCGGCCCGCACTTCCACGTCCTCGCCACCGAGCAGTCGATACGTGTTGTGGACCACGAGCACCGGCGGAAAATCTGTCGCCGGTGCCCCCGCGTCGTCGGAAACGGGCAACGCGACCGTCATCGCGGACCTCCTTGCCGGTGGCGGATCGCGCCGGAATCGCTCGTCGGCGAGGTCGGCCCCCGCGCCATGGTAGGGATGCTGAGTGTGGCGGGCGGAGACCGCCAGCGGCAAGCGGTCGCCTCATCGGCTCTATTCGGGGAACGGCGGAACCCGCCCGCCCCGTCTCGTCGGCCCAACGTGACCCCTGATCGGTGAGGCATCGTACACTAGGGGCGGAAACGTTTCAGCTTGCCAGAGTTCGAGGGGCGCATCCGGCCCCGGGCCCCCCCGCGCTCGGGGGTTCCGTACCTTCGTCCGAAGAAGGGGTGTTCTATGCCGACCGCACTGATCACTGGGATCACCGGCCAGGACGGGAGCTACCTCGCGGAGTACCTGCTCGACCTCGGTTATCGGGTCGTGGGGGTAACCAGGCGCACGAGCACCGACACCGGGATCCGATTCGAGCACCTGCGGGACCGCATCGAGCTGACGAGCGCCGACCTGCTCGATCAGACATCGCTCCTCGGGGTGGTCGACCGCTACCAGCCCGACGAGGTCTACAATCTTGCCGCGCAAAGCTTCGTGCCCACGTCGTGGGAACAACCGGTGCTCACCGGCGAGTTTACGGCCCTGGGGGTGACGCGTCTCCTAGAAAGTATCCGCGTCGCCAGGCCCGGGGCGCGGGTTTACCAGGCCTCATCGTCCGAGATGTTTGGCAAGGTGCAGTCGATGCCCCAGAACGAATCGACGCCCTTCTACCCGCGCTCCCCCTACGGCGTCTCCAAGCTCTACGGCCACTGGATCGCCGTCAACTACCGCGAGAGTTACGGTTTGCACGTCTCGTCCGGGATCCTGTTCAACCACGAATCGCCGCGGCGGGGGCTGGAGTTCGTCACCCGCAAGATCTCCTACGGGGTGGCCCGGATCAAGCAGGGGGTCGACCGCGAGCTGCGGCTGGGCAACCTGGAGGCGCAGCGGGACTGGGGGTTCGCCGGAGACTACGTGCGGGCGATGCACCTGATGCTGCAGCGGGAGGAGCCGGGCGACTACGTGGTGGCGACGGGGGAGACCCACTCGGTGCGGGAGTTCTGCGCCGCGGCCTTCGCCGCGGTGGGGCTCGACTGGGAAGAGTACGTCCTCGTCGACCCCGCCTTCTTCCGGCCGGCTGAGGTGGATCTCCTCGTCGGGGATGCCACCCGGGCGCGGCGGATCTTGGGGTGGGAGTCGACGGTGTCCTTTCCGGAGCTCGTCACGATGATGGTCGACGCGGACATGGCCCTCGTCGCCGACGAGCTCGCGCGCGGGATCATCCGGCGGCATCCTGCCGTACCGTTCTCGTCGTTCCCGTGACCGTCGCCTTGGTCACCGGCGTCACCGGGCAAGACGGTGTGTATCTCTCCGAGAGCTCCATGCGCATGGCGTCGACATCGTCGGCCTCTCCCGGACAGGCAAAATCCCGGATGAGTTGCCGTTCGCGCGGGCGGCGCCGCCGACGGACATCCGCGATTCGTCGGCCCTCGAACGGGCGATCGCCGATGCGGCGCCGGACTACATCTATCACCTCGCGGCCTAGTCGTCGGTACCTCAGTCCTGGGATAACCCGATCGGGACGTCCAACGCCACCGCGCTCGGCACTGCGCGCCTCCTCGACGCCGTGCGGCGGAAAGCCCCGGCGGCCAAAGTCTTCGTCGCCTCCTCGGTCGCGATCCTTGGGAATCCGGACGCGGCTCCCCAGGACGAGGCAACGCCGATCCGGCCGGCGTCGCCGTACGGGGTGAACAAGGCCTACGCGCACGACATCGCCCGGATCCACCGCGAGAGCTACGGTCTGCACGAGTCGCGGCGGCAGGGCTGGAGTTCGTCACCCGGAAGATTTCCTACGGCGTGGCCCGCATCAAGCAGGGGGTCGACCGCGAGCTGCGGCTGGGCAACCTGGAGGCGCAGCGGGACTGGGGGTTCGCCGGGGACTACGTGCGGGCGATGCACCTGATGCCGCAGCGGGAGGAGCCGGGCGACTACGTCGTGGCGACGGGAGAGACCCACTCGGTGCGGGAGTTCTGCGCCGCCGCCTTCGCCGCCGTGGGGCTCGACTGGGAGGCCTACGTCGTCGTCGATCCCGCCTTCTTCCGACCGGCCGAGGTGGACCTCCTCGTCGGCGACGCCACCCGGGCGCGGCAGATCCTGGGGTGGAGGTCTACGGTGTCCTTCCATGAGCTGGTGGAGGTGATGGTGGGCTCCGATGTTGCGGCGTTCGAGGACACCGCCGGGCCGTGATTAGGCCGTCCTCCTGGCAAACACCACGCTGGCGATCAACGCCACCAGTGCGGCGAGCGTGATGCCACCCGTCGCGCCCAGCACCCCTCGGGCGCTGGCGAGCGGTGCCACAAATGCGGCGATCCCGACGGCATTGACGACGGTGATAAGCATGGCCGATCGGCTCTGCTCCAGTCCTCGGAGGAACGACTCGAGCGGAATCCTGGCGTAGATGAGGAGGTACCCCATCGCCATGATTCTGACTTCGGTCTCGAGACCGCGGTACGGTGAGTCTCGGCCGTAGAAGACAACGAGCGCCAGGCCGGGAGCCGCCAGGAGACCAAGGTAGTACGGCAGGACAAGGACCCCGCCCTGCGCGCCGTAGCGGATCGCGGTGCGGCGCGCGGCCGACACCCCGCCCTGCAAGCGCGCCCGTGCCACGGCGGGCACGACGAGGTTGCCGACGCTGAACATGACGGGATGGGTCGCGCCCAGGATGTTGGCCACGACCAGCAGGGCGGCGACCTCCCGCGGTCCGTGGAACAGCGCCAGCGCCCACGGCGGCGCCTGGACGGTGACGAGCCCGATCATGCTGGAGAGCACGGTCCAGCGTCCGAGGCGCCAATAGTCGCTGCCGAGCGCCCGCGTGGCCGTCCAGGAGTTCGAGGTCAGGCCGAGCTTCGCGGCCTGGAGCACACCGGCGACCACCGAGGTGGCGGCCATCGCCGCGAAGACGGGTTCGACGGAGGAGACGCCGCCGCGCACCAGCAACCAGACGACGCCGGCCTGTCCGAGGTAGCTAACGCAGTCCCCGAGGAGCACCTCCCGGAGGCGCAGCTGCGACGCGAAGGCGCCGCGGATCGTGAGTTGGAGCTGGGTGCCCAGCAGGGCCAAGAAGGCCCAAGGAGCGGCACCGGGACGACCGACCGCGAAGGACGCCCCGAGCAACAGGGCCCCGAGTGGAAGCCAGCAGAACGCGGTGATGAGGAGGGAGCTGCTCGCCAGGCGGCGCAGGAGATCCGGGTCGGCCTTCGCCCCTGCGACCGAGAGCGGATACAGCACCAACGACGACTGGATGGTGTTCAGAAACAGCACGATGCCGAGCAGGAGCGCGTAGACCCCGAACTCGGCCGGCCGCAGGGTGCGAGCGAGCACCAAACTGGTGAGGAATGTTCCGCCGCTGATAGCGCCCTGATCCGCCAGGGACCAAAGGTTCACGCCGATGCCCCAGGAATGGCCGCGGACTTTGAGCGCGACGACCGAGCGCCGCCATCTGGTCTGGGGGGCGCCTATTGCCTCGGTGCGTCCGCCCACGCCACCGCCTCCTCAGAGGGGACCGCGACGCGGTCGTCTTTCGCTCGGGCGACGTCCCACGCCCACGCGGTGCGGACGATGTTCTCCAACGACGAGCGCTGGGGGCGCCACCCGAGGATACGGCCGGCGAGTCCGGCATCGGCCGTCAGCGCCGGCGGGTCGCCGGGCCGCCGGGGAGCCGGGTGGACCGGCACCCGGTTCCCGCTGACCCGCTCGACGGCGCGGATCACCTCGTGGACGGAGAACCCGGTTCCCGTGCCAAGGTTGAACGGGCCAGGTTCGCCGTCGTCGAGCAGATGCCGCAACGCCAAGACGTGGGCTTGGGCAAGGTCCTCTACATGGATGTAGTCGCGGATCGCCGTCCCGTCTGGGGTCGGATAGTCCGTCCCGTAGATCTCGAGTGCGGCCCGCAGCCCGAGCGCGGCTCGGATGACGGACGGGATGAGGTGGGGCTCCGGCTCGTGGTCTTCGCCGAGTTCGCCCTCGGAATCGGCCCCCGCCGCGTTGAAGTAGCGCAGGGCGCACCAGCGCAGACCGTAGGCCTCGCCGTACCAGCGGAGGACGCGCTCCACGAAGAGCTTGGACTCGCCATAAGGGTTCACCGGACGCTGAGGGTGGGCCTCCGAGATGGGAGCGTGGTCCGGTACCCCGTACGTCGCGCACGTCGACGAGAAGACGATCGTGCGCACCCCGGCGTCGAGCATCACGTCCAACAGACCGAGCGTGTTCACCACGTTGTTGCGGAAATACTCCCGTGGCATCCGCATCGAGTCGCCGACGTAGGCATCGGCGGCGAAATGCACCACAGCTTCCACGCCCATGGCGTGGATGGCCTCCCGGACGGTCTCCCGCTCCGCCAGATCGCCCTCGATCAGCGGTCCCCAGCGGACGGCCCAGCGGTGGCCGGTGCGAAAGTCGTCGAGCACGATCGGCTCGAAACCGGATCGATCCAGGCACTTCGCGGTTTGACTCCCGATGTAGCCGGCGCCGCCGGTGACGAGGACGCGCACGTGATTGCTCCTCCTTGGCCTATCCGATGGACGAGATGGGCTTTCCCTCGGTTCGGGCAAGGCGACGGCGAAGCCGTTCCCGGATGAGTTCGATGACGAAGCCGGAGTTGTAGACGACGTATCGCTTCCAGAGTCGCCGAGGATCTTGCGCTAGCCGAAAGAGCCACTCCAGGCCGCGCCGTTGCATCCAGACAGGCGCCTGCCGGACTCGACCGCTATGGAAGTCGAACGCCGCGCCGACGGCGATCAGGACCGGCGCATCGAGCGCCTCCCGGTGGTTGGCGACCCACCAGTCCTGCTTCGGGGTGCTCATCCCAACCCAGACCACGTCGGCGCCGCTGGCGTTGATTCGCCGAATGGACTCGTCGGTGTCGCGCTCCCCCGTCGCCAGCATGGGAGGCGTGCCGACGCCGGCAACCCGCACGCCTGGGAATCTGGTCGACAGGCGGCTGGCGAGCTCATCGGCGACCCCGGGCATACCCCCATAGAAGTAGTGCCGGTGCCCCATCTGGGCCGAACGCGCGCAGAGCTCCAGCATCAGATCCGGGCCGTACACGCGGCCGACATCGCGGTGCCCGGCCCGTCGCGATAGCCAGACCAGGGGCATGCCGTCTGGAGTGCGCAGGCCGGCCCGGTTCAACGCCGTCTGAAGGGCTGGGTCTCGCCGACCCTCCATCACGCCGTGGACCGTGCAGATGCAGACGTACTGGCGCGCTCCCTCGTCGATCCAGCCCTCGATGGTTTCGACGGCCCCCGGCAGGTTGATCGCGCTGACGCGGAGGCCCAGGACGTCGGTGTAGGGCTCAGTCGCGGGTTCAGAGGAAGGCTCGCGCTGGTACGCCATCGATGCGTCGCTCCGTCTCTTCTCGCTCGACAACAGTTGAGGGCGGTCCCGAGGATCAGCGGCCAGGATCGCGACCGAGCGTCAGGGCGCGCGGGCGAAACGTGGCGTCTCCGCCGCGGCGGGGCTCCGTGCGGTGACGGATCCCTCCGCGACACCCAACAGTACCGCAATGTCCCGCGCGGTGTTCCGAGCGATAGCGTCCCAGTCGAAATGTTCGGTGGCGTAGACGCGCCCCGCGGCGGCCATCGACGGCCAGTCGGCTCGCCGCGCCATCAGCCGGGCGATCCCGTCCGCGACGCCAGCGGTCGAGGGTCGGATCGTGAGCCCACAGCCGGCGCGCTCGACGTGCTCCGCGAGGCCAGCTTCGGTCGAAACGAGGACTGGCCGCTCCGCGACCATCGCCTCCAGGACCGTCAACGGATAACCGTCGAAGCGGGACGGTGCGATCAAGGCATCCCAGTCGGAGATGATCTCAACTGGCCAGCGATCATCCACGCCCGTGAACGTGACCACCTCGGACAGCCCGAGCCGAACGGCCAGCTGCCGCAAGCGCGGCTCGTCGGCGCCGGAACCGGTGAGGGTGAGTCGGACAGCCGGGAATCGATCGGTCACCGCCGCGAAGCCGTCGAGGAGGAGGTCCACGCCCTTGTGCCAGGCATCCATCCGACCGAGGTAGCCGAGGTGGACCGAATCGCCAGTGGGCGTGCGTCGGATAGGCTCCCTGGTCGCGCCGTGGTCGATGCCATTCGGCACCGTCAGGACCGGCACGGTGATTCCTCTCGCCCGCACGTACGTTTCGTGGCGTTCGATCATCACGAGCACGCCGGCGCTTCCTTGCAGAAGGCGCCGTTCGATCAAGCGCCAGTACGCGGCCTTGCGGAGGGGGTGATTCCGGAACGTGATCGGATGGTACGGATCGAACGGAGACACCAGATACGGCAGGCCGGACCTGCGAGCGGCAAGGGCCAGCGGCGCGAGATCTGGATGGAATACGCCGTTCAGAACGATCCCGTCGAGGGAATCAGGGTTCGTCCGCAGGTAGCTCAGCAGGTCGCGAGAGATGGAGAACGGGATGTTCCTCGAGGGACGACGGAAGACCCGGACGGGGACAGTCCCTTCGGTGGCAACGGTATCGTGCTCCCCTTGGGCGAAGATCAGTGCACGATGCCCTTGCCGCGAGAGCGCCTGCGTCATTCCCCGCACGGTCCGAATCGGGCCTCCCGGGACGTGCGCGGCTGGATCGCCGTCCGCCCGGTACTCCGCCAGGTAGAAGCCGAGGTTCACTGCTCTTCTCCGTCCGTCTGTGTGCCGAGGCGCGGGTTCACCAGCCGGGCATCGTCGTCAGTTCGATGCTGCCCCCTATTCGGCTGCTACGAGCGCGATCCCGGTGTCAGGTCCCGGAAGAAGCGGGCGCGAGTGCCGTTCAGCGCCCGCGGAAGAACTCGTCGAAGCAGGAGATAACGTAATCGATGTCGTCGTCGATCAGATCCGGATGGCATCCGACGTAGAACGACTGCTGATTGAGCCGAGCGGCGACCGGGTACTGATCGTCGAGGTCGCCGAACATCTGACGATAGATCGGCTGGTTGATGAGCGGGAGCAGGTAGCGCGTCTCGACCGATCGCTCCTCGAGAAAGCGGATCAGCTCATCACGGCGCACCCAAGGATCCAGGATCGTCAGCGGGTAGAACATGTAGGCGTGTTCCGCCCCCGGGCGGACACGCGGCAGCTGCAGGCGACCTTCCAGATCCGCCAGACCGGCATCGAACCGTGCCGCGATCGCTCGTCGACGCGCGACGTGCGCTTCGTGCTCCTCGAGCTGCGCCAGACCGAGCGCCGCCTCCATCTCGGTGCACCGGAAGCTATGGCCGAGCCTGATGAAGGAAAAGCGGCTGTCGGCGATCTGGAACAGGTCGGCGCCTTGGGCGCCTTGGTCGTCGTCGATCCGGATGTAGATGGAGTCCCGACCGTGGTTCATCAGGCTCTTGAGCAAGACGATCAGGTCGGGGTCGTTGGTCGTGCACAGCCCACCCACGCCGGTGGTAATAACGTGGGCGATGTAGGTGGAGAAGCAGCCAATGTCGCCGAAGGAGCCGACCGGCCGTCCCTTGTCGCGCGCGAACATGGTTTCCGCCGAATCCTCGACGATGCGCAAGCCGTGGGCCCGCGCGACGTCCAGGATGGGATCCATGTCGCACGGCAGCCCGCCGATGTGGACCGGCATGATCGCGCGCGTCCGTGGCGTGATCCGCTCCTCGATCTTGGCCGGATCGATCGTGTAATCCCTCGGGTCCACGTCCACGAAGACGGGCGTGAGGCCGTTGAAGATCACGACGTTCGAGGTCGCGACGAAGGTGATCGCTGGGACCAGGACTTCGTCTCCGTCCTGCCACCCGTGCACTTCCTTCAGGGCCGCCAATGCGATATGGAGGGCGCTCGTGCCGCTGTTGCTCATGAGAGCGTATCGGCAGCCATGGAGCGCGGCGATCTCGGCCTCGAACCGGGACATCATCGGCCCGGCGCTCAGCCGGTTGCTGTCGAGCACCTGGAGCACGAGTTCCTTTGCCCGGGCAGAGACGGTCAGGCCACCGACGCCAATCTGAGGCCGCTTTGTCGCGTGCGGTGAGACTCGGTCGTCCACCCATTCCATCGGGCGCTGCGTCTGGATCGCCAGTGCCACGGTGTTCCTCCTACCGACTGACCAAGGGTGACCCGAACGATCTTGTCGAGACTGGCGCGTTCACGCCTGTCCGGTCCGCGCCGAGCCCGCCAGCACAAGTTCACGATCGGCGACGCCATTTGCCGATTCGCGAACCTGCTCCGCGATCCAGGCGTAGGTCCGCGACAGACCTTCCTCGAGCGAGATCTCCGGCTCCCAACCCAAGACGTTGCGCAGGCGCGTGTTGTCCGAGTTCCGGCCACGGACGCCCTGGGGACCCTGCACGTGCCGCTTCACGATGGGGATACCAGCGATTCCGGCGATGATATCGGCCAGCTCGTTGATCGAAACCATGCGGTCTTGACCAAGGTTGAGCGGTTCTCGGTAGTCAGACCGCATGAGCTTATAGATGCCCTTGACGCAGTCGTCGACGTAGCAGAACGATCGGGTTTGCTCGCCATCTCCCCAGATCTCGACCTCCGGGTTGCCGGTCAGCGCGGCAACCGCGATCTTCCGGCACAGGGCCGCCGGCGCTTTTTCCCGACCTCCTTGCCAGGTACCGGACGGGCCGAAGATGTTGTGGAATCGAACGATCCGGGTTTCGAGGCCGAAGTCGTCGTAGTAGTGCAGGCACAATCGTTCGGTGATCAACTTTTCCCACCCGTACGCATCCTGAGGCAGCGCGGGATAGGCATCCTCTTCTCGCAGCGGGACGACCTCCGTCTGCTCCTGGCGGTATTCCGGGTAGACGCAGGCGGAAGAGGCGAAAAGGAAGCGATGGACCCCCTGTTGCCGCGCGGCCTCGAGCGTGTGGATGCTGATCAGCGCGTTGTTGCGCAAGATCTCGGCGTGGTGGGTCGAGATGAAGCCCATCCCCCCCATATCGGCGGCCAGCGCGTAGACCTCATCGACGCCGCGTGCGGCCAGAAGGCAGTTGTCGCGGTCGCGGAGATCCAGCACGCGGAAGTCGTCCGCGTCGCTGGCGCCGTACTCAGGGTGCTTGATGTCTACGCCTCGGACCCAATAACCTTGCCGCCTGAGGTAGGAGACGAGGTGGCCGCCGATGAATCCGGCGGCGCCGGTGACGAGGACCCGCGGTTGTTCGGCCATGGACGTGTCCCTTTCCTCTGCGTCGTTGGTCACCGATCGATCGTTCCCCTCGGAACTCAGAAGGCTCCGTGACCGGAGAAAACCACGCGGATCGTTCTCCAAAGGATGCAGAGATCGAGCCCAAGCGAGACGTGTTGGACGTAGTAGATGTCGAGCTCGGTATGTTCATGCATGGGCAGTTCGCTGCGGCCTTGGACTTGCCACCAGCCGGTGATCCCTGGGCGGAGTTGATGCCGCTGATGCTGCCACGGCGCGTACTCCGCGACGATGCCCGGCAACTCGGGGCGCGGGCCCACCAGACTCATCTCCCCGCGCACCACGTTGACGAGTTGCGGGAGCTCGTCGAGGCTCGTTCGTCGCAGGAACCGTCCGACCCGGGTTACCCGTGGGTCGTCGCGTACCTTATGCCGAAGGTGCCCGTCAGACCCGGCGAACAACACCAGAGCATCGGTCCAAACCGGGTCCATCGACCGAAACTTGTAGACGACGAAGGGTCGTCCGCCCAACCCGATCCGGGTTTGGCGAAAGATGATTGGGCCCCGGGAGTCGAGGCGGACCGCGGCCGCCAGCGCCGCTAGGAGCGGACTGAACACCATTAGCAGGAGCGCCGCGGCCGCAATGTCGATCCACCGCTTAAAAACATCGCGATAGAGCGTACGGCCCCCATCGTCCCGGGACGCAACCGTCGCCGGGGCCGCCCGAGTCTCTTCCACCGCGGCGAGCCCTCCAGCGGCTACAGGTTGGCTCCGTAGCCCCGATCGCGGCGGCCCGTCGTCGGCGCCTACGACCGTGGGAAGCTCGTGCGCGATGTCCACCGGCGCACCCCCTGGCTCATCAGCTCGCGATCTCAAGGACGCCGGCCCACGTGCGCGCGGGACGGAACGGACCGGCAGGCAGGACATGGGTCACCGTCGCGCCGCCCGTCGACCGGGGGGCGGTGAGTGGCCGCGCGACCGGCCGCCCGATGCCGTCGTAGACCAGTCCCGCCGCCACCACCGCCGCAGGATCGAGCGCGTTCCGTCCATCGACGAGCACCTCGCCCCGCATCGCGTTGGCCAGGTGGTCGAGGTCCAGCGTCCGGTACACGGCCCACTCGGTCATGAGGAGGACGGCATCCGCCCCGGTCGCGGCGGCGTACGCGTCATCGCGTAGCTGGACCTCGGGGAGGACCGCCGCGACGTTCCGCATCGCCACCGGATCAGTGCCTCGCACGCGAGCGCCGCTCGACAAGAGGTCGCGGATGACGGCCATCGCCGGCGACTCACGGATGTCGTCGGTGTCCGGCTTGAAGGACAGGCCGAGCACGGCGATGGTCTGATTGGTCAAATCCCCCAGATGCGCCCGCAGCTTGGCGACGACCTGGCGCCGTGCCGCCACGTTGATCGTTTCGACCGCCCGCAGCATGTCGGTCTCCAGGCCCGCTTCCTGGGCCATCGACACCAGCGCCCGCAAGTCCTTCGGGAAGCACGACCCGCCGAACCCCGCCCCCGCTTGCAAGAACTGGGGGCCGATCCGAGCGTCCATCCCCATTCCGCGGGCGACGACGGTCACGTCGGCTCCGAGGCGGTCGCAGATCATCGCCAATTCGTTCACGAAGCTGATCTTGGCGGCAAGGAAGGCGTTCGAGGCGTACTTGATCATCTCTGCCGAGCAGGGGTCGGTGTAGAGCACCGGGGCTTCCAGCGGCTCGTACAGTGCCCCGACCTGCTGGGCGGCGGCGAGGTCGTCGGATCCGAGGACGATGCGGTCCGGGTGCAAGATGTCGTGGATCGCCGAGCCTTCCCGGAGGAACTCGGGGTTCGAGACGACCGCGAAGGTGGCGCCCGGGGCGGCGTGCTCGGCGAGGATATCCGCCACGAGGTCGACCGAGCCGACCGGCATGGTGCTCTTGTTGACGACCACGGTGTGGCCCCGGGCGTGAAGCGCGACGGCGCGCGCCGCGGCGACGACGAAGGCCATGTTGGCGCGGCCGACGGCGTTCGGCGGCGTGCCGACGCCGATGAAGACGAAATCGGCGTCGGGCACGGCCTCGGCGTAGTCGGTGGTGAAGCGCAGGCGGCCGCTCGCGAGACCACGCTGCACCAGCTCCGTCAGCCCAGGTTCGAAGATGGGCAGCTGGCCCCGCGACAGCGCATGAACCCTGGCCCCGTCGATATCCAGCCCGACGACGTCGTAGCCCAACTCGGTGAGGACGGCCGCGTAGGCGAGGCCCACGTACCCGGCCCCGCCAATCACCCCGATCTTCGGCATCGTCTTACCCTATCCCTGGCCCTCCGGCGAAGAGTGGTCCAGACGTACGTCCCAAGCTTGGCCGGGACCGACGAGGAAGTAATTCGCGCCTGAAGGCATTCTCCTCCAGGCGCAAGGAGCTATCCCGACGACCTAGCCTTGCGCCGGGACGGGAGGGGGGGCATCGTTAGGCGCGCTAGCCCCCGCC
>Ga0136611_10001323_pt1 | contig 17171 bp, 11 predicted proteins | sample AntDrymUQ2232306_2_FD_106645 | JGI IMG/M metagenome (GOLD analysis project Ga0136611, IMG submission 106645) | Polar desert sand microbial communities from Dry Valleys, Antarctica - metaG UQ223 (23.06) | ecosystem: Environmental > Terrestrial > Soil > Desert | place: Antarctica: Dry Valley...
ATGTAGCTCAGACCGCGCAGCACGATGTAGACCCCCATCATCCCGCAGAGCGCCCCCACCAGCGTCGCCGCGATCAGCCCGTTGCGGAAGAACTGGTAGTTGAGCGCGTCCCACAAGAACAGGGAACAGGGAACAGGGAACGGTGAACAGTTGGAGGGGATCATGCCGGTCCCCCACTGTTCCCTGTTCCCTGTTCCCTGTTCCCTAACTCATGCTCGTGCGCATGGTCGTGGGCGGCGCCGTCGTGGACGTGGCGATGAAGGTGGAGCGCCTCGCGCAGGCCGTGGGGAGCGGCGTCCGCGATCAGGAGCAGGCCGTCCTGGCGCACGACCTGCATCTCCGCGCCGTAGGTGCGGGAGAGGATCTCCGGCGTGAAGACATCGTCCGGGTGTCCCTGCGCGACGATCCCGTCGCTGACGCAGATCACCTCCGGCAGATGCACGGCGACCGCGTTGAGCTCGTGTGTGGTGATCAGGATCGTGACGCCCTCGCCGTTCAGCTCACCAAGCAAGTGAAAGACGTCGTCGCGCGTCTTGATGTCCACGCCGCTCGTCGGTTCATCCAGCAGGAGGATGCGCGGGCTGGCGATCAGCGCGCGCGCGAGAAAGACGCGCTGCTGCTGCCCGCCGGAGAGCTCGCGGATGTGGCGCTTGCCCAGGCCGCCGACGCCGAGCCGGTCCAGCAGGCGCTCGACCGCGGCCACGTCTTGCCGGCGAGGCCAGGGCCAGGGCCCGGTCTGCATCGCGCGACCGAGCAGCACCAGTTCCGTTACCGTGATCGGGAAATTCCAATCCACCGTCTGGATCTGGGGCACATAGCCGATCCCGGGCACCGGATGGGCGGGCCGCACCTGCCGCCCCAGCACCGTCACCTCTCCGCGCACGCGCGGCGCCACGCCGAGCAGCGCGCGCAGCAGGGTCGTCTTGCCCGCACCGCTCGGCCCGACAATCCCGGTGAACGCGCCCGCCTCGATCTGAAATGTGATCCCGCTCAGCACCGGCCCGGCGTCGTAGCCGAGCGCCACATCGCGGAACTCGATCACCGGCGCACGCGTCTCCGGCGCGGGGAGCACGGCGGCGCGCGGGCTCACGGCCCGCTCCGCTGAAAAGTGGGGGCAGGGTCAATGCCGTCGAAGGCCGCGGCGTTGCCGCCCAGGGCGGGGAGCATGTTGCGCATGTCGTCCAGCATCATCCCGACATAGGTGTGCTCCGGGCTGCCTGGCTTGCCCGGCGGCGCGTCGTCGCTCAGCTTGTCCACGTAGGTCGCGTTCGCTTCTTTTGCGATCTGGCGCAGCACCTTGCTGGGGAAGACCTCGGAGCCGAAGACGGCCGGCAGCTGCTCCTGCTTGATCTGGTCAATCACCGCGCGCACTTCCCGCGGACGCGGCTCCTTGAAGTCCGAAGGCTGGACGGCGCCGATCACCTGGAAGCCGTACTCTCGCGCCCAGTAGGCCCAGGAATCGTGATAGGTGAGCAGGCGGCGGTTCTTCTCCGGTACGGTCTGCACTGCCTGACGCGTCGCTGCATCCACCCGGTCAATCACCGTCTTGTAGCGGGTGTAATTCTCGCGGTAGATCGCGGCGTTTGGTGCGTCCCGGGCGGCGAGCCAGTCGCGCGTCAACTCCGCGTATTTGAGCGCGTACTTCGGATTCATCCAGAGGTGCGGGTTGGGGTCGCCCTTCTCCCGGGGGAAGGAGAAGTCAAAGAGCCACTCCCGCTCCGTGATTGTGTTATCGCCGAGATACTTAATCTCCGCGCCCTGTTTCAGGTTCGCCTTCGCCAGATTCAGGGTCGGCTCCTCCAAGTGGAGGCCGTTGACGATCACGAGGTCCGCGCGCGCGAACTGTTTCGCGTCGGACGGCTTCGGCTCGAAGGTGTGCGAGTTCGTGCCGTCCGGGATCACGCCGTAAAGATTGATCCGGTCGCCGCCGATGTTGTGCACGATGTCCGTGAGCGGCGCGACCGTCGTGATCACGTTCAGCTTGCCGTTGCTATTCTCGAATGAATCACGCGCGAAAAAGATCTCGTTGCTCTTCGCCTCCTTCTTGCAGGCGAAGAGCAACGGGGCAAGCAGCGCGAGCGCGCCGATCATCAGCACGGTACGGATCGTGGGGCGCATCTGGGTCACTCCGAATCAGGGGGTCGTTTCGGCATGGCGTCGCTTCGATGATGCGTAAATTGTACGCTTGTTTGCAACTACTTGCATCTGCGGCTGTTTACGCCCCCGACGCGTCTCCAAAGCGAAAGGCGAAGGCCGCTATACTGACGCCAAAGCCCGACGAAGGTCACCACCACCGGAGCACGACGATGGAGATTCCTCAGATTCAGGAACTGCTGCGCCACGCCAACATCCCCGCTTGGCTGCTCTACGACTTCCGCCATAGCAACCCGATCGCCTACCGCACGCTCGGCCTGGACGCGGGCAAGATCGCCACGCGGCGCTGGTACTATCTCGTCCCGCGCGAGGGCGAGCCACGCAAGCTCGTCTCCCCTTTGGAAGCGGGCATCCTCGACCGCCTTCCGGGGGAGAAGACCGTCTATCGAACGTGGCAGGACCGCGAGGCCGGCCTACGCGCGCTACTCGACGGTCTGGGGCGCGTGGCGATGGAATACTCCCCCAACTGCGCCGTGCCCTACGTCAGCACCGTGGACGGCGGCACGCTCGAACTGATCCGCTCCTTCGGTGTGGAGGTCGTCAGCAGTGCCGACCTTGTTCAGGAAACGGTCGCGCGCTGGAGCGCGGCGCAGCTTCAGGGCCACGTCGAGGCGTCCGAACGGTTGATGCGCATCCTCCACGAAGCGCACGTCGAGGTCGCGCGCTGCATCCGCGCCGGCGAACCGCTCACGGACTACGCGCTCCAACAGTTCATGTACACGCGCTATGCGCCCGCGGGCCTTGCCGCCGACTCGCCGCCGATCGTCGCCACGAACGCCCACGCGAGCAATCCCCATTACCTCCCGACCGAGGCCCACCAGACGCCGATCCGCGCGGATGACGTGCTCCTGATTGACTTCTGGGCGCGGCTGGACGCACCGGGAACGATGTACGCCGACCACACCTGGATGGCTTATGTCGGCGCGCGCGTGCCGGAGCAGCCTGCCAAGGTCTTCCGTGCGGTGGCGGACGCGCGTGATGCCGCGATCGCGCTCGTGCGCCGTGCCGCGGACGGTGGCCCTTCCCTCCAGGGCTGGCAGGTGGACGACGCGGCGCGGGACGTGATCGGGCGCGCGGGCTATGGCGATTTCTTCATCCACCGCACCGGCCATAACATCGGCGAGGAGGTCCACGGCGAGGGCGCGAACATGGACAACTACGAGACGCACGATCTGCGCGCCGTCCTCCCCAACACCTGCTTCTCGATCGAGCCGGGGATCTACCTCCCCAGCTTCGGCGTGCGCAGCGAAGTGAACGTCTACTTCGGTGGCGACGACGTGATCGTCACCGGCGGCCTACAACAGGAGATGGTGGCGCTGCTGGCGTGAACGCGTTCAGACGGCATCTGTCCAGGGAAAGAACGTCTCCGCAGGGCTGTTCAACTGCCAGAACGTGACACCCGTTGATGAGACGCGGACAACGCGGCCCAGCCTCGACGCATGGGTGCGTAGGACAGGATGCCGTAACACCCGCCGTGAGTACGCGGCGACCTCTCCCTCCGCAACACCAAGCACTACGAGACAGTACCGTGCATGGCAAAACGCTCTTCGATAGAAGCCGCCGTCACGGGTGAAAAAGGTCGGTCGAGGAAGCGTCACGAGCAGCGGCAGAATTGCGTCGTCTAACACTCCCTTTGCAGCGATGTCCGCGCCGATCAGTCGAGTGGCGATGCGCCATCGCCGTGGTTGTTCGCGCTGATCAATCGGAATATTCTCGTCCAGAACATTCACGCTCAGTCGGCAGCCGGCTGATAGTCGCTGGTGTTGTCTACCAGTGCTGCGCTTGCTGCCAGGATCGCCTCGGCGATTGCTTCCCGTGTAATGAAGCCGTGCCACTGGCGGATAATTTCATCCCAGTCCATTCCGCTTGCAACTTGATCCAAGACGTCGGCGACGAAAACTCGCGTACCACGAAAGGTTAATGCGCCGTGGCAAATACGCGGATCAGCAACGATGTACTTTGCTTCCAGCATTGCCTTGACTTCCTCCCAGCTCGTGCCCGGTCACGACATAGGATACGGCTTCCTGCGAGGCTCGGTTGATGCCGCCGTATATCACTGGGCTCACCGCCTACTCCTGCACGGTTACGATGCCCCGCATCCCTTGGAGAAAGTGCTGGCGACAGACATACTGATAGGCTCCCGGCTTGTCAAATGTATAGCTGAAGCTTTCACCGCGCGGGAAGGAACCCGAGGTCCAGAGACCATCATAGGACGAGGTATCATGCAGGTTGTTGCCGACATTCGCCCATGTCACCTTTGTTCCCAGCTTTACCATGATCCGCGAGGAGACGAAGCGATCGTCCATCATGTTGATCGTGGTGATCTCACCTGGCGCACCCGCGGTGCCCGCGAGCACCGCGGACGGCCGCGGTGATGCCATCGGTGTGGATGCCGGCGTGGCGGCCGCCGCGTGCATCGCCGGGTCGTGCGCGCCGGGCGGGGGCGTGGCGGAAGCAGCAGGCGCGTGCGCGAGGCTGTGGTCGCCGCCCGCCAGCGGTACGGCGCCATCGTAGCGCAGCTCCGTCACCATCCCGTTCGCGGAGTGATTGTTGATATGACAGTGGAACATCCAGACGCCGGGGTTGCTGCCCGTGATCTCGATGTCGTACCGCTCCGCTGGGCCGATGAGCACCGTGTCCTTGAGCAGTTGCGCGAGCGGTGGCACGGGGTTGCCGTCCGTGGCGATGATTCTAAAGGTGTGGCCGTGGGTGTGCATGGTGTGGACCATATTGCCCGCGTTGATCAGGCGCACGCGGACACGCTCACCCGGCGCGATCGTGAGCCCGTCAATCGCGCTTCCGGCTTTGCCGTTCATCAAGAACAGGTCCGGCATAAAGAAGCCGCCGCGTCCGTTGCCGCCCTCCCGGTTGCGAATGTCCGCCGTACCGAGCGCAACCGCGGGCGTCACGTCCAGCGCCTTCTCCGTGAGAATGTAGGTGAACTCGCGGTCGTACTGCACCGGCGCTGGCGTCTTCGGGTCCACAATGAGCGCGCCGAAGAGGCCAAGCTGAATCTGCATGTTGCTGTCTACATGGCTGTGGTACCAGCGCGTGCCCGGGTTGGTAGCGATGAACTGGTAGACGAACGACTCTCCCGGCTCCACAGCATTCTGAGAGAGGCCCGGCACACCGTCCTGAGAAATGGGCACGTCAATGCCGTGCCAGTGGATCGTGGTGGGCACGGGGAGCATATTCGTCAGGGTAATGCGCAGGCGGTCGCCCTCGGTAACACGGATCGTCGGGCCGGGCGTGTCGCCGTTGTAGCCCCAGCCGTCAACGATGAGGCCGGGCTGGATCTGCCAGCGCACCGGCTCGGCCGTCAAGGTGAATTCGCGCGGCGGCCCGTCCTGCGCCTGCGCCTGCGCCGCCCCTGAAAGCCGGCCAGAAACCGCGGTGAGCACGGCCAGCGCGCCGAGTAGAACAACCAGGGCAGATGACAACCCGTAACGTGTAGCTCGCATACGTTTGATGATGTCCATATAGGTTTGAGATCGCCACAGGCGGGAGTCAGACCGACCCCCGGAGCAACGACCATTGTAGCAGCGATTGCTCTTCCGCTCATGAACAGGGGCATGCTCCGTCAGGGCCAACGCGTCTCAATGCTGTCCGCGCGTTCGCCGTGGTGGCGCGTATCCGCCGTGTGCGCCCGCGCCGGCCGGATGCCACGCCGCGGGTGCTGCCGTGAGGCACCATCGGTCCTCCGGGCGGGGCCGTCTGCCAGCGCCAGCGCGCCTGTTCCCGCGTGTGATCCCGCCCATGCGCCCACTTCCACCGCTGCCCGAATTGAGATGCGTTCGCTTTGGAGCGCGTACCTACCCTTGACCCATCCACGCGCATCCCGCAGACTGGGGACAATCGAATCTCATACGGCAGGCCGAGGGAAGCCGGTGCGAAGCCGGCGCTGTCCCGCAACTGTATCCTGTGCCCAGGCACGGGGAGCCAGATCGCTCGGCCCGACGTCCGATTACCGCCTTCGAGGAGGGGCGCAGGTACGGTCGCATGCGATCACCCTGCTCTCCGTGGCAGGGTTTTAGTTTGCCCTCCATGTGAGCGCTCCTCCCTCCCCACGGTGGCGCGGCGAGATGCCGCCCGGAGGGCTTGATCATGCAGCGCCGTTTCGCGTTCCTTCTGATTGTCCTGCTCGCGGCGCTCGCGCTGACCGCCTGCACGAGTGGAACGTCTCCCACGGAGCAGGCAGGAGTGCCGGCTCCGGTAGTGATTGCGACGGCTGCGCCGGTCGCAGGCACGCACTATCCGCTGAGCGTGCCCACAAGCGACGGCGGCACCGTGACTCTCACGCGCGTGCCGGCGCGCATCATCAGTCTCTCGCCCGGTGCCACGGAGATCCTGTTCGCGATCGGCGCCGGTGGGCAAGTGATCGCGACTGACCGCTTCTCCACCTACCCTGACGCGGTCGCTGCCCTGCCCAAGGTTGACTACTCGAACCCGAACACGGAGTCGCTCGTGGCGCTGCGGCCGGACCTTGTGCTGGCGGCGCTGCGCCAGCGCACGCTTGTGCCGGTGTTAGAGCAGGTCGGGCTGAAGGTGCTGCTTTTGGAGGAGCCGGGAACGATCGCGGGGGTGATCGAGCGCGTTCGTCTACTGGGCCGGATCACCGGACAGCAGGATCAGGCGGAGCGGGTGGCGTCCGGCATGGAAACGCGCGTCACCGCGATCAAGGAACGAGTGAACAGCATTGCCAGCGGCCCGCGCACCTACCACGAGATCGATCCCAAACTCTTTGCCGCCGGACCAGCAAGCTTTGTCGGCGACCTCTACACCCTGCTCAAGGCGCGCAACGTCGCCCCAGCCACCTCCGCTCCTTATCCGCAACTAAGCGCCGAGGCGATCATCGCCGCCGACCCGGAGGTGATCATCCTGGGTGACGGCAAGTTCCCCGGCGGCACACCGGACGAGGTGAAGCGCCGTCCCGGTTGGGGCACGATCAGCGCCCTCAAGAGCGGCCGGGTCTATCCAGTGGACGATGACCTTGTCTCTCGCCCCGGTCCGCGCGTCGTCGAGGGGTTGGAACAGATCGCGCGGCTGCTGTACCCGGAGCTGTTTCGCTAGGCTAGATGCGGTGCGCACGGCCTATCCTACCGCTGGCTTTCCGTGCCGCTCGCCGCCCGCCTGAGTCGCGGCAATCGCCGCCGCCTCAATAAAGATCCGGTTCACAAACGGGTAGCGCGTCTGGATCGCCGTCTCCAGCCGCTCCACGGCCGCCGCGGCCTCCTCGGCGGAAAGCCCCGCGCGGAATCGCACATCAAGGGTGAGCAGCACCTCTTGCGGGCCGAAGTGCATCGTCAGCGCATCGAGCACCGCCGCCACCGCCGGATCAGCCGCTGCCGTCTCCCGGATCCCGGCGACGACCTCCGGGTCCGCGCCCTCGCCCACGAGCAGACCCTTGCACTCATACGCCAGGAAGACCGCCACGAGCGCGAGCACCAACCCGATCGCGACCGAGGCACCGCCGTCAAAGTATGGGTTGTTGAGCTGATGGCCAAGGAAGACCCCAACGAGCGCGATCAGCAGACCGGCCATCGCCGCTGAATCCTCAATCAGGACCGTGAAAATCGAGGGGTCCTTGCTGCGCTGGATCGCGCTAAGGATCGCCTGTCCGCCGCTGACTTTGCGAAATTCGCGGAAGGCGACACTAAAGGAGATCCCTTCAAAGACGATCGCCAGGCCGAGCACAATGTAGTTGATCAGTGGATTCTCGACCGGGTTCGGGTGAAGGATGTGTTGAATTCCCTCGTAGACGCTCATCCCCGCGCCGACGGCAAAGATCATGATCGCCACGACGAGCGACCAAAAATACAGTTCCTTCCCGTGCCCGAAGGGGTGCCGCACATCCGGCGGCCGGCGGCTGAGGCGCAGACCGAGCAGGAGCAGCAGCCCGTTCCCCGTATCCACGAGCGAGTGGATGCCTTCGGAGAGCATCGCCGAGCTGCCGGTCAGGAACGCGGCGACAAACTTGGTCACGGCAATCGCCAGATTGCCAAGAATTGCCGCGATAATCGCCAGTCTGGAGCCGCCGTGCCCACCGTCCATTGCACACCCCGCGCTGTTCGTGTCTATTACGTGATCGGAAATGTCCTACCGGGAATCCAGCAGCGATCCCACCCGTGTAATTCCGACAGCCACGCGCTCCTTGCCCATTCGTAGCTCGCCTTGATGCGCTTCGGCCGTCGCATCGCCTGGGGAGAGCGTGGCCGCGAGCGTCTCCGCTTTGACGTAGGCGGCGTGTGCCTCGATCGCGGCGGCGGCCTCGTTCCCGCCAGCGTAGACGACGCGGATCGTGTCTTCGATCCTCATGCCCGCGTCCTTGCGTGCGTCCTGGACGCCGCGCACGAAGTCACGCGCCAGCCCCTCCGCGATCAGTTCCGGCGTGAGCGTCGCGTCCAGCGCCACGAGCAGGTCGCGGTCCTCGGCGACGTTGAAGCCTTCCTTCTCGCGCACGTCTACCAGCACCTCCTCCGGCGCGAGTGCAAAGCTCTGCCCGTCTGCCGTGAGCGTGACCGTCACGCCCGCGCGCGCCGTGCGCGCCACCACGGCTGGATCGGCGGCGGCGAGCGCCTGACGGATCGCGCCGACCTGCTTACCGTACTTCGGGCCGAGCAGGGCAAGATTGGGCCGCACCTGGTAGGTGGCGTACTGCGCCGGGTCGTCAATCCGATGCAGCGCCTTCACGTTCAGCTCCTCCAGCACCTGATCTTGGAGGCGTGCGACCGCATCCAGCACCGCCGGGTCGCGCGCCCAGACGAGCGCGGCCGGCAGGGGCTGGCGCACCTTCGCGTTCGCCTTGGTGCGCGCGGCGCGGCCGAGGCCCACCACCGCCAGCAGCGCGGCCATGTCCTGGTCGAGCGCCGCGTCCACCTTCGCCGCGTCCGCGCGGGGAAAGTCGGTCAGGTGGACGGAGGCGGGCGCGGCAGGGTCCACGGAAACAACGAGGTTCTCCCAGAGCTCGTCCGCGAGGAAGGGCACGAAGGGTGCGAGGAGCTGGGCGAGCGTGACCAGCACCTCGTGGAGCGTCTCGTAGGCCGCCGCCTTGTCGCGGTCCGCCTCCGTCTTCCAGAAGCGGCGGCGGTTGCGCCGGATGTACCAGTTGGAGAGCTCCTCAACGACAAACCCCTCCAGCGCCTTCGTCGCGCCCAGCGCGTCAAAGTCGTCCAAGCGGGCGCGCACCTCCGTGATCACCCCTTGCAGGCGCGAGATGATCCAGCGATCGAGCAGCGTGCGCTCGGCGAGCGGCACGCCGCCGCTAGGATCAGCGGATCCCGGGGGCAGAGCCCCCGTGGTGGGGGGGTGGCTCGGAGCCGAGGCGGCGGATGACACCACCCCTACCTTTGAAGGAATCCAGCCATCGAGCGCCGCATAGTTGACGAAGAAGGCATAGGAGTTCCAGAGCGGGAGGATGAAGCGTCGCCGTACCTCATCACCGAGTCCGTAGCTGAAGTTGAGGTTCTGCGCGGGCGGGTGCTGGCAATAGAGCCAGCGCATCACGTCCGCGCCCATCAGGTCGGCCGCCTCTTCAAACTCGATCGCGTTCCCCGCGCTCTTGTGCATCTCCTTGCCCTGCCCATCACGCAGCAGGGCAAAGCCGAGACACGTCTTATACGGCGCCTGATCCTCCAGCGCCGTGCTCTGCGCGAGCATCGAGTAGAACCAGTTGCGGAACTGGCCCGGAAACGACTCCGTGATGAAGTCTGCCGGGAACCACTTCGCCCACTCCGCGCGGTCCGTGGTGTAATGCAGCGTGCTGAAGGGCACGATCCCCGCGTCCAGCCAGGGGTTGCCCACATCCTTAATCCGCGCGACCGGCGCGCCGCAGCCGGCGCAGGCGATCTTGACCTCGTCCACCCAGGGGCGGTGCGGCGAGTGGCCGTCAAACTCCTCCCAGCCCGCGATGGCGCGCTCCTTCAGTTCTTCCTTGGAGCCAATCACGTCGAACGCGCCGCACGCCTCGCACGCAAAGATCGGCAGCGCAAGGCCCCAGTACCGTTTCTTCGAAATCATCCAGTCGTCCATGTTGCGCAGCCAGTCCAGCTCGCGCGCGAGGCCGAACTCCGGCATCCAGCGCACGTCCCGCGCGTTCTCCATCATCCGGGCGCGCATCCCGTCCATGCCGATATACCACTCATCCACGACGCGGAAGACGAGGTCTGTCTTACAGCGCCAGCAGGTGGGGTAGCGGTGCGTGATCTCGTGGTCGCGGTAGAGCAGCCCCTTCTCGCGCATGTTGGCGATGATCGGTCGCGCGACATCGTGCACGTACTGGCCCGTGAGCCAGTCAAAGCCCGCGTGGTAGACGCCGAACTCGTCAATCGGCGCGATGAGCGCCAGCCCTTCCGCTTTGCCGAGATGATAGTCCTCGCGTCCGCACCCCGGCGCGATGTGGACGATCCCCGTGCCCTCGTCCGCCGCGACCTCATCCCAGGCGATCACGCGATGCTCGACCCCAGCCTCAGCGGGCAGTTCGTCAAACGGGCCGCAGTAGTGCTTCCCGATCAGTTCCGCGCCCAGCAGCTCGCCGAGCAGCTCGTACTCGCCCCGGAGCGCCTGCTTCGTCGCGTCCTTGGCGACGTAGAATGTGCGCCCATTCTGACGCAGGCGTAGGTAGGTGAGCTTCGGGTGGACGGCGGCGGCGACATTCGCGGCGAGCGTCCAAGGTGTCGTCGTCCAGACGAGCAGCGCGGCGTCCTCGTCCGTGAGCGGGAAGAAGACGTAGAGGGCGCGGTGGGTACGCTCCGTATAGCCGTCGTTCACCTCCATCTCGGAGAGGCCGGTGCCGCAGCGCGGGCACCAGGGCATCGAGTCATCGCCCTTGTAGATCCAGCCCTTCTCGTGACAGGTCTTGAGGAAGTGCCAGATCGTGTAGTTGTTCTCATCAGACATCGTGTAATAGGAGTTATCCCAGTCCATGAAGTAGCCGAGGCGCTTGCTCTGCTCCGTCTGGATCGCGGCGTACTTCCAGACGCGCTCCTTGCAGAGGTTCACAAACGTATCAATCCCAAACGCTTCGATATCGTGCTTGGTCCCCAGGCCAAGCTCCTTCTCGACCTCGACCTCGACCCACAACCCCTGACAATCAAAGCCGTTCTGATAGCGCTGCTGTTCGCCGAGCATCGTGTGGTAGCGCACATAGAGGTCTTTGTATGTGCGCCCCCAGGCGTGATGCACACCCATCGGATTGTTCGCCGTGATCGGCCCGTCGAGGAAGGACCAGCGGCCAGGCGAAGCGTCGTTCTTCGTCAGATACGCCGCGACGACCCCCTCGTCATACCAGCGCGCCAGTCGCTCCCGCTCGCGCGCGGGGAAATCCACGCGCGTCTCGACCTGCTTGAACCCGCGCTGCGTCGCTTCTTGCGTCATCACGTTGCTCCGTCCCAAAATCCCGGCCAACAAAAAACCCGTCCCCATGCCGAGGACGGGCAAAACCCGCGGTACCACCCCGCTTGATCCCGGCACGCCAGGACCCGCTCGCTCCAGTGCGGACCTAACCCCCCAACCCCCTTCCCTGCGAGGGAAGGGGGAGACGCTGTTCACGCCAACTACTCCCTCTCACGCAAAGGGAGAGCGTTAGGGGTATGGTTTCCACACCGGCGCCGCGAATAACGGGTGGCGAACCCGGCCACGTCTACTAGGGGGCTGGCCCGTTCGGGTGGCGGCTCGGGAAGGATCTTCGGCGGCTCTGGCCCGCGTCCGGCTCGCACCAACCCGGACTCGCTGTGCGGCGAGGCTCCGCCTACTCGGTTCCGTCCATGCCTGTCAGGTCTCGATTGAAGATTATCGCTAGTGTATCAGATTTCGGGGACGCGATTGTCGCATGGGAAACACGGGAACTGAGTGATCCCGTGCTTGAATAGGTATCAAATCCGCCCAGCGAGTCGCTCGTATACACTCTGACGCGGCCCCACGACCAGGATTTGCACCACCTTTTCATGCCTATGCACGCGATAGATCACGCGATACTCACCCACACGAACTCGACGAAGGCCGCGAATGCCGGGAGCACTTTGAAGTGCCTTCGCACCGGCAGAAAACGGTCATCCGCAAGCCGGTCAATTGCAGCAGCGATACGCTGTTGTACGTCTTGAGGCAACGCGGCAAGGTCACGGAGAGCCGCGCGAGTCGGAGCGATCTCATAGCGGGGCAATTGGGCTACAGACCCAGTTCGTGCTTAGCGGTCTCTCAAGATACACAATCGTCCGAGCTGGTGGAGCGCAGTCTCCGGCGCGCCTCACGGATGTCCAAGTGGTCTTCGAGGCGTTCCAGCACATCATCCGTGGCACCCGTGATCAGCCGGCGAGGTGAAACTGGCCGTGGGCGCCGTGCCGACCCTCCATCCCCGACTACTGGCGAGCGCGCCCTGTCCGTGGTATGCACTGTCTCAATTATGCCTCGTCGCTTTGCAATCATCGCACCACCGATACGCGCTTCGCTTCCTGCCACGGAATAAGGTCGTCTGAATACGCTTCGCGCATCAGACGGCGCGCGGAACCAAGCGACACACGCTTGTCATATCGCTCCTCCACCCATGCTGTCGCCGCTATCCATCGTGGTTTCGGCTGGCAAGGTGTCGCCACCATCACTTCCCGTATCTTGATGGTCATACCCACCCCATATGATCGACGCGCATCCTGCTCGTCATCTTATACCAAACCTTTTGACCTCTCCCACAAATTCTACCGGCTCTCTGAGCTTTGGGTATGTCCAGGACCAGGCCGGAATTCTAGCAGGTGTGGGCAGGCGTGATACTACGTTGGATTGTGCCGAACAGGCGGTCGTGCCTGTATACCGCCTCGACCAGGCAGTGCCTATGGATACTGGCATCCCCTAGGTGAACGCCCGCGGCTGCGCCGGATTGGTCGCCCTTCTTTTGGCGCTACCCTGTCAAACACCGGTGAACATCCTGGCGTGGCGATACTTGGACGCAAATGGTCTGGTCGGCCTTGAATGCGTGGAAGCGGCCGCTACACTGGCCATTGCTCCATCTTAAGTGCCATCTCCCAAAACATATACTCGTATCTGCTACTTGTCACGAAGATCTCTTCCAGCGCCTGTCGCCCCGCTTCCGGTAAGCGCGCGGCGTCGCGGTTGACCAACGCCCGCATCCAGGCACCCACGTCCGCGAACTCGGGCGAGGCGTAGGTGGAGAGCCAGTCCGCGTAAGGGTGCGCCGCCGGTGGGTTGCCGCCAAGCAGGCGCGTAAAGTGCGTGCCCACCTCCGCGTAGATCCAAGCGCAGGGCAGCATCGCCGTAATCACCGCCGCTAGCGAGTCACGGCTCGCAATCGCGAGCAGGTGCCGCGTATAGGCATAGGTCGTGGGCGCGAGCGGCGTGCGCATCATCTCCGGCACGGTCACGCCGAACTGCGCCGCGTACTGCTGGTGCAGCGCGCGTTCCACCGCGAGCGTATGCAGCATCCGCTCGCCGAAATACTCCATCTCCGCCTGGTCGTTTGTCTTCGTGGCGGCAAAGGCGAAGCATTTCGCTAGCTCATCGAGGAAGCGCGCGTCCTGGCGGATGTAGAAGGTAAACACCTCACGCGGCAGCGTGCCGTCGCCGACCGCCGAGACGAAGGGATGCGCGAACTGAGCGTCCCAGATCGGTCGGGCCGCCTCACGTAGGCGATCCGTGAACGTTGCGGTCGTTGTAGTCATAGGGCATACCTCGTCTTGATGGACCCTTAGGGAAGCGGCCCCCTCAGGGGTGAGGGGGCGCTTGACTGGGCGCCAGGTTCATCACATGGCCTACTTCGGCAGAAACTCATTCGTGAACATCTTGTTGAAGTCTAGATCCTTGCTCACCGTCTGGCCCTTGCTATCCTTGACCTGGCCGGTCTTGATCATGAAGCGCGGGTAGTCGGTCCAGACGCTCAGGTCTTGCTCGCCCCAGCGCGCTTTGCCCTCCTTGTACTTGGGCGCGAGGAAGAGGGCGGAGTCCTTCACCAGGCCGGGGTCGGGGAAGGAGCCGGGCGGCGCGGCCCTCACCATCAGCTCTGCCGCCTCCGCCGGGTTGCTGATCGCAAACTCGTAACCGCGCGCGGTTGCGTTCATGAAGCGGCGCAGCACGCTCGCTTTCTCCTTGATCAGCTTCTCGCTCGTGACGATCACGGGCGTGTAGTAGTTCGGCACGCAGAAGTCCGCTGGTCGGAAGGCGTTCAGTTGCACGTTCTCGCGCTGTGCCGCGATGCCCTCCCAGCCCTGGAAGATCCAGACGAAGTCGGCGCGCTTCGCCTGCAACGCTTGAAAGCCGAAGACATCGCTGGTAATGTTCTCGATCTTGCCAGAGGAGCCGCCGTCACACTTGATTACGGCGTCAATCACCGCCTCCTCAAACGGGGCACCAAAGCCCGCGTAGCGTTTGCCCGCCAGCTTCGCAGGCTTATCCAGACCAGAATCGCGCAGGGTGACGAACGCGGATGAGTTCTTCTGGATCACCGCCGCGACAGAGACCACCGCCTGGCCCGCGGCGCGTGCGGTCGTGACCGCCTCCTCGAAGCTGAAGCCGAGGTCCGCCTTGCCCGCCGCTACCTGCACGTCCGGCGTGCTGCCCTGCGCGTAGGGGAGCACCTGCACGTCCAGCCCCTCGGCCGCGTACCAGCCCTGCGCAGCGGCAACATAGACGCCGATGTGGTTCGTGTTCGGCGTCCAGTCGAGCGCGATCGAGACCTTGTCGCTCTTGGCGCTGCCCCCGGATGAGCCGTTGCTTTCCGAGCGACAGCCCGTGATCAGCAGCAGCGCGAGCAAGAGCAGCGCGAATCGGAGTGTGCGCATCGTACTTCCCCCTATACCGGTGTGCCGGATGTTGGACGTGACTCGGACGTGCCCGCGCGCGCCCAGGGAATGCTCAGCCGCTCCACGAGTACGGCCAGCCCGTAGAGCGTCAGGCTGAGCGTGGCCGTGACCGCGATCATGCCGAAGACGAGGTCCGTCCGATACGAGTTCTTCGCCGTCTGGAGCAAGACGCCCAGTCCGCGCGAGGCACCGACGTACTCACCGAAGACGGCACCGATCACGCTGTAGGTGACCGCGATCCGCACGCCCGCAAAGAACGCGGGCAGCGCCGTCGGCAGGCGCACGAGGCGGAAGATCTGGCGTCGCGTCGCGCCAAAGGTGCGGTAGAGCTTGATCAACTCCGGGTCGGACGCGGCTAGCCCGTGGACGCTGGCAACGACGATCGGGAAGAAGCAGACGAGCGCCACAACAAGCACCTTCGGCAGCGCGCCGTAGCCGAACCAGAGCACGAGCAGCGGCGCGAGCGCGATGATCGGCACCGTCTGCGAGGCGATCAGGAGCGGAAAGAGCGCATGGCGCACGACCGCGAAGAAGTCAATCGCCACCGCGCAGGCGACACCGATCACGACCGCGAGCGCAAAACCCACCAGCGTCTCCGCTAGCGTTTGGGTCGCGTGCCAGCGCAATAGTCCCGCCGCGGCGAGCGAAGCGGAGAGGATGCGCGACGGCGCGGGCAGGATCGTGGCAGGCACATCGCGCAAGCTGACGTAGCCCTCCCACAGCAGCAGCAGGGCCGCCACCAGCACGACGGGCGCGAGACCGCGACGTGCGAGTGCGATCACAGCGCCCCTCCCTCCGGCCCGCCCAGACCGAGCGCCTCGAGCAGTTGCACCTTCAGCCGCCCGAACGCGGGCGCCGCAATCAGCGCACGCGCGCGCGGCCGCCCGAAGGGCACGCGCAGATGGAGCACGATCCGTCCCGGCCGCGCGGAGAGCACGTAGACCTCGTCCGCGAGCAGCAGCGCCTCTTCCACATCATGCGTCACCAGCAGGCCGGCGCGCCCCAAGTGCGGCCAGGTTTCCAAGAGCCAGTCCTGCATCCGCGCCCGCGTGAGCGCATCAAGCGCACCGAACGGTTCGTCTAGCAGGATCAACTCCCCAGATGCGAGCACCGTGCGCGCGAGCGCCACCCGCTGCCGCATCCCACCGGAGAGCTCATGCGGTCGCGCGCGTTCGAAGCCGTCGAGGCCAAACGAGGTAAAGAGTGCGCGCGCCTCCGCCCGCGCCATCGTACGCGCCATCCCCCGCACCTCTAGCGCCACGGTCGCGTTGTCCAGTGCGTTGCGCCAGGGGTGGAGCAGATCGCGCTGGGGCATGTACCCCACATGCCCCAGGCGTTCGCTCGACCCCCCGAGCTGGAGGCACCCCGCAACCGGCTCCTCCAACCCCGCGATCAGGCCGAGCAGCGTGCTCTTGCCAGAACCGGAGGGCCCGATGATCGCGGCGAAACCACTGCGCGGAAGGGTAAGCGTGATCGCTTCCAGGACAGGCAGGTACCGCCCGCCCAGGCGATAGCCGTGCGAGACGTCATCCAGCATGAGGAGGGGTGGTGCAGCTTCCGGTGCGCGGTCTCCATTTGAGGAGACCCGCAGCGAAACAGGCATAGCGCGATCCCTTCGCCGGCATTACCCGGATCAGGTTCAAGCGGTCGGCGGCGGGACGGCCGCCCTCTCAGCCCGGCTCCCCGAGCTCCCGCGGTGAGAACTTCTCTGTGGATAGCTTAGGAAGGATTGGCGAGGGTGTCAACGGGAGGGATGTGATGTAAGAACGTGGCGACGTAAGGATGATGGATCAGCACTGGCCTCCTGACCCCGTCACGGCGCACTGGCTAGACCACATGAAACGCGCGCACGCGCACGCGGAAGCCGTGGTCCGGGCACTCTTCCCCCAGATGTCGGGCGGCGAGCAGTGTTTGGCCGGTCAGATCGGCGTAGGCGCGCACGGACGTGCTGTCGTGCTCCGGGTGGCGGCGTGCCACACTGGCAAGGTAGCGTGCGTCACACGAGGGACAGCAGATCCCGATCGCCTGCCACGAGTCTGCGGACGCCGCACACGAGGCATACGCGCCTCGCGTTCCCTGCCGATAAAAGTCAATCGGTGTCCCAGCGTCCACGCCACCACCCCATTACGTTTTACACTCGTACAGTCTATCTTCTCTCTCAGGTTCGTTGCAAGGGGTTAGGCTAGAATGCCGCTATACCCGGGTGGACTATGGCGC
>Ga0136611_10001324_pt1 | contig 17166 bp, 16 predicted proteins | sample AntDrymUQ2232306_2_FD_106645 | JGI IMG/M metagenome (GOLD analysis project Ga0136611, IMG submission 106645) | Polar desert sand microbial communities from Dry Valleys, Antarctica - metaG UQ223 (23.06) | ecosystem: Environmental > Terrestrial > Soil > Desert | place: Antarctica: Dry Valley...
GATCTGCGCACAGCACCAGCCCATCCACGTCCGGCTGCGCGAGATCCATCACCACCAGCGCCGGCCGCGCCTCCTGCACCGTCGCCAGCGCTTCGGCGCCGCTCGCGGCACGCGCACTTTCAAAGCCGCGGAAGGCGAACGCCCCGACGAGCACGCCGGCAGTATCCGGCTCGCTGAAGACGAGCAGAGCAGTCCTGGCAGGCCGGCCGTCTGGCTGGCCACGTTGGCCACGTTGGCCAGGCGGCATCTCGTTCCCCATCTCCTTACAGACAGGCACGCTTCGGGCCGTCCGGAGCACGAAACCGTTGCGATGTCCTTCGAGTTGGGTTACCGAATCGTCGCGTTGAGGTAAAGAGCGACGGCGAGCAAACGTTACATCCGTAACGAGGCGTAGTACTTTGCGGTGAAAATCGTTACGTATCCGTCACCTTTGCCGACAATTGGCATGTCGTAATGCGTCTGTTCTTCGCTCCGTCTGCAACCATCCAACACGCGATCCAGAGCACCGTCCAGAGGACCGTCCGGCGGTCCTCTGGACTAGCCAGTATCGCGGCGCTCGTCCTCTCCGCCTCACTCAGTCACGGCGTCCTGGCCAATACGCTCGACTCTCCGACCGAATACCTGGAGGCAAGCGCGGCCCCCGCAGTTGAGACCCTTGCGAGCACGGCCTATCCCTCACTCCTGACCGAGCTGGAAGCTGAATTGTTCGCGCACACCAATGCCGACCGCATCGCCCGCGGCCTTGAGCCCCTGACCTGGGACCCCGATCTCCTGGATGTGGCGCGTACCCGCGCCGCCACCCAGGTGCCACTTCAGTCCCTCTCCCACAACGACGCATCCGGCCAGCTCGCCGTCGGCAAGCTCCTGGCATCCAGACAAGTGACCTATCAGCTTGCCGGTGAAAACCTCGCCCGCCTACCCGGCGCCGGCGAGACCACCGCATCCCGCGCCGAAGTGGCGCTGATGAACAGCCCCCTCCACCGCAAGAACATCCTGGAGCCGCGGTTCAACCGCCTCGCCATCGGCGCCGTGACCGACCCCAACGGCCGCGTCATCTACGCCCAAATCTTCCGCGCAGCGTAATCTAGCTGCTAGCTTCCACCCCCAAGTTCGGCACACAGATCACGGGCAATCATTCGACCCGCCTCCCTATGTCCATGTTCGTTCCAATGTCCTTGGCCCAGCGTGGCTCCGAACCCGTGGACAGGGAGCTGTCCCTGTTCTGCAGCGGCCCGGAGGGATGGTGCAAGTGTCGTCACCGAGATTGCCTCTCTACGGCCAAGAGAAGCGATCCGCTCATCTGGATAGAACAGCGACGTCACTCCGAGCTGACGTTCTGTCTCTTCCCGTACACGGCGATCAGGATGAACCTGGATGCCGCTGGAGAGCGTCGCAACGTGCAGACGGCTACCTTTCGCGGCAACGTCGTCTCGCAGTTGGACAATGATGCGCTCTGTGACGCGCCACGCCTCTTCCCAGATTAGGTCTGTAGGTTCTAGATAGACGCCGCTGTCCAGCCCAGCCTCCTGCCCTTGCTGGGCTTGTTTCGATAGGGCAGAGGCTGGCACCGGCCGGCTGCGCAACTCAACGATCTGGCGTGCGCGGTTGGCTATCTGCAGGAGACGGACTCGCTGACTTAGAGCCTGCCACGCATGGTAACGCCATGTCTGCCGCGCGACCGCCGCAGGCAGCTGCTTGTAAGAGTCATCTAGAACAAGCTCGCCACCTTGTAACGTGAAGTAGGGTTTTAGGGGATCCTGCGCTAATGCCCGAGCGTTATCACGGATGTCATTCCCCGTGGTGATCGCTAGCAGAACCAAGTCAGGCGTAAACGCGGACGCCCGATGACGCCACATCAGCAGTTCTTGCACGGTGCCGAACCCAGAGACGCCGAAGTTCAGCACTTCAATTGCACGCCCTTGTAGCGCGGGGCACGTTGCCAAATGGCGCTCCACCCCGGCCCAAAACGTCTTCTCCACGGGCACTTGCAGTGCCTCGGCGTAGGAGTCACCTAGGACGGCGATCCGAAATACACCGGGTGCTTTGGCCGTGGCGTGCTCACGGTCGCGCATGCCGTGACTGTTGATCCGGATGTACGCCTCGCCTTCCTGGCGGAACCATCCCTCCGCGCCGGGGAGCAAGACGAAGCCAATCTGAGGATCCCAGGTGGTGAACAGAGGATAGCCGATACCAAAGAATCGGATGCAGATTTCAAGGAGCAGGAACGCCAGCGCGCAGCCAACTCCGGCGAGCGCGGCACGGCCGGCCATGTGACGAATAGTCGTGAGCACGCGCATTTCAGTCTCTGAGCCAGTTAGAGTAAGAGCGCTCTCACGTCGTATACATCACGCGCGTGGACAACCGAAGACATGAAACAATCAATCAATATCCTATGGAATGGCTGGAAACGGCTCGCACACACCGTTGGCGATTTTCAGGCCAGGATGATCCTAACGGCGTTCTACATCGTGCTCGTCATCCCGTTCGGCGCGGTGGCCAAGCTGGTCGGCGACCCGCTGCGCCTACGGCAGCGGCGCCAGACATCATACTGGGAGACGCGCCCAATTCCTGAGCCTACGCTGATCGCAGCGGGTCGCGAGTTCTGAGCCGAGCGAGTGTTTGTCCTAGGTATCTCCTGCCACTACCACGACGCGGCGGCGGCGTTGCTGCAGGATGGTCTACTGGTGGCTGCGGCCGAGGAGGAGCGGTTTTCCCGCAAGAAGCACGACCACTCCTATCCGCAACAGGCGATCGCGTTCTGTCTGGAGCAGGCCGGAATCACATCACGCGACCTGGACTACGTGGTCTTTTACGAGAAACCTCTTCCCAAATTCGAACGCGTACTCATGACCTCGCTTCATGCCACGCCGTACTCCCTAGCCCCGTTCCGCGAGGCGATGATCTCCTGGCTCAAGGAAAAGCTGTGGGTCAAGAGCCTGCTGATAGGAAAGCTAGGGATCGACGGCAAAAAAGTACTGTTCGTTGACCATCATGTGTCCCATGCGGCCAGCGCATTGTTCTGCTCTCCGTTTGAGGAAGCCGCCATTATTACCGCGGATGGCGTTGGAGAGTGGACAACCACTACGGTCGGTCGCGGCCGGGCGCCGTTTGGCGGAACTGGCACCGCGGAGCTCCATCTTCACAAAGAGCTTCGCTTCCCGCATTCGCTGGGGCTGTTGTATTCCGCGTTCACTTCCTTTCTGGGCTTTGAGGTAAACGAGGGCGAGTACAAAGTCATGGGCATGGCCCCCTACGGCGAGCCGCGCTTCGTTGACGATGTCCTCAAGGTAGTGGACATCGCGGCGGACGGCAGCTTTCAGCTGGACATGCGCTACTTTGCCTTCCATCGATCGACCAGCCAGACGATCGGACGGAAGTTCTTGGAGTTGTTCGGCGAGCCACGCCATCCAGAAGCCGAGTTCATTACACGTCTGACAAATGGCGCAGTTGCCGGCCTCGACGCCGATCTGGAAGCAAGCCAGCGCTACGCCGACATTGCGGCCAGCGTGCAGCAGGTTACCGAAGAAGTGCTGCTACGCCTCGCGCGCCACGCGTACGAGATAACGGGGCTGAAGCAGCTCTGCCTAGCAGGCGGGGTGGCGCTCAACAGCGTCGCCAACGGTCGAATTCTGCGCGAGGGACCATTCGATGAGTTGTTCATACAGCCGGCGGCAGGTGACTCAGGGGGCGCGCTCGGCGCAGCGTTGTACGCGCACCACATCCTGCTCGGACAACCCAGACGGTTCGTCATGGAGCACGCCTACTGGGGGAAAGCCTACGGAGAGGCAGCTGTCGTCGAGACGCTCCGTGCCGAGGGAGCTCGGTTTGAGGTGATTGATCAAGAGGATCGGCTGGTGGACCGCGTAGTGGAGCGAATTGAAGCTGGCGACGTGGTGGGCTGGTACCAGGGTGGCTTTGAGTGGGGACCGCGCGCATTGGGACACCGCAGCATCATTGCCGACCCCAGGCGCGCCGAGATGAAGGAACTCGTCAACCGCAAGATCAAGTTCCGCGAACCGTTCCGGCCGTTTGCACCGTCCGTCCTCGCAGAGCGTGCGTCCGAGTACTTCGAGATTGAAGATGCGGAGCGCCAGTTTCCCGCGCGCTTCATGCTACTGGTGGCGCCGGTGCGGGCAAACCGTGGAGACGAGATCGCCGCTGTGAACCATCTCGGAACGGCACGCCTTCAAGCGGTACGCCACCAGGAGTCACCACGCTATTACCGGCTGATCGAGCAATTTGGCCAGGCGACGGGAACACCCATGCTCCTGAACACCTCGTTCAATCTGCGAGGGGAGCCAATCGTCAACACCCCTGCCAACGCGCTTCACACATTTCACCGGGGGGGCATGGAGCTGTTGGTGATGGACAATGTGATTGTCCATAGTTGATGGCAATCGGGAGACCGCGGCAGGAAAATGGAGAATAACAGCATGCCTCGCTTTTTTGAGACCACCGCCGCGAAGCTAGGCGTAATCGGCTTGATGATGATTTACCTGTGGCAACGCCGGCTTTGGTGGCTCATCCCTATGGTGAGCGTGCTGCTTGTATTTGGACTCGTGGTGGTGTTCGCACAGGCAACAGCTATTGGGCCATTCATCTATGCACTCTTCTAGCGCCCCGCCAGCCGCAGCATCACAGCTAGCGTCTTGATCAGGATGGCCACGTCAAACGCCAGCGACTGATGGCGGATGTAGTACACGTCGTATTGGAGCTTGGCCAGCTCATCTTCCGGCGTGGCGCCGTAATTGGCCTTGACCTGCGCCCAGCCGGTGAGACCCGGCCGCACCAGCAGCCGGCAGCGGAAAAACGGGATAGAGCGCTGCAGCTCCTCCACGTCCTCTTCTACAAAGGGCCGCGGTCCCACCAGGCTCATATCGCCTACCAGGATGTTCCAGAACTGCGGCAGCTCGTCAAGCCGCAGCTTGCGCAGCCAGCGCCCCACCCGTGTTGGCCGCGTCGCCTTGCGCTCCCAAATAGTCTGCTCCGCACCCAATCCCCTTTCAATCTCACCCGCCACATGGTTCCTTTCCGAACCAACGGGGAGCGTGCGAAGCTTGTAGATCCGGAAACGCCGGCCACCACGCCCAATGCGCTCCTGGGAGAAAAGCACGGAACCCCGCGAGTCCACCCGGATGGCGAGCGCCAGCGGCAGCGCGAGCGCCAACAATACCACCAACCCGACCAGGCCGCCGGCAACGTCCATGATTCGCTTGCCGAACGCGGTCACGGCGCTGCCCTCGCCCGGCTGAGGCATCACCGCCAGCCAGTGGTCGCCCACATACTGGACCGGCGTCTGGCTCGTGACACGCTCGTAGAGCGTCGCCATCGGAACAACGCGCACGCCTGCCTCATAAGCGAGCGTGATCGCGCGGTAGCCCTCGGCAATCATGGGGCCCTCCGTGGCGACGATCAACTCTTCAACACCGGATTGGCTCAACAGCTGAGAAAGCTCAAAGATGGTCCCAACCACCGGCAATCCCGCTACCTGGGTACCCACTCTCTCTGGATGCTCACTGACGAATGCGACGGGCACATGCCCGCTGCCAGGGTTGCGGAGCAGCGTTTCGGCAATCACCCTTCCCGACTCACCGTCGCCCGCGATTAGCGCACGCAGCGTAAGGACCGGGTGGCTCGCCACCGCGGCATAGACCAATCGCCAGGCCGCCGCCGTGATGACGCTGGTGAACGTGAGCACTCCCCACACCAGGCTGGACTTCAGCATGGGCGGCCCGATGATTGGCACCAGCGCGTACCCCACATGCACCAGGAACACCACGCCCGCCACACGCAGCGGCCCGTAGTAGGGACTGCGCGCCAGCGTCAGGTCGTAACAATCCGTGAGCACGGACGCGAGCACCCAGAGGCTGGCCAGCAGCACCACGCTCTCCGGCGTCACCATGCGGTCTGGGCTGGCGAACGTGAGCAGCCAGGACGGCTTGGGCAGCACATACCCCATCAGAAGCAAAGTGCCTAGCAAGACCACCAGATCGCCAACCAGCAGGATGGCGCGCCGCTCCGCCAGCCCGAGATCTAGCGCACGGCCAGCGGCGGGCTGCCTCGCCACTGCCGGTCGGCCCGCTGGCGGGAACCCCGGCCACGGCGTTGCGGCACGCGAGCCCGTACCAGCAGTCACAAGCGGCACCCGTGGCGTCACCGGCGTCACCGGGCCAGCAGCGCTTTGCCCTTCTCTAGAGATGACACCCATGCTCCGCTAATGTATCCCATACACCTCGCGGATAACGCGCTCCACCACCAATCGCTCATCAAATTCGCGTTCCGCCTTTATCCGCGAGTGCGTGCCAAACCGCGCCCGTAACGCCGGATCGCGCAGCAGCCGCTCGATGGCGGTCGCCAGCGCCACCCCATCCCGCGGCGCCACGAGAAAGCCGTTGCGCCCCTCGTCCACCGTCTCGCGACAGCCAATCGTGTCTGTTGTAACCACAGGCTTCCCCATTGCCAGCCCCTCCAGCAGCACGCGCGGCACACCCTCACGATAGGAGGACGGCAACGCCACCACATCCGCGAGCGCCAGCAGTTCGCGCACGTCCGAACGGAAGCCAATCCAGCGGAAGTGCTCTGACTCGCTGGCCCGCAAATACTCCGGCGGCGCGGTGTCGGGACTCTGCTCCGAAGCGCCGGCCAGAATGAAGCGCACGGGGAATCCAGCGCCAACGCGCCCCGCGGCCTCCACAAACTCGCGCACGCCTTTACTCCAAAAGGCGCGGGAGGCCATCAGCACCACGCCGGTTCCCTCCGCGATCCCAAGCCCATCCCGCAGCCGCTGCAGCGTGTCCTGGCTCACGGCCTCCGGCGAGTACTCAGTCAGATCTACGCCGCTCCCTCGGATGAGCACAGCCTTGCGACGCGGCAGGACCCGGCGCCGCACGAAGTAGGACATATCGTCCTCGTTCTGAAACCAGACACGGTGGTTGAAGGCAAACGCCAGCCGGTACAGCGCGGTGGCCGTCTCCTGCACCACGCGCGGCTTCAGCCCAGCGCGCTCGTTATACAGATGGCCGAGGCCCGCCACCAGGCCGACGGTGCGCGGCACGCCCGCCAGCCTGGCGGCAAAGCTGCCCAGCACGTTGGGCTTGATGGTGATGTGGTGCGCCAGGTCAACACGCTCAGCCCGGTACAGACGCGTCAGCGCCGCCAGGCAGCGCACATCGCCGGCGGGATCCATGTACTGGTCGAGCGGGATCGCCAAATGGCGCGCACCCAGCACCTCTATCCGTGGCGTGTACTCTCCCGGCGGCGTCGCCACCAGCACCTCATGCCCCAGTTCAAGCAGCCGCTTGATGAGCCCCCGGCGGAACTGCCAGACGGTGAAGTCCCGGTTGTTGACCAGCACGATCTTCACGCGCCGCCAGACATCCACCGCTCGCGCCATGCCTGGAACATCAGCACGTCCCACAGCGGGTACTGCCAGTTTCGCCGGCCGGAGAGGTGCTCCTGCCACCTGACCCGAATGGGAGCGGGATCGAAGAACCCCTCGCGTCGCAGCCGTCTCTCGTCCAACAGCGCCTCCGCCCATTCGCGCAGCGCCCCACGCAGCCAGCTATCGATCGGCACGCCGAACCCCATCTTCGGCCGGTCGATCAGCGCCCGCGGCACGTAGCGCTGCAGCACCTGGCGCAGCAACCACTTCCCGCCACCCTCACGGAACTTCATCTCCAGCGGTACCCGCTGGGCAAACTCCACCACGCGGTGGTCTAGTAGCGGTACGCGCGCCTCCAGGCTCGCCGCCATACTCGCCCGGTCCACCTTGGTCAGGATGTCTCCCGGGAGATACGTCACCAGATCTAGGTACATCATGCGCTGGCGAAAATCCGGCAGTGCGGGCCACTTCTCCGGCTCCGTCAACGGCGTGGCCGGTTCCCTCCCACCCAGCACCACGTCTCCCGGCTCCTGCCAGTGTGAGACCATCCGCCGGTACAGTCCCTCTGCCGTCTGTTCCGAAAGAAACTCCCCCAACCGGTGCAGCTTCTCCCCTGCTATCCCGTCGTACGCGGACTTGCCCGCCAACCGTAACGGAAGCGACACCAGCCGGTCCAGCACCCTCGGCGGCACGGCCTGAATGCTCGCCGCCACTTGCCGGCGCGCCCCGGACGGCAGCCAGCGCATCCGCTGCCACAGCGGGTGCGCCATGAAATAGCGGTTGTAGCCACCGAACAGCTCGTCGCCGCCATCCCCTGACAGGGCGACTGTGACGTGGCGCCGCGCCAGCTGTGAGACCAGGTAGGTCGGGATTTGCGACGCGTCGGCGAACGGCTCGTCGTAGATCTCCGGCAGCCGCGGGATCACTGCCTGCGCCTCCTTGGCCGTGACGTACAGCTCGGTGTGGTCGGTGCCAAGGTGGTCCGCCACCGCCCGCGCGTGGGTCGCCTCGTCGTACCCCGCTTCGTGGAAGCCGATGCTGAACGTGCGCACGCGCTGGGTGCTTTGCGCCTGCATCAGTGCCACCACCGTGCTCGAATCGATCCCGCCCGAGAGAAAGGCGCCCAGCGGCACATCCGCAATCATGTGCGAGCGCACGGCGTCACGCAGCAGCGCATCCAACGCCTCCGTCGCCTCCTCCGCGCCACCCACGAACGGCGCCGCCTGCCCCCGCTCAGCCGCCTCCCGTGCACTCCAATACTGCCTCAGAGACACGTCTGCCTCTTCCGGCCCCCGCCCCCACCCCTGACACCTGTCACCTGTCACCAGGGGTTTCCCCACTGGGGACGGACACCTGACCGTAAGCACGTGTCCGGGAGCCAGTTGCCGCACACCCCCGTAGATGGCGTGGGGCCACGGGATGTAGCTATGGCGCAGGAGCAGCGTCAGCGCGCCACGGTCCACCTCCGGCCGAAAGCTCGGGTGCGCCCGAAGCGCCTTCAGCTCGGACCCGAACAGGAACGTACCGTCCGGTGTCCAGCCGTAATACAGCGGCTTGATGCCCACCCGGTCTCGCACTAGCGCCAGGCGTCGCTCGCGACGATCCCACAGTGCAAAGGCGTACATCCCGGCAAAGCGCTCCAGCGCCGGCTCCAGCCCCCACTCCTCCACACTCGCCAGCAGCACCTCTGTGTCTGAGTGCCCGCGGAGCCGGTGCCCTTTCCCTTCCAGCTCAACGCGCAGCTCAGGGAAGTTGTAGATCTCGCCATTGAACACCACCACGTAGCGCTCGCTCTCGGAGCGCATCGGCTGGCAGCCCGCCGGCGAGAGGTCCACAATCGCCAGCCGCCGAAACCCAAGCGCCAGCCCCACTTCCGCGTCTACCCACACCCCATCATCATCCGGCCCGCGATGGCGGAGCCTCCCCGCCATCGCATCCGCCCGCGCCCGCAAGCCCGCCTCAGCATCCGGTGCCGCCCAAAACCCCGCGATCCCGCACATGTCAGCCCCCTACCGCCAGCGACTCATACAGCTCCTCATAGCGCCGCACCACCGCTGCCAGGCTGTACCGCTCCCGCACTTGCTCCCGCGCCGCGCCACCGATCGTGCGACGTTCCTCAGGCATCAGTCGCAGCAGCTTGGAAACCGCGCTGGCCAGCGCGCCAGGATCACCCGGCGGGACAACGCTGCCCGCGCCTCCGACAATGGCTGCCGAGTCCCCCACATCCGTGACCACGCACGGGACACCGCAGGCCATCGCCTCTCCGATCACGTTCGAGAACCCTTCACCATACGCCGAGGACGACACGAATACATCCAGCGCTGCCAGCAATGACGGCACATCCTTCCGCTCGCCCAGGAGGTGAACGAATCCGTTCAGCTGCGCATCCGCCACCAGCGCACGTAGCTGCCGGCTGCAGGCATCCACGCCGCCGCCGGCCAGGAGGAAGTGCGTGCCTGGAAGCCCGGCGACTACGGTACTCGCCGCCTTGAAGAAGGTGGCGTGGTCCTTCATGGGATCCAAGCGTGCGAGGTGCCCCACCAGCGGCGTGTTCGAGGCCAGCCCGAGCTCACGCCTGATGCCCGCGCGCGCCTCCGTGTCCGGCTTGAAGCGTCCCAGGTCAAAGCCATTGGGGATCACCTCCCAGCGTCGCGGTCGGTACCCCTGGGCGGCGTGAGCGGAGACACCGGAGCGAGCGTTTGCCACCACCACCTCCGGTACCAGCGGCGTCCGGGTGAGTACGGCGCACAGCCGGCTGGCCAGTCGCGTCTGGTGCGAGGGATCCGGCCCCACAAAGTCGGAGGTCCGCACGTTCCACGCGAGGCGGCGTACACATGCCAAACGCGCGCCAAACGTGCCAAGCAGGTTGGCATGGTACATCCAGGTCTGCAGCACGTCTGGCCGCTCTTCTCTGAGCAGGCGCACCAGCGCCATAACGCCGCGCGGATCAGGGCGCCCGCGCGCCATCGAGAGTGATCGGACGGGGATACCCGCCGCTTCGATCTGACCGGCTAACGCACCACCTTCCCAGAGCGTGACCACCCGATTATCAAAGCGCGCGGGATCCATCGTGGAGACGAGCTTGTAGAGCATCATCTCCGCGCCTCCCACCGTGAGCCCCGTAATCAGGTGTATGATCCGAACTCGCTTCATGCCCGCACGAAGGGTAGCCAGAGCGCATTTGTGAACGAGAGATTACTGCGCCACCACTTCGCCTTCGGCAAGAACTGGAAGTCATTCCTTTCCACTATCACGCCCGAAAGCATCACCGAAGCCGAGCGGGGTCTCACTCGTCTCCTCCCGCCGGGCGAGCTGCGAGATCGACGGTTCCTGGACGTGGGGTGCGGATCAGGCCTGTCGATGCTCGCCGCCATTCGCCTGGGAGCCTCACAAGTAACCGGTATCGATCTCGATCCACTGTCGGTGGAGACTGCGCAGATGCTGCTATCTACCCACGCTCAGGGTTCTGAATGGTCCGTCCGGACGGCGAGCGTCTTTGATCTCAATCCCACGCGCGACGCGCGTGACGGTCTTGACGCTGGTACCGCGCGTGCTGGCGAGTATGACATCGTCTACAGTTGGGGCGTCCTTCACCACACAGGCGACGTGTGGGGCGGCATCGAGAAAGCGGCGAGCATGGTTGCTCCAGGCGGTCACCTGGCGCTCGCGCTGTACCGCCATACGCCGCTCTGCGGATTCTGGAAGAGAGAGAAGCGCTTCTACGCTGCCGCTCCGGGGTGGGCTCAACGCCTGATCCGGGTGCTCTACAAGGGAACGTATGCCCTGGGCCTGCTCGCCACGCGACGCAGTCCTCTCCACTATGTCCGCGAGTACCGATCTGCCCGCGGCATGGATTGGCACCACGATGTCCACGACTGGCTGGGCGGGTACCCCTATCAGTCGGTCGAGCCACAGGAGGTCACCCGCTATCTCGCCGGCCTCGGTCTCTCTATGGAGCGAGTCTTTGCGCGTCCGGCGGCAGCCCGGGGTCTGTTCGGCACGCACTGCGATGAGTACGTGGCCGTGCGCAACCGACAACGAGAGTGAGCCGGGCTGCTACATGATACCTCGGTAGTGCGTGAGTAGCTCCCGATCAGACAGCGTAGCGTCGGACTTTCTACCCACAAAGTAGTAGCCCCAAGTGCCGTCTTGGGCTCCAGGTCGGTCGATCAGGAAGCGGTCCACATATTTCAGCCAGAATGCCGTCAGTCGCGCAACAACCTTCGCGATCACGAGTCCCCTCTGAGTGGAGGCGAAGCCACGTAGGAAGTAATGAAAAGACCAGGCCAGCACGACACCTGGGCCACCTCCTGATCCGCTGCGTAGTTCCACGAAGCGACGGAACAGACGGCGATGCCCCAGGGGTGAGAATCGCATGAAGTCGTAAGGTCCTTCATGCACCTGCTGCATGAAAGGAGTCTCGGCGTACACCAGGCCGTCTGCCTTGAGCACGCGATGCGTCTCCTCGACGCAGCGGAACGGATCGACGACGTGCTCCAGCACCGCCTGCACGATCACGGCGTCGAACGTCTCGTCCTCGAAAGGGATGTCGTGTGCGTCACAGACCAGAGCGGTGCGGCTGTCGAGCCGTACGTCGCTCTCGATCAGCTCAATCTGTTGATGGTCAAGCAGCACCTCCATGCCTCCCCCAAGTGCCGCGCCCCCAATCACCAACACGCGTGGCGCCGGAGACCGCTCTAACGTGAGCTCTGCCAACAGCTGGAAGTTACGCCTGGACCGGATGCTGTCACCCAGGCTGGGAAGCAAACGTCCCAACGCGCGACCGAGTGCCGAACGCTCACGCGGTATGACATCGATTCCCGCGGCGATATCCTCGATCCTGAACACACTGCTGCCTTCATGAATGAGGATCGGTACACCCCCAACCACCGGAAAGCGGATACCGCACGACTGACCCCGGCAGACAAGCTCCCCACTATTTTTGTGCAGCCGGTCCCGGCACACTGGGCAGCGCAGAAGCTCCCACATCATTCGGGCGTGACCACGGCTCGGAAAATACGGCGTGCAGCGGGCACGCTCGCGGGCAGCAGCTCCCCTACACTGCGCGGCGCGCGGGCGCATTTCTCAATGATCGCCGCAGCGGCCACCGTGAACGGAAGCAGCGGAATGCGATACCGCGAAACGGTTCCCAGGTTTATCTGCGCGATTGCCACCGTCAGTCCCATCACGGCCACAAAAGTGACGCTCGCAAGTAACAACGGGGACCGAACCGCGTTCAAAGCTACGCCTTCTCTGCTCACCAAGAGCCACAACCCACGTCCAAGAAGCGCCAGCAGCACGGTATTCTCCACGGCCGCCAGCAGGCCGAACGCACCCGGTGCCTCCCACAGGAACGGGCGAAAGAGAGCCACCACGAGCGCAGCCGGCCACGCCCGAAGCACCCCCCAGGCACTCACCTCCTCTATCAGCGGCGCGGCAAGGTTGCTTCCGGCAAAGACTTGCTGCTCTGAAACGGATATTACGAATCCGATTGATCCGGCCAACGCAGCCAGAGAATAGCGCGGGTCGATCGCGCCAAAAACGAGCATCGCTACCGCACCGAAGAAAATGCCGGCTCCAATCAGGCCCCGGCGCCACGCGCCTCCCCGCCTCTCGGCGTTCAGCCCGTGTCGGGACAACGGGCCGGCCGCCAGCATCCATGGCACGATAGCCGCGAAAAGCGCCAGCAGGATCTGCGGACGATACAGCATCAGAACGTACGCGCCAAAGCCGCCCCACATGAGTGACGTCAATCGCCCACGGCTAACGAACCGATCCACACCCCAGACGGTCATTCCCAGCCCCAGGAACCCGAACGATTCTTTGAGCAGTCCCGCCGACCACAGCACAAGACTCGGCCAGAACAACACGCCCGCCCACCACACTGGCCGCAGCCATCGCTCCGGATAGTAGGAGACGAACGTGCGGTACAGAAGGAGCTGCCCCACGAAGCCAAGCGCGCCGCAGATGAATGTCGCACCTAGAAACGAATCTGCGGTAAGCGCGTGAAAGACCCCGCTCGCGCTGCTGAAACGTACCGTGGAATTCACGTCTCGCCCGATCCACACCGCGTTCACGAGATGCTCTAGTAGCTCACCCTCCCCCAGTTCCGCGCGGATTGCCATCGCGTGCTCAACGCCCTGGTAGTGGTACGTAACGTTGTCGTTGACGAAACTGGAGATGTAATGCACCGCGAAGATGGCGACCGTGGCAACACCCGCCACAAACTTGCCCGCGAGCGCCACGGTGAAGACTAACCACTCTCCCTCATGCCGCCAGACTGCCAGGCCGAGCAGCAAAAGCACCTCCGCCACAAGCAGCCCGACGAAGAAGTCATCGGCGGACAGAGGTTGGGCGGCGCTGAGATCCACGCAACTAGACGGCGGGGGGCACAGCGCTCGGGGCAGGCCGCCCGTCATCTGGCATTGGTGGCAGTGTGCCCCATCCGACCACACCCGTCACCGGCCATGGCAGCGCCGCGCACACCCCATGTGCGCGTCCCCTTGATCTTCGGTACCGGTATGACCGAGCTGTTGACCACGGTGACTTCATCCGGGCCGTACACCTGGCTCATTTTGCGGGCGTAGGCCCTTGCCCACGCCGCCGCTACTAGCCCCGCGAGCGCCGAATCTGGCACTTCCAGGATAATGGTGATGACCTCAGTCCTCGGCGCGGTCGCACCGCTCACCCGGGGCAGCAGACGGCCGGGCGCGCGCAATGCTTCGGGCAGCGTGCTCCCGAGCTCGTCCTGTACAACTCGCTCGGCATCAGAAGAACGCACGAGCTGCGCCAGCGTCTGCCTGTGCTCGGACGTCGCGCCGGCATAAGAGGGCGTCAGTCCCGGCGCCGCCTGCACCAGGCGCATCTGCGGCACCACGTCCACAGTTGCCGTATGGATCAACGGCTGCGCGGCTGCCCAGCCCGCCGCCGCAGCCGCCCCAACCGCTGTGCTGAGCACCAGCCAATACCCCCGTCGCGCGATAGCGTACAGGGCTGGCGGGGACCTCAGCTCAGACACGGGTGATCTCCGGCCGCCGGCCTAAAAAGGAGCGCGCGGGGACGAGCCTATATAGCCTCATCTTCGCGTCTCCCACGGTGAAGCTGGTGATAGGGTGCAAGAGCTTCCGTCGAATGGGCACGACATAGAACAGCCACTCCCTAGGATAGCCGGTCCGGCGATCTAGGCAGAGAGTGCAGACGTCTGCCCGCTGGCGCGGTAGCGCGAGTGCGTACGGGACTACCTGCCTACACTGATCGACGAGGGCAGACCGGGCCGATGGTCGCCGCGGCGAACGAGCACGCGCATGTCTGAGGCAAGCCCAAGAGCGGCTAGTACCTCCGAGAGCACTCGCACGCACCGTGTGACGGCCAACGCGAGCCATGGCCTGCTGGCGACAAACGAAAGGGCGGGATGCTTTTGCACGTGGCCGAGCGACAGGTAATAGTGGACGGAGGAGATCACGCTGAGGCGACCTGCGAGTGCGGGGTAGACGTCGCCCCGGGTGGCTGACCCCAACTCACGGAGCAGCGCGCGCATTTTGCCGGGAGTGGTGAAGTTCAGTTCGTCCACAAACGACGGGTCTCGCCGCCACACGCGGCTCACGTACCACTTGGCAAGAGTCTTGTTGTTCAGGAGGTACGGCACCCACGGGATGGCGTAGTGGGCCTCGTAGAACGAGTTGAAGTTGGGGACGGTCAGCACCACCGTACCGGCCGGCTTCAGGACCCGCACCGCCTCCGAGAGCGCGCGCCGGGCGTCCGCCACGTGCTCCAGAACGGATGTGCTGTAGACGAGGTCGAAGGAGCCGCTTTCGAACGGGAGATCTTCCGCAACGGCGCTCTTGAGGTATGCCTCCGCCGGCCTGATGCCGTTGGCCTCCAGCAGCGCCAGTGCCCGTTCGTAGCGGCCAATGAACCCCAAGCTGCTTCCGGGCTCAATCCCCACGGCATCCACGCCGCGGTTAATCAGCTCGCAAAGCACGAACGCCGTACCGCTCCCCACCTCCAGAACCCTGGCAGCTGGGACCCGCTCCAGGAACGGCGCGAGCAGTGCCACGCTGTACCGCGTGCCCTCGTAGATGCGGTGGATGGTGTCTCTCGGGTCCTTGTGCGAAACCTTCGCGCAGTACTCGGTTTCCGCGGCCGCCAAGGCATCGACCAGCGCGGGCGGGAAAGCGACGGTCATGCGCGTGTAGACACAAACTCGTTGCACCCCAAACGCCCACCGACCGTCTTCAGGCGATCCAGTGAGAAGCCGCACTCGCGGTAGAACTGAAACACCTCCTCCGGCTTGGCGACCTCGACCGGGTAGCCACCAAGCCAATCAAACCAATCGTGGAACCGAGACATCCCTCGTACGCCGCGCCTGATGCTGTACCCGCTGAAGGGACTCCGGCGGGCGCGGACGTCAGCGGCGATACCTAGCAGCACGAAGTAGGGAATGAAGACAGTAAGAACAAGCAAAAGCGGAACCGACCCAGCAATGTAGAGCCTCTTAATTGCGTACCACCACATCGAGAGTATGCCCTGGTCCATTGTAGATACTGACGAACAGCCTCCCACCCGACTTCACCAGCGGACCCATGTTGCCCAGGGCCCGCCACATCTGGCCCGTGTGGTGGGCCCGCCCCAGGAGTACACGATGTCAAAATTCGCCAGTGACGTGAGTTACTCAACGCTGAGTGCATCGCCCTGCTCTACTGTCCAGAGGTCTCCATCCAGCAAGTGCCGCCGCTTCAGCTCGGTCGTGGACCACACGCATTCGGGATCAAAGTCGAACGAATGCACTCAACTCGCACCAAGGCGCGCCGCGGCCAGCGAGAACAGTCCGCTCCCGCTACCAACATCCAGGAGCGTTTTGCCGCATAGATCCGAGACGCCCAACATCTGTTGGACTGAGCGCTCCGCTTCCCAGATGCGTTCCTGATTGACGACAGCCAGGAAGCTACGCCAGTTCCGTCCGAACGCAAATCCACAGGGGGCGCCACGGGCGCTGACACTCGTCTTCGCACGCCACATCACCTCGCCCCTATGCGAACGCCGCTAGCACAGAGGCAACGCGGTCCACATGCTCTTCCGGCATGGATGGGTAGAGCGGGAGCGAAATGGTACTGTCCCCGATGGCTTCCGCTTCCGGGTAATCACCGGCTTTATAGCCGTACGTTTCCCTGAAGTACGTGTGCAAGTGGACAGCCCTGTAGTTGACCATTGCGCCGATTCGGGCCTGCTGCAGTGCCTGAATGACCTCGTCCCTCCTTGTCGGGTCCACCAGAATGGTGAAGAGGTGGTTGGCGTGCTGAACACCATCGAGTGTCTTTAGCAGTCGGATAGCTGGAATGCACTCCAGACGCTCACGATATCGTCGAGCCAAAACGCACCGGCGCTCCCAGTTCCGGTGAAGGCGATCAAGCTGCGGGAGCAGCAAGGCTGCCTGGATGTTGTCCATGTTGTACTTCCAGCCGAACACCGGCATGTCCCAGTGCTGATAGCCCTCCCGGTGCCGATCCGCTGCGTTCTTGTCCATACCATGCAGGCGAAGGAGGCGCAGCCGGGAAGCCAAGGCCGCATCATTGACCGTGATGGCCCCTCCCTCGCCACTCGTCATCGCCTTAGTGGCGTAGAACGAGAAACACGCACCGGAAGAGAGTTGGCCTGGGCGAACACCATCCCGCTCGCCCTCTACGCAGTGAGCGGCGTCTTCCACCATGGCGAGCCCGTGCTCCTGAGCGAGCCGGCGGAGTGACCGCATGTCGCACATCTGCCCGTACAGGTGCACCGGCACGAGC
>Ga0136611_10001325_pt1 | contig 17163 bp, 9 predicted proteins | sample AntDrymUQ2232306_2_FD_106645 | JGI IMG/M metagenome (GOLD analysis project Ga0136611, IMG submission 106645) | Polar desert sand microbial communities from Dry Valleys, Antarctica - metaG UQ223 (23.06) | ecosystem: Environmental > Terrestrial > Soil > Desert | place: Antarctica: Dry Valley...
AATCATATACGTGCCGCTTACTGCCGCGGCGTTCTCCTTCGCCGTGTCGAACGTCGGCGTGTTGTCGGGATGCTGATTGGGAAAATAACGGTCGAGAAAAGCATCCCAAAGTATCGTTCGCGGCGAAATTTGTCCTCTGCCCGCGCTGTTATACGAGACGAAGAATCCAACACCCGCGTCGGGAATCAGATGCAAATCGCTGTGAAATTGAACGGTGTCTCCGCCGTGTCCGATGATGCGTCGTCCGTTGCGCGATTCTTCGTAAAAGCCGTAAGCCATCGCGTTTGCCGCTGGGTCTAAGGCAAACAGACGGCTGTGCATAAGCCGCGCCGTTTCCGGGCGCAGAATTTGCGCCTCGCCCAATCGTCCTTCCTGCAAATGCGCCAGCATAAATTTGGACATATCCGTTGCCGTGCTGCTCAGACTTCCGGCAGGAAAAGGACCGATTGATTCAAACGGTTTCGCCTCATCGGAAGCCAGCAAGTAGCCGTTCGACATCAGCGGTGCTAGTTCCGGCGGAAGCGGTTGGCGAAAGGTTGAACGAATCATTCCGAGCGGCTTGAAAACATTTTGTTCGATGTAATCGTCAAAGGGCTGCCCCGACGCTCGCTCGACGATGTAGCCCGCCAGAGTTGTCGCGTAATTTGAATAAGCCGGTGTCGTTCCCGGCGGAAAGATGCGTTGCGGGATGTGCGCTCGGACGTATTCACCGAGGTTGGGACTGGGTTTGTCGAATGCGAATAAATCCTTTACCTGCTCCTCAAATCCAGCGGTGTGCGTCAAAATGTTTTTCAGCGTAATGGGTTGCCCGAAGGCTTCCGGTATTTTGAAATCGAGATATTCGTTGATGTCGCGGTCAAGATCGAGTTTGCCCTGTTCAGCCAACTGCATCACCGCCGTCCAGGTAAAGAGCTTGGAAACCGAGCCGGGGCGAAACAGCGTTTCCTCCGCGACGACGGGCTTTTTCTGCGCGACATCGGCGTAACCGTAGCCTTTGGCAAAAAGAAGTTGTCCGTCTTTGACGATGGCGATGGTCGCGCCCGCAACGTCTTCCCGTTCGAGTTGGAGCGGAACGATTCCGTCAAGAAACGCTTCGACATCCGCCGCCGTCAACTCACGGCTGCCCGCAGGAGGAACGATGCCGGTCGTCATCGGCTCATTTGTTTTGTTGGTCGGGGCGGTCGGCAAGTTTGGAACTTGTCCTCCTGCTAATGAGGAAAGCATCAAACCGAGCAATAATAAAGCCGTTAATTTTTTCATAAATTTCGTTTCCCTTTATTTTTAGGAATCGTTGCCCGCGCCGCGTCTCGATTCGGCTCGTTCATTTAATCTTTTGCGCCGGGATAACGCTTCCGCCCTGTTTGAACGTCAATCCCGTCGTTTGTCCCTGCGCGTCTTTCGTGAACGTGATCTGCAAATTGACATCTTTGGAGAAAAAGACAGTTTCCGATTCGGCAGAAAGCGCGAATTTCGATTGACCGCCGACTTGTCCGAAGAGCTTCCCGTTTTCGAGCGTGAAGCCGATGACGATTTTCGGTGCGGCAAGTTCATACTGCCCGACGTATTTTTCCAAAACTTTCTGATCAACCGCGATTTCCTTGCGCTCCTTCGGAGTTTCATACGCCGCGCCGAAAACGATTGCCGCCAGATCATTGCCGATTCTTCCGGCAGGTGCGCCCTGCACGTTGCTCAAAACGACGACCGTGACTTTATCGGCGGGAAAGCGGGCAATCTCTGTCGCAAAGCCGTAAATCCCGCCGCCGTGCGAAATCGTTTGGCGGTCGAATCGCTTGCCGATGCTCCAGCCGTAACCGTAATTGCTTTTAAACGGCGTGAACGCTTCGTCGAGCGATTTGCGCGAAACGAGTTTCTCCGTATAAAGCGCCTGATCCCAAAGCAGTAAATCGCCGGTCGTCGAATACATCGCACCCGCCGCGTAAGGAATCGTCATATCCATATACGAAGCGTTGATAATTTCGCCGCCCTGCCGCGCATAGCCCGCCGCGCGATTTTTGATAATTCGGAGCGGACTGTCGTAGCCCGACTGCCGCATACCGAGCGGCGTAAAAATGTTTTCCTGCAAAAAGTCGGCGTAAGACTTGCCGGACGCGCGCTCGATAATCGCGCCGAGCAGGTAATAACCCGAATTGCTGTATGCGAATTTTTCGCCGACCGTGAATTCGAGCGGTTTGTCGCGGAGCTGCGCGATCATCGCGGCGTTCGTCGTCGGCAACACGGCGGTTTTGGCAAAATCGGGAAAGCCCGTGTAGTTCGGCACGCCGGCGGTGTGCGTCAAAAGATTTTTGACGGTGATCGGCTGCCACGCCGCCGGGCAATCGGTCAAATATTTGCACGCCGGATCGTTCACGTTCAATTTGCCGCGCTCCTGCAGCATCATTATCGCCATCGCCGTGAACTGTTTGGTTACCGAACCAAGGCGAAAAACCGTCTGCGGCGTGTTCGGCACGTCGAGTTCGACGTTCGCCATGCCGTAGCCTTTGCTGACGAGAGGTTTACCGTCACGCGCTATGAGAATCGAGCCGCTGAAACCATCAACACGCACGGCGGCGTTCATATATTCATCAACTTTTGCCGTTATCTGCTGCGCTGACGGCGACGACACGGTGGCGGTGTTTTGCGCCGAAGCGTATTGAGCAAAAACCAAACATAGCGCGACAAACGCGGTCAGATGACTGACGGAATTAAATTTTTTATACATACAAAACTTTCCTCAAAAATAACGGAAGATATCAAACGCCCGCGCGCCTTTAATGTCCGATGTGTGCGTCATTCAGAAAACTATTCGGATTAACTGATAACTGTTAAGTAAAAACGAATCCGAAACTATTCAGTTATCATCTTTCAGTTATCAATTATTCCGAAGGGTTAAATGCTAATTTCAAACGATTCAATTATGCATAGGCTTTACTTATTTGCAGTTTCAGGTTTTTTCTCAGGGGCGCGTGTGAAATCAGCAATATTTTCTATATTCATCATTTCAACTTTACCTTGACGGTTGAGCCTGAAACTGACAAATCCTTTACCCTGCGTTCGGTCGCGCCACGTAATGCGGAAAACGTCGTAATGCCAATGCTCCAAATCGCCAGTATAATTCGGACCGAACTGCGCGGTTAACTTGCCGTTTTCAAAGACGATTTTCGAGTCGCCATACATCTCGTTTTGATACTCGCCCGCGTATTTTTCCATCGCCAGTGACGGCGATGTGCCTTTGACTCTTTCGGATTCCGCCTTCAGCGCGGCGGCTTTGCCCTGCTCTTGCAGAGTTTTGATTGTCTTCAGCATATCCGCGCTCCAGTCGCGCGGCTGCGCGCCTAGATAAGCGTCGAAGATTCGGTATGCCAGAGGCATCGGAAGAGTTGTTCCGCCCAAATTCGTCAGAATCACTACGCCCATTTTTTCTTCCGGCATCATTGCCACGAGTGCGCGCATTCCGTCAATCGCGCCGCCGTGTTCGACGAGTTTGCGCCCGCGATAATCCGAGAGAAACCAACCCAATCCGTAGTTCAAGAAATGCGCCTCCGGGTAAAGCATTTTCATCGTGCCTTCGAGCGGAATGATGGTTTGCGACGCGTGCATCTCTTTGATAGCGGCGGAACTAATCAATTGTTTGTCTTGATACTTACCGTCTCCGAGCTGCAAGCGAACCCACTGCGCCATATCAACGACATTCGAGTTAATCGAGCCGGCGGGAGCAATGTTGTCAATGTTGCGCCAGGCAATCGGTTCTGCCTTGTCGTCAAACTTTGAGTGAGGCACGGCAACGTCGTTTGAATTAGCAAGCGTTTTAATGCTGGTGCCGGTCGCCGTCATACCGAGCGGGACGAAAATTCGCTCGCGCGTAAAATCATCCCAGTCCTTGCCAGTGATTGAGGGAATGATTTGCCCGGCTGCCAGAAACATTACGTTTTGATAGCCGAAACGCGAACGCATACTCGACGACGGTTTTAGATACCGGATGCGGCGCAAAACCTCGCTGCGGTCGTAGGGCGAGGCATACCAGAGAAGGTCGCCGCGCTCCAGCCCGACGCGGTGGCTCAACAAATCGCGGACGGTCAACTCGCGCGTCGCATACGGATCGTAAAGTTGAAGGCTCGGCAGATATTTCGTCGCCGGGTCGTCCCATTTGAGTTTCCCCTCGTCAACGAGCATCGCAACCGTGGCGGCGGTGAACGCCTTTGACGACGACCCGATGGCGAACAACGTGCGCTCGTCCACCGGCGACGGCTTGCCGAGTTCCCGCATTCCGTAGCCTTTCGCAAAAACAACTTTGTCGTCCTTGACGACGGCAATCGCCAAGCCCGGCACTTCCCAATCTTTGATGGCTTTGTTGACGTAATCATCAAAACCCTGCAAAGGCGCGTCCTGCGCCGCAACAGAAAGAGAACCGATAAACAGCATCAGGATAAGACCGATGATGCGATGTGTTTGTGTTTGAAATTTCATAAAATTTTTCTCCGAAAATATAAATTTGTTGCGTGTTTAGGTTGTCCAGATTTGTTTCAACACCCGCGCGAAATTACCGCCGAGTATTCCTTGTATGTCGCCGTCGCTATATTTGCGGCGGATAAGACCTTCGGTTAAATCAAACATTCGTTTCGGATGATTGACGCCTTCGATGTCAATCTTCTCCCGAAAGCCGTAGCTTCCTTTGTAACCGGCACGAAGTCGCTTATTAGCTTCCGGCGGCATCGCGTCGTAGCCGTATAGGTCTATGTCGCTGCCGATGCCGAGATGCTGTGCGCCAATCAGCTTTCTCACGTGGTCGAAATGGTCGAGGTAATGTTCGATGGTCGTCGGCTCATCGCCTTTGACAAACATCCGCACGCCCGTAATTCCCATCACGCTGCCCGCCGCACCGACTCGTTTGATTGCCTCGTCGGTCTTCAAACGCGGATGACTCGGCACGAGGGCGCGGCAGTTGGAATGTGTAATCAGCACGGGCTTTTTGGAAATCTCGAAAGCGTCAAGCGTCGTGCGGTCGCCGCAGTGTGAAACGTCAACCGCCATCCCGACTTTGTTCATCCGCTCGATAATGGAAACGCCAAAATCCGAAATGCCTTCGTCGCGCCGCTCGGTCGCGCCGTTGCCGATCAGATTGCGCGAATTGTAGGTCAACTGCGAAACGCGCTGTCCGAGTCCGCGAAAAAAATCAACGTCGTCCGCGTTGCGAAACTGCTCCGAGTTTTGCACTCCGAGCAAAATGCCCAGCTTGCCCGATTTTTTCACGCGGTCGAGGTCTGCCGCGCTGTCAATCCGCATAAAGTGTTCGTCGTGATTGGCGATAAAAGCGTTCCACGAGGCAAAAAACTTCAGCGTCGTCTCGTAAGCGTTCGCCCCGCCTAATCCGACCGCTGGGTGAATGACGTTGATGCCCGAATCTTTGAACGGCTGAAGGTCGGCTGCCATAAAACTTTCAGGGTCAGCCATCCACTTCGCTTGTTTAGCGAAATCGAGCGAGAGCAAGCCGAGCATATCTATGACGGTGGATTGCCTGACCAAATCAATTGCCCGCGTTGAATACTCGCTCGGTGTGTTCGCAAAAAGCTGAAACCGCCCCAGATTGAGCATCGGCGCAGAGATGACGGCGGCGCCCGCGGCAAATGATTTTTTCAGCATTTGGCGGCGCGTTAATGTATTTTTCTTTTGTATTACCAATTTATTCATAACAATCACCAAATCTTCCTTCGAGAAATTAAAAATTATTTTGACTCGACGCGCCAATAATCCTCGCCGGAGAATTTGAGATGCATCGCTTTGCCGCCTACTACATCGAGAAAAGCTATCCACTCAGGGCTTTGAGGTTTATCGGCGAGCCTGAAGGTGTTGAAATCAACTGCCTCAAGCGGCAGCAAACCGTCTATCGAAAGTTTGCCTTTGAGTTGCATAATCCTAAAGCTGCCGATCCAGGGGCTGTCGTTTCGGTAATGTCCGACGAATGCGCTCCACTCTTTCGGCAAACTAAAATTTCGCTCGCCCTGGTATTTGTCGTTCGCATACCAATCAGCGCCGTATGATACTTCGGTAACCGGCGTGTCTTTGCCTTTTTCTCGACTGAAACTAATCAGAAAACGGTCGAAGTCCCGATGCGGAATCAAAAATTTACCGCCCGCAGTTGTTTCTAATTGCAGCCGCTTCCCTTTATAAAGCACAAAGAGAGCATTGCCCGCTGCGCTCGTAAATACGAGCTTTCGCCCGTCGGGAGCGGTGAAAACTCCGGCGTAATCCGCCGCTTTTTCGATTCGGGTTAATGGATTTGGCGCCGGGCGCGGAAGCATCGATTGATTAGCGTTGGCGGCGCGCATCGTTTTAAGCGCATACATCGCCACTGGATTCGGGCGATAACCCTGCATCGCATTAATCGAAGCAAACGCCCCGACACCCTCGTCTATGTCAACTTGCATTGCTGACATAAACGAAACCATCCCGCCGGTGTGCCGCAAAATTGTATGCCCGTCTAACTGGTCAACCGCGATGCCGTAACCATAGCTCGCCGTCGGGCTAAATTCTTTGGCTTTGATATAAGGTTTGGTAAAAAGTTTAAAGCTGTCTTCCGAGAGAACGCGCCTTTTCGCACCCTTACCGCGGTTCACCAGCATCTTAATGTAAAGTCCCATGTCGCCCGCGGTCGAAGCGATGCTGCCCGAACCCTTCTCAAAGATTAGTTGAGGTGCTTCGGCTAATTTTCCGCTGCGCGGCGATGGGCGCTCGTCGTGATAAGCAATATAATTTTTTGCCGTCCGGTCGCGGACATCACTGTTGATCGTGGGTTCGCTCGCATTCATCCCAAGCGGCTGAAGGATGCGCCTGCGAATTGACTCGCCGTAGGTGCGCTTGTCAAGCTGACTGATAAGATGTCCCAAAATATCAAATCCCAAATTGCAATAGTGAAAGTGTTCGCCCGGAGCAAAACCTGTTTTATGTTTCGCCGCCGGGTCAGAGAGAAAAATCGAGACATTGCCGGGCAGCCCGGAGGTATGCGTGAGCAGATGATGCACTGTGATGGACGCATATTTGGTTTCAATTTTGAGCCACGGCAGATAATCCAAGATCGGCTTGTCTAAATCTAATTTTCCTTCTTCACGAAGCTGCAAAACGGCAATCGCCGTGAACGATTTGCTGATTGAGCCAATGTGAAAAAGCTGGTTCGGCGCGACGCGCCGGTTTTGTTCGAGATCGCTTAAACCGTAAGTCGCGGTGCGCCGGATTCTCGCTCGGTCGCTCAAAACCAGAATCATGCCGGGCGAATTCATCTCGCGCATATATTGCTTGACAAACCCGTCTAAAGCCACGAAGGCATCTTTAAATTTGGTGTCTTCCGCTGCGGGATGCGTTTCCGCCGCGCGTGATTCCGTTACAAAAAATCTGCCGGCAGTCAAAGCCATCGTTGCCTTTGCCCCGAGTGACAACAGTTCTCGCCTATTTATCTTTAAAGACATAAAAGTTTTCTTAAAAAAATCTTTTGATGAATTGTGTTGCGACTACTATTTTAGCGGCAGTCGCTCAGCCACAAAAAACCAAAACGCGTGAACCTCGCCGCTGCTCCAAGTGTTCTACGCGGGTTAAACGAAATCATCGAGATTTTTCTTGCGGCTCAGATAATAAGTTGAAATTTGCCCGCCGCCTCGACTCCGGCGATAAAAATTTTCTACCAGATAGCCTGACGCGAGTGCTTTGGTGAACGCCACGCGCGTCGCCACGCGCCACGCCGAAGCTACTTCACTGTTTTGCCGCTCTAATTCGTTGATGTCCGCAGGAATTTCTATCAAAACATACTCGCCGGACAAGTCATCAGTCGAATTATTCAGGCGTGGTGAATTATCTTTTTCGACTTGGACGAGCGGGACCACGCTTTCGATCTCCTGCGCAGCATTGTCTATTCCGCCGATTCGTTCGCTCACGTGGCTGCTTTCGAGCAGCCACGTAACCCACAATCGGTCAGTGCCGTTGCGATGCAGAAAACTCGCCGCGTCTTCGCCGTAGAAATTTATAAAATAACGGTCCGAAACCACGCCCAATTTGTTGAAGTTGAAATACGCATTCAGACTTTGCAACGGGTCAAATGTCCACGTCATGATGTTAATGCCATGCGCCAGCACGCGCTCGCGCTGAGCCATTTTGAGTTTTTGACCGAGATTATAATTGCGATAGCCCGATTTGACGGCGAGCATATGCGAGTGATGAGTCGTCTGCCCGTGTTCATAGCCGGGAAAACCGTAAACGAAGCCGACTAAGGTTTCACGGTCAAACGCGCCGAGCAAAACGCCGCCCGCCGCCCTTGCCGCAATCAGCTGCGAAAGCGGCACGACGTCAAGATCGGGCAGTCCCCACACTTCCTTCTGAAGTTCTTCGCCCGCCCGCATCTCCGCACCCGCGTCAACATCGCGGATAACTATGCTGGATGTTTCGGGTGCCATAGTCATCGGTATTTATATTTTTTACTCCCAGCGAATGACGTTTATTGAATTGGGCGACCGGCTCCGTAAATCACCCGTCCAGGGCGCGCTCCGGTGTGCTTTCCATTTTCCATCACGACTTGTCCATTAACCAAAACGTAATCAATTCCGACCGGGCTGAGCAGCGGCTGTTCGTAAGTCGCGCGGTCTTGAATTGTGTCGTAATCGAAGATCGTAACATCAGCCCAATTGCCTTCCTTGATCGTTCCGCGATTGGGAATACGCATCCGCGTCGCCGACCACGAAGTCATTTTGCGAATCGCTTCGGGAAGCGTCAACACTTTTCGCTCGCGCACGTAACGGGCGATCAGGCGCGGAAAATTCCCGTTGGCGCGCGGGTGCGCGGGTCCAATTGCATTCGGGTCGAGCGCCGCGCTCGCATCGCTGCCGAGACTCGTCCAAGGAAATTTGAGCGCGGTTTCAATGTCCTGTTCGCTCATCATATGGTAAATCGCCGATACTCTGCCGTCCTTACCTTCAGCTACTAAATCATAAGCCGCGTCTGCCGGTTCTTTGTTCCATTCTTTGGCAATCTGCGTCAAATTCTTGCCCTCATAGTGGGCGTTTTCCTTGTTTGCCGCGAACGCCAACACGATGTTGTCCCATCCGCCCGCCGCTTCGACGATGTTCCACCAGCCGGGCGAACCGGTTTTGATTTCGTTTTTGAGTCGGGTGCGAATTGCCGGGTCTTTTAATCTTTCAAGTAATTTGTCCCGACCGCCCTCGAACGCCCACGACGGAATCACGGAATCAAGCCCCGTGCCGCCCGCCGTGTAAAGATAAATGTCCGCCGCGACATCAACGCCGCGCCCACGCGCCTGTTCGATTTTTTCGCCCGCCTCGCGCATCAATCTGCCCCAGCCGGGCTGGTAAGCGGCTTTGAGATGAAAAATTTCGACGGGCAATCCGCCACGCTCGCCGATGGCAATCGCCTCTTCGATTGATTGAACTAATTCCTTGCCCTCACCGCGAATGTGACTTGCGTAGATGCCGCCGTAACGCCCGACGACTTTCGCCATTTCGACGAGTTCGTCGGTTTTGGCGTAGCTCGCCGGCGGATAGATCAGAGCGGTCGTCATTCCTATCGCGCCCGCCTTCATCGCGGCTTCCATAATCGCTTTCATCCGGGCGAGTTCCTCGGCGGTCGGCTCTCTCGCTTCACTGCCGAGAACAGCGGTGCGAGCTTGCATTTCGTTGAAATACGTTCCGAAATTCATGCTGATGCCGCTCTTTTCGAGTCCGGCGAAATACTCGGCGATTTTCTCTGCCGGGACGGGCGTTCCGCCTTCGCCGCCGATACCGGTCGTCACGCCCATTCGCAATTTGGTTTCCGCCAGCCCGTTTTTCGGCAGCACCGAGCCGGATTGATCGAGCATATCAATCCAGCCGGGCGAAACGTATTTGCCTTTCGCATCAATTTCGCGCTTGCCTCTGCCTTCAATTTTGCCGATGCGGACGAAACGACCGTCCTTGACGGCGACATCAGCCGCGATCCATGGATTGCCCGCGCCATCCAGCACGCGCCGGTTGCGAATCACGATGTCGTAAACGGCTTCGCTGGTTTGAGCGGAAAGCGGCGTTATCAAAACGCTTGTTAAAAACAAAAAGACAAGCGTTGCGACAAAGGTGCGTCGAAGTTGTTTAATCATTTATTTACCTCCCTTTTTGCTGATGAAATAACGGCGGTTTTACCGGTGTCGGAATATTTTTTCATCAAATCCATCGCGCGGTCGGCTAACTTAAAAAGATGCGGATGCGCCTTGTTTCCGTTTGTCAGAATCGCAAAACCCAGTTTTCGATCACGATTTCCGAGTAAAAACGCGGTATAACCGGCAAGGCTTCCGCTGTGGGCGAAATAGCGGTCGCCGTCTCGCACCTGTGACCACCAGGTCAATCCGAAACCGGCGGTTTCGTTTCCCCAGATTCCTTCGATTCCGCCTTTAAATTGATCGAATTGCCGCGTCATCATCTGATTCAAAGTTGCTTCGCTGATAATATGTTTGCCTTTGAAAATTCCGCCGTTGAGATTGGCAATCAACCAGTTGGATTGATCTAATATGGTCCCGTAAACAATGCCCGCCGGATAAACCGCCGCTCTGATTCTGACGGTCGGTTCTTGCTTTCCTGTTTCTTTATTGACAACGTATGGCACGGACAGTCGCTCATCCATATCCGGTGTCGGATCAAATTCCGTGCTTGTCATTTCCAGGGGTTTGAAAATGTTTTCCTTTATATATTGTCTGTATGGAACGCCGGAAAATTTCTCGACTAGATACCCGATGAGTGTAAATGCGGGGTTCGAGTATTCCACTTTTGTCATCGGCGGATGGGCTACTTTGAGTGATGTCCGAACGAATTCGTCCAGCGTCGTCGGTGCGGCGTTGTTCCAAACCGGAACGGCTCCGAAATCGCCGGTCAAGCCGGAAGTGTGTGTAAATAGATGACGAAATGTTACCGGATTCTTTGGGTCTTCATTTTGAATCTTAAAATCCAGATATTTATTTACGGGTTCATCCAGCTTGAATTTACCTTGTTCCATTTGCTGAAGCAGGGCAACCGTGGACATTGCCTTAAAGGTTGAACCGATAAGGTAAACCGTATTTACCGTCGCGGGAGTTCGCGCCCGGAGATTGGATTCGCCGTATGCGCCAGTCCAAATCACTTTATCGCCGGAAACCAAAGCAATTGTCGCCGAAGGAATATTTCCTTCGACCAACGCTCGCCGGATTTCCGGTTCGAGATCAGCCGCGAGTTTATTTACTTCAATATTTTGTCCGAATGCGGTAATGGAAAAAACGCTAAAAATTATCGCCGCGCTTATAATTGGAAACCACAATCGTATATTTTGTCGTTTGAATTTATTCATCGTCACTTCTTTATTTCTGAGAGAATTTCACCAATTAAGCGGTCGGACAAATTTGGTTTAAAGAAAAGAATTCAGCCACAGATAAACTCAGATAAAAACAATATAAGTTCAAGCGGATTTTATCCTTAAAAAATCTGTGTTCATCTGTGTAAATCTGTGGCTAAAAATTCTTCGCTTCTTTAACATAATTTTGTCCGGTTAGTCATTTCGCTAATTCCACAACGGGTAATGCTATATTTGTCGCGCTGCTGCCTGAACGGAACACGCGCTGGGTCGCTTTTTGAAAATCTGTCTCTTTTGCCAGAAAGATATTCGGCACAAACTTTTGGGGATTTCGGTCAATTACCGGAAACCACGTGCTTTGAATTTGCACCATAATGCGGTGTCCTTTCTTAAACGTATGATCGTTTGCTGTAAATCCGATTTGATATTTTTGCACGGAGTTTGCCGGAATCGGCTCGGGTTTTTCAAAACTGTTGCGGTAACGCCCGCGAAAAACGTCGCCTGCAATCATCAGTTGAAAGCCGCTCATCTCCGGTTCGGGTTCGTAATTTTCTGGATAAACGTCAATCAATTTCACAATCCAATCGCTGTCCGTCCCTGTCGTTGACGCAAATAGATTGGCGAGAATTTTTCCCGAAACCGTAATGTCATCGGTCAGCGGTTCGGTTGTCCAAGACAGCACGTCGGGTCGCCGATCAACAAACCGTTGGTCTTCGACCTGCCAGGTTCGCCAGGCATTACCCATTCCCGGCTCAATCGGACGCGGGCGATATGGCACAGGCTTCGCCGGATCGGAAATATACTCATCAAACGCAGATTTGTCCGGCGCCGGAGTATCAAACGAAAGTTTTCCGTTCGCCTGCATATAAAGATTCTTCACCGCCGCTTCTTTCGGAGTCCAGGAGTTATGCCGAACCCATTCGTTCGCGCCGGTTCTAAATGTCATCGCTTCCGGCAGATTCGGATTTTTCTTATCTTTTAAGTAATAAGCGAAAAACGGCGCGCGGATGTTTTTGCGAAAATAATCCGCCGTCGCGCTTCCGAACTTAATACGTCCCAATTTGTCTCCGTCGCCGCGCGACCATCCGCCGTGATTCCAGGGTCCGACAACCAGAAAATTTTTATTTTCCTTATCGTGCCGTTCGAGCAGTTCGTAGATTTTTATCGGTCCGTAAAAGTCTTCCTGATCCCACCAACCGGCGACATTCAGAGTCGGCACGGTGACTTGGGTTAGCCACGGCGCGAATGCCTGTCTTTGCCAAAAAGCATCGTAGTCGGGATGATTTTCAAAATCGTTCCATGTCGGGTATTTATCTTTCAGATATTTTGCGTCAACATTCGATAGCGGACCGAGTTCCAGATACCATTCATAAGCGTCGCGTCTGGCAACAGCCTTCGCCGGATCAGCGACCTCTTTCGAGGTTTCCATCATATAAGTATATTCAAATCCGTAGCTCAGACGGAAAGCTCCGTTATGATGAAAGTCATCGCCGAGCCACATATCCGCCGGAGACGCTTGCGGAACAACGGCTTTAAGCGCCGGATGCGGATCGAGCATTCCCATTACGGTCAGCCATCCGCCGTAGCTCGTGCCGGTCATTCCGACTCGTCCGTTGTTGTTCGGCACGTTTTTCAAAAGCCATTCGATCGTGTCGTAGGTATCGGTGCTTTCATCAATTGCATTTTTATCCTTCCGATCACGCGGCTGGCGAAGCATCACGAAGCTTCCTTCGGACTTAAATCTTCCGCGAATGTCCTGCTGGACGACGATGTAACCTTCTTTTGAAAGTTCGGGAAGCGCGGCGGCAATCTGCTCCGAAGTCGGATTACCGATGCCATATGGCGTTCGTACCAGAATTATCGGAAATTTTTCGTCGGTTCTCGTCGGCAAAAATACCTGCGCATTAAGTTTTACGCCGTCACGCATCGCAATCATTGATTCCGTGCGTGTAAAGATCGGCGCGGTTTGTGAATAGACCGACGAAATCGCCGCCAAAAGGAAACTGATGACAAACAACATTAGGAACATTTGCCGCAGTCTTGATGTCAATCTTAACTGGTGATTCTTAGAAATAATCATCGTTTATTCTCCTTTGGCTTTGTTACGCGGTCTATCGAAGCCGGACGCGGAAGGCGCTTGACCGGATTTTTTTCGAGCAGTTTCATTGCTTCCGCAACGGCTCGTTCGAGCTGCGGATCGTGTCCCTTCAACACTTCGGACGGCGTATTTTCTACTTCTATATCAGGAGCCACGCCGACGTTTTCAACATCATATTTTCCTTCCAAATTGAAAAACGCCAGACTCGGAGCGGTTATTCCTCCGCCGTCAATCGTCGGCGGAACGCCGAGCGTTCCGACCAAGCCGCCCCACGTTCTGGTTCCGATGAGCGGACCGAGTTTGCGGAGTTTAAAATAATACGGCAGAGCATCGCCGCCCGAACCTGCCGATTCGTTGATGAGCATTACCTTTGGTCCGTAAATACCGGCAATCGGCGAGAAAAACGAATTCCCGTCGCGGACGGTAAAAAATCCCATCGGTTTTCGGTCAAGTTCATTGACCACAAAGTCCGCGACCATCCCGCCCTGATTGTAGCGAACGTCAACAATTGTTCCTTCTTTATCCTGCTGCGCGTAAAAGTAGCGGATAAACGATGAATAGCCGGGACCTCCGGTGTTTGGAAGCCAGACGTATGCCAGCCGACCGCCGGAAAGTTTGTCCACAAGACGGCGATTGTCTTCGACCCAAGCCCGCGTCCGAAGCCCGCTTTCGCTCGCCACCGGAACGACTGTAACGAGCCTCGAACCTTCCGGCGCAGGCTTGTTATTTATCCTCAAAACTGTCTGACGGTTGGCGGTGTTTTCAAAAAGGCTGTAAAAGTTGGTTGTCGAATCGAGCCGTTTGCCGTTCACTTCGAGAATATAATCGCCTTCCGCGACCTTTATTCCGGGAGCGTTAAGCGGCGCTCTTAATTCGGGATTCCAATTTTCGCCGTTGTAGATGCGTTTTATCCGGTAATGATTGTTCTCGATTTCCAAATCCGCCCCTAACATTCCGACCGTTACCGGGTCTTCGCCCGGAATGTCGCCCTGTCCGGTCAGATACGAGTGTCCGACGGTCAATTCGCCGCCCATCTGAGCGATTAGATAACCTAAATCAGCCCGATGACCGACATATTGCATAAGCGGAAGATATTTTTTATAAATAGCGTTCCAATCCGCGCCCTGCATTTTCGGGTCATAAAAGAAATCCCGCTGGATGCGCCACGTTTCACGAAAAATATTCGCCCATTCTTCGCGCGGATCAACCTGCATTTGAAGCTGGGCGACGTTGAGCGCGCCGTCTCCAACTTTTGCGGGAGCGTCCGTGCCGACGATTCCCCAACGTCCGCCTCTCGCTCCGTATAAAAGTTTTTTCCGGTCAGCCGAAATCGAATATTGCGCGATTCCTTCCATAAAAGGAACAGCCGCATCTGATTTGATCTGGTATTTTTGCAGCCGCAAAGTGCCGGTTCCGGCGATTGGTTCGGTGTAGAAAAATGTTCCAGCCGGACCGGATTTCAGATTTCCGTAATCGGCGGGCGGGACTTTTACCGAAACAATTCTTTGTTTGATTTTGTCAAAGTCAATGCGGACTGAATCGCTCGCCGCTTTCGGCTTTACCGTTTCGTCCGTCGGCTTCGGTTTCGGAGTTTCGTCAGCCGCAGGCGTGGGAACGGGGAGCGGTTCGTCGCCAGTTTCCGGCAGAAAAGGCGAAGGCTCGTCCGAGCTTAAAATCGCCAAATAAATAGACCTGCGCGTCGGGTGATCTATCGAACTCATATCGAGCCAACCGGTTTGCGGTCCGAAATCCGTGCTTGCCAGAAAATAGAGGTATTTACCGCCCGCATCGAAAGTAGGCGAGATGGAGTCTGCCAGACCGTCCGTTATTTGATAGGCTTTTTTCTCCGCCACGGAGTAAATAAATATTGCCTGCAGACGACTTTTCAAATTTTTTGAATAAGTTATCCATTTTGAATCGGGCGACCATGACGCATCGAGGCTGCGAATCGGGTCGGGATAATCGTCCGTGTCTATTTTTAACGAAGCGCCGCTTTTAACGTCAATCGTCCAGACATTACTGTGATTATCCTCAAGCAGTATTCGCTCTCCGTTCGGCGACCAGACGGGATTTGAATAAAAGGCGGCGGACGGCAAAGGAATCGCACGCGGCGCGGTTAATCCCAACGGATCGCCCAGCATCAGTTGATATTCGCCGCTCGCGTCGGAAAGCCAAATTATCTGATTGCCGTCGGGCGACCACGCCGGATCGCGGTCGTGCGCGCCCGAACTCGCCGTCAGATTTCTGTAATCGCCTTTCGCCGAAGGAACGGTAAAAATTTCGCCGCGCGCTTCAAATGCCGCGCGAACTCCTCCGGGCGAAAGATGGGCGTTTCTGATCATTGCGTCCGCTTTCTTGAACTGCGTCCGCGTCCAGGGCAAATCGCCGGCAACTTCGATATTTAGCTGTTTAGATTTTCCGGTTTTCGTATCCAACAGGTGAATATAACCCGCCTGTTCGTAGACGACTGCATCCGAACCAGCCGATGCCGTCATAATATCGAAGTCTTCGTGGTTCGTCAGTTTCGTCAACTGTTTGGTATCCGCCCGGTAAGCGAAAAGATTCGCGGTGAAATCACGATCGGAAATAAAGTAAATCGTATTTCCGACCCACATCGGATAAGAATCGTTGCTGTCTGTCCACGGCAGCTTTTCGACGGAATTATCCGCGAAATTAAAGACCGAAATCGGATGCGTCCGCCCGCCTCTGTAATGCCGCCAGTAACTTGTTTCATACCACATTGGGAAAATCGGCAGCGGAAATTCTTCAAAAGCCAATTTGCCGCCGTCGGGAGAATATGAACCGTCAGAGGCACGCGGTAACGGAAGCGGCTCCGGTTCTCCTCCTTGCGCGCCGATTTTCCATAACCGAAAATATCCTTCGAGCGGCGCACTCGTCCGAACCGAAGTGAAAATCACATTACGTCCGTCCAGTGTCCATCCCTTGACGCGATCAGGCGCGGGATGAAACGTCAGCCGCCGCGGATTTCCGCCCGCCGTCGGCATCACGTAAACATCGATATTTCCGGCGACTGTGGCAGTAAAAGCGATCTGCGAACCGTCAGGCGAAAAATACGGATCGATTTCAACGCCCGGCGTCGAAGTAAGCCGCCGAGCCGTTCCGCCGTTTCGAGATGCCGCCCAAAGATCGCCCGCATACTCAAACGCAACGAGGTCGCGGCTGACCGCCGGATGACGAAGCATTCGCGTTCCCTGTGCCGCCGCGATGCAAACTAAAGATACCGATATGGCTAACGCAAGAAATAATCGTCGCATAATTATCAATAAGTAGTCGGACAAAATTAAACAAAGGTGTGAAACCACAGATAGACTCAGATAAACACAGATAGATTCAGATTTAATCCGTGTCCATCTGTGAATACGCGAAGCGGGACGGTTTCATTTTCTTTTAATTACTTAATTAAATTTGAATTGATGTATGTTACCGAAGCCCGGACGATTTCATCAGGGCTTCGGCTTTTAAGAAGCAGCCGCACGAAGTCACGAATCAAAACTCGATTCTGAATCCGAATTGTCCTTCGCGTCCGGGCAGCACCTGTCTTGTTGCGCCGAAAGGCTCGAGCGGAACATCCAGCCGCTGCCCGACCGCCGCCGGATTCTTTCGGTTAAAGACATTGAAGAACTCGAACAAGACTTGCAGCCTGACGCGCTCGGTGATGCTGAACCGCTTGGCAATACGCATATCGAGATTGACGAAAGGCG
>Ga0136611_10001326_pt1 | contig 17162 bp, 15 predicted proteins | sample AntDrymUQ2232306_2_FD_106645 | JGI IMG/M metagenome (GOLD analysis project Ga0136611, IMG submission 106645) | Polar desert sand microbial communities from Dry Valleys, Antarctica - metaG UQ223 (23.06) | ecosystem: Environmental > Terrestrial > Soil > Desert | place: Antarctica: Dry Valley...
GAGACTACACCCTGATTACCGACATCCCCCTCTCCCAACATTGGGAGAGGGGGCCGGGGGGTGAGGGCCGTCCGTTGCCTAGTTCCCCGCCGCCATGTTCGCGGCCTTCTCAACGGCCTGGTCGATGGTGCCGACCATGTAGAACGCCTGCTCTGGCAGTGAATCGTGGCGGCCCTCAAGGATCTCGCGGAAGCCGCGCACGGTCTCTTCGCGAGTCACGTACTGGCCCGGAGTCCCAGTGAAGACTTCGGCGACGAAGTTCGGCTGCGACAGGAAGCGCTGGATACGACGCGCGCGTCCGACAGTGAGCTTGTCGTCTTCCGACAATTCCTCGATGCCGAGAATCGCGATGATGTCCTGGAGGTCGCGATAGCGCTGAAGCACGCGCTGCACTTCACGGGCGATGCGATAGTGCTCTTCGCCGATAATCAGCGGATCCAGGGCGCGGGATGTTGACGACAGCGGGTCTACGGCTGGGTACAGGCCCTGCTCGGCGATCGATCGCTCAAGCGACACGGTCGCGTCGAGGTGAGCGAACGTGGTCGCCGGGGCGGGGTCGGTGTAGTCGTCGGCTGGCACGTAGATGGCCTGCACTGACGTAATCGAGCCCTTCTTGGTCGAGGTAATGCGCTCCTGAAGCTGGCCCATCTCCGACGCGAGGGTCGGCTGGTAGCCGACGGCGCTCGGCATACGCCCGAGCAGCGCGGACACTTCCGAACCGGCCTGCACGAAGCGGAAGATGTTATCCACGAACAGCAGCACGTCGCGGCCCTCGTCGCGGAAGTACTCCGCCATCGTCAGTCCAGACAGGGCAACCCGAAGGCGCGCTCCCGGTGGCTCGTTCATCTGGCCGAAGACCATGGCAGTTTTGTCGATAACGCCCGACTCGGTCATCTCAGCGTAGAGCGCCGTGCCCTCACGAGTGCGCTCGCCAACTCCACAGAAGACGGAGTAGCCACCGTGCTCGGCGGCGATGTTGCGGATGAGCTCCATGATGATGACCGTCTTGCCAACCCCAGCACCGCCGAACACGCCGGTCTTGCCACCTTTGGTGAACGGGGCGATCAGGTCAACGACCTTGAGGCCGGTCTCGAAAATGTCGATCGTTGTGGACTGCTCGTCGAACTCCGGTGCCGGGCGGTGGATGCCGTAGGTCTGCTCGGCGTTGACTGCACCCAGGCCATCGACCGGCGCACCGACGACGTTGAAGATACGACCGAGCGTGGCGACGCCAACCGGCACCTGAATCGGTTGGCCGACATCAACAGCATCTGTCCCTCGTCGCAGGCCGTCGGTCGTTGACATGGCAACGCAGCGAACCCAGTCGTTGCCGAGATGCTGCTGTGTTTCGAGGACGAGGGTTTCACCGTTGTCCATCTGAATCTCGACGGCGTTGTAGATTTCGGGAAGCTGATCTGACGGAAACTCGACATCGACCACGGCGCCCTGCACCTGGACGACGCGTCCGGTTGCGCCACCTACTACTGTAGCCATTCGGCTGACTCCTTCGCAAAAACGAACCTGGAACTCCGGACGGTAGACATCTCTGGTCGATTCGGACGCGTGTCGCCCGGCTACGCTAGCGACCGGCGGCGGCAGCTCCTGCCGCGATCTCAGACACCTCACGTGTAATCGCTGCCTGACGCGCCTTGTTGAGCGTCAGTGTTAGATCATTGATGAAATCGTTAGCATTGTCGGATGCCGCACGCATCGCGACCATACGGGCCGAATGTTCACTGGCGATTGATTCCAGGAGCGCCTGGTAGACCAGCGTCTCAACGTAGCGCGGCAGAAGTGCTTCGAGGACGGTGCGCGGATCCGGCTCGAAGATGAAATCGCGCACCTGTTCTTCGGCCATGGCCTCTTCAGGCGGCGTGATTGGCAGAATCTGCAGGACCTCAGGAACCTGGGTCAGCGTGTTCACAAACTTGGTGTAGATCAGATAGACGGCATCGACCTTGCCTGCGACGAAGTCTTCGACCGCGACCCCGATAATCGGCCGGAGCGTATCCATCGAGGGTGCGTCACCGAGCGCGGTAAACTCTGCCTCGATGTCCTGGCCGTAGCGTGAGAAGAAATCTCGTCCCTTGCGTCCCACCGTGATCAACTCGGCAGGCTTGCCGGTTTCATCACGAATGAAACGCACTGCCCGGCGGATGATATTCGTATTGAACGCACCAGCGAGACCGCGATCGGCTGTGACCAGCACCACGCCAACGCGATTGATCTCCCGCTGTTCAAGCAACGGGAACTCCGCCACGGCTTCCTGATCGCCGAGCGCCGACAGGCCGGCGATCATCGTGCGGATTCGCTCGGCGTACGGTCGTGCGGCACGCACGCGCTCCTGCGCGCGGCGCATCTTCGCCGCTGAGACCATCTCCATCGCACGGGTGATCTGAGCGGTATTGCGCACCGAGCGGATACGCCGCCGGATCTCTCGTGGTGTCGCCAACGCGATTCCTCCGTACTAGCTTCCTGCGGTCAACTGGCGGAATCCGGCAGCCCGTGATGAATAACGTGCTGCCCAATCCTGCTGCGTGCTGACCGCCGACAGGCCGTGTTAGACGGCCACAGCGTCGAATGACATCGTGCGGTTGAACTCTTCCACCGTGCTGCGGAGCGTTGCAATACTCTCGTCGCTGAGTGACTTCTCCTCACGGATCGTGGCAAGCAACGGCTGAGACGTATTCTCAAGATACTCAACAAGCGCAGCTTCCCACTCGCTGACGCGGTCGACTGGAATCTGATCGAGCGGGCCATTGGTGGCGGCCCAGATGACTGCAACCTGCAGCTCAACCGGCATTGGCCGATACTGCGGCTGCTTCAGAATCTCCGTCAAACGCATACCGCGATCGATCTGCCGCTTCGTCGCCGCGTCAAGGTCGGAGGCGAACTGTGCGAACGCCGCCAGCGATCGGAACTGCGCGAGGTCAAGACGCAGCGAACCGGCGACCTGACGGACCGCACGAATCTGCGCCGCGCCACCGACACGGGAGACGGAGATACCGACGTTCAGCGCAGGGCGAACGCCAGCGTAGAACAGGTCGGCTTCCAGGAAAATCTGGCCGTCGGTGATCGAAATGACGTTCGTTGGGATGTAGGCTGAAACGTCATTCGCCTGCGTCTCGATCATCGGCAACGAGGTCAGCGAACCGCCACCGCGAGCCTCGGACAACCGGGCCGAGCGCTCCAGGAGTCGGGAATGCAGATAGAAAACATCGCCCGGATACGCCTCGCGACCTGGCGGGCGGCGCATCAACAGCGACACCTGACGATAGGCCCAGGCGTGCTTGGAGAGGTCATCATAGACAATCAAGGCGTTGCCGCCGTTCTCCATCACTTCTTCGCCCATCGCGGTACCAGCGTATGGCGCGAGGAACTGCATCGGAGCTGGCTCGGCAGCGGAGGCAACGACGACGATCGTGTGATCCATCGCGCCATTCTTCTCAAGAGTGGCGACGATCTGGGCTACCTGCTGCTTTTTCTGACCAATGGCCACATAGATGCAGACAACGCCGGTGGTCTTCTGATTGATAATCGTATCGAGCACAATGGCAGTCTTGCCGGTCTGGCGGTCACCGATAATGAGTTCGCGCTGTCCACGACCGATTGGAATCATGGCGTCAATCGCCTTGATGCCCGTCTGGAGCGGCGTGTCAACGTTGGCGCGCTCGATCACACCCGGAGCGATTCGCTCAATCGGGCGGAACTTGTCGGTCAGAATCGGACCCTTGCCATCCACAGGCTCACCGAGCGTGTTGACGACGCGACCCATAAGTGCCGGGCCAACCGGCACTTCGGCGATACGTCCAGTCGAGCGGACCTCGTCGCCCTCTTCAATATGTGTGAAGTCGCCCAGAATAATGACACCGACTGAGTCCTCTTGCAGGTTGAACGCCATGCCCATGACGCCGTTGGAAAACTGGACCAGTTCACTTGCCATCACGCCGCTGAGGCCATGGACGGTTGCGATACCGTCACCAACCTCGACGACGTTGCCGACGTTCGTGACCGTCATGCCGGACTCGAACGACTGAATCTGCCCCTTGATAATGTCGCGAATCTCGGTAGCGCGTACCGCCATATTGGCCTCCCTGCCGCGAGTGGTTTCCCGCTCACGGGTGTTTCATGATGCTCTCTATGTCCGAAAATCAGTTGCTGATGTATCGACTACCTGAACACGACCACTACTGCCTATCGCGCCAGCGCCGCTCGCATGTTGCGCAGTTGCGTCTGTACACTTCCGTCGATCAACTGGTCGCCGATGCGGGCGACAAGCCCCCCGATGATTGCAGGATCGACCCGCAGTCGCATCTCGATCTGCCGCCCGACGATGCCAGCGAGTTGTTCGCGCACCGCCTGCTGTTCGACATCCGACAACTCGATAGCGGTTGTCACGTCCGCGATCGCAATCCCCTGCGCGGTTAGCAACAGGTCACGATATATCTCCAGCATATCCGGCGCGATCTCGAATCGGTTGCGCTCGACGAACATGTAGGCGAGGTTCCGGACGTGCTGTCTCGCTTCGCGCGGCAGCAATAGATCGATCACCTCACGCTTGCGTGCCGTCGAGACGTTCGGACTGACGATGAACTCGCCCGCTACTGGATCTTCGACGATGTTCGCAAGGGTTGTCAGGTCGTCGAGCCACTCTTCCTGTGTGTGAGACTCAGTCGCCAGGTCGAAGACTGCCTGAGCGTATCGCTTTGCAACGCCTCGTGCCGCCATGTTCTGGATGTCCCTCCTGTCGATGGCGGTTGACTAAACGCCGTTCGCGTTTGTCGACCCATTGCCGTTCATCGCGCGCCCACCAGCTTCGGCCAAGGTTTCCTCAATCAACCGCGTCTGCGCCTGTCGATCGAGATTGCCACGGACGATCTTCGTCGCTGCCGAGATCGCAAGGTCCGCGACCTCCTGACGAAGTTCAGCGCGAGCCTGCGCCGTTTCAGCGGCGATCTCCTCGCGAGCACGAACGATGATGTCGTTTGCCTGTACATCGGCCTGCTCACGCGAGCGAACGATATTCTGCTCGCTCACTTCACGTGCCCGTGCTATGAGCGTGTTTGCCTCACGTCGCGCTTCGGCCATGATCTCTTCGTTCTGCGCCTGCGTTCGCTTTAGTTCGTCCTGAACTCGAGCTGCGGCCTCAATGCTCTCGCGAATCCGATCCTGGCGTGTGTCCAGCGTATTCGTGATGGGGCCAAGCGCGAACTTCCAGAACAGCCAGACGAACAGCAGGAAGGCAACCAGCTGCACAATCAGATTTGGAAGGTTAATGCCTAATGCGTCCATGAATCCCCTCGGCCTGTGGCTGATACCGCTGTTCAGTCTTCGACTGCGTGCTCCACTCGTCGCCCATCACCACCGTCTAGCGCGTTCTGGACGAAAGGGGACGGCGAACCGCCCCCTCCTCGCCCATCAACTCGCATGTGTCCAACGACAAACCGCATTCTGCTCGAAGTTTACTGTCTGGCTGAACGACCGAGCGTTTGAGCGCCGGATGCTTAGAGAACGAAGGCAATAATGATGGCGATAACGAACGCGTAAATCGCGATCGCCTCGGCCAGACCAGCGCCAATGATCATCGTTGTGCGGATATCGCCAGCGGCTTCCGGGTTGCGACCGAGCGCCTCCATGGCCTTGCTCACCGCGATGCCAATGCCCAGGCCTGGACCGATAGCGCCTAGACCGATAGCCAGCGCTGCACCAATTGCCTTCGCGGCGTCAACGCCCTCAGGGCCTTCCATACCACCGAACATGGCCTCGTCCTCCTTCATGCCGTGGGCGGCAATTTCCTGCCCCGGCTACCAGATCGTTCTGGAGCAACCCCGCGCGGGGCACCCCTCCGCCCATTTCCCGTGGGCCTTCCGGCCCGCAGAACCCTTCGTGAAGCCTCGGTCAGTCTCCAGCGCTCGATGCCGTAGCAATCGGCGCGTTTCCATGACCGTGACTGCGCTCCTCGTGTGGCTCATGTTCGTGACCGTGATCGTCATGGCCAGCGGCTGCCAGCGAGATGTAGATCAGAGTCAATAATGCGAACACAAGCGCCTGAATGAAGCCAAACAGAACCTCCAGCAGGAGGAAAATTGTGGGCAGTCCGAAGAAGAAGACGGTAAGCCAGCTTGTCTTCTCCAGTACTGCCGCCGACATGGTCACCATGACGGTGACAAGTACCTCACCCGCGAAGATGTTGCCAAAGAGTCGGAACGAAAGCGAAACGATGCGGGAGAGTTCAGAAATTACTTCAAGTGGAAACAGGAAGGGTGGATCGGCCATATGTTTGATGCGTCCAGCAACGCCATGGGCGGAGACACCAGCGATCTGCACGACCGTAAATGTAATGAACGCCATCGCCAGAGTCATGTTCAAATCAGCGTTCGGAGCGCGGAACAGCGGAGCAGCGACCTCTTCCGCATGTTCTTCGTCCTCGGCCTGTAACTGAACGTCAGTGCCAGTCCCCTGCGGACCTGCGACGGCAAGCCGACCTTCGGTTTCTTCCTCGTGCGCGGCTTCTTCATACCCGCACAAGCTCTTGCACTCGATTGTACCCACGCCTGGCAGAAGTCCGGAATAGTTCGAGATGATAATAAAGATGAAGAGTGCGCCGATGAGTGGGAAAATTCTGCGACCGACTCGCTTGCCAGCCGTCGCTTCGACAAGGTTGAGCAGGAACTCGACGACCATTTCGAACACGCCCTGTGCGCGCCCGGGTCGATCGACACTAGCTCGTCGCGCGATCATCGCACCGCCGATAATCAGCAGCACCATGACGATCAGCATAGTCAGGAAGGAGTTGGTGATGTTCAACGTCCCGAGAGGTCCGAGATTGACCTCCCAGAGGGATTCCGCCTTAACTGATACGTGGAGATCGTCCACTCGCGCTCCCTACTCCCTGCCCCAGTGTCGTAGACCCGCGCTTCGTTGGCCAGCTCCTGCACGCTAGCCTTCGCGCGACCTCGACCCGTCTTCCACGTCCGCGTTTATACGCGCCGTCGTGCTCGTAGCACTTGAAACAGACTGATTTGGACGAAGCTTGATCAGCCCGTGCTTCGGGTCACTGAGCACCGCAAGTTCGTAGAGTGTATAGCCTGCAGCTATTAACCCTACAGCGACACCAGTCAACGTCAGGATCGGGGCCGTATCAAGCCACCGATCGAGGAAGATTCCACCCAGAATGCAGCCTAATAGACTGACGACGACGGTGCAACCCAGCCCCGATGCGACACCAGCCGATTGTAGACCTTTTCCGATAACAGGCGGTTCTTCCTGCGGGTTATCCATTCAGCTCCCCGCCCCTCACACTGTGTGCATTGTATCACAATGTCTTCGAGGCTCGAGGTTTAAACCTCGAGCCTAATCGTGAACAACGGTTGCCTCGAGTTCGGCGACGCCGGTGATCGGCAGTGGTCGCTGGTCTCCTTCACGTAGCACGTTTGTTGCGGCCCCTACGAAGTCGCGGAACAGCGGATGCGGGTTCGTCGGACGCGACTTGAACTCCGGATGAAACTGCACGCCGACGAACCACGGGTGATCTTCCAGCTCCATGATCTCCGCCAATCGATTGTCTGGAGATGCTCCCGAGACGATCAGGCCGCCCTCTTCAAGCGCATCGCGAAAGGCATTGTTGATCTCGAAACGATGACGATGGCGCTCTTCAATATATTCCGTTCCGTAGGCTAACGCGACCTTGGATCCTGGCACCAGCTTGCACGGCCATTTTCCTAGGCGCATCGTGCCACCCATCTCGACATCCTTCTGGTCCGGCATGATGTCGATCACTGGATGACTTGAGTCGGGATCAATCTCGGTTGAGTTTGCGTCGCGGTATCCCAGGACATTGCGCGCGACATCGATGGCGGCCATATGCAGGCCGTAGCAGACGCCGAAGTACGGAATCTGCCGCTCACGGGCATATTTCGAGGCCATGATTTTTCCCTCGACGCCACGTGGGCCGAAGCCTGGTGCGACCAGGATCCCGCAGGCATGCGCGAGCTGCTCTTCCAGCTCGGCGGGCGTCACGAGTTCGGAGTTGATCCAATTGATATCGACCGCGACATCATGCGCCAGACCGGCATGGGTCAGCGCCTCGGCGATGCTGATGTACGAGTCATGCAGGTCAACATACTTGCCGACCAGAGCGATCTCCAGCCGACGATGCGGATCCTTGATCTTGCCGACCAGAATCTCCCATTCACGCAAGTCTGGCTCGGCCTGCCAGGAGAAGTGCTGCGCGAGATACTGGCCGAGGCCAGCCTCTTCAAGCATTAATGGCACTTCATAGATCGTGTCGGCCGTCGGCATCGGAATGACCGCATGCTCATCGACATCGCAGAAGAGCGATATCTTCGTGATGACATCCTGCGGCACAGGAACGTCCGAGCGGCAGACGATCACATCTGGCTGGATGCCAGCTGAACGCAGATCGCGCACGGAGTGCTGGGTCGGCTTGGTCTTGACCTCGCCAGTCGCACCGACCTGCGGCAGCAGCGTGACGTGGATGTACATGACGTTGCGACGACCCTGCTCTTTGCGCATCTGGCGGATCGCCTCAAGGTGCGGCTGCGATTCGATGTCGCCCACCGTTCCGCCGACTTCGACGATGACGACATCAGTGCCACGTGCGGCGACCTCGTCCATGCGTGCTTTGATCTCATTGGTGATGTGCGGAATGACCTGGATCGTCCCGCCCAGATAATCGCCGCGACGTTCCTTGGCGATCACCGCTGAATAGACCTGACCTGTCGTCACGTTCGAGCCACGTGAGACGTTCTCGTCGGTGAAGCGCTCGTAGTGACCCAGGTCAAGGTCGGCTTCGTAGCCATCCTCGGTCACGAAGACTTCCCCGTGTTGATACGGTGACATCGTTCCGGGATCAACATTCAGATATGGGTCGAGCTTCATGATGGCGACGCTCAGCCCGCGTGCCTTGATTAGTCGACCAATCGACGCAGTGGTGATCCCTTTCCCGACCGAGGACACCACTCCACCTGTCACGAAGATGTACTTCGTCACGTGCTCGGACCTTCCGCTCGGAGATTCCACCGCCACCGCACTCACCCCACACCGCTTTCCCAACGCCGCTCGACCGCTGACCTACATCAACCGCGCAGCCTTGTCCGTGAGCGCATGTCGCACGTGTCCGGCCACCACCGCTCCGGCGCACGCGGACGTTCGCAATCTCAAACAACAGCCCGCAATCACCACGAGGGTAACTGCGGGTCACTACCTCCACCGACGTTCCGTACCGCGAGTAACCAACCGATCGTCAGGAACGCTCGTATGTCAATCAGCGACATGCCAACTAAAGATCGAGCACCACGACCTGAGGAACATCACCGAGATCAGATGCACGTATCGTCAGCTTGTCACGCGGCGTCGACTCCTGAATTCCCATTTCCTTCAGAAAGGTCTCCAGTGGATCGCGCTCCGAATCTCCCACTGCCGTCCGGTACTGCATCGGGATGATGATCTTCGCGTCGAGCTGCCCCAGCACTTCGACCGCTTTGGTTGCGTTGAGGATTGGGCCGCCGCCGACCGGAATAATCACGATGTCAGCTTCGCTCATGCTCTCGATTTGTTCCTCGCTCAACGTGTGACCAAGATCTCCGAGGTGGCAGACGACGAGATCCTCCAGCTCAAAGAGGTACGCGGTGTTACGACCGTGTTCCACACCCTTGGCATCGTCGTGGTACGTGCGAATACCCGTGATGAACACATCGTTCATCTCATATTCTCCGGGACCGTTGACGATCTTCGGTGGAGCAGTGAAGAGGTCGAGATTGGTGTGACCAGGATGGTCGTGCGAGAGGGTGACGATATCAGCGCGCTGCTTTTCGATCTTGTAGCCGAACGAGCGCGGGACGGGATCAGTAATAATCGTTGCATCGCGTGACCGAAAGCGGAAACACGCATGCCCTAACCACTTGATTTCAGCCATGCTACCCAATCGTTCCAGTGGCTTTGAGACGACGATGAGTTGTCAGGTGGGCTGCATCCGAGGGTTCTCGAAGTGCCTGTGTGATTATAGCATACGGTGAACGGACACGAGCCGGTGACACCAGAAGCCCGCGTGGTACCGTGCCATTCCTGCTTCCTGCTGCCTGTTACCTGTTAGCTCTCGCCTCTCGCACAGCAATTGCGTTTCGTCAGGCCGATCGTCGTCGCCCCAGAAACAGCGCGCCAGCGATACCGCCCGTGATCGCCGCTGCCTGCAACCGCTTGCCCGACGAGAGTGGACGTGACTTGAGTGTCAGAGAACCAATAATCGGCTTGAGTTGATGCCCGACAAATGCGCCGACACCGCTGCCGGGCACGCTTGTTTCCATGTCAACCAGCGACTGCGGCAGGCCGCGCGCGAGTCCCTTCCAACCGTCGGTGTAGGCCGCGCCGATATGCGGGAACCGGTTCGTCCCGCCCAGCACAACGCCGCGTCCATCCTGCCGGAGCAGCGTGGCGATCGCCATATGTAATGTCGGGGCGTTGGTCCAGTGAACGTACAGCGATACCCGGCCATCGACGTCGATCAGATAGATGGGATCGGCCAGACCACCGTAGACCTGATGAACCATGCCGGCGAGATCGTCGATCAGCACATTCCAGGGGATGCCCTCATTAGCGACGTAGCGGTGCGCGTCAGCAACCTTCTGTTCGAGCGAACGATACGCCTCGACACTCGGCCCCGGATGCGCCTGCCGCACGAGCACATCCACAAACTCGACCTGGTTGCCCCAGTCGGCGAACAATCCCTTGAGCGGCTCGACCGAGCCAGTCGTGACGGGTCAGGTGTAGGAACCGAAGTGCAGCAGCACCGGCTTCCCACGCCGCTCACTCAGCCGGAACGTCTCACCACCCACCGATGGCAGGATGAAGTCCGGAGCGAGTTCATTCGGAGCGATACCAGCGTTCGTTAGCGACCGCTGGATGTCATGAAGCAGGTGCTTCAAACGAAAATGCTCGAAATTGTACGTCTCGACATCCATCGGATCTGGCAACGTTGAGAAGTCTCGGAGGATATCTGTTTCAACTGGTTGCATGCCCGTTCCTGCCATATTGAGCGCCCGCTGATCATCATCGTAGATTCGATTGCAGTAGGCGTGCCACGTGAACGGATTCCCGTCGATTCGCGGTTACCCAATGCTTCGATACCACAGAGTTCGTCAGATGAAACGAACAGCGTGCCCACGTCTCGTCTAGTCCAGATACGCATAGGCTGGCAGCGTCAGGAACTCCTCAAACGAATCGTTCAGGATGAGTCCATTGAGAATCGCGGCAGCGTCGGCCAGACGGCTTGCATCGGGACCGCCCAGCGTTGCGAGCTCTTCGTCGCGAATCTCCTCATAGAGGTCGCGTGTCATCGTGCGGCCATCGGTGAGCGTCGCGCTGTGGCGGATCCACTGCCAAAGCTGTGCGCGGGAGATCTCGGCGGTCGCAGCATCTTCCATGAGGTTGTTGATCGCTGCCGCGCCATTACCGTTCAGCCAGGCGTCAACGTACTGCAACCCGACTAAGATATTCATGCGCACGCCCTCTTCGGTGATCGCGCTGCCAGGTATCTCGACATCGATCAACTGTTCGGCGGTCACGTTCACGTCGTCGCGCTGTTTCGACTTCTGATGGGGCTGCGTTCCCAGGTAGCGGTCGAACACTTCCATGGCGACCGGATTCAGGTCCGGGTGCGCGATCCAGGTGCCGTCGAAGCCGTCGCTGGCCTCACGCTCCTTGTCCTCTCGCACCTTGGCCATCGCCGTTTCATTGACTTCTGGGTCGCGGCGGCTTGGAATGAATGCCGCCATGCCGCCGATCGCGTGAGCTCCGCGCCGATGGCAGGTCTTGACGAGCAACTGCGCGTAGGAGCGCATGAACGGGACAGCCATCGTCACCTGCACACGGTCCGGCAGCAACGCCTCTGGGTCGTCGCGCAGCTTCTTGATCATGCTGAAGATGTAGTCCCAGCGACCGGCGTTCAAGCCTGCGGCATGGTCGCGCAGTTCGTACAGGATTTCGTCCATCTCGAACGCTGCCAGAATCGTCTCGATTAACACGGTTGCGCGGATACTTCCCTGAGGAATACCAAGCTGGTCCTGCGCCATGACGAATACGTCGTTCCAGAGGCGCGCCTCAAGGTGGCTTTCCAGCTTCGGCAGATAGAGGTATGGCCCGGAACCACGCTCCAGCAGCTCGCGTGCGTTGTGGAAGAAATACAGTCCGAAATCGAACAGGCTGGCCGATATCGCCTCGCCATCGACCTCGACGTGTCGCTCCGGCAGGTGCCAGCCGCGCGGTCGAACGACGAGCGTCGCCGTTTCGTCGTTGAGCTGGTAGACCCGACCATCCGGGTTGTCGAATGAGATGGTCCGACGCACTGCATCGCGCAGATTCACCTGACCCTCGACGACGTTCGCCCAGGTCGGAGACGTGGCATCTTCCAGATCCGCCATAAACACTTTCGTGCCGGAGTTGAGCGCGTTGATCATCATCTTGCGCTCGACTGGGCCGGTGATCTCTACGCGGCGATCCTGGAGGTCGTCCGGCGTCGGCGCAACGCTCCAGCTACCCGACCGAATCTCAGCCGTTTCCGACAGAAACTGCGGCGTCTCTCCGGCGTCGATGCGGGCTTGCCGTGCGGCGCGCGCGGCCAGCAGCTCATTCCGGCGGGGATTGAACGCGCGCTGAAGTCCAGCAACGAACGCAAGCGCGTCATCGGTGAGAACTTCGTCAACCGCAGCGCTCCGCAGACCAGTGATGCGAACTCCGTCAATCATCGGCGTTCAAGCTCCTTCTGTCGCATTGATTCTCGTACATAGGAATACACGTTCCTCGTCCCTAGTGAAGATACCAATTCCGCAGTCAGCAGGGGTGATGTACAGTTGCTGCTGTCCATGTATGGATGAATACGGACCACGTAGCAAGTTGCCAATTGCCAGTCGATTCACGGAGCGGGACCCGCCTCACTGATGACCGAACATGTGCTGAACAACACTCTCGAAGGAATCGATGGCCGTTTGGATGAGAGCGAACAGTCACACGTTGAACAGCGCCTGCGGTTTCTCATCGAGGCCGGTTCGATCCTCGCCGCGTCGCTCGATTACGTCACGACGCTCACCAGCGTGGTCAACCTGATCGTACCGCGACTGGCAGACTGGTGCGTTGTAGATATTGTTGATGACATGGGAGCGATTCGCCGCATCGCGATGAAACATCACGATCCGGAAAAGACGCCACTTCTGCAAACGCTTGAAAAGTCGTTTCCACATACGCCCGATGCACCAGCCGGGCCTGCATCGGTGATTCGTACCGGACTTTCTGAGCATTATCCAGAGGTCTCCCCAGCATCCATCGCAGCCGCAGCTCGCAATCAAACCCACCTGGATCTCCTGATTGCACTCGATATGCGCTCGTATATGTGTGTGCCGTTGATTGCGCGCGGACGATCCGTCGGAGCGATCTCATTTGTGCAGTCTGATTCGGATCGTCGCTATCAGGCGACTGATCTCACGCTAGCCGAGGAGCTTGGTCGCCGAGCAGCGGTCGCGGTCGACAACGCGATGCTCTTTGAGGCCGAACGCGCGAGCCGCACTCGCGCCGAGGCGACGCAACAGCAGCTCGCATTTCTCGCTGATGCGAGCGGAATCCTGACTGCCAGCCTGGACTACGATACCGTCGTCAACCGTCTCGCGGAATTGACCGTGCCATTGCTGGCTGATCTGTGTGTCATCGATACGCTGGAAGATGACAACCGCGTCGTGCGCGCCGCGATTGCGCATGTCGATCCAGAACGAGCCGCCGCAATCCGAGAGCTGGAATTGGAGTACCCTGAGATCCTGCAATCCAGCCGGACGCTCCGCCAGGTGCTCGCGACGCTTGAACCTGTCGTTTATTCCGAACTCCCGCCAGAGATGACCGTCGCGGCCATTCCGTCAGCGACAATCCGAGAGCGCACAGGCATGGCGCAGATTCGAGCTTCGATGAGCGTCCCAATCGTTGCGCGTGGTCGGGCGATTGGCGTGCTGTCGTTGCTGTCGTTGCAGGCAGATCGCTATCACACCGCCGAGATTGAACTGGCCGGCGAGTTGGCCTCCCGCGCGGCCATCGCCATCGAGAACGCGCATCTGTACCGCGGATCCCAGGCCGCTCGCGAGCAGAACCAACGTGCAGCGGAACGCCTGACCGTGCTCGCCGAGGCATCGCGTGCCTTCACCATGACCCAGCCAGATTCGCAGGCCATACTTGATGCCGTCGCACGGGAGGTTGCACTCCGCATTGGCGATCTGTGCATTATTCGACTCCTGTCACCGGACGGCGAGTACCTGATCCCCGCTTCTGTGTATAGTCCGGATCCGCGTGAAATTGAAGTGACGCAGGAGGTGCTGCACTCGAATCGGCATCATGTCAGCGAAGGCTTGAACGGCCAGGTCGTTTCCACCGGGGAGCCAATCCTACTTAGCGAGACCTCGGTTGACGCGCTCACGCCGCTGGTGAAGACGGAGTATCGGGCGCATCTCGAACAGTTCCGTACGACCAGCCTGCTGATCGTCCCGCTGTCATTGCGGGGTCGTGTGATCGGGACGATGGGCGTGTCGCGCACTCGACCCGACGTTCCGTATTCCAGCGATGATTTCGCGCTGATTCAGGATCTGGCAGAGCGCGCCGCCCTCGCCGTTGAGAGCGCTCGCCTGCTCGAAGATGCACAGGCCGCAGAAGTGCGCTATCGCAGCCTGTTCGAGAGCGTCGCGGACGCAATCCTGGTCGCCGACGGAGATGGCCGCTATCAGGATGCGAATCCCGCAGCAATCCGGTTGCTTGGCTTTTCATGCGACGAAATACTCACCATGCATGTCGGCGATCTTGTCGTGAACGGGCCGGACTGGGCTGAGGCCGAATACGAGGCGTATCTGTCGCAAGGCTTCTGGCACGGCGAAGTCGATCTTCGACGCAAAGATGGCACGTTCGTACCAGTCGAATCAACAGCAACAATCGCCGAGCTACCATCCGGCACTGTCTACCTGGCATCCATGCGTGACATCACCGAGCGTCGCGCCGCCGAAATCATGCAACGTGACTTCATCGCAATGGTGACGCACGACCTCAAGTCGCCGCTCACCTCGATCCGTGGATTCGCTCAGCTTATGCAACGCCGCGAGGCCTACAGCGCGCGTGGTGCAGAGGCAATCATCGCCCAGACGCAGCAGCTCGAGCGCCTCATTACCGATCTGCTGGACGCCGCCCGCTTCGAGGCTGGTCACGCGGATCTTCGTCGTTCGCGCTTCGATCTGGTCGATCTCACAGAGTCGGTGGCCGAAGGACTCCAGGCGATCAGTGCTTTGCACCACATTCGTGTTGAAGCGGCTCAGTCGTCTATCCCAGGGAAATGGGATCACGATCGCCTGGCCCAGATTCTCCAGAACCTCCTCTCGAATGCCGTGAAGTACGCGCCGAACGGTGGAGAGATTCTGGTCAGCGTCGGCATAGACGATACCGACGCGATCATCGCTGTTGCGGATCATGGCTCCGGTATTCCCGAGACGGCGCTGCCCCACATTTTCGATCGGTTCTACCGCGTGGACGGTTCAGGCAGCGCGAAGGGACTTGGCCTGGGGCTTTACATCACCCATTCACTGGTCAAAGCACACGGTGGTGACATCAGTGTGACGAGTACCAAAGGCAGCGGGAGCACGTTTACGGTTCGCCTGCCAACCGACGATGTTTCCTGATCGAGCGTGCGAGGGTGTCGTGGGGACATTGCCCAGCCTTGTCCGCGCCCGCTGTCGCCGCGTGGCGTGACAGCATCCGGCTCGCGGAAACCAGACAGGTGTGGCTATCGCGTCCCGGCACACGTCTCCCAATGGTGCGCCAGCGAGCGCGGACAAGGCTGGGCAATGTCTCTACAATGCTCTCGCACGCTCTGCTCACTCCGGCTACACTACGCCGCATGAATCCGAATGCAGGCTGTACGTGTGGGAGAGAATCGATGAGTATTTCTCAGGATCAGATTGCCAACGCCAATAAGGGCTTTCACCCGACCCTCGAAAAGGATCATCCATACGTCTTCGTTGATTCGTGCATGCAGATCTGGCCCGATGCCAACTTCGCGGACGCGCATCGTCACGGCGTTACGGCCTACGCGGTCACGGTCTGGCGACCGCATGCCAACGTCGAGCAGGCGATGGAAGAGGGTATGTTCTGGCACCTCGTTGCTCGCGAGAACCCGAACATCATCGTCGCCGAGACCGCTGAAGACATCCGACGAGCCAAACGCGAGGGTAAGGCGGCTCTGATTCTCGCGGCGCAGGGCGGGGATTTCATCGGCAATCGCCTGCATCGCATCGAAGCGTTTCACAAGCTCGGCCTGCGCATGATGCTGCCAGCCTACAATACGACCAACCTGATCTGCGATGGCGCGCTCGACCGCACCACGTCCGGCCTGACTCGCTTTGGCCAACTCGTCGTGGACGAGTGCAACCGCGTTGGTGTGCTGCTCGACTGCACTCATCTCGGTAAGCAGGCGTCGCTGGATATCATCGAACGCTCGGAGAAGCCGTGTGTGTTCTCGCATTCGAATCCGAACGGCGTCGTGCCGAATCCTCGTAACATCGACGACGACCAGATCAAGCTGTGCATTGAAAAGGGCGGACTCGTCGGGCTCGCGCCGTGGGGACCACTGGTGATGAAACCGGACACCGAGCACTGGCCAACGGTGGACGATTTCATCGACCACATCGACTACGTGGCCAACCTTGTTGGCAACACCAATCACATTGGTATTGGCACCGATATGTCGCTCGGCACCTATCCAGATCACGAGCACGACCCATGGGGTGAGCCGGAGTACCCTGACGTTGCCAGCCGCTACGGGCAATTGATCACGACCGATGTGCGTTCGCCCATGCGCGCGCTTGACGGCTGGTGGAACTACCCGCAGGTCACGAACTTCATCGACCGAATGCTAGCCCGCAACTACTCCGAACCCGATGTCGCAAACATCCTCGGAGAGAACTATCTGCGCATTTTTGCAGAGGTCTGGGGAGCGTAAGGCATCACTAAGAGTACCTAACAAAACCATGGAACTATCCGTGCGACTGGTGTGGTGAAGGGAGGAGACATGGCCAAGCCACTCGTATCGGACGCACTCTGGGAGCGCATTGAACCGTTGCTCCCATCGGAAC
>Ga0136611_10001327_pt1 | contig 17158 bp, 17 predicted proteins | sample AntDrymUQ2232306_2_FD_106645 | JGI IMG/M metagenome (GOLD analysis project Ga0136611, IMG submission 106645) | Polar desert sand microbial communities from Dry Valleys, Antarctica - metaG UQ223 (23.06) | ecosystem: Environmental > Terrestrial > Soil > Desert | place: Antarctica: Dry Valley...
GCGCTGTAATTTCGTCGTGAAGAGAGTTTGTCTTGTTCCATCGTGTCCACCTATTTCCTATGTGGACACGATCTTTCTACATGCTGGGTCTGGGATCAATATGCCACGCCCAGACGCTTACTGCCAACGGCTCTTGTAGAGTTGTGCAATTACGATGGCCGGCAAGATCGTGTTGTTGGTCAAGAACACAAGCGTCTTGCCCGTGATCGGGTCTTTGAAGCGCACTCGGCGCAGATGCTCGGGGTAGGCGCGCAGAGAATTGACGCCACAAAGTTTGATACTCTGATCGCACATCAAGCCATTGGTCTTGTCCACCGCTGCCGAGTACACACGTCGCGCTTTGATATTCGATTTGGCCCGGGTCACAAAGAAGGCGGCCGACTGGTGCATGGCGTACAAACGTCCGAAGTCCACGTAGCCCCTGTCCATCACGTAGAAGGCTCCCGCCTCGATGGGCAAGATGTCCAACACGTTCACATCGTGCAGCTTGCCGTCGCTGATGTGAATGAAGCTGGGGATGGAGCCGCGCAAGTCCAGCAAGGTATGAAGCTTGATGGCTGCCTTGGTCGAGCGAAACGGCGCCCAATCGAACAGGCTCAGACACAAATCGATAGTGCTGCTGTCGAGCGCGTAGACGTTGCCAGCGATGTTCACATCCAACCCCAAGTCCTCTTGGGCATAGAGCTTTCGAGCACGGCGAATCAACACCGTGGCCAAGTCACTCCATATGTGCCAATCGCGCCGCTCGTTGGCATCGGCCAGCGTCGAGCGACGCACCGCTTGACGAAGTCCCATGCCATAGAGCTTGGTTGGATTGGCACCAAGTGTTGCCTCGATATCGCGCAGAGATTCACGCCAGGTGAGTTGCGCGTAGGCCATGATGCGAAAGTGTTCGGTGCACGGCAAGATCATGGAACGCGAGTCGCCCGCGTATTGCGCCACGATCCGCGAAAAGCTCGTCCACGGCACAAACTCCATGAGTTGTGCAAACAGCGTCTTGCCTGTGTTCAATTGAAGTTTCCAAAGTTGTCAACTTAGGGAAACTACCAAAAAATGAAGCATCAAATTTCAAATCGGCACCAAACAAAATCGCGCGCAAACCCGCGCCAGTATTGGCCCCTCTCCGTTTTGCCATCACATTGACCGGACAGCAGTGAGATACTTTATGAAATGAAGGTTGACAACACCTTCGACGCCGACGAGGACGTGAAGATCCAGTTCCGCTTCAACCGGCCCGAGATTCGCCTTCCGAAGGTGTTTACCGGTTTCATCGGAGCGGGCAGCGGAATCGTCGCGCCAGCGAATTCACCTCCACCGGTTCTTCCAGGAACGCTCATCATTCCGCCCGCCATCACCGCGCTCGACGGCCCGGGCTCGGCCGGCTTTAGCCTGCGTCAGACTTACACGGTGACAATCCAGAAGAAGAGGGGTGGCAGCGCCTGGGCGACAGTGTTCAGCAGCGGCCCGCGCACGCTCTTCGCCGTCCCGTCCAACGTCGGCCCGCGTACCATGCCGAGCTACGACGCGCTCGCCGCCCAGGGAATCTACGACCTCGGCAGCGGCGTCAAGGTTTTCGCTGGAACGGTCGACGACCCGTTCTACATCGACCTGGGCGCGACCTTCGACACCCTCAACTACCGAATCGCCGCCTTCGGCACCGGGGTTCCCGCCGTCCTGACCGACGCGCAGGACGCCAACGACACGCACAACTTCGCTCCCGACTCGGTGTCCGGCTTCAACGTCAACTCGATCGCGATCGAGCTGCCGATCGAGATGCTGACGCGCGACGGCGCGCGCCATGCGGCGGGCGATCCGTTGGCGGTCATCGGCACCTACGTGACGACATCGCGACCGCACACCAAGGTCCAGCCTTCGAAGCCGGGAGGGCTGCCCAACCTGTCGGCCAACTTCGTGCAGATCCAGCGCATGGGCAATCCGCTGATCAACGAGGTGATCATCGGCACCGGCGACAAGGACAAATTCAGCATGAGCGAGCCGAAGGACGACTCGCAGTTCGCGAGTTACGTTCTCGACCCTTTGCTGGCGCGCGCGATCAACGCCGCCTACGGCGGCGCAGTGCCGATTCCGACGCCGCCGCGCATCGACCTGTTGCCGCTGGTGCAATACCAGGCGCCGATTTGCCCCGGCTGCAGCGCTGCGCAGGTCGGTCCCGTCGCCGATCTGCTGCGGCTCAACACCGGCATCCCGGCCACCGCCGCAGCGCAGCGCAAACGTCTGGGCTTCATCGCCGGCGATTCGGCGGGATATCCGAACGGCAGGCGGGTTTCCGACGACGTGACCGATATCTCCATCCGGGCGGTCGTCGGCGTGCTGGTGCCGGCCTTCAACGTCTTTCCCAACAACCGGCTCGGCGACGGCGTCAACACGAACGACAAGCCTTACCAGGAAACCTTCCCTTACGTCGGGTTCGCCCTGAGCGGCCGCAACAGCCGCCACGTCGATCCGGGCGAGCCGGGCTGCGCCGCGCCGACAGGAGGCTTCCCTCCGGCCAACTGTCCGCAGTGATTCCACCTCGCGGCCTGGCACCCACGGCCGCATCGTTTACCGGGCATCGGGTCGGAGCCGCGTCGCGGGTTAGTCGCCGTCCGCCCGGTTGGACGATGTTCGGACTCTTGAGAGCGCGGCTGATCGTGGCGGCGCTCGCGCTGGGCGCCGTATTGCCACTGTCGGCGCACGACCTGTGGATCGAGCCGACGACCTTCTCGCCTGAAATAGGCCAAGTCATCGGCGTGAAACTGCGGGTCGGCGTGGATCTCGTCGGCGAGCCAATGCCGCGCTACACGGCGCTGATCGATCAGTTCGTCTCTGTAACCGCGGCCGGCCGCCAAGCGTTGGCTGGCCGGGAGCGCGGCGATCCTGCCGGCGAGCTGCAAGCGCGCGTGCCCGGCCTCGGCGTGGTCGGCTACCACAGCAAGCCGAGCCGGCTTGAACTGCCGGCAGAACAGTTCGACGCCTATCTGCGCGAGGAAGGCCTCGACGACATCCTCGCCTTGAGGAATGGTGGCGACGCCCGTTTCGTAGGTACGCGCGAGCAGTTCTTCCGCTGCGCCAAGAGCCTGTTGCTGGTCGGTGCGCCGAACGAGGCGCAAAGCGACCGGGTTCTGGGCTTCCCGCTCGAACTGGTGGCCGAACGTAACCCGTACGCCACCGGCGCAAGCGTGGACTTGCCGGTCCGCCTGACCTTCGAAGGCCGGCCCCTGGCCGGCGCGCTGGTGGTTGCGCTCAGGCGCACCGACGCGATCGAACGCCATGCCGTGCGTACCGACAGCGACGGACGGGTGCGCCTGCAATTGCGCGGCGGCGGCATGTGGCTGATCAAGGCGGTCCACATGGTGCCTGCGCCGGGCGATTCCGGCGCCGACTGGTCGAGCTATTGGGCCTCGTTGACGTTCAAGCCGGGCGACTCCGGAATGCGGTCTGGCCGCTGACCAGGAAGCGGTGTCGCACGGCCTGCGGCATGGTCGTTTGGGGAAGGAAATACGATCGAAAGCGCAGTGACTTGGTCAAAAAAACCATAACTTCTCAGGTCGCCGCATGAGCGATGTTCCCGAGTTGGTAAGGCTCCTTCCCCCGCTGGGGGAAGGCTGGGATGGGGGCGCGGAGGTCGTTTGCCCGACGCGGTTGATTTTGGAGTGTGCCGCAACCCTTTGTCAGATGGACTTGCAGCCTGGCTCAACGCTGGAAAAGCCCCCATCCCAACCTTCCCCCAAAGGCGGGAAGGAGGAATTCAGGCTCGGGGTCATGGGCCATTCGATGACCATGGTAGTTTCGAAATACCAAGCCAAATCAGCCTTTCATGCAATAGTTATAAGCGTAAGAAGCTATCAATACAATAGCGTCCGGCGTGAGAGCGGAGGGCGCGCGATTAATCCCCGAAGCCACGCTATCGCCGGCTTGCAGTCACCGGTTCTGCGAAATAATGAGCCATGCCGCCCAATCATTCCATCTGGCGCCCGATGCGCCAGCCTTCGTTTCGCGGCCTGTGGTTTTGCGCCGGCGCGTCTATTTCATTGGCAACGGCATACAGTCCATGGCCGCCGCCTGGCTCATGGTCGAACTGGCCGGGTCGTCCTTCCTGGCGGCGCTGGTGCAAACCGCCGTGTTTTTGCCGATGTTCCTGCTGGCGTTGCCGGCAGGTGTGCTGGCCGACATCACCGACCGCCGGCGCCTGATCTCCGGCGCGCTGCTGGCGCAGGTGGCCGCATGCGCGCTGCTGGCTCTGCTGGTGCTGGCAGGCCGGGGCGGGCCGGCGTCAATGCTTTTTCTGGTGTTCGTGTGCGGCTGCTGCACTGCGGTGCTGACGCCGGCCTGGAACTCGTCCGTGATCGACCCGGTTCCCCGGGAAGAATGGACGCAGGCATCACCGCCGTCGGCATCGCCTACAAACGCGGCCCGCGCCAAAAGAAGCAGTGTCGCGGCTCGCCGCCTGGGTTCGCAGCGGCCGCCTGCGCTACCGCGAAGAGATTCTTGTGGGCATCGGCGCCGCCCCCGACGCCATCGCCGGCCTTTACCGCGGCGAAAACCTCGGCAAACGCCTCATTCGGCTGTAACCGGCACACCGATGCCGGTCAGCAGATAGTCAGCAAACGTCTTCGCTTCAGCGTAGATTTAACGTGAAATAACTTTCATGATGCGGGGTGAAGAGTAGACCTCATGAAAGTTAGCCCGGTAGATGATGAATTTCCAATGGCGAAAGTTGAGGTCCCGCGGAAGCCTTGCGAGCGACGATCACTATTTCGCGATGGAATTTTCTTGGTGCCAACAAATAGGCCATGCGCAGGATCTTGAGCTTCCATCCACCTTTGTTCTTGTGATAGCGGTAACCGATGGACTGGATGGCGAATCCGGAGGCTTTCAGGAAACGTGCAAGCTCGCAGGCTGAATATTCCCGCACATGCCCCATGTGCCCGATACTTCGCAACTTTCCAAATTCCTCGCTGGGATCCGCGATGCTTCGACCCAGAAGGAATCGGGCCAGGCTGGGCAACGAATATACGTTCGGCGTCGTTAGAACCAGGGGAGAGCCAAGCGCCAGCACACGGTTGATTTGGCTTAACACGAACGCTGGATCAACGCGTAAATGCTCGAACGTTTCACACAGCAGCGCACAGGTGAAAGCGCCATCGGGGAACGGCAGTTCCGAGCGTTCAATGTCGCACTGGCGGACGTCAAGTTGCAGCCTGTTGATGATCTCCGCGACGCGCTCCGGATTGAGGTCGACGCCCACGGTTGAATAGCCCGAAAGCGTCAGCAGCGATGTTAGGTGACAGGGAGCCGATCCGATTTCCAGAATCGTGCCGCCTGGCGCCAAGTCCGCGATCAGATCAAAGTCCGCCAGATACCGCAACTCATGGTTGCGGAGGTCATCGATGTGCCAAGCGACCGCTGGACCCGACATGGATTTGACTGTTGACCAGAGGTACTTGATGGGGACCGGTTCAGATAATTCCATATGCAACCTTTCAGGATGGATTTGTAATGATCGCTACGCCGCAGCCTTTTGCCAACGCTCCGTGAGACGATACACGGTGGGTGCAGAGGGGGTTATTCGGACCGGATGCCATTCAGGTTGGCCGCCGTTCCCCAGTGCTTTCGCTCTCGTCGAGCGACCAGTCAAGGATAGGAAATTCAACCACATGAGCCAATGTATCGCACCGAAAATCAGCCTCAGAAAACGTGTTGCGCCAGTCTGATTCGCCAAGAATTTGCGCGCCCATCGTCACAAACCACGCACCTGGTGGCCTACTGGCGCAGCCCTACTCGGGCGGGACATTGCCACTGATAGCAAGTTCACCAAACGGTGCGCTGATCGTCGGGATAGTCCGGCGCTGGTTGGGCTGACAGATCCCGATCCGGCTCACCCTGGGAAATCTCCCCCTGATCCTGCGCACCACAGTCATCCCACAGCGCCGGCCCACGAGCTGGCGTGATGCGTGGGCGTTCGGTATCCACGCCGATGTGCTCCAGAATCTGCTGGATGTCTACGCTGAATGTGATGAAGGCGATGATGCGCATCGGGCCGCCGCAGTGCGGGCAGATCAGCCGAAACACCTCGTAGATACGGTCGATCAGCGCGGCCCACAGGTAGTGCGACGGTGGGCGCGGTTTGGACTTGGGTGGCGGCGCTGGCTGGGCCGCCACACCAGGCCAGCCGATGCCGACTGCGCTGCCAGCTTCCATGTCCGCGGCGGCATCCGTGTGCGCGGCGCCTGGCACGCGGCACGCCAAGACCGCCGGCACCGGCCGTCACAGCCGCTCGCAAGGGCGAATTCGGTGCCAGCACGCCGTAGTAGCGGTGGCGGTGAGTGCGTGGTGGGGGCACCAATTGAGCGATGCGGGCTAACAATTCCAGTGGCGTGAGCACCAGTTCGCTTGGGGTTTTGTCTGACTGCAGCGGCTCGCCGTGGCCTTTGCCGCAGCGGTAGACCAGATTGGCGCCGCGCTGCTTCAGACGATCCATAGCAAACGGTGCGCGCGCGCAGTAACGCAGCAAGCGCTCCAGCCCTGCCCTGTCGGCGGCTGCTGCTATGCGCACCTCGGCACCAACGGAAAAGCCGCCTCCGTGAGCGTAGCCCGCCATGTCTTAGGCATCGCACGCCTCCAAGTGGCTTACGCGCCAAAGGCGCGCAGGATGCGCCTGCGCACATCGGCCTGCACTAGCGAAATAGCGTATTGAGGGTCGGTTTCCAATTAAAAATAAGGGCACCAGCGGTCGATCGACGAGCGCAATCCGCCTTTTATTCAATAGCGTCCGGACCCGATCGAATCTTGCGCATCAGCGCAGTCGTCGAATACCCATCGACAAACGGAATCGCCAGCGCACGGCCGCCATAGGCCTTCACCACCGCTGTCTCGGCGAGCGACTCCATGTCGTAATCGCCGCCCTTGACCAGCACGTCGGGCCTCAGTTCGGCGATAAGTTCAAGCGGCGTGTCCTCGTCGAACCAGGTCACCAGACTGACCGAATCGAGCGCGGCGATGAGCGCCGCGCGGTCCTGCTGGCGGTTCAGCGGCCGCTCCGGCCCCTTGCCCAGCCGCCGGGCCGACGCGTCGGTGTTGAGCGCCACCACCAGACTTGTGCCAAGTTGGCGCGCCTGCGCCAGGTAGGTGGCGTGGCCGCGGTGAAGCACGTCGAATACGCCATTGGTAAACACCACCGGATGCGGCAACGCCGCCACGCGGGCCGGCGCGTCCCCACGCGTTGCCAGTTTGGCCAGAAACGCGGGCGGCATCATGCGGCGGCCTGCGGCGTTTCGTCCGGCGGCGGGGTCGCGGCAAGGTTGCGGCCCAATCCCTTGCGGTAGCGGTTGAGGTCTTGGACGGTCTTGAAGCGCTGGTTGAGAAGCAGGCCCAGGTTGTGCAGGATGCGATCGACGACCCGGGTTTCCCAAGCGGCGTCGAACCTGATCTGCGTGTCGAGCCAGTGCTCGAGCCATTCAGGGTCGGGCATGCGGCTTTGCACCGTGTCGCGCGGAAACAGAGCCTTGTTGACGTGCAGATTCGTCGGATGCAGCGCCTGCGACGTGCGGCGCGCGCTCGCCATCAGCACGCCGACCTTGGCGAAGGCGGCCCTGGCTTCGTCGCCCGACTTGCCGATGGCGCGTTTCATGTAGCGCAGATAGGCGCCGCCGTGGCGCGCCTCGTCCTGGCTGAGCCGGGTGTAGATCTGCTTGATGACCGGCTCGGTATGCCATTCGCTGGCGCGGCGGTACCAATGGTTCAGCCGGATCTCGCCGCAAAAATGCAGCATCAGCGTTTCCAGCGGCGGCGCCGGCTCGAATTCGAAGCGCACCTCGTGCAGTTCGGCCTCGGTGGGCGAGAACTCGGGCCGAAAGCGGCGCAGATACTCCATCAGCACCAGCGAATGCTTTTGCTCTTCGAAGAACCAGATCGACATGAACGCCGAAAAATCACTGTCGCCGCGGTTGTCGCGCAAGAACATTTCGGTCGCCGGCAGCGCCGCCCATTCAGTGATCGCGTTCATTTTGATGGTTTGCGCCTGTTCGTCGCTCAGCTGCGAAGCGTCGAAAAAACCCCAGCCGATGTCCTTGTCCATATCCCAGCGGACGGATTCGAGTTGTTTGAACAGTTCGGGATAAAGCATTTCGTTCCTTGATCGGGCGGGTACGCAGTCGGTCGCGCAATGGATGTCGCGCGATCGATGCAAGCGCCTGATCAATTTTAGAAGCGCCCGGTCCCACCATGCCCGGCAGGGCCATTCGCCGTCATGACCGAAAAAAATCTGAATCCGACTTTCGCGCTTGTGCGTATGACCGGCAAGCCATATTGCACCTTATTTTTTGACTTCAAGCCATGCATGCTTTTTTATCGGTTTCGTCCCTCGTGTCGGCGGTGTTGACGGTAGGGGTGCTCGCCAGCCCTGCGGCGTGGGGCGCGGCGCCCGCCCCGCCAGCCGCCGCAACGCCGGATACCTGCCCGGCACTGCTCAGGCATGAGGTGCTACGTCTGCAGGATGAAAGGCCGCAGTCGCTCTGCCAGTACGCCGGCAAGGGGTCGTCGTCGTCAACACCGCCAGTTTTTGCGGCTTCACGCCGCAGTACAAGGGCCTCGAGGCGATGTATTCGAAATACCAGGCGCGCGGCCTGGTCGTGCTGGGGTTTCCGTCGAACGATTTTTCGCAGGAAAGCGGCAGCAACCAGGAAATCGCCGATTTTTGCGAGAACACTTTCGGCGTGAAATTTCCGATGTTCACCAAGACCAGGGTGACCGGCCAGGGCGCCAGCCCACTTTTTCAGGCGCTGGCGGCGAAAACCGGCAACGCGCCGCGCTGGAACTTTTATAAATACGTCATTTCGCGCGACGGCGCCACGGCGGTGTCGTTTAATTCGATGGCCGATCCGGCCAGCCGGAGCTTTGTTGCGGAAATTGAAAAACAGCTGGCAAGGCCATGAACACGGTTTGCATGGCTTGGCGAGCTTTTTCAGGCTTGACAATTCTTTACCGCATGGTTGGCCTGGCGGGTGGAACTCATGCCGGACGGGCGCGCTCTTATCGGCTTCTTGCGTCCGTCAGCCTGCCAATTCAGGCGGCACGGCGGCGCAATAAAAGTTTTAGTGCTGCGAAGCCTTCCCGGCCCTTGGCGCCGGGCTGCAATCCCAGGGTGGTCTTACTCCTCCCTCCCTCACTTCGCCCCGGGACGCTTCGCGGCATTTTTATCTTTCGGCTGCCCGCTTGAGCGGCGCACGCTTGAAGGTTGCCATCGTCGGCTCGGGCATTTCAGGCCTCGTCGTGCACCGACGGCTGCGGGCGCCGCCGGCCCTGGAGCCGGTCTTCCTAGGCGATTATTTCGTGTCGGCGGCCTTGTCGATTCCGCTTTGGCGATGCGCTGGCGGGTTTAGTGCAAAACCATCCGGGGGCGGTGGCGCTCGACGTCACCGACCGCGCCGCCGTGAACACCGCCGCGCAAACCCTTCTGGCCGCCAGTCGGCTGGATCTGATGCGGTACTGCGCCGGCTATTACAAGCCCTTGCGCGCGACCGCTTTCGGCCTGGCCGAGATGTGCCGGCACTGGGATGTGAACTACACCGGCTCCGATGACTTGCCAGAGGAGACACCGCCGCAGCCCGCGTGGTAACGTATTTTGAAGGTCTGAGCCCGGACAGCATGGACCAACTCGAGTCGGTTTACACACCGAAGACCTGGTTCAAGGACCCGATCAACGAGGTTCGCGGCATCGACGGCAATCCGGCAGGTTTTCGACCCTTTGTACGCCTTGCTTACGCAGCCGAGTTTGTGGTCACTGGCTGCATCGTCGACGGCGACGAATGCTTTTTGAACTGGAAGTTCGAATTTCGCTTCAGAAATTTCGACCCCGCCGCGCTTCAGACCGTGCGCGGTGGATCACACCTGAAATTAGCGCCGACCGCCGCATCGACTCTTACCGCGACTACTGGGACGCGGCCGAAGAACTGTGCTAGAAGCTGCCGGTCGTTCGCGGCCTGCTGCGCTGGCTCAAATGCCGCGCGCGGTCTTGGATGCTCAGCTTGCCAGGGTGTCGGCGAAGCTGGCGCGCAGGGCAAGCTTTTCGCTCAACCTGGACAGGCTGGCATGGTCTGCCCGCCAGTCGATGTCGGGAAAGCGAAAGTCAAGGTAGCCCAGCGCACAGCCAACCGCCACGTCCGACAGGCTGAAGTGAATGCCGCTGCAATAGGCTTTTTCGCCCAGGCCGGCGTCCATCGCCTTGAGCGCGTTGTCGATTTTGCCCAGCTGGCGCTTGATCCAGGCGTCGCTGCGTTGGCCGGCGGCGCGGCCCGGCCAAGTCGCTTCGAGGCGCGCCAGGATGGCCGCATCGAGCACGCCGTCGGCCAGCGCCTCCCAGGTCTTGACTTCGGCGCGCTCGCGGCCTTGCGGCGGGATCAGCTTGCCCACCGGCGACAGCGTGTCCAGGTATTCGACGATGACGCGCGAATCGAATACCGCCTCGCCGCCTTCCATGACCAAGCACGGCACCTTGCCGAGCGGGCTGGAAACGCCGATGGCCGTCTCGGGCGCCCAGACGTCCTCGAACTCCAGCTGGTAATCAAGCTTTTTTTCCGCCATGACAATACGCACCTTGCGGACGTAGGGGCTGGTGGCGGATCCGATGAGTTTCATGGTTGACATGGGGCGTGGGGCCTGATCCGGAAAAGGTGCATTCTAAGCCGACAGAAGGCCGCGCCGCGAGCCGCGCCGCCTACAATCCCGGCCATGAGTTTTTCCCCGATCAACGCCCTGTCCCCGCTCGACGGCCGCTACGCCGGCAGGCTCGCCGCTCTGCGCCCCCTGATGTCCGAGCAAGGCTATATGCACCGCCGGGTGCAGGTCGAAATGGCATGGTTCATCGCTCTGTCGGACGCAAAATTTGCTGAATTCAAACCGTTCAGCGCCGGCGCGCGCACCTACCTGATGGGCCTGGTCAAGAATTTTTCCGAAGCCGACGCGTTGGCGATCAAGACCATCGAAAAAACCACGAATCACGATGTCAAGGCGGTTGAATACTGGATCAAGTCGAAGTTCGAAGCCCGGCCCGAGCTGCAGGCGGCCAGCGAATTCGTCCATTTCGCCTGCACCAGCGAGGACATCAACAACACCAGCCACGCGCTGCAGCTCAAGTACAGCCGCGATCTGGTGCTCCTGCCGGCGCTAGACAAGCTGATCGACAAGCTGCGCCAGATGGCGCACGAGCACGCCGACGTCGCCATGCTCAGCCGCACCCACGGCCAGACCGCCAGCCCGACCACTGTCGGCAAGGAAATCGCCAACGTGGTGCATCGCCTGGCCGGCGCGCGCGAGAAAATCACCCGCATCCGGCTGATGGCCAAAATGAACGGTGCGGTCGGCAACTTCAATGCGCACCTGACCGCCTGGCCCGAATTCGACTGGGAGGCCTTCAGCCGCCGTGTGATCGAAACGCCCGAGCCTATCGGGCTGGGCCTGACGTTTCAGCCCTACAGCATCCAGATCGAGCCGCACGACTACATGGCCGAGCTGTTCGACGCGGTGGCGCGCACCAACACCATCCTGATCGACCTGGCGCGCGACATCTGGGGCTATGTCAGCGTCGGCTACTTCAAACAGCGCCTCAAGGTTGGCGAGATCGGCTCGTCGACGATGCCGCACAAGGTCAACCCGATTGACTTCGAGAACGCCGAGGGCAACCTGGGCTTGGCCAACGCCCTGCTCAGGCACATGAGCGAAAAGCTGCCGATCAGCCGCTGGCAGCGCGACCTGACCGATTCGACCGTGCTGCGCAACATGGGCGTGGCGCTGGGCTATGCGGTGCTGGCCTACCATTCGCTGCTGACCGGCCTGAACAAGTTGGAACTCAATGGCGAAGCGCTGGCCGACGACCTGAACGCGTCCTGGGAAGTATTGGCCGAGCCTATCCAGACCGTCATGCGGCGCTACGGCCTGCAGGGCGCCTACGAAAAGCTTAAGGACGTCACGCGCGGCAAAACCGTGCTGGCCAAGGATTTGCATGCGCTGATCGCTTCGCTGGAAATACCCGATACCGAGAAAGAGCGCCTGCTGGCGCTGACGCCGGCAAGCTACACCGGCATGGCGGCGCTGCTGGCCCGGCGGGTGTGACTGGCCCCCACGCTCCCCACTGCGTGTGGTTCGCTGCCCCCCGAGGGGGCCACTGCGCCTGCGGCCCGGCGAAGCCGGTTCCGCGGCCCCGGCTTGGACGCGGACACGCCTGGAGAGCCCATGGGGGCTGAACTTCGCTTGCAGCCCCCGCGCTGCGGTCAGGCTGGTTCCGCCGGCATCGCGGCGCCGCAGTTCCAGCATTGCTCGAATCCGCCTTCAACCATTTCGCCGCAGCTACAAAACCAGCGCCGCTGCGGCAGATTGCGTAGCGCATCAAGCCAGGCGCGCGCCGCGGGTGCTTCCTCGTCGTTCGTCAGCCAGACCTCGGGCTGGCACTGGTCGGGCGGTAATTCGCCGGCGACGCTGCCGAGGAAATAGCGCTGCACACTAGCCGAATAGCCGGCTTGCCGAAGGGCGTCTGTCCACAGCGCCGCAATGGCGATGTTGGGGGCGCGGGCTAGGCGGAGCATGGCTGGAGTTTAGGTTGAGGACGGCAGGGAAATCCTGGCGATTCGGAGTGCTAAAGCCATCAGAAGGGCAGCGCGCGGCTTGACCTGGCAAGCACCCATTAAACGCGGCATACGCGAATGACCAACTCGATTGGACTTCCTTTAAAACGCAATACTGGAGACCAAGCGCCTGGCGAGCGCATCGTGGACAGGAGCGGACAATCAACCATTTGCCCGGCGTGTCCATGCAAGGAACATAAGAGCGGTCCAGAGGGGCTGCGACGAGTCGCGCACTCCCGCGAGGTGGTCGTCGAGCATGTGCGTCAGCGCACGCCGATCAAGGAATTGATCCGCACCATTTCGCTCCGACGCGATCAGGTCGCTGGCCCAGGTGCGCAGCGGCCCGCGCAGCCACGCACCAATCGGTACGCCGAATCCCATCTTGGGACGATCCACCAAAGTGTTGGGGATATGTCGCGCCAGCACCTGTCGCAACAACCACTTGCTGACCCCTCCTCTGGTTTTCATGGAAAGCGGCAAGCGCAACGTGAATTCCACAAAGCGATGGTCGAGCAGGGGCATCCTCGTTTCCAGACTGACGGCCATTGTTGCTCTGTCCGTCTTGACCAAAATGTCGTCTGGAAGGTAACCCATCAGATCGCGCAGCATGAAGTCTTCGAAAACGCTCGGGGCACCCGTGTTCGCCCCGTTGTCGAAAAAATGATATGAACGCAAATCGGGAGCGAGCAGCTCGGGAGCCGCCCACGGCGACAACAACTGGGAATAAAAATCCGCAATGTCTTTGCTTTGCAGCACGCGAATGAGCTTCCTGAGTTTTTGCGCTGGACGTATTCCGCGCACCCCCGAAATCTCATTATGTGGAAGCGCCCGCGCAAAGATACGATCGACGAAAGCAGGCGCCAGCTTTTGTAGCAGTTCGGCCGCAGCCACGCGCCTCTCAATTGGTATTCGTCCTATCGCGCGCCACAACCGGCTTCCCATTGAGTAGCGTGGATAGCCTCCCAAAAGCTCGTCTCCGCCATCACCGCTTAGCGCTACCGTGACCGACGTGCGTGCCAGCCGGGCAACCAGATAAGTTGGAATTTGCGACGAATCCGCAAAGGGTTCGTCGTAAATTTCCGGAAGTAACGGAATTACCGACCGCGCATCCGCCGGAGTTGCATACAACTCTGTGTGGTCGGTTCCAAAATGGCGCGCGACCTGCCGCGCAAATCGGGCTTCGTCGAAAGACTTTTCGTGGAATCCAATACTGAAGGTTTTTATTGGCGACGAAGCCTGCGCCTTCATCAGGGCGACGATGCTCGATGAGTCTATGCCCCCGGACAGCAACGCGCCCACCGGGCGGTCCGCCACGAGCTGCTGGGAAACCGCATTGGACATCAGGGCCGCTGCTTCATCGATCGCGTCGTTGTCCGAACGGAAAATCCGCCGCGATTGACTTGCAATTTCGAGCGCGGACCAATAGCAGTGCTCCGCCTTCTTGTTCGCGGCCAAGTCCAGCGTCACCATCCAGCCCGGCCTGAGCTTCTCGACACCGAGGTAGATGGTTTGCGGCGCCGGAATGTAGCCCAATCTCATATATGTGGCGACCGAATGAGGGTCGATGGTCCGGTCGAAGGCCGGATGAGCGGCCAGCGCCTTTAGTTCTGACCCGAACAGCCACATTCCCTGAACCCGGCCGAAGTACAGAGGTTTTTCCCCGATCCGGTCTCTGATGAGCGTCAACGTGCGCTGTTCACGGTCCCACACGGCGATGGCGAACATCCCCACGCACTTACGGATGGTTGCCTCGATTCCCCACGCGTCGAAGCAGGCGACCAGCACTTCCGTATCGGACCTGCCGCGCCATGACGGCGCGAGACCGGCAGCCTGAAGTTCGCGCCGCAGTTCCTCGAAATTGTAGATCTCGCCGTTTATAACGGTTACGTAACGCTGGCTTGGCGACGACATCGGCTGATGGCCAGCGTCGGTTCGGTCCATGATCGCCAGGCGGCGAAAGCCCAGGCACACACCAGCCGTTGAATCGGACCACAAACCCGCGTCATCAGGACCGCGATGTATCAAGGTCGCAGCCATGCCGCGGACGTCCCGCTCAATGGATAAAACCGGGTTACGCGGCGCCCCAAGCACTCCGGCGAAACCACACACTATGAGCGCACCAGAACGGCGATCGCTTTTTCGCCGGTTTTGGGTTCAACAAGGAGCCGGTTTTGCCTTACCGCTGAAACCGGGTGCAGCCAATCATCAATAGATAGGATCATTTAATGGGTGCTTGAGGCACATCTTTTACAACATTAAGCCGACATCGGCGCCTCGCGGTACGCATTTTGCGGAGCAATATCGAAACACCCGTCAGCATGTCCAGTTCGCGTTCCCGGCAAGCGGCGGGAACGTCCACCAAACAACGATTTTTTGCATCAGCAACTCGACCCGGAATCTGTTATTAGTCTAGCGCATAGAAACCATGGGTTTGCGCTGGAAGTTCATTGGCGGAAAAAGCCACTGAGTCAAGGTCGAGGATGTGATTGGCCGCTTTGCTCCAGCGCCCGGTCGGCGTAGCGTCCAAAGCGCCAGGCGCTGGCTTCCTGCGTGATGCGGCGCCAGGTGGAGCGCTTTTGCGCCGGCGTCATCGCCGGCCAGTGCTGCACTTCGCCGAAAGTGCGGCCGCAACCCTTGCACAGCGCGTCGCCCTGGCTGGTCGAGCAGATGGCGATGCACGGCGTGTCGGCGGTGGTGTCGTACCAGCCGAACCAGGCGGCCAGCGCCTTGGCCGGGAAAGTGGCTTCGTCGGCGAATTCCTCGTGATAAAAAACCATCAGCGCATAGACCTCGGCCAGCGCGCGCACCTCGGGCGCTAACGTCACGCCGTCGGGTGAGAGATTCTTGCCGCGCCAGTGGTTGATGGCCGCTTCGATGTCGGTAATGTGCAGGCCTGCCATGGCAAGGGATGAATAGCCGGTGATTTTGTTTGGGATTGGCGTTTGATGATTTCGCCGATCTATTGTCCAATAACTGAACGAAGGGGAGTAACTCCCACGGCTTGCCACCCTGGCAAGCCGCATCGGCAAGTCGTCACTACGAAGCTCACGCTTCCGGCTTGCTGGGCCTGAAATGGCTTTAACAGCCGCCGCGTGCCCAGCCAGACCTTCGATTGAAACCTGTAAAGGTTTGATCGAGGCGTTCGCGGCAGGCATGGTTTTCAATCCGCAGCCTGGTCAATGCTTTCAGGTTTCGCCGAAGCCGGAAATTCGTATTCATTTATCGAATTTCCCTGTTGACACTTGAGCTGGAGAGGTGCTTTTTGGAACTGTTTTCCAGCCCCTGGTAGTCGGCCTTGCTGGCGATCGTCCTGATCGATCTCGTGCTCGCCGGCGACAACGCCATCGTGATCGCGCTGGCGGCGTGCAATTTGCTGCCGCACCTGCGTAAAAAAGCGATCGGCTGGGGCGCCGCTGGCGCCATCGCCGTCCACTCGCTGATGACCCCGGGTGTCGTCTGGCTGCTGAAAATTCCGGGGCTGATGCTGGTCGGCGGCATCGGCCTGCTCTGGATCGCCTACAAGCTGCTGGTCGACCAGGGTGAAAAGCGGCATGACGGCCCGGCCGCAAGCACCTTTTGGGGCGCGATGAAAACCATCGTCGTTCTGAAGCTGGTCGAGCGCTTCCCGATCATCATCAAGCTCGGCGCGGCGGTGCTGGCTTCGACCGCCGCGAAAATGATCGTTGGCGAACAGCTGCTCGACCCGATCTACGGCGGCCCAGGCGCCCTGCCGTCGGCGCAAACCCTTAACACCGTGGCCGAATGGGCGACCTACGTGATCGCGGTGGTCGCCGTGCTGGGCGCAGGCTGGTGGGCGACCCGACCAGGCCGGCCCGGTGAGGCCGGCGCCGACGCCAACCTCGTCAGGCATTGAACCGGCATCCAGGCTTTATCACGACAACCGCAACTCAAAGGAGACTTTTATGGCAAACACCATCGTGTACGTTAACGACGCCGACTATGCCGACTATGCCGAGCAGATGCTGCAGCCGATGCTGGCGGCGGTCAAACCCGGCGGCGCTGCCCGCTGGATTGTCGTGGCCTGCGCGCCGCACCTGACGCACGACGCGGGCAAATGGGTGCCTCGGGGCGCTCTGAAGAACTGGCGCGGCGAATGGGCCGACAAGGTTTTTGCCCAGTTGACACCCTTGCTGCAAAAAGGTGGCGGCAGCGTCGTGACAAGGCTGGCGGCGACGGTGTTGACCGACCAGACCGAATCGCTGCTAAAGGAATTCAGCGACGCGCGGGTACTCGACGCGCGCCGGCCCAAGTTCGGCCAGGATTTGAAGCCAGTGACGGCCGGCCAAGTGCAGGAGAGCCGCGGCGCGGTGGGCGTGGCAGTCGCGCTGGCCACGGCGGCCGTCATTGCCGCATTGGATTGAGACTAGCCCCCACGCTCCCCGCTTCGCGTGGTTCGCTGCCCCCCGAGGGGGCTGTCCCGCCTAAGGGCGGCCTGGCGGCGGGACGGGCTCCCACGCTCGAAACTTCCGATCGTCCTTAGCCTGTCGAAGGATGCCCCCCGAGGGGGCTGTCCCGCCTAA
>Ga0136611_10001328_pt1 | contig 17156 bp, 20 predicted proteins | sample AntDrymUQ2232306_2_FD_106645 | JGI IMG/M metagenome (GOLD analysis project Ga0136611, IMG submission 106645) | Polar desert sand microbial communities from Dry Valleys, Antarctica - metaG UQ223 (23.06) | ecosystem: Environmental > Terrestrial > Soil > Desert | place: Antarctica: Dry Valley...
GAGCACGACCACCCTCGGCCGGACCTGCCGCAGCAGACCGGGCAAGACGGCCTCGTCCGTCTCAAAAAGCCCCACGTCACCAATCGGCCTGCCGTCCAGGTGGCTCGATGCGACGATCGTCGCCGCGATGCCGCGTATCAGATTGCTGCCTGTGCGGTTGTGCAGGACGCGCTTCCCGCCCGATGTGAGCATCAGGGCGAGAAGGCGACTCGTCGTCGTCTTGCCGTTCGTGCCGCTCACGAGTATGACCCCCTCGGGGATGCGGCTGGTCATCTCCGGCAACAAAGCAGGATAGAGACGGTTTGCCGCAAGTCCCGGCAGCGCTGTACCGCCGCCCCGCCCGGAAAGACGCGCTGCGGCGCCGATCACCCGGCCGGAGAGCAGCGCGAGGGCGAGGCGAAACCTCACGGCTGCGCGGCCCGGACGACCAGCACCGTTCCCACGGAGCGCACATCCACCGCCGGGAGCACCTGCGCGCGCTGCTCCAGGCCGGTATCCGACTGTTTCACCGACGCCACCCGGCCGATCAGCAAGCCGTCCGGTATGTTCCCACCCAGGCCGCTCGTCACCACCCAGTCGTCCTTCTGTATACGCGGGGCGCCATCGGCGGTTGATCCCTGCTCGATATAGCGCATCTCCAGCAATGAACCCTTCTGCCACTGCCCCTCAACAATGCCGTCCGCGCCGGTCCGCTCGACCTTGGCGTTCACCGCGCTCTCGATATCCGTCAGCAGCAACACCTCCGCGCGGCGACTCTCGACCCGCAGCACCTTCCCAATCAGCGCGCCTCCGGACTGGACGACCGCCATGTTGCGCGCGATCCCGTCCGCCGTACCCCGATCGATCACCAGATACTGTCGGACGCTGGCGGGGTCACGGCCGATCACGCTTGCCTGTACGACCGGCAGCTTGGGATTACCGGTGGTGAAGCCAAGTTGCTGCCGCAGCTCGTCGTTCTCCGACTGCAACAGCCGGAGTCGGACATTCTCCGCCGTGAGCCGATCCACTTCCAATTGCAGCGCGCGGTTCTCGACCCGCAGCCGCGCGCCGGAACCGAGGCTGGAGAACAAGGAGCGCACCCCCGAGGCGGCGGGCGCGAGTGAGCGCTGCACCGGCACGGCGACGGTGCCCACTGCATTCTCTACAGGATCAAACAATCGTAGACCACTCAGCACCAGTAGCGCAAGCGCCATGAGTCCCACGAAAACAAAGGCGGTGAGTCCCCGACGGCTATCGGTCATCGAGTTTCTCAAGGGTGCGTCCTCGCCTGCGCGGATGCGCGGCCGTCGCTATGCCGGACGGCGCAACTCCTGTCCTGCCCGGAGTGCCGCGTGATACTCCGCCAAGCTCTCCACTACCTTACCAGTCCCGCGCGCGACGCAGGTCAGAGGATCGTCCGCCACCTGCACCGGCATCTTCGTCTCAAGCATGATCCTGCGGTCGAGCCCGAGCAGCAGCGCGCCGCCACCGGCCAGGGTGATGCCAAACTCCATGATGTCCGCGACCAGCTCGGGCGGCGTCTCCTCGACCGCGAGCTTCACCAGCTCGACGATGGAGTCCACCGGTCCCTTGATCGCCTCGCGCAGCTCGACACTGGAAACCTCGACCGCCTTGGGCAGCCCCGTCAGCACATCCCGCCCGCGCAAGGTGACGCGGCGCTCCTCGTCCAGTGGGTAGGCCGACCCGGCGACTATCTTCGCCCCCTCGGCCATCCTCTCGCCGATGAGCAGGTTCGTCTCGTGCCGGGCATACTGCATGATCGCTTCGTCGATCTCATCGCCGGCGATCCGTATCGAGTGATTGATGACGATACCACCGAGCGAGAGTACAGCCACCTCGGTCGTCCCGCCGCCGACATCCACGATCATGCTCCCCATGGGTTCATTAACGGGGAGTCCCGCGCCCACGCCCGCAGCCATTGGCTCCTCGATGGCATACGCCTCTCGGGCGCCCGCAGCGATGGCTGCGTCCTTCGCGGCACGCTTCTCCACCTCCGTCACACCACTCGGTATGCCGATCACGACGCGAGGCCGTGAGGGGTACATCCCGCCGTTGTGGACTTTCGAGATAAAGTAGCGAAGCATCTTCTCCACAACGTCAATGTCCGCGATAACGCCATCCTTGAGCGGCCGGACCGCGATAATGTTGGCCGGCGTCCGACCGACCATTGCGCGGGCCTCAGAGCCCACGGCGAGCACGGTGCGGGTCTTCTTATCCATCGCCACAACCGAGGGTTCCGAGATCACAATACCCTTGCCGCGGGCATGTACGAGGGTATTCGCCGTGCCCAGGTCAATGCCCAGGTCACGGCTGAAAAGTCCAAAAAAATAGTTGGTAGGGCTTTGCATTGACGCTCCGAAACGCGCGTTTAAATCCATAACTTCAGGCGCGGCCCGAGGACCGACTCCTCAGCCGCAATTGTAACACACGCACCACGCCACGCCCCTTGACCGCGACGTCCGCGTGCTGTTATCCTCTGCAACCGATGGATACGACGGATTCTAGGCACTACCTGACTCTCAAGGAAACCCCCGCGACGGACCGGCCCAGGGAGCGGCTGAAGGCCGTTGGCGCCTCGTATCTCAGCGACGCCGAGCTGCTGGCCATCCTGTTGCGCGTCGGGATTCGCGGTGAGAACGTGCAAGATCTCGCTCGCCGGCTGCTCAGTGAGAACCACGGACTCACGGGGCTTGCTGGGCTGGAGTTCACGGAACTCGCACACCAGCGAGGCGTGGGAGAGGCAAAAGCCTGCTCGATCAAGGCCGCGCTCGAGCTGGGTAGACGGCTCCTCCGCGCCGCGCCGGAGCAGCGCAAGCAGATCACCTCCGGGGCGGACGTTGCGGACTTGCTGCTGCTGGAGATGGGGCAACTCGAACAAGAGCACATGCGGGTGCTGCACCTCAATACCAAAAACCAGCTCATCGCCATGGTCGAGGTGTACAAAGGGAGCCTGAACTCCGCTCCCCTGCGCGCGGCGGACGTCTTCAAGGGCGCGGTGCGCAACGCCGCCGCCAGTGTTATCCTCGCCCACAACCATCCCAGCGGCGACCCTACACCCAGCCCCGAAGACGCCCGCGCGACCGAGCACCTCGTCGAGGCGGGGCGTCTGCTCGACATCGAGGTCCTCGACCACTTGGTGATCGGCCACTCCCGGTGGGAGTCCTTGCGGGCACGGAGACTCGGTTTCACCGCATAGGGTTTTCCCCGGTTGTGCGGCTTTCCTTCGCCGCTGCACGGACCGCTCCGGCCCGTTTACCACACTTCTCGATTGCATGGCCACGCGTGGCTATGGGCAGCGTGTGTAGCCGCCGTTGATAACCTCGAGCAGGTGCACGGGCCTGTGACACAGACTCCGGCTGAATAGTAGCGCGTTTGTCATTCCGAGCCTGCGAGGAATCCGTGGTACGGGCTACGGATCCCTCGCTGCGGCTCGGGATGACATGCATCATCGTTCAAACGGATTGCGTATGACCGAAACTGTAAGACGCGAACAGCCCACGCCGCAGCGCAGCGCGGATCGTGAGGGCGGAGGGTCAGGCCCGAACGGGGCGCTTGAGGACGTCGGCGAACTTAAGTTTCGGGGCTTCCTCACGAGCGAACGTCAAAAAGCTTTCCACCGCAGGGGAAAAATAGCGGCTCTTGTGAGTGATCATCTCATAGTTGCGGGGGAGATCCCACCCCTCGACTTCGAGCTGACGCAGATAGCCCGCTCCCACCTCTCGCAGCACGCTCCATTGGCTCACCATCGCGATTCCGAGCCCGGACTCCACGGCCTTCTTGATGTCCTCGGTGCCGCCTTGCTCCATGCCTATGCGCATCACAACGCCGTGATCCTTGAACTTGCCTTCAATCAGCCGGCGCGTCGAGGAGCCATAGCGCGCAAGGATGAACGGTTCCTGGGCGATGTCCGAGATCGTGATGCGGGGGAGCTGCGTGATGGGATGCGACGGTGCGGCGATCACGACCAGGCGGTCCAGAGCAACCGGCTCCACGTTGAAACGTCTGTCGGAGATGTGCCCCCCGACGAAGCCGACATCCAGGGAGCGCGCCGCAATCTGCGAGACAATCGCCTCGGTGTGATCAATGCGCAGGATGATCTCCGTATCCTGATTCATTTCCCGGTAGGCGGCGATCAAGGGGGGAACGATGTACATGCCCCCTGTGGTGTTCGCCCCAACGACGAATCGACCTCGGTTCCCCACGCGCAGATCCGCCAGCGCGTGCAGCGCTTCCTCCTCCAGATGCAGCATCGAGTCGGCGTACTTGTGCAACACCTCGCCGGCGTGGGTCGGTACGACGCGATTATTCGCGCGCTCCACGAGGCGCACACCGCACGACGTCTCGAGCGCTTTGATCTGCTGGCTGACGGCGGGCTGGGTCAGGTGCAGGTGCTCCGCCGCGGACGTGTAGGATCCTCGGTCAATCAACGTGGACAGCACGCGCAACTGGTGCAGGTTCATTGCGCGTTGTGCTCCCACGGCAAGAGGCCAGGGACGGGTGCAACCGTGACCTGAGAGCGCTCCAGATTTATCTCGGTGACCACATCCTTGAGCGCCGGGATCAGTACCTCACCGCGCGCACCGGTCACGACGTAGACATCGTTCGGTTCCAACGCCAGTATCTCCACAATCTCGCCCAGGTCCTGGCCGTCCGTGGTCACCGCACGCAGCCCTATGAGTTGATGATGGTAGTAGACCCCCTTAGGCAGGGGCGCGGCACTCTCGGCCCGGATCTGCAAATACTCGCCTCGAAAGAGCCGGACCTGTTCGGGGGTATCGATGCCCTCCAGCTTGAGCAGCACCATTGTTCCGTGCGGCCGGGTGGACACCACCACGCGCTCCTCACCACGAAGGAGCACCATCTTCAGGGTGCGAAATCGTGCCGGGTTGTCGCTAAGTGGTTCGATACGCATCTCGCCTCGGACCCCGTGCGCGGTCACAACCCGGCCAATGCTGAGAAGGATACCGCTGGCCGCCTCGGAGGCTTCAGGCCTCACGTATCTCCAGGTTTGCACGCACCCCCTCGCGGGTGGCGGCGACACTGAGCAGCGTGCGGAATGCTCGGGCTATCTTGCCCTGGCGGCCGATCACCTTGCCCATATCCTTGGGGTCCACGGTCAGGTAGTACGTGATGCCTCGTCCGGATTCCTCGGATTCGACCACCACTGCATCGGGATTCTCGACGAGAGACTTCGCGACGAACTCAACTAGCTCTTCGAGCACGGGGCTACGCCTGTGCGTCCGGCGCCTGCGCCTCGTCCTGCGTGAGGGCCACCGGCTCCTCGTCGGACTGCTCCACGGCGCCGACGGAGGCGCTTATCGGGTCGGTCTCCGGGGTCTGCGCCTCCCCCTGCGCGGCTGCGGCCGGCTCCTGGATGGCTTGTGCCGGAGCGGCGGGCTCGGCGTCCGCAGCCTGCACGGTCTCCTGCTCTGCGGCAGCGGCCTTCTTGCGTGGGCGCCGCGCGGGAGACGCCGTCTCAACCGTCGGATCGTCCGTCACTTCTGGCTTCGGCTCGCCGACACCGGCCCGCTTCATCAGCTTGCTCACCACAATCGTTGGCTGCGCGCCAACGGAGATCCAGCGCAGCGCGCGTTCCTCGTTGATGACAATGGTGGCTGGCTCAGTGCGCGGATTGTAGTGACCGATTGTCTCGATGACGCGGCCATCACGCGGCGAGCGGGCGTCCGCGACCACGACGCGATACACCGGCTGCTTCTTCGCACCCATACGCCGTAGCCTGATCTTTACCAATGCAGCACTCCTCTGTGCGGCGCTCAACCTCGCGGCCAGTACCACTTATACCTGAACAACAGCGCTGATTATAGCCGACTTCCCCCGCAGTGCGCAAGGCAAATGACGGATTCGGCGGGCGCCGCCGTTTGTGCCAAACGGCGCGCTTCTGCTAGACTTTGCAGGTTACGCGAACGGATATTTCGATTCTAGCGGGTGTACCACTCGATAATCAGGGAGTTACCATGAGTCATGAGACATACGCGCTCGCGGCGGCGAAGCGCGAGGTCGTGGGCAAGAAGTCGCGCCGGCTGCGCAGGCAAGGAAAGATCCCCGCTGTCCTGTACGGCTTCGGCGTGGACTCGACGAACCTGCAACTCGACGCGAAGGAGTTTGAGACGGTCTATCGGGACGCGGGACGCACCGCGCTCGTCGATGTCAGCGTTGATGAGGGTCGCCCGGTCCGGGTCTTCGTCCAGGATGTGCAGCGCCATCCGATCAGCCTTGCCCTCTATCATGTGGACTTCCACGCCGTAAACCTGCGTCAGGAAATCACCACAGACGTGCCGATTGTCCTGACGGGCGAGTCACCGGCGGTGCATAACAACGAGGGCGTCCTGCTTCGCGGCCTGGAGACCGTATCCGTTACCGCGCTGCCGACAGAACTGCCGCATCAGATCGACGTGTCGATTGAAAGCCTCGAAGCGCTCGACGACACCATCCACGTTTCGGACCTGTCCCTGAGCGGCGATTACCAGATTGTGACCGAACCGACCGAGATGCTCGCCAGGATTACCGCGCAGCAGCTCGAGCCTGAGATTGAGGAAGAAGCGGAGGAGCTCGAGGAAGGCGCTGAGGCTGGCGTTGAGGGTGAGACCGATGCCGCCGCAGAGGGTGGCGACGAGAACTAAATATAGAAGGTTCTGTGCAATTGGGGCGACCCCGGCCGTGGCGTGCGCTACCGCCGGGGCACCTTGATTCGCTGTCCAACCTCAATGTTATTCGGGTTATTAATGCCATTCAGCGCGGCGAGCTGTTCGACCGTGAGGCCGTAACGCTCCGCTATCTGCGTCAGGTTCTCCCCGCGCTTGATCGTGTACGAGGTCGTTGGAACATCCAGCGGGGTCGGCGAAACCTGCACCTGCGCCCCATCTGTTGTTGGCGTAACAAGCACGACCGCAGGCGTCCAAGCCGGGTCGGCCGCGATCTGGGGACCAGAGCACGCGCAGAGCAATACCAGGAACAGGGCACAGCAATATCGTAAACGTGCGCGGAGCTTTATGAACTGCATGACTGCACACAATCGTAACAGTGCGGTGCGCTGAATGTCTAGCATCAGCGCAAGGGCCATTGACATTCGAGAGACAACGGACGTACACTTCCGGCTGTGACGAGTACACCTGTTATTCTTATCGTTGGTGCCCCAAGCCGGGAGCGCGATGCGTGCGAGGCGCTCCTGCACCGCCTACACTTGCGCCTGCGGGTGGCGGAGCCATATTCCCGCGATCTGAACGCGGTGCATGCCGGAAAGGCCGACGTGTGCGTCGCCCTCTGCGACAATTATCTGACCGCCGTACACGAGGTTCGGCTCTATCGAGATCTGTGGCAAGAGTTACCGTTGCTGGCGCTTGATGTAACGCCCGGCGGCCATCTCACCGTGCCGCTGCTTGATGCCGGCGCCGACGATGTGCTCCGGCCACACCAGGCGATGACCCAGCTCGGCGCGCGCGTTCGCGCTCTCCTGCGCCGAACGACCATGGGCAGCGCCATACCGGGCACGGTTTCCCTGGTCGCCGGTAGCCTGAGAATCGACCCGTCCTCACACCGGGTCTGGATCGGCAGCAACGAGGTACCGTTCTCGCCGACGGAGTTCCTCATTCTGCAGAAGCTGTGTATGCACAGCGGGCGAGTGGTGCCGCATCGTGAGATCTTTATCGCCGTATGGGGAGAGTTCCGTCCGGAAATGGCGGAGAGTCTGCGCGTCTATATCCGGCATATCCGCCGCAAGATGCAAATCGCAGCCGAGGCGGTGAGCATCACCACTCGGCCCGGCATCGGGTACATGCTCTCAGTGGGTAGCGGCACGTAGCCGAATCACACGGGTGGCGCCCACCCTGTACGGCGAAGGTCTCCGTGCCCGCCCCCGTAGTCGCCTGACCATCCGGCGGCCACAGAGCGCCGTACCCCGTTCAGAAACTGCCCTACAAGGTCAGTGGTCCCCGGTTCAGACGTTCCTGGTTCACGATGTCTATAATCTCGCGCACGACGCCCTCCACGTCGTGATCGCGGTTCACCACCACGTGATCGAATTCGCTTGCGGCCTCCAACTCGGCGATCGCAGCTGCCTCGCGCTCTCTCAGCTTCTCGGGCGTCTCGGTCTTGCGCGCTCTGAGGTGGTCCCGCAGCCACTTGATACTCGGCGGCGCGAGAAAAACAAAGAGCGCGTCCGGCGCTATGCGGCGCACGGAGCGTGCGCCTTGCACATCGATCTTCAGTAGCACATCCTGCCCGCGCGCCACGGCATCGCGTATTGGCTGCTTCGGAGGGCCATACCAGTAGCCATAGACTTCAGCGTACTCGAGGAACTCACCCTCTAGCTGCTTTTGCTGGAACTCCTCTACCGGCAGGAAGTAGTAGTGGAAGCCATCTATCTCGCCAGGGCGCCTGTTCCTGGTGGTCGCGGTAATGGCATAATGCATCGGAAGGCCGAGGTCGCGCATTTTCTGAATTATCGTGTCCTTGCCGACGCCGGATGGACCGGAGAGCACGATCAGCAGCGCTGGAGGGGTCTGCCGTGCCACCAGTCGGGCCTCCAAGCGCTACCTGCCACTGAGCCAGCCAACCATAACCCAGATCGAGGACGAACACTCGCCATGTACTTCGACGCTCTGACTGCAGCCGCCATAGGCGACGAAATCACCAGTGCGCTCTTGGGCGGCTTCGTCCAGAAACTCTCACTGCCGACGCCGGAGTCCGTTGCAATCGAGGTATACGCCAGACGCGAGCGGCGTCAACTGCTCCTCACGGCAGAGGCGCGGCACCCCCGCGTTGCGTTCCTATCGGAGCGTCCGACCACGCAGCCGGGCCTGGTCACTCCCTTCGGCCTCCTGCTGCGCAAGCACGTACTCGACGGTGTTATCGAGGAGATCCGGCAGCCAGCGGCGGAGCGAATCTTTTCCCTGAGTATAGCGAATACAACCGATGGTCTCAATACACGGGTCTGGCTGGACGCCGAGTTGATGGGGCGACACAGTAACCTGCTGCTTCTCAATGGCGACCGCACCACCGTTCTCGAAAGTGTGAAGCGCGTCACCCCACAGATGAGCAGCGTGCGGGCGATTCTCCCAAAACGTCCATACACGCCTCCCCCACCCCGAAAGGGACTGCCGCCACACCGCGTTCTGCCGGACGACCTCGCGGCCCTGGGTGCCCAGGGCAAAGGCTCTGCCTCCCTGTGGCAGATGCTCGTCTCCGGCATCTCCGGGCTAAGTCCGCTGGCAGCGCGGGAGATCGTGCATCGGGCTTCGGGCGACGCGGCAACAAAGGTGAACGGCTGGGAGAACTGGGCCGACCTGGCAAACGAGACCCGGCGCATCACCGTTCTTTGGGCGACCCGTGAGTGGACTCCGTGCATCGCACGCACCCCAGACGGTGTGCTTGCCTATGCCCCATACGAGCTCACCCACCTGGCACAAGAGGCGGAACTGGAATCCATCGAGACGATGAGCGCGGCGATCGAGGCGTACGGCGGATCGCTCTCGGGCGTCGTCTCACACGGGCAGCTCCGGGCACAGATCGTCGCCCAGTTGGAGAAACGGGCGGACCGGGTACGACAGCGGCTGGCGTCCCTGGAACAGCAGCGTTCCGGTTCGGACGACGCACAACGCTTGATGGAGGACGGGCAGCTCGTGCTCGCGTACACTTATACCATAAAGCCAAAGCAGGAACGTCTCGTCCTGGAAGATCGAACCATCACGCTTGATCCCGACCTGACGCCCGCGCAGAACGCACAGGAGATGTTCGACCAATACAAGCGGCGCAAGCGCGCGGGAGAGGATCTCCCCGCAGTGATCGAGGAGGCACAGCGCGAGCTCGCGCTGCTGGCGGAGTACGAGACCTTCGCGGCGCTGGCTGAGGGCCACACGGAGCTCACCCAGCTTCGCGCCGAGCTGATCGCCGAGGGCGTCGTGCGCGAGGGTCCAGAGGGGGCAAAGGCGGCGCGCAAACCCACCACGGCGAAGATGGAGACCCTGACCGCGCCGGACGGGACGCGGATTCTGGTCGGCAAGAGTGCGGCGCAGAATGCACGGGTCGTCGAGTCCGGTGGGCCGCACGACTGGTGGTTTCATGCGCGCGAGATCCCCGGCGGACACGTGGTTGCCCGTACTGGGGGCGCGGAACCGTCCGGTGACACCTTGCGAATCGCGGCGGAGACAGCCGCGTACAACAGCGCGGCCCGGGAGTCTGGCGCGGTGGAGGTCGTGTACACGCAGTTGCGCAACGTCCGCAAGATCAAGGGCGCGGGGCCGGGGCAGGTGACGTATCGTAATGAGCACAGCGTAAACGCGCAGCCAAAAGACCACGCCTCGCAGTAGAAAGCCGGGCCGGTGTGATTTTACGCAATCCGGCCCAATAGTAGAGCAACTGTCATTCCGAGCGTGTGAGGAATCCGTGGTCAGGTTGCAGATCCCTCACTCCGTTCGGGAAGACATGCAGCAGGGTGCAATCGGATTGCGTTTTAGTTGATTCGACGGGCCTGGCCCTAGCCCTCGGCGTCCCGGTTACGGGTGCCAATGCGGCCGATGAGGATGCCCAGCTCGAACAGAATGTACATTGGGCCAGCGACCAGCATCATGTTCAGAGGGTCCGGCGTGGGCGTAATGATCGCCGCAGCGGTCACGATGAGCAGTATTGCGTACTTCCGCAGCGAGGCAAGCTTCTGTGCGGACACGATGTTGAGCTTGATCAGGGTGTACACGATCACCGGCATCTCAAACGAAACCCCAACCCAGATTAACAGGTTCGTGACGAAGCTGATGTAATCGCTGAGGCGCGGCTGCGTGATGATGCGCGGATCGCCGAAGCCGAGCAGAAACCCGAGTGCGGACGGCAGGACGATGAAATACGCGAACGCGAGCCCACCGAAAAACAGCAAACTGACAAACGGCAACGCGCGCAGCAGATACCGGCGCTCCTTGCGAGTTAGACCCGGACTGATAAACGCAACGATCTGGTACACGATGATCGGCATCGCGAAGACAAGCCCCAACATCAGGGAGACTTTGATGTAGGACGTAAACGTCTCCGCCGGCGCCAGGCTCTGCACCTTATACGGCAGCGCCAGGTTGATCAGGGCGTTGTAGATCCGGTTGATGAAAACAAAGCTCACCACCATCCCCAGGATGATGCCGACAGCGCTTCGGATGAGGCGCGTGCGTAACTCTCCGAGATGGTCTATGAGCGACATCTCGGCGCCGCTGAAATCCTCGGGCCTTTTTGGGTCAACCCGCTGGGGTCGCTGGCTGGTTGCAGTCATGTCCACATTGTACCCTATACGAAAGTGGGTGCCTCGCCGGTTTCACGCCGCGGGGCACCCACTATTGAATCACCGCAGTACTGCGCCGATCGTCCATGAAGATCGGATGACAGAGGATGCGTGACAGACGCCGGGGCACTGCTACTTCGCGTGCGCCTGAATGTAATCCATGGCGTCCTTGACGGTCACCATCTGCTCGGCGTCCTCATCCGGGATGCTGACGTCAAACTCATCTTCCAGCGCCATCACAAGTTCGACGACCTCCAGGGAGTCGGCATTGAGATCCTCCACGAACTTGGAGTTGGGGGTAATCTCATCTTCGCTCACATGCAGCCGGTCCGCCACCATTGTCTTTAGTTTGTCGTACTGATCGTCCACTACATCCTCCGTATTGCGTTCTACCTGTCGTGCTGTGGATTGTGCCAGAGTCGATGATAACGCTAGAGTTCGCCGGGCGCAACAGCGGGCGCCTCCGGCGGGTCCAAATCGCGCGCCGCAACCGTGCCGAGCACCCCATTGACGAACCGGCTGGATGCGTCGCTGCCGTACTCCTTTGCAAGCTCCACCGCCTCGTTTATCACCGCCCGCAAAGGAACGTCTGACGCCTCCAGCATCTCGTACAGTGCGAGCCGCAGAATGTTACGGTCGACCCGCGCCATTTGGTCAAGCGGCCAGGAGGGCGCGGTGCGAGCGATGATGCCGTCCAACTCCGCCTTGCGCTGCCATGCGCCCCGGAACAGCTCGCGGGCAAACGTGGCAACCTCACCAGGGACCGGATCCTCGTTGAGCCGCCTGATAAGGATCTCGTGGGCGGGATTGTCCACGAAGTCCGCCTCGAACAGCATCTGCATTGCGAGCGCGCGCGCCTGGTGTCGCTGAGCGGCCCAGCTCCCCTTCCCAGCCTCGCTCATACCGCCTCCTGAAGGGCGAACCGGCTCTCGATAAAGCTGGTGTGGACCTTTCCCGCGCGGAAGTCCTGGTCGCGGAGAACGCGCTGGTGAAATGGGAGCGTGGTTTGCACGCCGGTTACGACCGCCTCATCGAGTGCGCGGGCCATGCGGGCAATCGCTTCGTCACGGGTCTGCCCCCAGGCGAGGAACTTCGCGAGCAGGGAGTCGTAGTACGTGGGAACTGTGTAGCCCACGTAGAGGTGAGAGTCCACCCGGATACCAGGGCCACCAGGCGGCAGGTACGCCTCGATAGTGCCGCCTGATGTAGCGAAATCGCGGTCGGCATCCTCCGCCGTGATGCGGCACTCGATCGCGTGCCCCGTAAACCGGACATCGCGCTGATCGATAGTTAGCGCCTCTCCGGCCGCGAGGCGGATCTGCCATTTTATGAGGTCAATGCCGGTCACGAGCTCAGTGACGGGGTGCTCCACCTGTATCCGAGTGTTCATCTCCACGAAGTAGAAACGATCCGACTCATCGAGCAAGAACTCAAACGTACCGACGTTATGGAAGCGCAACGCCTTCGCGCCACGGAGCGCCGCTTTTGTCAGGTTATCCCGCATCCGCGAGGAGATACTCGGCGCGGGCGATTCCTCGAGCAACTTCTGGTGCCGACGCTGCAACGAGCAATCCCGCTCGCCGAGGTGGATGATCCGCCCGTGCTTGTCGCCGAGCACCTGTACTTCGACGTGCCGGGGTCGCTCCAGGTACTTCTCCAGATACATCCGACCGTCGCTAAACGACGCCTCGGCCTCACCGCTCGCCAGCGGGAAAGCGCTGGCTAGTTCCTCCGGGGTGCGGACAACGCGCATACCACGCCCACCACCGCCGGCTACTGCTTTGAGAATCACCGGATAGCCGATCTCACGGGCGACGCGTGAAGCGCGCTCAACGTTCGCGAGCGGCTCCTCCACGCCGGGAATAATCGAGACGCCGGCATCGGCCATCACGCGCCGCGCCGAGGCCTTGTCACTCATCTGCTCGATCACGTTGCGCGGGGGACCGATAAACGCCACCCCCACGCGCTCGCAGATCTCGCTCAGATAGGTGTTCTCCGAGAGGAAGCCGTAGCCGGGATGGAGCGCGTCGCAGCCAGTGATGTTCGCCGCGCCGATCACGGCGGGAATGTGCAGGTACGAGCGGGCGCTAGGCGGCGGACCGATGCACACCGACTCGTCTGCCAGGCGCACGGCGAGGGAGTCCCGATCCGCCTCCGAATACGCGACGACGCTGCGTATGCCGAGTTCGTGGCAGGCGCGTACGATCCGCACAGCGATCTCGCCCCTGTTTGCTATGAGTATCTTATCGAACACGCGACTTCTACCCGCCTACCGCTGTGAGCAGCCCATCTGAGGTTGCGACCGTCGCGCCGGGCAGCGTGCGCTTCGCGAGCCCCGCGAGGACGTTTCCGGGGCCAATCTCCACGTACCGCCACACACTCGCGTCGCGTAAGAACTCCAGTGTGCGTACCCAGCTTACCGGCGAGTATAGCTGTTCCACCAACTCGCGGCGCACAGCGTCGGCGCTCGTGAGCGGCGTGGCCGAGACGTTGCACACGACTGGCATCTTCGGCTCGGCAATGGCAACATCTTTCAGGGCGCCCGCGAACTCCTCGGCGAGCGGCCGCATCAGACGCGAGTGGAACGCGCCGCTGACAGCAAGCGGCACGACGCGACGCGCACCGGCCTGTTTGATGCGCTCGACAGCTCGGCCAACCGCCGCAGCCTCGCCACTGATCACCGTTTGCTCGGGGCTGTTGTAGTTCGCCACGTCCACCCCCTCCGCAGCACAGGCGGCAGCGACCTCCTCCGGCACAAGCCCCATCACCGCGGCCATCGCGCCGTCCACACACTTGCCTGCCGCCGCCATCAACGCACCCCGCGTGCGCACGAGCCGCAGGGCGTCGGCGAACGTCAGGCTCTGTGCGGCCACGAGCGAGCTATACTCGCCGAGGCTATGCCCGGCAAGAAAGGCCGGCGCTCCAAGCACTCCGCGTCCGGTCAGCACCCGAAGCGTTGCGATGCTCGCCACGAGCAGAGCTGGCTGGGCGTTCTCCGTGGCCTGCAACTGGTCTGCCGGTCCCTCAAAGGCAAGGGTGCTCAACGCGAAGCCGAGCGTCTGATCCGCTTCCTCCCACAGGCGCCGCGCCACACTCTCCGTGCGGGCCAGATCACGACCCATGCCGACGTGCTGTGAACCCTGGCCAGGGAAAAGGTACGCAGTGCGATTAGATGGCATACGGGCCTTCCCCACGGCGGGTGATGATGGATGCGATATCGGCCCACCGCAACACGGCGGCCGCCCACGTTAGCCCGCCGCCAAACGCGACGAAGAGCACGTTGTCCCCCGGCTGCAACGTCCCCATCTCCGCACATTCCGAGAGCGCGATGCCCACCGAGGCGGCGGAAGTGTTGCCGTAGCGATCTACATTCACAAACACCCGCTCCCACGGGATACCGAGCGCCTCCTGGGTCGCGCGCAGAATGCGGACGTTTGCCTGGTGCGGTATCACCATGCGAATGTCCTCGGCGTGGAGGTTCGCCTTGGCCAGCGCCTCGCCGGACGCATGCACCATCGAGCGCACCGCGAACTTGAAGATCTCGTTCCCGCGCATAGTTATGTAGTGTTCGTTCGCAGCCACGGTGTCCAGGCTCGCCGGTCTCGCTGCGCCGCCGGCCTTGATGTCCAGCAGCTGGCCGCCGCTGCCCTGAGAACCGAGCACAAAACTCAGCAGACCGCACTCCTCTTCTGCGGCTTCCAGCACCACCGCGCCAGCGCCATCGCCAAAAAGAATGCACGTGTTGCGATCTTGCCAGTTTACAAAGCGACTGAGCGTTTCCCCGCCAACGACGAGCACGCGGTCGTACGCTCCCGACTGGATAAACTGTGAGCCAACCACAAGCGCCGCGACGAACCCCGTGCAGGCTGCGTTCACGTCAAACGCGCCAGCGTTCGCGGCCCCAATCGCGTCCTGGATAAGGCTCGCGGTGGCGGGCATCAACGTGTCTGGAGTGGTTGAGGCGCAGATCACGAGGTCGAGATCAAGCGACGCCATGTTCGCGCTTTCCAAGGCACAGCGGGAGGCGATACTGCACATCGACGCGGTGGTCTCGTGGGCCGCTGCCACCCGCCGTTCGCAGATACCAGTGCGGCTTCGGATCCACTCGTCGCTGGTATCAACCATACGCTCGAGGTCTTTGTTTGTCAGAACCTTCTCAGGCGCGTAGTGTCCCCAGCCCGTCATCGCTGCGTATCTGGGCATCCTGTCTCCCCTCGCGTGGCCCACGGACCAGCGTCGACGCTAAGCTCGCGCGGCGTCGCGCGGCTCGATCACCGCTATGCCGTTGTAGGTGCCACAGTTGGGGCAGACGTAATGCGACCGCTTCTTCTCGCCGCAGCGCGGGCAATCGGTCAGTGCGACCATCTGGAGCCGGTCCTGCGATCTGCGCCGCCCCCGCCGGGCCTTGGATATCCGTTGCTTCGGTAGTGCGCCCATGGTGTTTCGTCCTTTCTAGTTAAGATGGTCATCGCTATCGAGCAGCGCAGCGAGCACCGCGAGACGGTTGTCGGACCGCTCGTGCGTGTGGCCGCAATCCTCCGCGTTCAGGTCCACACCACATTGTGGACAGAGTCCCGCGCAATCGTGCCTGCACAGGGGGTTGAATGGCAGGTCCACAAGGAGCGACTGCCGCACTGGCTCCGTGAGGTCCAGAATGTGGTTCGGCGTGAGCCGGGAGAAGTCCACATCGGTCTCCCCCTCCTGAAGCACCTCCAGTGGCGTGCCGGTCTGAACGTCCACCAGAGGCCGGTACTCCTCGGCGAACTCAACACGCAACCGCGAACTCAGCAGGATGAGACAGCGCGAGCACTCGAGCATCACATCCGCCGCGATCTGCCCCTCGGCGAGGACCCCGCTGTTGATGCGCAGGAGCCGCGCACTTCCATACAGTTTCGTCGCCCGCGTCTTCTCGTCCAGTACCATCACCGGCTCTTCGAGTTCGTGCTCTCGCATGGCGCCGACCCGATCCTTGAGGAGCCCGGAGACGTTAAACCCGATGTTGTTGTATTCTGTAGGTGCCATTGTATCCTCCGGTGTGCCTGTTCGCCCGAGCGCCGTACCGGTCCGACGATGGGTCTGTGCGAGGATCACCGGACTATCAAATAGTAGCCACGATATCGCACGAAAGGTAATTGTACGTTTCGCGCCGGTTAAGCGTCAAGCCAAACCACGCCTCGGGGCGCCCGCCACGTTTTTGGTAGCGACCATTTCGCCAGCGAGTACGGCATTTTCGGCAGGCATCGTGCCCCAAAGATAGTAGCAAAACCTCACTCTGTCGCACGCGCGCGTATTATTCAGTTCTATGGCCTCCCAAATGCAACTCCTGGTACTTTCGATCGCATGGTCCGGTCCATGAATGGGGCGGCGGTCAATATCCTGAAAAATGTGGCGGGCACCCCACGCCTCGCGCCTCAAACCATCGCTGGCTTAGACCCTGAGCCACTGCGAGCGATCCCCGCGAGAGTAGGGCCAGCCCGTCGCCGATATGGACAGGCGTCAGTGAACCGGGCAAGCGGTTAGCTGCGCGCCAGAAACTCCCGGACCACTGGCCAGACGAGCGCCTGGTAGTAGCGGTGGCCGTCGTCTCCCACCGACAGGCGGCAGGTGTCCTCGGTGCCGAAGAGCGTGTATGCCTCCTGAAGGCGCGCATAACTGGCGCGTGTGGCGGCGATCGGGAAGATGGGGTCGTGCGCACCGTTGACGGCGAGGAACGGGCGGGGCGCGATCAGCGCGGCGACATCGGCCATTTCCGCTGCCTGGAGCATGCCGGGGATATAGTTGCAGGCGCAATGCTTGATCGAGCCGATTGAATGCTCGAACGAACAGAAGTAACACGCAGGAACACAGACGCGCACGCGCTCGTCGACAGCAGCGGCAAAGA
>Ga0136611_10001329_pt1 | contig 17152 bp, 14 predicted proteins | sample AntDrymUQ2232306_2_FD_106645 | JGI IMG/M metagenome (GOLD analysis project Ga0136611, IMG submission 106645) | Polar desert sand microbial communities from Dry Valleys, Antarctica - metaG UQ223 (23.06) | ecosystem: Environmental > Terrestrial > Soil > Desert | place: Antarctica: Dry Valley...
CAGCACACAGTCTTCCAACGTGCTGCCGTGCACCACTGCCCGGTGCCCGATCACACAGTCCTTCCCGATGATGGTGGGCGTGCCGGGGTCGCAGTGGATGATGGCGCCATCCTGGATGTTGCTCCGATCCCCGATCTCGATGCGCTCCACGTCGCCCCGGACCACCGCCATGGGCCAGACGGACACGTCCTGGCCGAACGTGACGTCGCCCAGCACGACCGCGGTTTCGTGGATCCAGACGGGCATATCGGAGTGTCCAAAGTAGGAGGGGGTGGACGAGCAGCTAATGGAGCAGAAACTACGGGTCCACGCCGGTCCTGCGCCCCTTCCCTTACGAATCCCCGCGTGCGACCATGACCGAAGCACGCTTTACGTTGCCCCATTCCCTCCTCCGCACGCATGCCTGAGCCGGCCAATACCCTGCTGCAAAGGGTGCTCGATTCGGTCACCGGCACGTACGAACTCCTGGGCGAACTGGGAAAAGACGAGCTGGGTCTGCTGCTGTACCTTGCCCGCGAGATCGCCACCGGGAAGCTCGTGGGCGTCTCCGTCCTTCAGGATGACGACGAAGGCACCGAGTTCACGCTGGAGGTGCGGACCACGCTGGGCGAAACGGTGTCCGTGGAGGGCAGCACGTGCCCCGAGTGCAACACGGTCCTGCCGGACCTCGAGCGCTTCTGCTTTCACTGCGGGGCCGATCTCTCCGGAATCGTCGCCCCAGAAGGAACGCCGGAATCGAATCGGCTCCTCGCGGCGCTGAGCGCGGCGACCACCGGGCGGTACGACATCCTCGGGCGCATGGACCGCGCAGCGCGCGCCGGCACGGTGTACTTCGCCCGGGATCTCGCGAGCCGGCGCATCGTCGCACTCCGCTTGCGACGCGCGGAACCCGGCGATGCCGCACAGGCCGAGTACGTGGTGCGGCAGACGGCAGTCTTCCGCGCGCCGTCGGCGGGCGCGCCGGCGCTGTCGGCGAATGGGATCGCTGGTTCGGCCACGCTCGCCGGTGGTGCCGCATCCGTAGGTGTCCCAACCGGTGGTGCCGCAACAAGAGGTGAGGCAACCAGCGGTGCGGCGAGCAGTGGTGCGGCAACGGGTGGCGCAGCAGTGCATGGCGCGGACGACGGATGGCAGACGGTGGTCGGGGCCGTTGGTTCGCCGGATTCGGCATCCCGCGGCAAGCCGGCGTGGCTCCGCGCTCCCGTGATCGCGTCCGCTGCCGCCGTGCTGATTGCCGTCGTGGGTTATTTCGCGTTCTCCGGCGCGGAGGATAGCGGAGCTCCTGCCTCGCCGGTTGCCGCTGCGCCCGCGAGCATCGCCCCCGCGCCGGCACCACTGCCAGCGCCTGCACCTGATTCCGCTGCCATGACGCCGACCCCAGGATCGGTCGCGGCTCCTCCGCCGCTCGCGCCGTCGGCTGATTCAGGCACCGTCCGTATCGTCACGGTACTTCCTCCCGGCGCGCGCGTCACGGTGAACGGACGCACGGTGCGCGGTCGCAGCGTGCGGCTCCCGCTCGGCAGCCACACGTTCGCGGTCGCGGCGAGCGGGTACGAGAGTTTTTCGCAACGCGTAACGCTGCGCGAGGGTGCCGATGTGCAGTGGGCGCCACGGCTCGTTGAAACGCTGGCATCGGGAACGACGCCCGTGGCGCCGACGCCCGAAACCGACAAGCGCGGCACCGCCACATGCCGATCCTCCGTACGAGGAGAGGAATGGGCCGCCGCGTTCACGCTGTGCACGGCGGAGGCGAACGCGGGTGACATTCCCGCCGCGTCCAGTCTTGCGCGACTGTATGCGCGCGGCCTGGGCACGCGACGGAACGTGGCAGAAGCATTCACCTGGTATGCCAAGGCCGCGCAGGGTGGCGACCGCGATGCGCAAACGGCGCTGGGCTACGCGCTGCGAGACGGCCTCGAGGTGCGGCGCGATCCGCCGCAATCGGTGAGGTGGTTCAAGCAGGCCGCCGAGGCGGGCGATCGCTCAGCGCAGCTGGAGTACGCGGTGGCGCTGGAGAAGGGTGATGGTATCAGGCGCGACGAGCCGGGCGCTCGTGAGTGGTACAGGAAGTCTGCCGATCAGGGCAACTTCATGGCGTCGCGGCGCCTTGCGAGGATGTTGGAGCGCGGCGCCGGCGGGGCACGTAGCGATGTCGATGCCGCGGCTGCGTTCGAGCGCGCTGCAACACTCGGCGACTCCGAGTCGGCGCTCGTGATCGCCAAGTGGTATCGCGATGGACGCGGCGTGGCGAAGTCCGCCGCGCAAGCGCTCGTGTGGTTCAAGAAGGCCGCGGAGTTGGGCAACCGCGAAGCGGATGCCGAGATCCGACGACTCGAGAAAGGCGGGTAGCGACCGGATCGGGCAGACCTCGCGGCTGTGCGCGCACGAGCGCGGCGACGCCATGGCGATGCTCTGGACGGCGTCGCGAAAGGACGGCAAGTTTTCTGCATGTTCAGCCCGGCGGCGCGACTCACCGACATGCACGCGTGCCCGATGCAAACGCCGGCCGTGGTTCCGATTCCGCATGTCGGCGGCCCGATCGTGATGCAGGGTGCGTCGACGGTGTTCATCGGCGGCCTGCCCGCTGCACGGATCGGCGACCTGTGCATCTGTGTCGGCCCGCCCGCGCCCATCGTGCTCGGATCGTTCACGGTGCTCATCGAGGGGAGCCCCGCCGCGCGTGTCGGCGACATGACGGGGCACGGGGGAGCGATCCTGCCTCCGGGATGCCCAACAGTGCTGATCGGCGACCTTGGCGGCGGCGCCGGATCGCCAGCGGCGGCCACGATGTCGAACGCGCGCGCGACGGGCGCGGCATTCGTGAGCACGAGTTGCGCAACGGAGGCCGTCGTTGCCGCCGCCGCGTTGGACTCGCCGCTGCGGCTGCAGGGTGATCCCACGAAGAAGAGCTTCGTGGAGATCGAGCTGTTCGACCAGAAGAACCGCCCGGTGGCGCACCAGCGGTTCCGCGTGGTGCCGCCCGGCAACAACGTGCGGCCTGTCGAGGGCTTTCTCGACGAGAAGGGGTTTGCGCGTGTCAGCGGCATCGATCCTGGGGTCTGCCGCATCACCTTCCCCGACCTCGACGCGTCGAGCTGGAAGCCGGATCGCGGCGACCCGGGCCGGCGTACCCGCCCCGAACCGGTACCGATCCCCGCAGGTCGTCCGGGTGTGCGCGCCACGTCGGTCGTGCTCGAAGTCGCGCTCAGGCCACCTGGAGTGAAGGCGGCGTCGGTGACGCTTGTGCGCCTGATCTTGCCATCGGTGTCGCGCCCGGGTGTGGCTGCCGCGAGCGTACAGCACGCGGTGGTGGCGCGCCGTCCGCGGGTGCTCGCGCCGAGTGTGAGTCTGCGTGTGGTGAGCGGCCGCGGCAAGTTCGTGGGCACACTGGTCGAGCCAGGACCGGCGGTCGTGAGCTGGAACAGCAGCACCGACGTGGTGCCGGGCGATCAGGCGCATCACACCGACGACACGGTGCGTGAGAACCGCTGATGGCCGATCCGATCTTCACCGTCGTCGGTGACAGCATGGACCTCTACGTGGAGGCCGACGACCATTTCGTGTCCGACGTGTCGGTGTCGTTCGCAGCGTCGGTGCAGGACGACGAGACAAAGACCGAGGACATCGTCTTCTTCGAGGAGACGCTGAAGGCGGTCGTGACCCCCGTGCGCACACCGAATGCGCCGCCGACGGTGAAGGCGTCACTGATCACGTGGAAGGTGAACGTCGCGAAGGACACGCGATTCCGCGGTCGCACGGCGACGCTGACATTCGTCGTCGAGGGCGCCGGGGTGAAGGGCAACAGCGTGCATGCCGTGTCCAGCAACGAGCTGCAGATCGTGTCGATCGGGGTCACCGACAACAAGGCGTGCCTTCGCATCATGCTGCACGAGTTCCCCGTCGACGTGCTGGGTCTCCTCGTCGTCGATCGCGAGCGGCTGTTCGCGGTGGTGGAGGCACTGTCCGTGCAGCAGCGACGATTGCTGCTGTCGCACGCCAAGGCGACACCGCAGGGGCGCCTGGTGGTGTTCATCACACGCATGGCATCCGGCGACCGGACCATGCACGCCGACTTCGGTGCCGGGACGGGCACCTCGGTGCAGCCCAACGCATCGTTCGCGGTGTTCGCCTGTCGCGACCTCACGAAGGAGGGCATCACGCTCGTGTGCTTCACCGAGCACTTCCTCATCAACACCGCCAACGGGCCCACACGGGCGCTCCTGGCCAGTACACAGGACGGGAAGCCGCCCGCCGGGTGGCGCAGCGTGGACAACCCGAAGCCCGTGCAGTTCCGCATCGCGAGCCAGTTGCCGGGCCACGACAACGACGGCGTGATGTGGAGCTGCCTGTACGCGGCCAACGGGAAGAACGTCATGAAGCACAACACCATTCACGGCATGATCAACACGATTGGCTGCTGGATGCTGTTCCGCAACTTCAACTGGCCGCGCGAGCAGGCCACCGGATTCCAGCGCGTGTACACCCGACTTCGCAACACGCTCGCTGTGCTGCGCCGGGCGAAGTTCAAGGGGCGCATGCACCCGTCGATGCAGATTCCCGCCACGGCGGAGCTCGTGACACTGGGCTACGATGCGATCACGCCGACGCCCGGCGAGAGCACGAGCTTCGACAAGTTCTACCTGTTCGACCGCAACTTCGCCTACCTCTGGTTCTTCCACGACATCGTGGGGATCCGGTACTTCGCGCGCGGTCTCGACTGGTATTCGGAACGGCGCATCGCGAACGACCGTGACGTCACTGGCCTCACGCTGCGCGCGACCTTTCCCCTCGCGGAAGCCGGGAAGGCGACGCCCACCAACACCGCGGCCGAAGGCGACTGCACGACGCACGACGTCGACTACCGTGCGAAGTTCGACCTGAAGACGGCGCCAGTGGTACCGATCGACAACAGTCTCTGGCAGAAGAATGTGCTGGGCTTCGCCGCGAGCACGACATTCATCCCCGCGCGCGGACGCTACGGCGACCTGACGGCGGCGGAACTCGCATCGTGCGCGTGGGCCGACGTGTACCTCTACGGCGTATAGGAGCGAACATGGCGTTGGGAGACCGAATCGACTGTCCGGTTGGCGGGGTGGTGGAAACGACATTCCAGCTCGACTTCAAGAAGAATCTGGTGGCCCAACTTCCTGACGGTGCCAACTTCCGGTTTGCGACGTTCGCGATGGAGAACGCGAAGGACAGGAAGCTCGACCAGCGTCGCGTAAAACCGTCGTCGGTGGAGGTCACGCAGGACGACCAGCGCGTCGTCGTGCGCTGGCAGTTCATAAACGAGCCGGAGAAGGAAGGCCCGGGATTCTTCACCGCCGGTGCCGAATGGAGCCTGCTCATGTCGTATGTGCCGGACGCGAACAGCAGCGCGCCGAAGGGCGAGCGCCTGTTCACGCTCGGCACCGTCAAGCTCACGGGTCCGTAGCCAGCATGGCACCTCCGCGTCAATCGTTCCGGCATACGGTCGCCCCCGGCGATCACATGAGCCGTGTGGCCGCCGCGAACGGCTTCCGCAGCTTCGTGCCGCTCGTCGAGAATCCCGCAAATGCACCGCTGATGCGCCTGCGGAAAACGCCGCACGTGCTGGGCGTCGGCGACCCCGTGGACATTCCGCCGCTCGAGGCGCGCGAAGTGGACCGCCCCAGCGACCAGCGCCACCGCTTTCACGCCGTGATCCCGGAGCTCGTGCTGCGCGTGAAGCACGTCACGTGGGCCGGTGAATCGGTGCCCCTGCCCACCCGGGCGCTGGGTGATGGCAAACCGCTCGACGTGACGCCGGCGGGTGCGGGAACATTTGTGGTGCCGGTGGCACCACTCCTCGACCGCGTGCTGCTGGTCGCGGGCGCCGACGAGCTGCTGCTGCGTGTCGGATTCATGCAGCCGGTGGAGACGCTGGCCGGTGCGCGTGAACGGCTCAACAATCTCGGCTACGAGGCTGGCGAGAAGGACAACCCCGCCGACCTGCAACTCCGGTCGGCGGTGGAAGAGTTTCAGTGCGACCAGAGGCTCGCGGTCGACGGGAAGATTGGCCCCGACACACGGGCGCGCCTGTTCAAGACCCACGGCTGCTGAGATGCCCGAACCCTTCCACGCCGTTGCCCCAACCGACCAGGACCACGAACGAAACACGCTGCGCGATACGTTGCGCGTGGTGCAGGAGTGGGAGCTGTCGGATGCGCACTTCGACTTCGACTCTTCAATCCTGCTGCCCAGCATGTCGGAGGAGCTGGCGGAACTCGCGGTCCTGGTGCGCGCCAATCCGGACAGTCCACTGTCGATCTTCGGGCATGCCGACCCGACGGGGGAGATCGGCTACAACAAGATCCTGAGCGGGCGCCGTGCCCTCGCGCTGTTCGGCCTCCTCACGCGCCGCGTCGATCTCTGGCAGGGATTGCTGGCCTCGCCCGTCGGGCTCGACGACTGGAAGAAGGACGATCGCGCCGCGCGCATCATGCAGGGGCACCTGACGGGCTCCGCGCCGGCGCCGGGTGTGCCCACACAAGCGCTGTCGGTACTCATGCCGGCGTACATCGCGAAGCTGGGTGTCGATGGGAAGGGTGCCCCATTCACCGTGCCCACCTCCGCGTTTCTCGGCCAGGGCGCCGACAAGGACGGCAAAGCCGCCGTGCAGGGGTGCGGCGAGAGCAATCCGCTGCTCGCGTTCTCGCAACTCGATACGCGCCGTTTTGCCGCGCCCGGCGAAAAGGAGGCACGCGACGAGGCCAATGCCGTCAATCGCCGCGTCACCGTGATGCTGTTCGCAAAGGGCACCGTCGTTCCGCCCGGCAAGTGGCCGTGCCCGCGCGTGCGCGAGGGCATTGGCGGTTGTCGGGTGCGGTTCTGGTCGGACGCAGCCGCGCGTGCAACACCGACCGAATCGCGCCGGCAGTTTCCGGCCGATCCCACCACGTTCCAGTGCCGCTTCTACGATCGTCTCGCCGTCGGCGTGCGCCGGAAGCCGGCCATGCGACCGCTCGTGTTGCGGTTGCTGGACGAGAAGGACGAACCCGATGCGGGCGTTGCATTCCGACTGCTCGTCGAGGGCCTCACGCTCACGGGAACCACCGATGGCGACGGCATGCTGCGCGCGAAGGTGCCATCGACGGCGCGCAGTGCGGTGCTCGTGGTTCGCGAACAGGAGGTGCCGATCACGATCGCGAAGCTTCCGAGCATCACGCGCGTGGCGGGGGTGCAGATCCGGCTGCGCAATCTCGGGTTCTTTGCGGGAGCGATCGACGACCGGTCGAGCCTTGCGCTCGAAGATGCGATCGAGACGTTCCTGCTGGACGTCAAGGAGGACGGGCGCGCCGTGCCCGTCACGCGCAATGCGGGCGACCGGGCGCTGCAGGCTTTGGTGCTCAGGGAACACGGGTCGTAGCGCATGGCACCATTCACCAACCTGTTCGGCGAGATTTCACCGGACCAGACGCTCGTGCGCGTCTTCGTGCAGACCCGCGACGGCACGGCGACGATACGGCGCGTCGAGGCGGCGAACTCCGACTCGAAGATGGAGAGCATCAGCATCTCCGGCGTGCTCAACAGTTTTCTCGTCACGCCGGGTGCGCAGATCCTGAACTACGTCTCGCCCAACGTCGACGATCAGCCGGCCAACTTCGACGCAGCGATATCGGTGACGCGCACGCCGCACGAAGTGGTGTTTCTCGACGTCGGGCGCTGGGGCGGCCCGACGAGGCTGGCCCGTCGCCAGCGCAACTTCGGGTTGGTGTGGGGTGCGTGGGCAGCACTCTGCGACTTCGAACCACGCACCGCGGCGCTCGACACCGACGAGCACCTGCTGCGGGACGACAAGGGTGTGGTGCGCGTCGATCACCCCATCAACGACTTCATCCGCCAAGTGCGCACCGCGGGATCGTCGGTGCGTCTGCTGCGCTCGATGTTTTCTGGCAACCCGAATTTCCTCAAGGGATTCACGCAGGATTTTTCGACGCTGTTCGTGATTCTCCCTGACCTGCACTTGCCGGTGTGCACGAAGAAGCCGGCACCATCCGACGGGAATCACATGGGGCGTCACAAGTACCGCGAGACCTCTCCGGCCCGTCCGTTCAGTCTGCCGAATGACGAGGGCGTGATCAGCGACCGTAACGGTCTCTCGTTCGACGCAGGAGCGTCCCGCTGGTTCGATCAGTACCTGGCGGGTGACATCTTCGGGGGCGCGGACGACCCGGCTGCGAAGGAGCTCGACCGCTTCGTGGAGATCATCGAGGGCGTGTCACTGCCCAATGCGCGCACGCTGCATTTCGTGCAGATCGGCGACATGTACGACCTGTGGATCGGACTTGGGCGATTCTTCAGCGCGCAGCCGTCGCACTCCGTGGTGCTCGCCAATGGCACCGGCAACAGCAGCGGCATCCTGGCCGGCAAGTTTATCGACTTCTGGGCCGATCGCACGCACCTTGCGCTGCAGTCGCCCGGGGGGAGCAATGTGGTCGCGCGCATGAACCGGCTCGCCGCGAAGATCAAGACATCGTGGCTGTGGGGCAACCACGACAACTACCTCTCGGTGCACACCCCGGTGGTGTCGGTGGGTGCGGCAGTGCCGCCGCGTGTGCGCAAGGTGCACACCGGTGGTGTGCTGATCGAGCATGGGCAACGCGGCGATCCCGATAACCGCGACGGTGCGACCAGTGGCCACAAGACAACCAACGACGTCTTCGACAACGCGTTCATCCGCTCACTCGATCCCAATCGCCGCAACTTCTTCACGGCGCTCGCCGGCGTGTCATACGTCGCGAATCCGGACTTTCACATCTTCGTGATGGGCCACACGCACAGCCCGTATCTCACACGGATCCGCATCGAGACCGTGCTGACGAGATAGCGTTTATCCGCTGCCCTTCGCGAACTCCTTGCGATGCAGCGAGGGGAATTCGACGACGCATGTCCCCGGGTCCACGCCCTCGACCCGGGCACGCCCGAGTGAATCGAGGTTGCCGTGCACCGGATCGTGGCCCGATGGTGCGACGATGAAGGCAGCGTTGGGCACCGGCCTGCCCTTCGTGTCCTTGAGTTCGATGCCGATCCACCCTTCTTTCTCGGGATCGACGATCACGACCGATTTCGTGATCGGTGGCTCGGACGAGCTGGTGGTGCCCGGTAGCGGCGGCGCCTTGGCGGGCTGACACGGTGCGGCGCCACCGAGCGCAGCCGCCTGCTCGGCGCGGATTCCCGTGGTCATGCGGGCGTCTCCCACTGCGATTCGACGGGGAGTGATTCCGCGGAGCGTGACGCACCCGCGCGCGATGCAGCCCCGTGGGCGTCGCCGTCGAGCGGCAGGCCGTCACGGGTGAACCATTTCACGCCGTATGTCTCGAGGTCGGTGGTACCGTACGCGGTCACCGGCCCGTAGAACGCGGTGAGTTCGTCAGGTGTGCACGAGGCCAGGTACCGGGGAAGCACACGCGGGTCGTAGAAGCGAAAGTACCACGACTCCCCCTCGGGGCCATCGACCACGAGGAAGCGGCGGAAGTGCGACCGGAGCACTTCGAGTGGCACGTCGGCCACGACGAACACACCCCACGGCTCCGGCCACAGCGCGCCCGTGATCCACTCCAGCGTCGGCCAATCGAGCTGCACGAGATACGGCGCAATGGCGAACAGGTCCTCCTCGGCACGACCGCGATACAGTGAGACCGCCCGGCCCTCACCCAGCGCGCGTGCGCGGCCCGGCACGCTCGGCGTATCGGTTGCGTCGACAATGGCAAACACACGCCCCTGCTCCCCCCAGCGGGCGACGTGGGACACCGACGTGTTGCGTTCGCTGTACGTGGTCACGGGACTCGTTGGCTGGCGCGGATGCCTCCCGCGCACTCCTGCGGCTGATCGGCGCCGCGAATATGCGCCGCCGGTGTGGCGAGGTCCAGCGTCCGCGCGTAACGTAGCGCAGCCGACGCCGCGCAACCGGGCCGGGCGTTGCACGCAGGCAACAGCAGGACACCGCGAGCATGACAAACGATCCCACCGCGACGAAGCACGTCGTAACAGCCGGCGAGCAGGGTCTGGCCCGCATCGCAGCCACGCACGGGTTCCGCGTCATCGACCCGGTGTGGGACGAGCCCGGGAATGCCGCGCTCCGGAAGCAGCGCGTGAACCCGAACACGCTCGCCGTCGGCGACAGCATCGTGATTCCGATACTGGAGCAGAAGCGCGAAATCAAGGCCACCAACCGCACGCATCTGTTCACGCTCTCCATCGACGAGCTGCTGCTCAACATCACCCTGCAGACCGAGGCACGGAAGCCACTGGCGAAACGGGCATTCCGGCTGGTGGTCGGACGACGCAACGCGGTGAACACACCGGTGCAGACGTTCGCCCCGATCGACGGCGTGACGAATGACACGGGCGCACTGGGTGCAGAGATCGACCGTTTCGCGAGCGAGGGGGAGATTACGGTACATGCGACGGCCGATGCAACGTCCCCGGTGGTGTCGGTGGTACGGCTGCTGATCGGGTTCCTCGACCCGGCAAGCACCCAGGACGGGCAGCGCACGCGCCTCAACAACCTTGGCTACTTCGCGGGGTTTTCGGCCAAGGACACCGAGCAGCTCAAGTGGGCCATCGAGGAGTTCCAGGCGGATCACGGCATCAAGCCCACCGGCCGGAGCGACGACCGAATCACGTTCAACCGGATCGCGCACGAGCACGGGGATCTGCTCGCGAGCGAGAACGTGCCATAGCATGGCGAGCTCGATCTTCATACCGGACATCGTCGACGAGACCGACGCCGGCATCTTCGCCACCAACCCCGTTCGTGCAACGTTGCCGGTGGTTGTGGCGGGCACGCAGGAGACGCGCGCTGCCGCACACAACACGATTCGTCAGGAGCTCGTGGTCGTCGGTTGCGCGAATCTCAAGGAAACCAACTTCGCGTTCGACTCGTCCGTCGTCGCGCCGCGCGCACGCGATGGGTTTGCCTCGCTCGCGAAGCTGCTTCAGCGGCACGTCGACTGCCCGATGACGATCTTCGGGCACAGCGATCCGAAGGGCGGGTTCCGGTACAACCACTTTCTCAGCGAGCGACGCGCACGCGCGATCTTCGCGGTACTGGTCCGCGACGTCACGATCTGGGAGAAGCTGTTCAGCGACCGTGAGGAGGCGATCGGCGACGTGTGGGGCCCGAAGGCGCTCCAACTCATGCTCACTGCGCTCGGCAGCAGCGCGCCGGTGATGAACACCCTGGCGGCGCGCACCGTGCTCTTCGCCGCGTACATGGAGTTCCTGCGGGGTGAGCCCGGCGCCAACCCGACGTTCCCCGGGCTCACGCCAAACGACTTCCTCGGTCGCGGCGATCAGCGCGCCACGCTGCAGGGGTGCAGCAAGTTCAATCCGCAGCTCCTGTTTTCGAAGACCGAGCAAACGGACTTCGACAAGAAGAAGGAGCTGGAGGAATCGCGCAACGCGGCCAATGAGCCGAATCGCCGAGTCGTGATCTACCTCTTCAAGAAGGGCACGGTGATCGATCGCGCACTCTGGCCCTGCCCCAAGGCGACCGAAGGCGAGGCCCGGTGCATTGCCCGGCAATGGTCGAACGGTGAGGACCGGCGCTCGCGGCTGTTCGAGGATCACCGTCGCCGGTTCGGTCGCGAGGTGCGTCCCGACCGACGCACACTGGTGCCGCCGAACCCCAAGGTGGCCGGCGAGATCGGACTCGAGGAAACCACCTTTGGGTGCCGGTTCTACCACGGTATCGCGCTCCACTCGCCCTGCGAGCGCGACCTCAAGCTGTGGGGCGTGCAGCTGTTCGTGGATGCGCCAACGGCACTCACGCCGGGCGGCAACACGAAGTCCGCGGACAAGGTCGAGCTCAAGGATCGGCGCTTCGTGGCCATCGTGGGCGAGTCGCCCGACGCACCGAGCATCCGTGGGCGCACGAACGACAAGGGCATCGTCGCGCTGCCGCTCTTCGATCCACTCGTGACCATTCGGCTCAAGATCGATGCGTTCGACGCATTGGTGCCGCCACAGCCGCCGCCGGCGACTCCCCCGGCTCCGGGGAACACGCCCCCCACCGCAGACTCTGACGCCTTTGCTGACGAGGATCAGTTCGTGGAGCTTCGTCTTGCCGCGGGGACCTTGAAGCCGATCCGCCGCCGCGATGAGGACTCACCACAGTTCGATCCGGACTTCGATGAGGAGATCCCAGCGCCAACGGCGGACGAGCGGGAACTTGCCGCGATGCAGCGCCTGTACAATCTCGGATTTGGAAGCGACGACACCGGCGGCGAGCGCTTCGGCAACTGGACCGTCGACCTGCGACGGCAGTTCCTGCTGCAGTTTCAGCGAGACAATGCGTTGACGCAGAGCGGCGTGGTGGATCCCGAGACGGCGGACGCGCTCTTCGCAGCCCACGGGTCCTGAACGTGGCCGGCGAGCACTTTCCGAATGACAGCAAGACCGTCGACGTCGCGACGCGCGCGTTTCATCGCATCAACGCACCGAACTACGACACCGCCGTCGACGCCGACCCGAACAGGCGGGGCGCCAAGCGTGCGCCGTCGGGACGGGCGCGGGAGTCGGGCGCGCGCGGGCCGGACGCGTTCAGGGACAGTGGGTTTCTCGCCAATGTGACGAACCTGGTGGCGAAGCTGCTCAAGCCGCTGCTGGCGTTGATTCCGGTGGTCGGACTGGTGATCCTCGCCGTGGACGCATTCCTGAAGCGGATAACGGGAACGAGTCCAATCGACGTCCTGATCAACGAGCTGGGCAAGTTGATCAGCTCCGGTGTGGAGGGCGCCTTGTTCGCACGCTACCTGCGCTCCATTCCGTCATGGGTGCCCGTCGGCCGGCGCGGCTATGACCTGGCGCAGTTCCGCTACGAGGAGGATGGCGCACCGCGCCAGGCCTCGCGCGAGGAGGAGCGGGAGATCGAAGGGGTGCTCACGGGCAGCTACGGCCTGTCGAACGACACCGTCTTTACCCAGTGGAGCCACTTCCGGCATTGGTCGTTTCAGGTGCTGCCGGCGCCAGGCTTTCGCTACCTGATCGGCGCCGGCAACGTGCCGGATCCCAAAGAGCGCGAGTTCATCAATCGCAGCGAGACCACGTCGAACTCGGAGAAGTTCACGGAGATCCTGCGCATCTACGGTCAGAACCCGAGAGGCGATCCCGCGAGCCCGGGCGCGATCGAATGCGTGATGGATGTGGGAGCGATATCGAAGCCCGTCGGCGATCGAGGCACGCACGGTGTGATGTTCAATCCGCAGTGGCCCTACTGGCCCATGACCGGCGATCACTTCTGGGCGGCAGGCCGGTGGGCCTACGACTGCATGCGCGCAACAGGCAGCGACATCAACGAAACGTTTCCGACGCAGATCAATCCGATCAAGGCGTTTGCGTCGTCGCGGTTCGAGGGGTTCAAGTTCGCCGAGAATGCCAGCGGGGTACCCGCGGTGCGATTCTTCTTCTTTGCGACGAGCGAAGGAGGATACACCGAGTTCCGCCGCTCCACCGATCGCAACGGAAAGACGCACGAATCGGGCATCACGCTGGGCGCTCGCGATTACGAGTTCGTGGTGGACCTTCCACCTCACGAGCTGGGACGCAGTCCCTACCCCATCGGTGCGACGATCAATTTCCCACTCAATCGGATCGTACTGCGGCCACGCCTGTTGATGTTCGTGCGTCAGGCGCCCTTCGACATCACGGGGGCTGCCGGCGCGCCGTTCGCCGACGAGCTCGAGTTCGTTCCGATCGTGCCGAAGATCGACATTCTGCGCCCCGCGGATCCATTGCGGCGACCGCAGCAGGTTCGCATCACGATCCCACTCTCGAAGCTCCCCAAGCCGCAGGATCCATCGAAGCATCAGGCCGTGGGCATCGACATCGCGCTCGGGTGGCACGACCCGACCGGTGACGACGCGAAGAAGCTGTTCAAGGTGACGGCGCAGATCCGCCTTCCTGCATTCTTCAGCCAGTCCGGAACGGTGCGCCTCGCCACCGCGATCAATGGACGGTGGAGCATGCTCGCCGAGCGCGTCAGCGAGGCGCCGGGTGAGCCGGGACAGTCGTTGCCAGCCAGGCCGAACCCGCGAACAATCCACGAGGTCGAGATGTTTCTGCCGGTGGACGCGCCCGTGTCGGTCACGTCGAGCGGCACGTGGCTCCACGGCTTCGGCCAGTTCATCGAGGAGAACACGCTGTTGAATCGCCGGCTGTTCGTCGGCGGCCTGCTCATCGACGTGAATGCCGAGACGAAGCGTCGCATGCAAGCGGCCATCGACAGCCTGCGGAAGACGATAGACGACCTGCGAAAGACCGCAGCAGATGTCAGCAATCCGAAGGAAGTGCTACGCCGGGAGTTGCAGAAGCAGCTCGACGAGCTGCGACGCACGAGCGGCGGCGACCCGAAGGCCGCGCCCGCCATCAAGGCTCTCGAAGATCAGATCAACGCGCTCGTGAACGGACTGCCGGACACGCCCGACGGATTGAAGGCGGCTCTCGGAGATCTGGACAAGCGGCTCGCCGACATGCTCGATGGCCTCGGGGCATTGGAGGATTTTTTCAAGATTACCGAGGACCTGATCGGCGAACGCCATTTCCCGGGGTGGCACGACGACATCGATGCGGCGCTCAAGGAAGGACTCGAGGAAAGCAAGCGCGTCTCGGCGATCGCCCGTTCCATGTTTCTCCATCCCACACCGTTCATCAACAAGGCGGACGAGCCCATGGGATGGGCAGAGTTCATCGATACGGCTCGCACGCCGATTGGCCGCGATCCGATTGGTGCGCTGCTCGCGCCGAACCCACTCCGGTTCGCGAACGTGCAAAGGCTGCTCGACCTGCAGCAGTCGTCCGGCCAGGCGACCACTCGAATACGACTGGTAGCGCCGCGCTTCACCTCGGTCGGCAGCGGCAACAACCTCGCGCAGCAGATCCAGCCGCCGCCGGAGCGCACGGACTACGACTTCGAACTGCGCGTGACGATCGTCCCGCAGGGCACATAAGTGATCGTTGAGCCAGCGCTGCTCACGGAGCCGCCACTCCAGCCGGCGCGCTTTCCGCTGCGTGGCGCAACGCTCCGCATCGGGCGGGCCGGCGATTCACCGGTTCGGGTCGACCACCCATTGGTGGATGCGCGCCACGCGATGTTGGTGGAGCGCGAGGACGGATGGTGGATCACCGCGTCGCCGGGCCGGCTGACTATCAACGGCCATGCAATGGAGCGGGACCACCGGCTCGTGCACGGAGATCGCGTGACGCTCGCGCCGGGTGCGACGCTGCGCTTCGACAGCGGCGTCGTTGCACCAGCGCCGGTCGCAGCGCCCGCCGCAGGGCGGGTACAGCGCGACGCACCACGGCGCCGGCGGCGGCGCCTGCCGCAGCTTGCCATGCCGTCGTTGACGTGGCGCGGCCTCGCACCGTGGATCGCGGTTGGCGTGCTCCTCGGGATCGGCGGGGGGTTTGGATGGTATGCATGGCGCACATGGGGCACGCGGCCGGTAACGGCGCAGGAATCCGACCCGATCACGATCACGCAGGCCGCGCAGCTCGACTCGCTCCTGACGGTGGCGTACGACCACATCGAGCGGGGCCAGATCCTCGTGGAGTACGGCGCGAACACGGCAGCGCTGGACGAGTTCGCAGCGGGCGTCGCGACGATCACCGCAAGCCCGTTGCGCAACCTGCCTTATGTGCGCGAGCGTGCCGAAGCGTTGCGGGCGTCCGTCGCCGACATCTATCGCTCGCGGAACCTGTTGGTACCGGGCACGTACGCGACTGCGCGCAAGACAGTGTCGCTCGCCACGGCCGGGGTACGCGCCGCCCTGTCGGTGGAGCAGTTCGCGGCCGGCTTCGCTGCGGTGCAGGCCGAGTTCACGTCACGCTTCGGCAAGGCGCTCACGATCACGGGCAGCGATCATTCCGAGCACCTGTCTCTATACGGACGCGGCGGCGCCCTCGATCTTCGCAGCTCGACGCTGCGGCCGGAGCAGGTGCAGTTCGTGATTGCGACCGCGCGCGCACAGGGCATCCGCGTCAAGGATTTTTCTCAGGACGCGGTGCTGCGCGCACAGATCGCGGCCGCGATCAAGGCCGGGCTGCGGGAGCGCGCCGGAACGGGACTGCATCTGCACATCGACCGGTTTGCCAATCGGCGGGATCGGTACACGGTGCCGTGACCTCGGCGCTCGCTCGCGTGTGCCGAAAAAGCCGCGATTGCAGAGATTCGTGCGGGCGGCAATCGGGCAGGTATGCCCCTTCGCGGTCTTCTTCACCGGCCGCGGCGAGTGTACCTCGCGCGGCGGTTCCAGGGACCGCTCAGGGACACACCTGCCCACTTGCCTTTGGCGAGGTTTTGTAGCCCATGAGCGAGTTCTGGAGCGAGCCGCCCATGGGGTTCACGATCGGCCCGTGTATCGGCGGCCGCCGTGGTGTGACACGCGTGTTTTCCGCGCGCGATGAGCGCGGCGTTCCGTGCGCGCTCAAGACGCTCGCACCGGAGGGCGCGTCGCGCGCACCAAATGCGCTTCGGTTCGCGCGCGAGATCGAGGCGCACACTGCGTGCAGCGGCATTGTGGGCGTCGCGCGTGGAACGGAGGTTGGTGAGGGATCTGCGTGGTTGAGAATCGACTGGGCACACGGAGGGGATGTGGCCCAGGCAGTGGAGCACTCGGATGCGGCGCGAACGCGGCTCGCTGCGCGCACGCGCGGGATCGTGATCGTGCTCGCGCGCGCACTCGTCGCGATGCACTCACTCGGCGTCGCCCATCGCGACATCAAGCCGTCCAACCTGTTGCTCGATAGGGATGATGTGTGGCTCACCGACTTCGGTATCGCCGCGCGTCGCGAGCGACAGGAAGGAGTCGATCGATGGATCGCGCTCCCACCCCCATGGCGTGAGAAGTCTGTGGGAACGCCACCGTGGGCAGCGCCGGAGCTGTCGCGCGAACCTCCACTCGTGACCCCGGCCAGCGATGTCTACAGCTTGGGAATGCTCTGGCAGTGGTTGCACGATCTCACGGCATCGCCCCCGCCCCAGCGCGCGCGCGACATCGAGCTCATCACCTCGATGCTCCACGCCGAGCCCACGCAGCGCCCATCCGCCACCGACGTGCTGTCGCTGCTCTGACGCCGGCGCGTCGCACCCGGTCGGCAGCGGGGGTGGGGGTGCCGCGCCGCGGTCCCTGGA
>Ga0136611_10001330_pt1 | contig 17146 bp, 13 predicted proteins | sample AntDrymUQ2232306_2_FD_106645 | JGI IMG/M metagenome (GOLD analysis project Ga0136611, IMG submission 106645) | Polar desert sand microbial communities from Dry Valleys, Antarctica - metaG UQ223 (23.06) | ecosystem: Environmental > Terrestrial > Soil > Desert | place: Antarctica: Dry Valley...
ACAACGCCATCACCACGCCCTCGGCGGGTCCGGCGCCTACGCTCGTCGTCCCGTCCATCGTCGTCCTACCGCCCTCGATCAATGGCGACGTTCATGCCAAGTGACCCACTAGTCGGCCGGGAAACGAGATCCTGAGTCAGGCGGAGCCTGACTCAGGATGACACCCATGTTGATGATGCTCCGCGACTGCTCTCCTTCAGTCGTCGAGACCTCGTCAGTCGTCGAGGATGGCGTCCTCGATTGGTGCGTCGCCCTTGGCGTCCTGGCGCGTCTCGATGCCGAACGCCTCCGCGAAGCGGCGATACGACTCCAGCGGGTCGCCATACTTGCGGTGGCCGGCCGCGTGCGCCGCCGCCCCCATCAACAGGCGCCCGCGCGCGGCGTGCGTGTTCCGCCCGAAGTCTTCGAGCTGGACCAGGCTGATCTCCTGGTTGTGCGGGTCGTTGCCCATCTTGCTGCACCCGAGCGCCAGCACCGACACCAGCGGCTTGGTGTCGTAGCCGTTGGTCAGGTACGCCTGGGTCAGCCCGACCGCGTCGTCCGGCCGCAGGCCGACGATCGCGTCGTCGATCTTCTGCAGGAGCTGGCGGTCGGACCAGGCCCCGGAGCCGCGCGGCGCCCGGACGTTGCGCGGGCCGTTGCCCGGCCACGCCTGCTGCCCCTGGTTGACCTCGTTGACGAACGAGCCGGCGATGAACAGCAGCTTCGTCTGATGCGGGTGGTCGAAGCGGTCGTAGAACCACCGGACGGTGTTGCAGTACTCGTAGGCGTGCATCGGCATGTTGTAGGCGCCCGGCGAGCCGGCTTCGAGGATGACCTCGGCCGCCGCGAGCTGGATCGCGTCGATGATCGACACGATCGACTTGCCGGCCTTGAGCAGCCCGCCGATCTGCTTGACGACGCCGACCTCGTTGCCGTGGAGCACCACATCGACTGTCTGCTTGACCTCGGCGCGGGTCAGCGCCTTGGTGTTCGTGTGGCGCATGTCGACGTCGGCGCCCTGGAGCACGACGCGGGTGTAGCTGCACGCCATCTCGTACATCGAGTACCAGTGCGGCCCGACCCCCAAGTCGAGCACGCCGGCGTAGAGCACGTCGTGGGCGTTCTCCCAGCCGACAGTCTCGGCCAGCTCGATCGTCGCGCGGGCGCGGTACGAGCGGTGGCCGGTGGTGAACGAAAGGCGGAAGACCGTCTTGTCCTGGACGTCGATGAGGCCGGCGAACATGAGCTGCGCGAGCACCTTCTCGCGGTTGGCCGGGTTCTGGAGCAGGCCCAGGAAGGTCTGATACGCCTCCTCGACCTGGCAGCGCATCACCAGCGTGAGCCAGTTGTTCAGGCGCTCCTCGAGCGGGCCGTCGCCGACGCTCGGGGTCTCGGTCGGCGCGGCGTGGGCCCAGTGCGCGACCGGGGCGGTGGTCTCGGTGGGCGCCATGTCGTAGATGCGGTTGTAGTGGCCGGGCGCCTTGCCGATGAGCTGGTTCCACGGATCGAGGCCGGTCGGGATGTACCAGAGGGTCTGAGCCATCGGGAGGAAGGACGCTTCCTCGGGGACGAGGCGCTTGAGGTGGAGGGCCGCGCGCATGCTGAGCAGGCAGTGGTCGTTGTTGACGAACCGCACGTCGCCGTCGTCGATCCGCTGGTGGAAGGGGACGTGCGTGTACGGCGCGTGGATGCGGACCGTCTCGCGGACGAGCTCCGGGACCGAGCGCCCATCCCGGACAAGGTCGTAGAAAATCGCGCTGGCGCCGATCTGGTCGCGCGCCAGGATCCGTTCTTCGAGCTGCTCGTACACGCCGTCGCGCGCATGCCGCGCCGGCGCCGTCATCGTCACCGCCATGGTGGGGTTCCTCCGTGGACGCTCTCCGAGTCCGCTGCTCCTTGCGGTGTACCACAGTCGCCGCCGCGTCAACAAGCCGTCAACAAGCTACAATCGCACGAATGACCCCTCCCCAACCCCTCCCCGAAACGGGGAGGGGCACGGGTTGGGTCGCCCCAGGGGCATGGGAGGCGGCGATGGAGTACCGGGCGTTGGGCGACACCGGCCTGACGGTGTCGGCGATCGGGTTCGGGTGCTGGGAGATGGGCAACCCCGGCTATGGCGCGACCGAGGACACGGAAGTGATCGCGGCCGTGCATCGGGCGATGGAGCTGGGCGTCACCCTGTTCGACACGGCTCCCAACTACGGCTACGGCGGCTCCGAGGAGGTGCTCGGGCGCGCGCTCGGCGCCCGACGGAAGGACATTATCCTGGTCAGCAAGGTCGGCATCCCCTGGGATCCGATCACCTTCACCACGAAGTTCGACACCCGCTACTCGACGATCAAGCGGATCAACGAGGAAAGCCTCAGAAGGCTCGGGACCGACCACCTCGACCTCATGCTCGTCCACTGGCCCGACCCCGAGACGCCGATTGACGAGACGATGCGGGCGCTCGAAGACCTGCGCACCGAGGGCAAGGCGCTGCATGTCGGGGTCTCGAACTTCTCGGCGTACGAGCTGCGCCAGGCGAAGCAGCACGCCCCGATCTGCGCGAATCAGGTTGGCTACAACCTTTTCGACCGCCGCTGGGAGCGCGAGATGTTCCCGACGGCGCGAGAGCTCGGGGTCGGGGTGATGGCGTACGGCCCGATGGCCCACGGGCTGCTCAGCGGGACGATGGCGCGCGGCAACACGTTCGACGCGAAGGACTGGCGGCGCCACGGGCTGCTATTCGGGCAGCGGCTGTTCGGCCCGAACCTGGACCAGAACCTCGGCGTCGTGGACGAGCTGAAGACGGTTGCCGACAACATCGGGGCGAGCCTGCCCCTGCTGGCGCTGGCCTGGGTGCTCCGCAACCCGGCCGTCTCGGTGGCCCTGAGCGGCTGCCGCAAGCCGAGCGAGATCGAGGAGAACGTCCGCGCACTGGACGTGCAGTTCGACGACACGACACTGGCGAAGATCGACGCGGCGCTGGCGAACGCGGCCGGCCAGGTGGACACCGTGCCCGGCCGGCACCACCTGCCGCCGGAGGTGTAGCTACCCCGCGACCGGAAGCTCGACGGTCGCGGTGGTGCCCTGCCCGACCGTGCTCGCGAGCGCGATCGAGCCGCCGTGCGCCTCGACGATGCCGCGCGCGATGGCGAGCCCCAGCCCCGACCCGCCGGTGGCGCGCGTCCGCGAGGGGTCGCCGCGCGCGAAGCGGTCCATGACGCGAGTGAGCAGCTCCGCGTCGATGCCGGCGCCGGAATCGGCGACGGCCAGCCGAGCGTCGCCATTGAGCTGATCCAGGCGAAACTCAATCCGCCCATCGGTCGGCGTGAAGGCCAGGGCGTTGGAGGCCAGGTTCAAGAGAACCTGCTTGAGGCGGTCGGGGTCGCCGCGCACGGTCGGGGTCGCGTCGATGCGGAGCTGCACGTCCTGGCCCTTGGCGAGTAGTCGCGTCTGCTGCGCGACGTCGGTCAGGAGCGGCGCGACCGGCACCAACTCCAACCTGACCGGCTGATCCGCGTCGAGGCGCGAGAGCGTCAGGAGGTCGGAGACGAGCCGCCCGAGCCGCCCGAGCTCCCGCTCCATGGTGTCGTGGATGCGGCGGATCGCCTTTGGGTCGCCGCCGTGCGCGCCCATCTGGAGGATCTCGACCATCCCGCTCAGGATGGTCAGTGGCGTGCGCAGCTCGTGCGCGGCGTCGGCGACGAAGCGCCGCTGGGCGGCCATCAGCGTCGCGAGCCGATCCAGCATCCGGTCGAACGCCTCGGCGAGCTCGCCGATCTCGTCGCGGCGTTGGAGGCGCAGCCGCTCGTCCAGGTGACCCGCCTCGATCGCGCGCGCGGCGCGGACGACCGCGTCGAGCGGCCCGAGCGCGTCGCGCGTTGCGCGCAGGGTGAGGCCGCCTGCGACCAGCAGCGCGATGAGCGTCCCGATCAGCAGCACGAGCCTCAGGCGCGCTTCGAGGAAGTCGGTCAGCTCGAGCGAGCGGGCCTGCTCGACCACGCCGACGATGGCGCCGTCCGGGTTCCGCAGCGGCAGCAGCATGACCAGCGTGCGGCGGGTTCGCTGCTCGATGACCACGCTGGACTCGGCGCCGGAACTGACGGCGGCGAGCTGCGCGGCGGTCGGGCGGGGCCAGGCTTCGACGTCCTCGTTCCAGTCGCTCGACGCGATCAGCGTGCCGCCAGTGTCGAAGACGAGCACGCCGGTGTCCGGGCCGGCGAGCCGTCGCACGAGGTCGGCTGCGACGCGCGCGAGGGGCAGAGGCGGGGGGGCGGACGGGCGGTCACCGGGGCCGGAAGGTGACGGGCCGGAGGGTTGCGGGCTGTCGGAGCGCCGATTGGCTGGACCGCGATCGGGCGGCGGCCGGTCTTGTGGTGGCCGCTCGAATGGCGGCCGGTCGGGCTGGGGACGGCCTGCCGTGCTCGGCTCGCGCTGGTCCGCCGCGCCCCCGGCGCCCCTGCCGCCATCGGGCGGCCCAAGCGGGCGCCGCCCGTCCGGTCCTGGCATGGCACGGGCTTGATCTCGGAGGTGGTCGGTGGTGACGCTGATGAGGGCGCGGTCGAGCTGCAGCAGCGCGGTGCCGCCGAGTAGCGCGAGCGTGGCGGTGAGCACCGCGACGTTGAGCGCGGTGAGGCGCCGGCGGATCGGCCAGGCGCGCGGGTGAAGGCGGGTCATGGCCGGCTGGTGTGAGCGGGCGGCGTGCGATGCATCGCCGGCGCGGGGTTGATGGCGGTGGGGAGCTTCATGGCCTACCCGGAGATGGCGTACCCGATGCCGCGCACGGTCCGAATTAGCTCGCGCCGCTGGTCGCCGAGCTTGTCGCGCAACGTGCTGATGTGAACCTCGATCAGGTTGCCGTCCCCAAGATAGTCCGTCCCCCAGACGCGGTCGAGCAGGACGTCCCGCGTCATGACCTGACGCGGGTGGAGCATGAACACCTCGAGAAGCGCGAACTCCCGCGGCGTGAGGCGGATCGGCCGGCCGTCGCGGAACACCTCGCGAGTGTCGCGGTTGAGCTCCAGGTCGCCGAAGCGCAACACCCGCTCGGTGACCTGATTGCGGCGTCGCAGCACGGCGCGCACCCGCGCGAGGAGCTCCTTGAACTTGAACGGCTTGGGCAGATAGTCGTCGGCGCCGGATTCGAGCCCTTCGACTCGCTCGTCCACCTCGCCGCGCGCGGTGAGCATCACGATCGGCACGTCGCTGGTCGTGCGGATGCGGCGGCAGACTTCGAGGCCGTCGAGGCCGGGCAGGTTCAGGTCGAGGATAACGAGATCCGGGCGGCGCGCCGCCACCGCCTCGATCGCGCTCGGGCCGTCGGCGGCGAGCTCCACCTGAAAGCCCTCGTACTTGAGGCCCATCTCCACGAAGTCGAGGATTGCCTCCTCGTCATCGACCACGAGGACGCGCGGGCCGGTGGCATCCTGCTGCGTCCCGCTGGTCAAGGCGCCTCCGAGGGGATCGGTTGCTGTCATTGTACCTGGGCGTATCTGGGCGACCCCAGTACCCCTTCCCCCTCGGATGGGGAAGGGGTACTGGGGGATGGGGGCTAGTATAAGGCCAAGCAGACGATGAGGGGCACACGATCCTGTCATATCATCCTGAGCGAAGCGAAGGATCTACGGACTGTCTCCTTCTGGTGCGTCCGTAGATCCTTCGCAGGCTCAGGATGACAGGTGAGTTGACGGCGCTCTCGTCATCTTCACGTTGGTTCTGTACTAGCTTAGCGACCCTGCGAGCCGGGCGTCCCTGTCGGACGTGGCCCGTTGCCTCCGGCCGGGCGCTCGGGCGGGCCGGTCCGCGTTATCATCTCGTCGATGCGCTGGGCGGCCTGGGTCTTGGCCTGCGCGACCTCGCCGCTCGGGATGCGGCCGGCCGTCGCCGCCTCGTCGATCCGCGTGTTCGCGGCGGCCTTGAGGGCGTTCGCGACGGTGGTCGGATCGACGTTGCGGGCGCGGGCGACATCCGCCAGAGACTTGCCCTGGAGCTCCGTCCGGAGCTGGTCGGGCGTGATGCCGATGGCCGTTGCCGCCGCGTCGAAGTGCATGCCGCGACCGCCCGGACCGCCGCGACCGCCGGGGCCACCCGGACCGCCCGGGCCGCGCTCCGGGATGCCGAGCTGGGTGCGCGCCTGCTGCATCGCCTGCTCCAGCCGATCCGGGGTGACGCCGGGGTTGCCGGCGACGGCGTTCATGTACTGCTGGTGGCGCTGCTGCTTGTCGGCCGGCGGCTGGCCGGGCGTGTTCGGCCGGGTCGCGCCCGGCACCGGCGACGGGGACGCGGACGGCGTCTGCTGGGCGCCGACCACGCCGAGGGTCGCCCCGGCCAGGGTGAGCGCCGCGACTCCGGCGACGGCGGTGCGCGTGAACGAGAAGGTCTTCAACATGGTCTCCTGCGCGAGACGTTCTGCTTCGACGGTCATCCGTCGTGCTCTTACTGTCGCAAGCGGACCTTAAGCCGCTTCCCCGCAAAACTGAGGAGTTCCTGAAGGTAGGGCCGGCGGATTGGGGAAACGTGGCGTGTGTCACGATGTGGCGCGCAGCCGCGTGCTCTAGGTTGCATGGGTAATGGAATCGTAAGATGTGGCGGCTACCATGAGGCTCCAGACGCGCCAGATGAGCTTGGCGTTGTGAGGATATGGCGGAGGCGCACGAGAGGATGCAGGAGCGTGCCGGTGCGGAGGGCGCCGTCGCACCGCGCGGCGACAGCGGCGGCGGGCCACGGATCGCGGCGGTGATACCGGCTCTGAACGAGGCGCCGTCGATTGGGCAGGTCGTGCGCGGCCTGCGCGAGCGGGCGCCGGTCGCCCTGGCCGAGATCATCGTCGTCGATAACGGGTCAAGTGACGACACGGCAGGTATCGCGCGCGCGGCCGGGGCCACCGTCGTCGCCGAGCCGCGACGCGGGTACGGCTACGCCTGCCGGGCTGGGGTGGCCGCCGCCGGGGGCGCCGACGTGATCGTGCTGCTCGACGGCGACGCGGCCGACGATCCGGCCGACTTGTCCCGCGTCCTCGACCCGCTCCTGAGCGGCGCGGCGGACCTGGTGATCGGGTCGCGGGCGCTCGGGGCGCGCGAGCCCGGCTCGATGACGCCGCATCAGGTGTTCGGGAACTGGCTCGCCGCGACGCTGATGCGCCGGATCTACGGCGTGGCCGTGACCGATCTCGGGCCGTTCCGCGCGATCCGCCGGGCCGATCTGCTCGCGCTCCAGATGCGCGAGATGACGTACGGGTGGTCGGTCGAGATGATGGTGAAGGCGGCGCGGCGCGGACTGCGCTACCACGAGGTGCCGGTGAGCTACCGGCGCCGGATCGGCGTCTCCAAGGTAGCCGGCACCGTCAGCGGGAGCGTGCGGGCCGGCTGGTGCATCCTCTCCACGACGTTCCGCTACTGGCGCTGGACGCCCACCTTGGGCGCGGTCCGCGTGACCCGCGCGACGGCCGCGCAGGAGCCCACAACGGCCGGGCCGGAGTGAGCGACGTCCTGTACGTCGCGGCCCGTGCGCCGCGGCCGGGCTTCACCAAGACGCGCCTCGGGCAGGCCATCGGCCACGAGCAGGCCGCCGCGCTGTACGTGGCCTTCCTGCGGGATCTGGCCGCCAGATTCGCGCACGCGCCGTTTCCGGTCGGCTGGTACGTCACGCCCGAGGATGCTTGGGACGACCTCGCCCCGCTCGTGCTAGGGACGAACGGACGTGGCGGTGAGGGCGGCATTGGGTTGGACGCCGACGCGCACGGCGCACGCGATGGCGGAGTCGGCACCAACTCGGGCGCTGGCGAGAACGGCGCGCGTGGCCGGTGCCCGCCGGTCATCGTCCAGGGGCCGGGCGACTGGGGCGCGCGGCAGCAGGCGCTGTTTCGCACGGCGACGGCGCGCGGGGAGTCGCGCACCATCCTCGTGGCGTCCGATTCCCCGCAGCTCGAGGTGGAGGTCGTGGCCGAGGCGTTCGCGCTCCTCGATGTGCATGACCTCGTGCTTGGACCGACCATCGACGGCGGCTACTACCTCATGGGCATGCGGCGGCCCTGTGACGTGCTCGGGAGCGTGCGGATGAGCACCGGCACCGTGCTCTCCGAGATCGTCGCGCGAGCCGAACGGCTCGGCCTGAGCGTCGGGCTCGTGCCACCGACGTTCGACGTCGATGACGCCGACGATCTCGATCGGCTGGCCGAGGTCGCATGGGCACGCAACGACCTTGTCGCCACGCGGGCTGTGCTGGAACAACTCGGTCGCCTCATGCCCGCCGAGCGGGTCCGGTTCGCCCCGGCATCCCGTCAACTCGTGCCGCACACCCCGTCGCGTCCGGTCGTGTCCTGACGCGCCACCGCAATTCACAGTAAGGTTTGGGTTATGTCGTTCCCCACACGCTCAGCTTCTGCCGGCCGTCGCGCGCTCGTCACCGGCGGGGCCGGCCTGATCGGCTCGCACGTCGTCGATCTGCTCCTGCGCGAGGGGTGGGCGGTCCGCATCCTCGACAACTTGGAGCCCCAGACGCACCGACACGGCCGCCCGGGCTGGGTTCACGACGCGGCCGAGTTTCGCGCGGCCGACGTGACGGATGCTGCCGCCATCCGCGACGCGCTCGACGGCGTGGACGTGGTGTTCCACCAGGCGGCGTACGGCGGCTACATGCCGGAGATGGCCAAGTACGTCCACGTCAACAGCTTCGGGACCGCCCAGCTGCTGGAGACGATCCGCGACGAGGGCCTACCCGTCCGGAAGGTGATCGTGGCGTCGTCGCAGGCCGTCTACCGCGAGGGCGCCGCCACCTGCGCGACGCACGGGCTCGTGTTTCCGACGACGCGGCCGTTGGCGCAGCTCCAGCTCGGCGATTTCGCGGTTCACTGCCCGCACTGCGATGCGGTGACGACCTCCGCGCCGACGCCCGAGCGGGCGCCCATCGGCGGCGAGACCGTCTACGCGATCACCAAGGTCGATCAGGAGCTGCTGACGCTGTCCTGGGGGCGCCAGACCGGCATCCCGACCGTCGCGCTCCGCTACTCGTGTACGTACGGGCCGCGCCAGTCGATCTTCAACCCGTACACCGGCGTGATCGCGATCTTCGCGACGCGCCTGCTCAACGGCCAGCCGCCGATCCTCTACGAGGACGGCGAGCAGACCCGCGACCTCTGCTTCGTCGAGGATGTCGCCCGCGCCAACGTGCTCGCGGCCACGACCGACGCGCTGGACGGCCACGCGGTCAACGTCGGGAGCGGGCGGGCGACGACGGTCCGCGAGGTGGCGACGCTGGTCGGGGCGGCGCTCGGGACGCCGATCGAGCCGGTCTCGCGCGGCGAGTTCCGGCCGGGCGAGATGCGGCATCTGACGTCGGATATCGGCCTGGCGCGCTCGGCCGGCTACGAGCCCCAGGTCGAGCTTGCCACCGGCATCGAGCGGTATGTCGCGTGGATCCGGTCGCAGGGCGACGTTCGCGACTACTTCGCGGCGGCCGAGGCGGGGCTGCGCGCGAAGCGCATCGTCCACAGCCTCCGCGCGTCGTCGTAGTGCCCGACAGCGTCGCAGTCGTGCCCGAGCGCGTCGCCGTGGTGGCCGATCGCGTCGAAGTCGTGTCCAATCGCCCGAGCGCGGAACGGCGGGCGCGCCTCTTGACGTGGGTTGGCCGCGCGTTCGCCGATCGACGCGAGGTCGCCGCGTACGCCGTGCTGCTGGCGCTTGTGTTGGTCGTTGGGCTGGGGCTGGGCTGGCGCTCGGTCGAGCGGCACCTGGCGCTCCAGTCGAACGCCGAGGATCTGGGGTTCACCGACCAGATCATCTGGAACTTCCTGCGCGGCCAGGTGTTCCGATTCAGCACGTACCAGAACGCCGAGTTCGAGACCGACATCGACTTGCGCGCAATCCGTCGTCCCGACTCGCTGCTGGCGTTCCACGTCGAGCCGATCCTCGTGGCGCTCGTGCCGCTCTACGCGGTCGTGCCGGACGTGCGCGCGATCCTCTGGCTGCAAGGGATCGCGCTGGCGCTCGGGGCGATCCCGGCGTACCGGCTGGCGCGGCGGCGGCTCGGGCACCCGCTGGCCGGCCTCGCATTCGCGGCGGTGTTCCTGCTCATGCCGCCGGTGCAGTGGGCCGCGCTGGCGGACTTCCACACCGTCGCGCTCGCCGCGCCGTTGCTGCTGCTCGCCATCGACGCGCTCGACGCGGGGCGGTGGCGCCTGTTCCTGGCGGCGGGCCTGCTCGCGGCGGGGACCAAGGAGGAGGTCGGGCTGATCGTCGCCGGGCTGGGCGGGCTCGGCCTGCTCCGGACGGCGACGATGCCCACATGGTTGCCTCGGCCACGCTGGCTGCCGCGGCGACTCATGCACCTGCGCGCATTCGGCCTCGGGCCACCGCTCGGCCGCTATGACGAAGGTTGCATATCGTCGCGCGACGCCTGGAAATCACCTCGGGACGCCGGCGACGACCAGATGGAATCAAGTAAGCCAAGGTGTCATCCTGAGGCAGGCGGAGCCTGTCGAAGAGCCTGTCCTGAGCGTAGCGAAGGAATCTTGTCCCCGGCGCAACCAGTGTCGAGCACGCACATTCGAGCACTGCGCAACGCGTCGCTCGCGGCGGTCGTTCTGGGTGTCGGCTGGTCGGTGCTGTGCGTCGGGGTCATCATCCCGAGCTACTCGGGCGGCGAGATCTCCCCGTTCACGGCGCGCTACGCCCACCTCGGCGGCAGCCCCGGCGCGCTGGCGCGGACGCTCTTCGAGCAGCCGCTGGCGTACGTCGAGACGCTCGGCCGACCGGAGGTGCTCGGGTACGTCGGCACGCTGCTGCTCGGCGGCGGCTGGCTCGCGCTGTTCGCGCCCGAGCTCCTACTGCCGGTGGCCCCGGTACTGGCGCTGAACGTGCTCTCCAACTCGCCGTGGATGGCGGCCGGCCGGGCGCACTACTCGGCGTCGCTCGTGCCGCTGCTGGTGGTCGCCGCGATTTTTGGCGCGGAGCGAATGGCGCGACTGAGCGGGCGGTTCGGCGGGCGACGAGCGGCCGATTGCACTGTGGGGGTTCTGTCGCTCGCGGCCGTCCTCGCCGGCGTGGTTGGCTACCGACAGGCGGGCATCGGGCCGTTCGTCGAGGGGCTGCCCGCGCCGGTCATCACGCGGCACGCCGAGCTCGGGCGCCAGCTTGCGGCGACCATCCCGGCCCACGCGTCGGTGTCGGCGTCGTCGGCGCTGTACCCGCACCTGAGCCAGCGCGCCGGCGCCTTCATGTTCCCGACCCTCAACGATGCCGAGTACGTGCTGGTAGACGTCGCCGGTAGCGCCTACCCGAGCGGCCCCGGCGGCATCCATCGGCGGCTCCGGGAGCTGCTGTCGAACGGCGAGTACCGGCTGCTGGCGGCCGAGGACGGCTTCGTCATGCTGAAGCGCGGGCCGGCCGGCGAGCAGCCGCTGCCGGATCGCTTCTTCGACTTCGCCAGGATGGATGACGCCCCGACCGGCCCGCCGCTCGCGAGCTTCCACGACGGCGCGGTCGAGTTCGTGTCGGAGCGGCTTGTGCCCACCGGCGAGGTCGGGCCGCGCGGGCCGCTCGCGACGCTGGAGACCGCCTGGCGCGTCACTCGGCCCGTCCCCGAGCGGCCTCGCCCGTCGATGACCGTCCGTTTCCGCGATGGGACGCGCCAGCTCTTCGACAACGAGCCGGTGCTGTGGTGGTACCCGCCGGAGCGCTGGCGGCCGGGCGAGCTGATTCGACTGAACGTGGAAGGATTGTCGGCGCGCGAGGTGGTCGGCTGGGAGGCTGACGCGCCGCTCGATCCGGCCCCGACCGAGGTGCGGACGTCGCCGCAAGAGGAAATCGAGACCGGCAGTGAGGGGCAGGCGTCAGTACCAGCATCGGTGGCAGGCGAGCCTCAACCGGTAGGATCAGGTCAGTCGGCCGATGGGGTGCGGTCGGTAGTCTCGGCGCCACCGTCCGCCGGAGCGGCGGCTACCGACGCGGAATCGATTCGGGCGCCCGTGCCCACCGGTCCCTCGTCGGCCACGACTCCTCCTTCGAGCGTGACGGACGCGGCCGGCGCGGATCCGGACACAGCTGGGCCGGCCAAGCCGCCGACTGACGCGGACACGATCGCGGTGACGCTCGGCGAGCTGACGGTCCGCGTCGAACGGGAGCCGTTGCGCGTGACGGTGCTCGATGCGCGCGAGCGGGTCATCTGGCAGGCGGCCGGGTCGGACGACGGCGCGGTCGGCCCGTTCGAGCTCACCGACCGGAGCGGCACACGGTCGAGCCTGACCCGCGTGCGGGAGTTCACGCGCCTGGATGACGGAGTCCGCCTGGTCGTGGAGACTGACGCGCCGGACGGCCGCACGGCAACACTGGAGCTGCGCGGGGTCGGCGGGCGGGCGGTCCGCATCGGTATCGCGCCGTCCGACGCTGACGCGGTGACTCGGGTCGGCGGGGCCGTTGTGGCCGAGCCGGACGAGCGCTTCCTCGGCTTCGGCGAGCGCTTCGACGGCGTCGATCAGCGCGGCCGGGTCGTGCGGACCTGGGCCGAGGACCGCCGCGACGTGCGGTTCGGCGCGGCCACCTACGCGCCGATCCCCTGGTTCATCTCCAGTCGGGGCTACGGCATGCTCGTCGAGAGCGACGCGCGGAGCACGTTCGACGTGGCATCCGCGCAGGCCGACCGCCTGCTCTGGCAGATCGAGCGGCCGTCGGTGAGCCTGCTCGTCGCCGCCGGCGCGGGGCCGCGCGAGATCCTCCAAGACCTCGTCAGGCTCGACGGTGTCGGGCGTCCGCCGCTCCCGCCGATCTGGGCGTTCGGCGTCTGGAAGACGGCGGTCGGCGGCTCGGCGCAGGTCTTGCGGGACGCCGCACGCATCCGCTCCGAGCGACTGCCCGTGTCCGGGTTGCTCGTCTACGACGTGACCGACGATCGGTCACTCCTGGGCTGGGGCGCCGTGGAGTACGGGGGTCGTTCCACTGGGCCGTACGCCAACCCGCGCGACCTGACCGACCGTCTGCACGCGCTCGGTTTCAAGGTGCTCGGCTACAAGAACCCGGACGTTCCGCACGGCTCGGACGTGCCGGCTGAGCTGCTGGTCCGCGACCGGGCCGGCAACTCGTATCTCCATCCGCATCACCGCGTCGGCTGGGTCGATTTTACGAATCAGGCGGCCGTGGAGTGGTGGGGCGGCCTCTGGCGGCGCATCCTCGGACAGAGCGGAGGCGAGCTCGGGTTCGACGGCGCGATGCTCGATCTCGGGGAGCTGGTGCCGGTGGACGCGCGGTACGCGGATGGCACCGACGGCATTGAGACGCACAACCGCTACCTCGGGCTCTACGCGCGTGCGTCGTTCGAGGCAGCCCGCGCAGTGCGCGGCGACGACGCGGTCCTGTTCGCTCGTTCGGCCAGCCTGGGCGCGCGGCCATTCCAGAGCCTCCAGTGGCCCGGCGACCAGACGATCAGCTGGGACCAAGAGGGCATTCGCGGCGTGCTGCCGGCCGCGCTCTCGCTCGGGCTGAGCGGGTTCCCGTACTGGCATCCGGAGGTGGGCGGCTACGCCGGCGTGGGCCTGCCGCGCCGGTCGGAGCGCGAGTTGTGGCTGCGCTGGCTCCAGCTCGGCGCGCTCAGCCCGCTGCTGCGCGACAACTACGGCGACCACCAGGGCGAACCGGTCGAGGTCTGGTCGGACAAGGAGACCATCGAGGCGTTCCGGCGCTACGCGGGGCTCCACACGAGCCTGGTGCCGTACCTGTACACGCAGGCCAGGATCGCGTCGGAGACGGGGCTGCCCATCGTGCGCCACCTCGCCTTTGCCGCGCCCGACGACCCCCGCGCCTGGGGCGTCGAAGACACGTACACGCTGGGCGACGACCTGCTGGTGGCCCCGGTCCTCGAAGAGGGGGCGCGGCTGCGGACGGTCTTCCTGCCGGCCGGCGCCTGGGTCGACTGGTGGACGGGGCGCGCCTGGGAGGGCGGCCAGATCGTGACGGTCGAGGCGCCGCTGGACCGCATCCCCCTGTTCGTGCGCTCGGGCACCATCCTGCCCCTGGCGCGCGAGGATGCGTCGCTCGTCCACTCGGAGGCACGCGACGCGCAGCCGGTGGCCGGCGACGCGCGGGCCTGGACCGGCGACCTGATCGTGCAGGTGGTTGCGCCGAGTGGCGCCGCGCCTCCGCCGGAGGCGCGGCAGCAGCTGTACGACGGGACCGCGTTCAGCACGCGGATCGACGCCGGCCGCCTGGCATTGACGGTCGAGGGGGCGCCGGTCGAGCGCACGTATCAGGTGAGGCTGCCGGTCGCCAGCCCGCCGGCGAGCGTGTCGGTCAACGGCCAGCCGACCGATGGATGGAGGCACGAGGACGGCACGGTCGTGCTGGATCTGCGGGCGGCCGACTTCGAGGTGGTGGTCGAGCCGTGATCCGTGCGCGGCGCGCCGGACGTACCCCGAATGTGCCCTCGATCCTGTCCGGAGCCCGTCGACATGCTTGTCATCCCGAAGCGTAGCGAGGGATCTCACGCTCACCTGCGCGGGAGGTCAAGACCCCCGGTCGCAGGCGCCCTTTCTGAACGTCCAGACAGCATCCATCTCCCTGCATCTCCAGCGTGACGTGGTGCTAGCCCGCGCTCAGGTACACTGAGTGCCATGCCGAACGTCGTCGTGATCGCCGGCCCAAACGGCGCGGGCAAGTCCACGGTCGCACCCGCGCTCCTCGCGGAACATCTCGGGATCGGAGAGTTCGTCAACGCCGACGTGATCGCGCACGGCCTGTCCGCGTTCGACCCGGAGCGCGCCGCCATCCAGGCCGGCCGCGTCATGCTCGCCCGCCTGCGCGAACTCTCCGCCCGCCGCGCCGACTTCGCCTTCGAGACCACCCTCGCAAGCCGCACCTTCGTCCCCTGGCTCGCCGAGCTGCGAGAGTCGGGTTACCGAGTGACGCTGCTCTACGTCTGGGTGCCCAATCCCGAGTTGTCGGTCGCTCGCGTAGCCCATCGCGTCAGCTCGGGAGGTCATCACGTCGAGAGCGACATCGTTCGTCGGCGCTATCTGGCCGGCCTGCGCAACTTCTTTCGCATGTATAGACCGATTGCCGACAGTTGGACCATGTACGATAATTCCCTGGTAGGGAACCTTCGGCCAGTGGCGGTAGGTAGTCAGGAAGCCGTCTCTCACGTGCTGATTCCCGCGACGTGGGACACGATCCAAAGGATTGCAGACGATGATTCGGGCAACGAGTGACGAGATCGCGGCGCGCCTAGACGATACCGAAGGCATGACGGCCGCCATGAATCGCGGCGTCCGCGCGGCGCTCCGCCGGCACAAGCTCCTCGGCGAGTCCATCGCCGTGTGGCGCGACGGCCGCGTCGTGATCGTCCCACCCGAGGAGATCGTCGTCGAGCCCGAGCCGAACGGTGGCGCGTAAGCCCAGGCGGGCCGCGCCCGACACCGGCGCGGAGCCGAAGGCCACGCCGGACCTCACGGCGAATCCTGCCGTGAAGGGCACCCCAGCATCGAAGGGCAAGTCGGCACCCAAGGGCGAGCACTCGCCACCCGGCCGAAGCGCGGGTGCCCGCGGCGATCTCTCGCCCATTAAGGTCCAGGCGATCCGCCAGTTCGCGCTGGACCTCGCGCGCAAGGGCGCCGGCCCGGACACCGTCCTGATCTGCAACCCGATCTCTGAGCCGTCCGCGCTCCCCGCGAAGGAGCTCCTCTACGACCGCTGCCGCTGGTGCGAGACCGACATCTACTACGATCGCCTCATGCCGAGCCCACCCGACCTGATGCGCGTCTGCCTCCCCTGCGGCGTGCTGCTCATCAAGGCCGAGAAGAAGGGCGCCAACTGACCGTCCAGGCTCACCCGACCCGATACTTGGCGACCAGTTCCATGTTGGGCTGCACGCCCAGGCCCGGGCCGCTCGGCGCCGCGATGTTCCCATCGGCATCCACCCGCACCGGCTCCTCCAGGTACCACTGGAAGTCGTCGGTCGTCATCACCGGCGGCTCGCAGAGCATCTCGAAGTACGTCGAGTTCGGCACCCCGCACGCCAGGTGCAGGTGCGCCACCAGCCCGATGCCGCCCCCGCCGTGGTGCGGCGCCACCAGCTTGCGGTGGAATTCGGCCAGCGCGCACACCTTCCGCAGGCTGCTCATCGTTTCCGACACCATCGACTCCGGCTGGATCACGTCGTACACGTCCTGCTCGACCAGCCAGCGGAACTCGTCCATCCCGCGGTTGTTCTCGCCGCCGGCAATGTTCAGCTCGACCGCCGCACACAGCTTCCGCAGTCCCTCGAAGTCGTAGCGCGACAGCGGCTCCTCCAGCCAGAACACCCCCAGCCGCTGGAGCTCGCGGGCCGTCTGCAGGGCGCGCTCGTACGTCCAGATCGGCCCCTCCTCCGGCTGCGGCGTGCCCGGCAGCTGGGCCTGGTTGGCGTCCACGAGAATCGTGAAGTCGTCGCCCATCGCCCGCCGCACGCCCTCAACCTGGGCGACGTCCTCTGCGAGGGTCCGGTCGTGCAGACGGAGCTTCATCGCACGCCAGCCCTCGGCGCGGCGGGCGGCGGCGTCCTCGCCCCGCTGCTCGCCCGAGCGCAGCTCGACGCAGCTCGCGTAGCCCGGCACACGGTCCTTGTGGCCGCCCCACAGCTTGTACAGCGGCTGGCCGGTCGCCTTGCCGATGATGTCCCAGAGGGCGATCTCGACGCCCCAGGCGCCGCCGACGTTGCGGAAGAGCCGCGCGTGCTGCTCCAGCGCGAACGGGTCCGCGCCGATCAGCCGCGGCTTCAGGAAGCCTTCGAGCGCCGACGGCACGTCCCCGGCGTACATCGCGCCCCACCCCACGATGCCCTCGTCCGTATCGACGCGGATCAGCACCGCGCTCCGCTGGGTCCACGAGCCGCCCGGCGTCCAGGCCGGCCGGACTGGCCGCGACGCCTCCGGTCCGCGCAAACGGATCACTTCAAGTTCGGTAATCTTCATAACCGTGACCTCCTCTCGCGCCAGCATCCTACCCCGCGGCATCCTTCCTACAGCAGCTTTCGCCAATGTTGATCCGATCGTCGATCCTGTTCGGAGCTGGCCAACATGCATTGTCATCCCGAGCCTGCGAGCAACTGTCTTGGTTTGTCAGGCGGCGACGGCCACGTCGTGGTGCCATGGGCGAGCATGGCATTGAGGATGACGAGGAGCTTGCGGCTGCAGGCGACGAGGGCGACCTTGGGCGGCTTG